>JAANMW010000727.1_pt1 | contig 38616 bp, 32 predicted proteins | sample 7279671 | NCBI WGS metagenome assembly JAANMW01 (sample SAMN14094541, study PRJNA606508) | bioreactor metagenome | isolation source: A lab-scale SPAN reactor treating ammonium-rich wastewater day 247 | place: Ireland: Galway | collected 2017-09-19 | reverse complement strand
GCCTTTGCGGCGGGCAAGGAACTGGACACGGCCATCTTGCTTCAGGAAATCGCCCAGACGCGCCCCCTGAGCGTGACCATGGCCGAGCGCATTGCCACCTTGCGCCAGTGGGCCGCCGAGCGCTGCGTCAGCGCCGACTGAAGCAAGCCCTAGCAGGCCGCTGAAAAAGTCGAAATGCCGACTTTTCCAGCGGAAAGCAAAGGCCGGATTGACGGGCAAAGCCCGTCAATCCGCCGGCCCGTGCAGCCGCGCCAGCGTGGCTTCATCAAAGTCCGGCGGGACGCGCAGCAAGAATCCGGCAATTTCAAGTTCGATGGGCGCAGATTCCGGCGCCTTGGCCGGCGCGGGTCTCACCGCGACGGGCGCAAAGATCGCCTGCGGCGCCCGCTTGGCCAGCTCGCGCCGCGCTCCTGGAGTGCCCCCTCGCCCGGCCAGCTCTCGACGCCAGAAGTAGAAACCGGGCTCGCGCAAGCCGCGCGCGCGGCAGAACTCCCGCACCGTGACCGGCTCGAGACCCGCACGCTTGGCGCGCTCCACCTCAACCCGCCAAGCCGAAACCTGCTCGCGCTAATAACCTTCACGCCCAGCCTTCTCAATCACGCCGCCGACGCTTCTTCCCGGTCTGAACTCAACCCGGTGTTCTTCTGACCTCGTCCCCGCCGCGCTCGCCATCGCCCACCTCCCGCAAAAAAGGAGGCCCAGCGTGAACGCGAACCAAATTCAATTCAAGGTGTCCTTGCTCGAACAGATTCGAACCATCACCGCTATGTGAGGGAGAAGTTGGGCGCCAACACGCTGATTCCGCCGCTGCGGGGCAGGCCGACAAAGAAGTTGCCGCCGCAGCGATACCGGCGCGAGATGGCGCTCAGGCTGCGCACGAAGAAACATCGAAGGCACTACGGGCAGCGCTGGCATGTCGAGAGCGGCTACAGCCAGGACAAGCGGCGATTCGGCGGCTGGCTCGGGGCGAGAAACAGGCACACGCAAGCGCGCGAAATGCGCTTGCGCGCTGCTGCACAACATCGCAATCATCTTGCGCGCCACAGCTCAGGTGTTTTCAACAGAGCAAGCCTGACCCTTTCCCCTTTTGATCCCTTTCCCTTTTCTTCATTCGCGGAAGCAGTTTACAGCCGTCAATCCATAAAACCTATCACACGTGCCTTGTCCTCTGATTCGCCATTCGTTACGGCTATCAAAGTATGTTCATAAATGTGTTTCTCGCCTTTGCTGCGCGCAACCAGCACCAGCACAAGCCACCCGCCATGGGACGACGCATGGTCGAACAATGCTTTGGCGCGATCTCCAGTGACCAATGGGGCAAGCCAACGCTGTGCTTCCTCCCATGTGTTGCCTGGCGGCAACAGGGTCGCCTGCAGGGGCGTGTTTGTGCGACCTTCCTTCAAAGAACTTTCTCGAGCCTTGTCGAAGAAGGCTTGAATCTCATTTTCAGTCGCGAGTACCTTGCGACCGTCCAGGTTGAATGGCGGACACACTACGTCCTTCGCTTTGAGATCACTGGACTGGAGAAGCCGGTAGAACCGGCTCACGGCTACAAGAACGCCGGGGTTGCTTACAACGACGTCCTTTGCGGCTCCCGGCAATTTGGCGGGCAACACAATTTCGGATGTGCCGTCCTTCACATGGATCGACTCGGCCCCACGTTTGCGTGACGTGCTGTCATCGTACACCGCGGCAGCATTGCTGGCCTTTGGAGCAGAAGTCGCTTGCGCGCTGTGCGTGGCACCTGAATATCGTTCGAAAAATACAAGGGCGAAGGCGAATCCGATAAGCGGGACGGCAACGAATAGCGCACGGTTCATAACTACGTCCTTTCAGGGATCAATCAGCACGGACCTGGCGTCAAGTTCAAGAACGTCCTTACCATCCAAAACCGTAATCACTTTCGTGCGTAGTTTGCCTGCCTGATCAACGCCCGCAAACTCATATTCCCCCAGGCCAAGAAGTTCGAGTTTGCCCCCAAGTGCATTCACCCACTCCCGCCGGGTCATGCCCAGAGGAGTCAAGGAAACTCGCCCCGAGATCGCCTCTCTGTTGTTCAGGCGTACTTCAGGCATGGGACGCAAGACCATGTCAATCTGAGCGCCGGGCACGGCCTCTTTGATCGCAGACGCCGTCTTTCCATCCTGCTGCCGGCTTGCCGTAACCCACACACGCGAAGCGTGTGCGGGCCATGAGATTCTCAAGGGTCTGTTGACGGTTGCACTGAAATCCCTGGAGGCGATCGACCCACCCTCAAGCCATAGCACTCTAACCCGTGGCGCCGACAAAGAAGCGTCCTGCCCGGCGTCCAACACAAGCGTTGCTTCTTGATATGCAACGCTGTAGATGGGCAACGAAAGGTCACCACGCCAGATGTCACCCGTGGAAACCAGAAAGCCGGCGTTGGCGAGAAGGGGATCGCTCTCTTCGCTGATAGCGACCGCGAGATATGGATAACTGGAGTGAACCATCGCCGTGTACGTGCCGCCGACGACCTTCACATCGTACACGATCGCAGCCTTGATACCCGCCGCTTTCAATTCCCTTCCATTCATGAACTTCGGAAGCGGCTGCTGTGTTGCCACCAGCCTCAGAATTCTTGAGGTCGGAACTGGTGCTACAGTGCCTATGACCTGCACGTAGCCGGCTTCGGGCTCCACAAGGCCTGCAACTTCGAATATGACTAGTTGGCCGGCATGGGTAACATCACACTCCTTATGGTTGGCGTAATTCCCCGTGGCGTTGGGAACCAGCGTTATGCGTATGCGCCCGTTCGTCAAGCCTGTGAGGAAAGCCTCGCCATTCTCGTCCGTGGTTGCGCGGAAAAACATCCCTGCCCGGCCCTGAGGGTTCATCGGCGAGAGGCCCGCAGTTCCAACCCATAGGGACACGCCCGGTACCCGTCGACTCACGAAGGGATCTACAAGGCGAACTGTGAGTGAACTCTCGCCTTCTCTCAGATCAATTTCATAAGAATCAACATCAGCCTTCAGGGGCCAATGGATCACCCTCCGGCTGCTCGCAACAACAATATCCGTGGAACCCGCTCTCACGGGCACACGGATTGTTTCGTCTGTACGACAGCCAACGGGCGGCGGCCATCCGGGGAAGTACTGGGTTTTTGAAACCGAAACGAAATAAACCGCGCCCGGGCCGCCGTGCCGCAGCGTAACTGAAACTGTAGCCGGAAAACCCAGTACAATATCCCCAAACGTCGCCGTTCCCGAGGAATACAGGCACTCTGCGACGCGGCCTTGCCAGGCCGCTGTCAATTGGAGTTCAAACCGATCATCGATATCGAGTTGGAAGTGCCCCTGATCATCCGAAAGCGTGCGGCCCTCGCGCATCGCGGTCCTGCCCGTTGAGGAAGTATAGACCAGCGCTCCGCTGACGGGTTTCCCGAGATTGTCGATTGTCCGGCCTGAAACCCTTCGTGCGGGCCAGGCATCACACTCAAGCACTCCCGGTCCCACGCCTCTGATAGACGATGTTGAAGCGAAACCCGCTACCCGACCACGTTCATCAAGAAAGCGCATTTGCAGGCCGGATGTCAGTGGGAATATGCTTGCGGGAATTTCAACGTTTTCCTGATCTATGATTTTGCCCACCTGATGCCAGTTCGCTGTCGTGTGCCTTGATATACTAATGGCTGCAATGGGGTGCGGAGGGCGACCACTCCATTTCAGAGCAAGCTTGAATACGGAGTCATCCAGAACCACCAATAGGCGCGTGCACTTGCCTGCCGTTCCCAAGCTCGTCTCCCATAGGCCGGGGATACCCGGGAAGCTGACGGCGACTTGAGAGAGTGCGGGCAAACCCTCGACTTTCGCCCGACCGTTGGTGAGGAGGACCTGGGCCGGCTCAATGGCGGAACCCTGAGAAGACGAAGCCATTCCCCAATTGATCTCGAAACACGCGACGCTTGCCAAGTACGATCGCGGGCCTTCAACAATGACTTCCAAAGCCGCGCCCGACGCGACACGAATGACGATTTCAGTCTCGCCGGGTTGAACGACCTGCCAACCACAGAGCCCGCTACGTGTTCTGGCGACAAAATGTCGCTGCACGCTTGAGATCGGAAACGAGAATGAGCCGTCTTGGCTGGAGCGAACATCGAATTTGCCGCCCAGTACCGGACTGCTGTTTTGCGGGGCAACGGCGGACTGTGATGTGATGCCAGCTTCCATGACACCTCTCCCTGCCGCGTCAACAACCATTCCGTGCCCCCGCAGGGAAGGTGTAAGCCAGATTTCTGTTCTTTCTCCCTGAAGGGTGGCGGTGCGGTCTTCATACCCTTCGGCTTGAACGCGCACACTGTCCTTGTTCTCGGAACGGGGAATCGTGGCGGTGCCGTCCGCAATCGTTTGCCATATCTGTGTCTCGGCATGCACCTTTGCGCCGACAATGGCCCTTCGTGTAAGCTCGTCGCCGACAAAAGCAAGAGCCATGCCCACGGGGAGTTCGCGATTGATTCCGGCGTGTTCTGCGGGCGCGGCATTCGAGTGCCCTGGCTGTCCGTTTCCCTCGACGTTCCTTGGTCGAGGTCCAGCGTCAGCCAAACGGGCGACAGGGGGCCGTGTTGAACCACATCCGGGAAAGAACAGAGTGACGGCCCCCGCCAAGCAGATCAGTGCAATCATGAAGAGAGACGCGATTCTACGGTCCACGGCCATCCCCTTGATTCCAGTCCGCTGCATGAGATGTAATGTCGCTGATTTGGCTGCTCTCGCTGCCAATCTGCCGGATCGATGTCGAGGTCACTGCCGCACGCAGGCGACATTGAGTCGAACCAATACTCCATTTCCCAGTCGCTGCCGGTGCCGCACTGGGCATGCATGTAAGTTCCCTGCCATGTAACGGCCGGAGTCTGCGCGTCCGAATATGGAGCACCGCATTCCACTGTATTGCCACCGACAATTCCAATGAAGTCATCGGAAAAAGTGTCGTCCTCCCAGCATTCGGTCGTGTACGCCCACGAGTAACCATCTTTGCAACACTCTGGGTTAACTGCCATTGTATAAGTGAAAGGGAACACATAGTAGTTGGAGTCATTGTATACAGTGCTCGGGCCACTCGGTATCAGGCCGTTGATCATCTCCACTTGGCTTGTCGGCCCGACGGCATCTGCCGGGCCAAGGGCTGCAGCCACAACATTCGCGTAGACAAGCAACCCAATGGCACACGCCATGATTCCGACTCCAAGTTGCGCAATCGCTTTCATGTTATCTCCTTTGGTTATGCGGTCTACCTATGATGCTCGTGCCTCCAAGGCCCCAGCGTTCCAACGTGAAGCCAAGGCGAGACAAATGCTCAATAGAGCCACGTTGCGGGCCAAGTTGGCCCACAGACTCGAAAAGTCGAGTATTCCACGGCCAAAACAGGGTTCCTCGACGTTTCATATGGAATTCGCGGGGCAGAAGGGTTTCGTCAGCTGGTTCAGGACTTCGCCCAGTGGTGCTCCGATCAGGTAGATCATGGTCTTGAACGTGTTCACGTTTCGGTAGCCTCTTGCTCTGGCTCTGGCCGGACCGCTTTGCGCCCTGGCAGTCCTTGACCTCGATGTTTCTGCATGCGGGTGTGTTGCACCTGTTCGGCAACATGCTGTTCCTCTGGGTGTTTGGCCGCTACATCGAAGAGCGCCTGGGGCCCTGGCGCATGCTCAGTGTCTATCTTGGCCTGGGCTTCATGGCCGACCTCGCCTATCTGCTGGTCCATCTGGGCCAGCCCCATCCCTCGTTAGGGGCCTCAGGAGCCATTTCCGGCCTGCTGGGGTTGGTCCTCGTGACCTCACCCAGGCTCGAGGTCCACTGCCTGTGGCTTCACTCTTCGATTCGCTACTTCAAGCTTCCGGCCTGGTTCATGCTTGGCTTCTGGGGCGCGCAAGAGTTGTTCCGGGCGGTGGTTGACGGCGATCGCGACGTGGCCGTTTCGGCCCACCTGGGCGGGTTCATTGCCGGATGTGCCCTTGGCCTGCTCCTGCGTTCTGACCGCGTCAAGCACAGCCCCTGGCACATGAATCCCAAGAGCGGGGAACTCGCCGAGCTGCAGCTACGCGGGCGCCTTGAGGGCGAGCTTTTCCTTGCACGCACCCTTTCTTCAGCCGGAGGGGTGGCCGGCGACGACCGCTCGCTGGTGCCGCGTGCGCGCCCCGTCGCGCCCAGGGGCCCGACCCAGGAGATTGAGGACCCAATGGCTGCCTACGACGGTCCCCTGAGCCTCGTGGAGCAAGGGCCGCAGCGCCCGCTTCGGCGGAATTCCTGAAACTGGCGTGGCCCCAAATGCGTATCTGTTGCATGAAACGCACTACGCTCACCCTTGCATTTCTTGTCACAGTATTGGCGACGGGCGCTCTCTCGGCCCTGGTGCTGGCGCAGGGCCCGGATCGCCGGGCGCCGCGGCGCAAGGGCGCCGATGAAGATCGCTCCACCACGCGCATCATCCGCCCTGAAGTAAAGGCCGGGGTGGTTCGCGAGGACGAGACAGCCCGGGCCCATGAGGCGGCCGTCGAGGCTATGCCCGTTGAGGCTCAGGGCGGCGCCGTGGCCAAGCCGGCCGCGGCCCTCGCTGGCGGCGCTGAAGTACAGGCCGAGCCTGCCGAGCGCGAGGTCGAGACCATCATCGAATACTACCCCAGCGGCCGCGTGAAGGCCGTGTGGCGCGGCTACAAGCAGGACGCAACGCGCTGCAGGCTGCCGGTGCGCCTGGGTTCTTTCTCGGAGCGGTCTGCCCTGAACACTACCTGCGGTCTGGAAATCAGGATTGGCAAGGACGACAAGTCGGCGCCCAAGCAGCAGCGCCAGCTCGAGAACGTCGAAATCAAGAGCACTTGGAGCAAACAGAGCCTCTCGGAGATTGTGGGAGCGGTGGAAGACGAGAACGGGCTCAGGGTGGGCGTCATCATTGCGGACAGTGCGGCCGTGCGCCACGGAATCTACGAGAGCTGGCATGAGAACGGGCAACTGGAATGCCGCGCTGAATACCGCCATGGCGAACTGGTGGGCAATTGCTCGACGTGGTTTGACAACGGCCAGCTTCGCGAGACCGGTGACTACGAGCAGGGTCGCCGCCATGGCGTGATGCGGACTTACCATACCAACGGCCAGCGCGCCTCGGAGTCGAACTGGGCGCAGGGCGTGATGCACGGCAGCTACACGGTCTGGTACGCCGGCGGGCAACTGAACGCGGCGGGCCAGTACGTGGACGGCCTGCGCGACGGTTTCTGGGTTTATTGGAACGAAGACGGCTCCAAGACCGCGGAAGGCCGCTTTGAGCGCGACCAAGAGGCCGGCGACTGGACGTACTATGGGTCCGCGCTGCCGGTGTCCGTGCAGGAAAGCAACGAAGAGCCCTGCATTGACCCCGTCATTGAAGACTCCATCGAGATCAAGACCGTGCAGAAGCTGGTCAAGCATGTCTCGAACGAGGATTAGCGCCTGCGAGCGCGGAAAACGAGCGCGGGAGCCCGAGGGCTCCCGCGTTTTCCGTCTGCTGTCAGTCTAGCGGCGGATGGCCATGGGCTCGGCGGCGCCGGCGCCCCCGCCGCGCGAGGAGAGCATGCGCTTCATCTGCTCGTGGTTGGTGCTGCGCGACAGGCAGGTTTCGCGGCTGATTTCACCGTGCTGCAGCAGGTTGAACAGCCACTGATTCATCGTGATCATGCCTTCCTTGCTGCCCGTCTCGAGAATCGTGTAAATCTGGTGAACTTCGTTTTCGCGGATCATGTTTCGCGCCGCCGCGTTCACGCGCAGGATCTCCATGGCGAGGATTCGGCCGCCCTTGACGCGGGGGATGAGCTGCTGGGCCACCACGCCGATGAGCACGAAGGAAAGCTGCACGCGCGCTTGCTGCTGCTGGTTGGCGGGGAAGACGTCGACGATGCGGTTGATGGTCTGGACGGCATCCGTCGTGTGCAGGGTGGCGAAGACGAGGTGGCCTGTCTCAGCCATGGTCATGGCCATCTCGATCGTCTCGAGGTCGCGCATTTCGCCCACGAGGATGACGTCAGGGTCCTGGCGCAGGATGTGTTTGAGCGCCTGGTGGAACGTGAGCGTGTCATCGTTGACCTGGCGCTGATTGATGATGCTGCGCTCGTGGCGGTAAAGGTACTCGATGGGGTCTTCGACGGTGATGATGTGGCACGACTCGTTCTGGTTGATGTACTGGATCATCGCCGCCAGCGTCGTGCTCTTGCCTGAACCCGTGGGGCCCGTGACGAGCAGCAGACCCTTGTCTTCCATGGCGAACTGCTTGGTGACCTGGGGCAGGCCGAGTTCATCGATGGTCGGGATGGTGCTGCGGATGACGCGGATGGCCAGCCCGATGGAGCCGCGCTGCCAGTAGACGTTGAGGCGGTAGCGGCCCGCGCCGCGGCGTCCGAACGAGAGGTCAAGCTCGCGGGTGCGCTCGAGGTCGCCCATCTGCTTTTCGTCGAGCAGTTCCATGGCCAGCGAGCGTGTGTCAGCGGGCGTGAGCGGCTTGAAGCCTTCAATGGCGCGCAACTGGCCGTCGATGCGCAGCACCGGAGGCACGCCCACGGTGAGGTGAAGGTCGGATACTTCCGCGCGGCGGGTGAACACCAGCAGATCGTCGAGTCGAACGGCTCCGGACATGTTTACCTCGTGTTTCGTGTTGCGTGTCCCGTGCTTCGCGCCGTGGCTGTTGCCGGGCACGAAGCACAATGCACGAAGCACGCCTTAGAAATCTTCGTAGAACAGCGAGACTGCCTCTTCCAGCGTGGTCAGGCCGTCGAGCAGTTTCATGAAGCAGCTCTGGCGCAGGTTGCGCATGCCCACGCGCAGGCACTCTTCTTCCAGTTCGCGCTCGGGACGCTTCTCCAGCACCATCTCGCGCAACTTGGGCGTCATGGTCATGTATTCATGCACGGCCAGACGGCCCTTGTAGCCCGTGCCGTTGCACTTCTCGCAGCCTTTGCCCTTGAAGAGTTCGATGTCCACTTCCTGGTGGAACGAGTCCACTAGCTGCTTCTTCAGCGCCGGACTTGCCTCAAACGGCTCTTTGCACTTGGGGCAGATCATGCGGATGAGGCGCTGCGAAATGGCGCAGATGAGCGACGACGTGATCATGAACCGTTCAAGGCCCATGTCCGCCATGCGCGTGACGGTGGCCACGGCGCTGTTGGTGTGGATGGTGCTGAACACCAGGTGGCCGGTCAGGGCCGCGCGCACGGCCACTTCGAGTGTTTCCTGGTCGCGCATTTCGCCCACCATGACCACGTCAGGGTCCTGGCGCAGGATGCTGCGCAGGGCGCTTGCGAACGTCATGCCGATGTGCGACTTGACCTGCACCTGGTTGATGCCGGGCAATTGGTACTCGACGGGATCCTCGACCGTGACGATGTTGACCTCGGGCGAGTAAACGTGCTTGAGCATCGAATACAGCGTGGTGGTCTTGCCAGAGCCCGTGGGGCCGGTGAGCACGATAACGCCGTGCGGCGACTGCAGCACGCGCTTCATTTCCTTCAGCGTCATCGGGTCAAAGCCGAGATCGTTGATGTCCAGCGTGGTTGCCGTCTTGTCCAGCACTCGAAGCACGACCTTCTCGCCGTGCACCACGGGCAGGGTGGAAACTCGCAGGTCGATTTCGCGGTCCGTCAGGCGCAGCTTGCAGCGACCGTCCTGGGGCAGGCGGCGCTCGGCGATGTCGAGGTTGGAGATGATCTTCACGCGCGAGACCACCGCGTTGTACATGCGCTTGGGCGGCGCGGTGACTTCGCGCAGCGCGCCGTCAATGCGGAAGCGCACCGTCACTTCATGCTCAAAGGGCTCGAAGTGAATGTCGCTGGCGCGCTGCTTGATGGCCTCGTTCAGCGTCGCGTTCACGTACTTCACGACGGGCGCGTCAGACGCGGCATCGACAGCCTCCTTGTCGACGCCCTTTTGTTCGATCTCCTCCGCCATCAGCTCGGCTTCGGCGGCGTTCTTGAGGTCTTCGCCCATCTGGTCGAGGCTGTATTGCTGGGCGTAGTGCTTGTCGATGCTGTCAGCTATCTGTACGCGCGTGGCGATGTAGGCGCGCACGGGCTTGCCGGTGACCGTTTTGATGGTGTCCAGGGCGATCACGTCCGCCGGGTTCACCATGGCCACCTGCAGTTCCTCGTTGATGGTCTTGAAGCAGATGAGGTGGAAGCGGCGGGCCTGCTTCTCCGGAATGGCCAGCACGGAGTTGCCGTCCACGGCGCCTTCGCCCGCAAGATCCACCCAGTCCACGTTGAGGTTGATGGCCAGGAACTTGATCAGTTCCGATTCTTCAATCAGGCCGGCCTCCACCAGCACGCGGCCAAGCTGCTTGCCGGTCTGACGGTGGATCTTCAGGGCGTGTTCGAGCTGATCTTCCTCGATGACGTTGGCTTCACGCAGCAACTCGCCCAGGCGCTTGCGCTGCACGCGCATGCCCGCCTGCGAAAGCGGGGCGCGGCCGGATACTGAGGCGGGGGCGGGTTTGGCCGGGCCGGCGGCGGCGGCGGGCCGCGCCGCGGCAGGAAGCGGCGCAGGCGCCTTGGCCTGCGCGGTGGGCGTGGGCGGCACCTTGGTGCCGGGGCCCACCTTGCCCGTGCCCGGTTGATTGCCCTGCGCGGGCGCGGGAGCGGTGGCCGCGGGGGCGCTGCGAACAAACCGAACCGTGCCGCCCTTCTTGTTGGGATCTGCGTTGGGACCGCCAGCCATGGAACGCTCTCGTTAGGGCCCGTTCAATCGTGCGCCGCCCGCACGGCGAGGGCGCCTCTTCAAATAGTGCAACGGACAGACCAGCTATTGAAGCGACAAACAACCCTCCCGACAAGACTTGTGCCCCGTCTCTTTCCGATGACGGGGCACTTGAGAGTCCACAAAAGTCGGGCTTACCGCTAGCCGCGCGGAGGAACTTCTTCGGTGCTCTCCGCTGAGCCAACGCGGGCCCAGAGGTCGGCGGGCACTTTCTCGCGGCACTGCTTTTCGACGCGCTCCAGGGCCTTGCGGGCCTTGTCCATCTCGCTGCGCTCGATGTGGCACTCGGCCTGGCGCAGCAGGTAGCGCGCCAGCATGGGCAGGTCGACGGACTTCTGCAGACCGTTTTCCGTCTCCTTGCTCGGCGCGGCCACGAGGTCCACGGCCGTATCGGCGTGCATCAGGGCCTTGTCGAAGTCCTTGGAGGTGAGGTAAGCCGCCGCCAGGTTGTAGTGAACGGAGGGGCGGTAGGGGTCGAGCTTGAGGGCCTCCTGAAGGGCGTCAAAGGCCGAGTTCAGGCGGTTGTCAGCCCGCAGGTAGATCGCGCCCAGGTTGTTGAGCGTGATCGAATTGTTGGGATCGTAACGGCGGGCCAGCTCGTACTCGGCCATGGCTTCCGGCACGAAGTTCATCATGTCGTAGCAGACGGCCTTGTTGTGGTGGGCCAGGGCGAAGCGGGGTTCGTCCTTAATGACCTCGTCCCACTCCTTGAGGGCGTTGAACCAGTCCTGCTTGCGCTGAAGATCAAGCGCCTTGAGGTACTTGGTGCGATTGACCGAAATCTGCTCGCCGTTCTGGACGATGACCTTGCCGCCGCCGCCGCAACCCGATGCCAGGGCGCCAAGCATGGCCAGCGCCACAATCGCCAAGGAAATCCTGCGCACTCTAACCCCCCGTCGTTGGAAGGCCGCCGGCCCGGGCCGGACAGCCATCGAACTAGTCAGCCATGAGGCTGATTCAAAGTCTGAACATTTTGGTCCGTAAGGCCGCACAGCATAGCCATGGCTCACCAACCAGGTCAAGCCATGTAATTCGACCTTACTCTTTGTACTGGCTCACCTTGTAACGTTTTCTCCTGCCTTTTGTAAAGGGCCGGGCCCCGCCTCCCTTGATTCAGGCCTCGCGCCGCGCCCTGCGGCCCAGCACCACCATCGCGGCCACGACAGCCAGCAAGGCGAACATGGGCCAGGCAGGAGAGCCCTTGGCTGCCAGTTCGCAGGAGTCGTCGTCCTTGTCTTCGTCTGCCAGGGGATCGCCGGGAATTGTGCTGCTCAGGGTCACCGAGCCGCCCTGGACGATGCCGGGATAGTTGGACGTGCCGCCGCCGTTGAGCGCCGTTCCTGCCGTGTTGTCGATGCGGCAGGAATAGCTGGGCTCGGGCGTGCCCACCACGCTCAGCGAGGTGAACAGGTACTGAACCCAGAAATCCTGCTGCTGGCCGACGTTGACGTTGACGGCCAGGGGCGTCACGCTTCCGAAAGTCACGGTGATCGTTGTACCAAACACACTCCAGCCGGTGCCGCCGTTGGTGATGGTCTCCAATTGCGTGCCGCCAAAGCCCGTGGTGTTGTTGCCGCGCCACAGGCGCACGCCGGCCAGACGCGAGATGGCATTGTTGCTGGTGTTGTCGTTGGTGGCGATGGTGACGCGGACGCTGGTCACCGTGAACGCAGCGGGGCTGCTGGGGTCATTGGAAACGATGAAATGCAGTGCCGGCCGCTGGTTGCCGGGGTAGGCGGTCTGGGAGCCGCTGGCGCCGTAGCCGTCGGCCACCACGCCCGAGAGTGTGCCCGCCTGAATGGTGAAGTTGGCGTTGGAGTCGTCGCTGGGAGAACCGCCCGCGGCCGCCTGCACGCGAATGCGGCAGGTGGCGCTGGGGTTGTTTGGAACCGTCCAGGCAAAGGAGCCCGTGTTCGTGATGTTGGTGGCAACCGTGATGGGGAAGGTGCCGCCGCCGTCCGTCGAGAGCAGGATGCTCACGTTGCCGCTGAAGCCGCCGCCGTTGGTCCAGGAGATGACGCTGCCCTGGCCGATGATGCGGACTTCGCCGCCGTTGGGCGTTACCACCGTGATGGTTCCGCTGCCGCCCGTGCCGTTCCACTGGACCTGGTTGTCCGTGTTGGTGGGGGCGGTGCTGGTATTGCCCGCGGCGTCGGAGGCCGCGCCGGTGGCGACGATGATGATGACGCTGCCGGCAGTGGTCATGCCGCTGACGGCCACGTTGTAGTCCGAGGGGCCGCCGGTGATGGTGGCGCTGAGGGTGCCGCCGGCGGTGCTCCCGGTAAAGGCGATGTCGCCCGAGGCAAAGCCCGTGACGCTTTCACTGAACTGGACGCGGAAGTTTATGGGGGCCGTGCTCGTGGGGTCCGTCTGGGTCACGGCCTGGTTGACCGTGACCGTGGGGGCCACGTTGTCGAAAGTGACCGTGTTGTCCGTGCTGGTCGAGGCGAGGTTGGGCTGGGTGGTAGCCACAGACGTGCAGACGCCCGCGTTGATGGCGGCTATCACGGTGCCGGGACCCGTCATGCCCGTGACGGCCACGTTGTAGGTGGTCGGGCCGCCGGTCACGGTACCCGTGGTAGCGCCGGCGGTGCCGGACAGAGTTACGTCGCCCGTGGCAAAGCCGCTGACCGCCTCGCTGAAGACCACCGTGAAATTGATGGTGGTGCCATTGGTGGGGTCGGCCTGGGCCACGGCCTGATTGATAGTCACTGTGGGATTGGGCGGCGCATTCCATTGAACGGAGTTATCCGTGCTCGTGGAGCCCGCGCTGAAGTTCCCTGCCGCGTCTTGAGCGGCGTTGGGATTGATGGACACGATCACGGTTCCGCTCGTGGTCATCCCGGAGACGGAAACGGTGTAGGTGGTTCCGCTGCCGGAAATGCTGCCGGACAAAGTCCCGCCTGCCGTGCTTCCGGTGAAGGACAGGCTGCCGCTGGCAAAGCCGGTGACGACTTCCGTGAATACCACGTCGAACACGATGGGTGACGTGCTGGTGGGGTCGGACTGGCCGCTGCCCTGGTTGATCGTTACGTCCGGCGAGAGGTTGTCAAAGGTGACCGTGTTGTCCGTGCTGGTGGAAGCGGTGCTGTTGTTGCCCGCGGCATCCTGAGCCGCGCTTGCGTTGACAGTGACAATCACCGTGCCGCTGGTCAGCATGCCGGAAATGGCCACGTTATAAGTATTGCCGCTGCCGGTGACGTTGGCGACCAGGGTGCCGGTAGCCGTGCCGCCGATGGTCACACCGGCAGAGGTGAACCCCGTGACCGTCTCCGAAAAGGTCGCGGTAAAGTTGATGGTTGCGGCGTTGGTGGGGTCGGCCTGGGCTCCCGCCTGATTGACCGTGACCGACGGTGCATCGTTGTCGAAGGTCACCGTGTTGTCTGTGCTGGTGGACTGGGTGTTATCTTCCGCGGTCGAAACCGAGACGCAGACCGCAGCCGGGATGGATGCCACGACGGTGCCCGTTCCGCTCATGCCCGTGACATTGATCGTCCAGGTAATGTTGTCGGCCGTCGATACCGTAGCCGCCAGCGTGCCGCCCACGGTGCTGCCCGTGAAGGCAACGTCGGTGTCAGTGAACCCGCTGACAGCTTCCGAGAACACAGCCGTGAACACGACGGGCGAGGCGTTGGTCGGGTCGCCCTGGCCGCCGGCCTGATTGACGGTCACGCTCGGAATGGCGGCCTGCAAAGCGCTTGACGCGGCCAGCACAAATAGAAGCAGAATGAACCTGTTCATGAAGTCACCCCGGAAACATGGACCTGTCGCTTTGGCCGCAGGCATGCAATTCGATGCCTTTCAGCACGCGGCGAACGCGCGATTCTCACCAAGTTGTCAACGTTATTGCGGGCCAAGCTATAAGTGCAGGCCCATTCGCGCAAGTGTTTCAACCGGCAAGATTTCTACAGAGTTGGGACGCTCTGATCCCCTCGAGTCCCTACTTCGGAGGCTTGCGCATCAGGGGGCGGGTCTGCTTCTTCACGGGCGGGTCTTCGGAATCCGTTGTGGCGCCTTTCCTCATGGGAGGGGTGCTTTGAACCTTCGACGACGCGGCCGGCGGAGGCGCAGCTACCACCTTGCCGACAGGCGGAGGCGAAGGTGGAGCCCCGACGCGGCTGATGGGCGGGGGTGCGGGGACCACCGCCGCCGGCGGGGGGGCCGGTACTACGGGAGACTTCGGCGTAGCCCGCTTGCTGACGGAGGAGTTGCCGCTTGGCTTGGTGGTGATCTTGCGGCTGGCCGAGCTGTTGCCGGACTGCACGGTGCCGGGCGTGGCGCCGCCATCGGTGGGGGCGGGAGGCGGGGGAGGCACGGTGCGCGTCTTGGTGCCTATCAGCTTGGCCCGGCCCACAGCGCGTTTGAGCGTCTCCTGAAATTCGCGCATGACGTGGCCGCCGCCCAGTTGGATGGCCTTGAGGTTGATCTCCGAGGCTTCCTGCAGGTTGCCCTCGGCGAACTCGCACTGGGCCCAGAAGTGATGTCCCCACATGCTGTTGTGGTCGTGCTCGCAGAGCACGCGATAGGCGTTGGCGGCCTGGCGCGTACGGCCGCTGTCGCGATAGAGTTGGCCCAGCGCGAAAAGCGTCTGAATGAGTCGCGCCGTGTCCCACTCCTGCTGCCAGGCCAGGGCGCCCCAGTTGATGGCCTGCTCCTGGTCTCCCTGAAGCCGGAAGAAGAGGAAAGCCAGCCGCGCGTAGGTGTCGCCGTCGCCCCAGCGGCGATAGACCTCGCCCATGGCCTTCTCAGCCTCGGCGAAGTTGCGCTGAAAGCAGTAGACTTCGCCCAGGGCCTCCCAGCATTCGCGGCATGCGGGGTCGATCTTGACGGCGAGCCTGGCCCAGAGCAGGGCGTTGGCCAAGGCCTCTTCGTGGTAGATGTCGGTGTCTTCAAACCCGATGCGGTAAAGGCAACCGGCGACCCAGGCGTAGCCCCCGCCAAAGCAGGGGTCAGCCTGAATGGCGCTGACGCCGATGTCCATGGAGGCCAGAATCTGCTCGAAGGGAAGCTGGTGCCCGTAAAGAGAAGGCGCGTTGGCGAGGAAGGCCTCGGCCCTCGGACGGTCGCCCGGCAAGGGCGACTCGCCCATGAGATAGGGAACCACCGGGTCCAGCACCTGCTGTGCTTGAGCCAGCCGCTCTTCCGTGTTCAGTTCCGCCATGCCATCACCCAGCCGACAACTGGAATGATACGCCCATTGGCCCGCCTTGCCACCCCAAGTCCCGCGTCGTGAACTCACCCAGAATTGCCCGTACATGGAGCGCATCAATTGACTTGCGGGCATTTCGGACTAAATTTGTCCGCCTCACAGCAAAGGACTTCCATGGCAGTTCCGCTATCACAGATGTGGACGGTGGCCAGTTACGTCATCAAGCAGAAGCTGCTGGGGCGCAAGCATTACCCGCTTGTGCTCATGCTCGAGCCGCTCTACCGCTGCAACCTTGCCTGTGCCGGCTGCGGCAAGATTCAGTATCCGGCCCACATCCTCAAGCAGGAGATGGACCCGGAAGTTGCGATGAAGGCCGTGGATGAGTGCGGCGCGCCCATGGTTTCCATTCCCGGCGGCGAGCCGCTGATGCACTCGCGCATCGGCGAAATCGTGGCGGGGCTGGTCAAGCGCAAGAAGTACATTTACCTGTGCACCAACGCCCTGCTGCTGAAGCAGCGTCTCGAGCAGGGGGTGCTCAAGCCGAGCAAGTTCCTCACCATCAACGTGCACATGGACGGCGATGAAGAGCACCACGACTTCGCCGTTTGCCGCGAAGGAACCTACAAGGTGGCTGAAGAGGCCATCCAGCTTGCCGTGAAGATGGGTTTCCGCGTCACGACCAACAGCACGCTGTTCAAGAACGCCGAGCCCGAACGCATGCGCAGGTTCTTCGATCGCATGATGGAAATCGGCGTGGAGGGCATGACGGTCAGCCCCGGTTACCACTATCAGAAGGCGCCCGACCAGCAGAGCTTCCTGCGCGAGCGCGCCAGCACCACGGAGATGTTCCGGGCCTTCTTCAAGAAGGCTCCAAAGAAGTGGCAGTTCAACCTCAGCCCCCTGTTCATGGAATTTCTCATGGGCAAGCGGCACCTGGAATGCACGCCCTGGGGCTGCCCGGCCTATTCTCTGTTTGGCTGGCAGCGCCCCTGCTACCTGTTGCAGGAGGGCTATGCGCGCACGTTCAAAGAGCTGATCACCGAAACCAAGTGGGAGAACTACGGTCGCGCATCGGGCAATACCAAGTGCCAGAGCTGCATGGTTCACTGCGGCTACGAGCCCAGCGCTGTCAATCACACCTTCAGTTCCATCGAGGGCTTCTTCGCCACGGCCCGGGCCACCCTTTTTGGCGTGGACAGTGACCGCGGAAAGAACATCACGCCGCCGCCCGTTACGCGCTACATCGAGACCGGCGTGGAAAAGGCCAAGAGCGACGCCGTAACGCAGGCGTTGGCGGATGCCGTGGACTTCCGCGGCGACGTGACCCTCACGCTTCACGACGGAACCAAGCACGTCGGTTACATCTTCAACGCCGACGACCGCGTGGTCGAGTACTTCCCCGCCAACCGGCCAGACATCGTCACCCTCGCGCGGCACCTGGTGGTCGAGGTCGAGAAGACCGGCCGCGACATGGCCGACGGCAAGACCTGGGAGGCCTGGGTGAAGAAGTACACCGAGCACAAGGAGAAGCTCGCGCGAGGCGAGAAAGCCGAGAGCATCGACATCTTCCCTGAAGTGCTCAGTTGACGGGGCTCTGATTCCGATAATGTGGGGGGCGGTGCAGACCGCCCCCGTTTCGTTGTAGAAATGAGTTGCGCATTCAGGGGTGGGCGGCCAAACTTTGTCACTGGGCTCGCAAGTCATGAAGCGTTCATGACCGGCTTGTGAAGTTCACTGGGCTGAAACGGCGCGGGCAAGATGCGCGATCTGCCAAAGGTGTTGTTTGTCGCCCCGACGGAGTCGGACGGGCTCTCCCTCATTGAGGGGCTTGAGAACCCGCGCTACTACAAGCAGAAAGTCGGCGAGGTCCACGGCGGCATCTGGAAGCAGGCCAGCGCCAAGATCCTCATCACGGGCCACAATCCTGAAGCGGCGGCCAGCGGCTTGCGCGAGGCCATCACCGTGGACAAGCCCCTGGCGGTCATCAGTCTGGGGTTCGGCACGGCGCTCAACAGCAGCCTGCTGGTAGGCGACATCGTGGTCTGCCACTCATTCAAGAATGCCATCGGAATTGGCAGCCGCGCCAATGCCGTGGAGTTGCCGGACAAAACCACGGAACTGCTGCGCTACGTGCTGAAAACGGTGCCGGACTTGCGCGGCAAGCTGGGCTCGTGCGTGACGGTGTTCGACCCCGTGCGCGACCCGGCCGAGAAGTACGAACTCTACCAGCGCACGCAATGCGACGTGGTGGACCAGAGCGCGATCTCCATTGCAAACCTGGCTGAAGAGTTCAAGCTTCCGTTCGTGGTGGTGCGCTGCATCTTTGACCTTTCCGACGAGCGCCTGCCCGAAATCGACCATTACGTGCGGCAGAAGGCCAAGCTCTCCACGACGCGACTGCTGGGCCGCCTGGCTCTGAGCCCGACGAGCTTCTTCACGCTGCGCGACCTTGTCGGCCGCGCCAAGCTGTGTCGGCGCAAGCTGGACGTTTTCATTGACGCGTTCTGGAAGGCCATCAAGACGCGGCGCGACGAAAACGTGACGCTGTCCCAGTTCAAGCAGCCCGAGGAAAAGAAGGGCGCGAGCGAGGACACGCCGGGAGGGGCGTCCAATCCCGTGCCGGCATCAGCGTAACCATTGACAGGGTCACTCCGGGTCTGATTAATCCGCCCGGGAAGTTGGAATAGCCCGGCTTTGGCCGGGTGTTAGGGGATGGTGTGGACCAGGCCGGGCTTGGCACGAAGATGGTGTTTGAGCGGGACGCGATTCCGCTCATGGGGGCGTTGTACGGCGCCGCCATGAACCTGACGCGCAACGCCAAGGACGCCGAAGACCTGGTTCAGGACACCTTTCTGAGGGCCTTCGAGAAGTTCGACCAGTACGAGCAGGGCACCAACCTGAAGGCCTGGCTTCATCGCATCATGATCAACCGCTTCATCAACCTCTATCGCCGCAAGAAGCTGCGCAACGAAAGCGCCAGCTTTGAAGAGGTCGAGCCCATGCTGCCTGATGATTCGGCGGCGCTGCGGAGCGATTATTCGGGTGCCAGGGCCATCGAGACGGTGCTCAATGATCCGGCCTTCCGGGAGTCCCTGGACGAGCGCCTGAAGAACGCGCTCGATTCTTTGCCCGTGGATTATCGCGATGTGCTGGTGATGAATGTGGTGATGGAACTTCCCTACAAGGATATCGCCGGGGCGCTGGAGATTCCCATTGGCACGGTGATGTCGAGGCTGTCGCGCGCCAAGTCCATGATGCGGGACCGGGTGCGCAGCCTTGACGACCTGGCCGGTTCGGGCCGGAATTGACATGACACAGCACGCTCACAATTCTGCCGCGGAGCACGAGTGCCTGAACGTCTGGCACAAGTGGGCGGGTTTTCTGGACAACGAACTCGACGCCGCTGAGCGTGCCCGCGTTGTGGCCCATCTCGCCGCCTGCGGCCACTGCCGCGAGTACGTCGACACCCAGACTCGTTTCAACTCCATGCTGCGCACGGGCCTGCAGGCCGGGTCTCCCGCTTTGCCCCCGGGCCTGCGCGACAAGGTTCTGGCCGCCATCGAGAAGAAGGTCGCAAGCACCGGCCACACCCACGCCGACGGCACCACTCACAGCCACTCTCACGGCGAGCCCGGCCACGTGCACGACCACATGCACAGTCACGGTATGAGCCTGGCCTCGCGTGCGGCCCTGGCGGTCAGCCTGGCCTGCCTGCTGGTGTCGGTCTTCTTCTTTGCTTCGGCGCGCCAGGATCCATCCGAAGACCCGACGCTCAAGGCCAAGCTGGATGGGCTGGAGAAACTGCTGGGTGACTCGCGCCGCGACGTGGACGAACTCCGCGCGGAACTGAACAAGGCGCGCGACGAGAAGGAAGTCGCGCTTCGCACCGCGGATGCCGAGGCCGCCCGCGCCAAAGCCGCCGAGACCCGCGCCCGCAAGTCTGAAGCCGAGCGCGATGCCGCCGCGCGCGACCTGCAGTTCATCGCTTATCTGGCCAACATCAAGCTTATTGGCGCGGCGCGCAGTGTGATGAGTGTGGATCTGGGCGAGAAGCCGCTGGAGGTCTGCTTTGAGAAGTGGAAGGAGATGTTTCCCAAGGCCGGCAAGCTGCCCACGGTAAGCGTCGACGACATGAAGCCCGTCAACTGGGGCGTGGACCCCTTCAAGGATTACGAGGTGCTCTGGGTCGTGTTCGGCAAGCCGGGCGACGACAAGAGCAAGCGCTTCACGCTGATGTCCTTCCGGCGCGCCCTGGTGGAAAAGGAATATGGCAGCATCGAGGGGTTCAAGGAACTGATGGCCGGCGACATGGCCGTGATTCTCTGGCGCAATGCCAATCCCGAAGAAGACTGCGTGCACGCCCTTTTGAGCGGCAGCGACATGGAAACGGCCCGGGCCCAGTTGATGGGCCTCAAGTAGACCGGCCCGTGAATGAAAACCCGCCGCAAAGCGGCGGGTTTTCTGTTGGGCCGGCGCCTGAATTCTCAGTTGGCTTCGGGCTCGTTCTTCTCGTAGACGAACTTGATCATCGTGAGTTCGCTCTGGAAGCCCTTCTTGAAAACATAGCTGAACTCGTCCACGATCCGGCGGATCAGGAACGTTCCCAGCTCGTTCTTTCGGCTCTTGGTGAACTCGCGCAGAAGCTGCTCGCGCGTAATCTCGCCGCCCATGTCGTAGTCATTGCCGGTGTCGGAAACGTGGACCTTGACGCGGGTAGGGTCAATGTCAATCAACAGCCGGAGATTGCCGCTGGCGCCGTGTTCCTTGGCGTTGAGGATGATGCTGGAGCAGGCCTCGTCGATGGCAATGACCATGGCCCGCGAAATGCGCGGGCCAAGGCCGCTGCCGCCGAGCGCCTCACGCACGAACTCGCGCAGGGGCGCGAGCGAGCGCGTATCCAGCGGCACATCGAGTTCCCGGCGAGTCGTTTGAACCATTATCTGTGACCTTTGGCAGCAAAATTTGAAGTCGGAAGTATGCAAAGCGCAGCGGCGCGAACAACAGTAATCACTCTCAATGAAACAACCATGACGTCAAGCGTACATTCTCAACACAATGTAAGAAGTCCGTGACCCCCGGTCAAGGGGCCTCTGCTGCGGACACAAGACCTTGTCCTAGTTCACTTTGCAGCGCTTGCACCAGCTCTGAAGGGGTGTCGGCCTCCTTCCACCACTGTGCACTCAGCCACAAAGGTTCCGGCAGCCGGCTGGCAGAGAGGCCCAGCCGCTCGCAGGTCTGGCGCAGCGTGGGCGGCCAGCGTCGGCGCGGCTCCTCCCCGGCTTCCACCAGCACAAGATGGTCACACCGCTTCAGGGCAGGATAGACGCTGGCCTTCACGCCGCGGGTTGCCTGGGGCCAGATCACCACCACCTTGGCGTCCAACGTGCTGACCGTGGCCGCGCTGTTGCCCTCGATCAAAAGGGGGCGAGCCATGTCCAGGCGCTTCATGGCGGCGGCCAGGGCATACTCAAAGACATGGGGGGCCGCGCGCAGCCAGAGCACCGGCGAGGCCCCGGCATCGGCGAAGCGGTCGGTATCTTTGCCCGGGGCGCGCAGGCGAGCAACGTCGGTGACAAGTTCAAAGCCGGCGGGGGCGGGATCACAGCCGTCGCAGGCGTCATCGGCATGGTCGTGGGCGCCGTGGACGGGGCAGTGCGATTCGCGGTGGAAGCGCGTGATCTTCAGGGCCTGAACGCCGGGAAAAGCGCGCAGCAGCCGGCAGCAGAGTTCTGTCTTGCCGGAGTTTGCGGAAGGGCCGGTTATTACCACGGGCTTCATGGCGCTATTCTAGCAGGTCGCCGCAAAGGTCGATGTTCCGAATTCTCTGGCACAGCGCCAAGTCTGCAGCGGCGTGTCAGGCCAGCCGGTGCTCTCTGTAAGCACATGCCGCGCCTACTTGCCCCACTTGGCGGCCATGCCCAACTCCGTGATTGAGCGGACGCCGGCCACTGCCACCACAGCGGCGCACAGCAGGGAGAGGTCGGCCGCGTTGAGTCCGACGAGGACCTTGAGGTCGTAGCCCTGGGCCGGCGCGAACAGAGTCAGCGCCAGGCAGACGTTGGCAAAGGCCGCCAACAGCCTTCGCACCGGCTCGCTGCGCGGCTGGGACAGGGGCTTTCCCTGGGCGCCGCTGACGGTGCCGATGCCGCTGGCCACCAGGGCATACACGACCTGAATCAGGGCCACCAGCATGGCATGGGGCAGGAACACAGAGACGCCCAGCGCGCACATGGCCTCTGAGGCACACAGCAGCGTGCGCGCCGCCGGCTCTTCAAAGCGTTTGCCCAGCTGGACCAGCCCCAGTGCTTCACCGGCCCAGAAGGCGAAGGCGGCGCCCAGGGCCAAGAACGCGGACTGGTTCAAGGCCGCGACGCACACCAGCGCGGCACCGGCGGCGCTCAAGGCCAAGCGCGCCGCAAGCAGCGCGACATGACCCCTGTGATTTTCCGGCTTGTCCACGGGGCGAGAGAGTAAGTGCGGGGTCGCTGCGGGTAAAGCGCGGGTTTTCAGGCGCGCTCGGCGTCCCGGGAGACGGTCCTCAACGGCAGGCGCAGGCCGAAGGTGGAGCCGCGGCCTAGCTCGCTCTCGACAAAGACCCGTCCGCCGTGCAGCTCCGCGATGCGCTTGACAATCACGAGGCCAAGCCCGGTGCCCTCGATCTCCGCGGTGTAGCTGGCGTTGACGCGGTAGAACTTCTGGAAGAGGCGGGAGATGTTATCCGGAGAGATGCCAAGGCCTTCGTCACTGACGCTCAGCACCAGTTCTTCGCCCTCGGCGAGGGCGCGGATGATCACGCGGCCGCCCTTGGGCGAGTACTTGATGGCGTTGCTGCTGTAGTTGGTCAGGGCCTGGCGTATCTTGTCGCCGTCCAGGAGCACGGCCTCCAGGCCCGGCTGAACGTCGATTTCGATGAGGTGTCTGGGGTGCGCGGGCAGCAGGCGCACCACGCCCTCGATCAGGGGGCGCAGTTCGCAGGGTGCCTCCTTCAACTGCACACGTCCCGACTCCAGCCTCGAAAGATTGAGCAGATCAAAAATCAAGTCACGCAGGCGCAGCGCGGAGTCATTGATCACACCCAGCAGCTCCCGCTGGTCAGGGGGCACGGCGGCCAGGTCGGAGGCGAGAATCTCAAGGCCGCCAAGAATGGCGGTCAGGGGCGTCTTGAGTTCGTGGCTGACGGTGTTCACGAATTCGGTTTTGAGCTGGTCGAGTTCGCGCAGTTTCTGGACCTCGAGGGAAAGCGAGAGGTCGCGACAGAGAAACAGGTAGCCCAGGGGCTGTCCCTGCCGGTCCAGAAGGTAGCTGGCGGAGATGCCAAGGTTGACCTGCGTGCCCTGGTTGAGTTCGACCTTGAGCTGGGTTTCCACGTTGCCCGGCTTGAGCAGCAGGCTGTCCATCATACGGCGGAACTCGCCGGAAATGGCTTTGGGCAGTGCGTCTTCAAAAGATTCGTCCAGCACGAAGATGCGCTTGAGGTTGAAGAGGAACTCAGCGTTGGCGTTGAGGGCAATCACACGCCCCTCGCGCGAAACGGCCACGATGCCCTGCGGTACGCTTTCGAGAATGTTGTCAAACAGCGAGCCCAGCTGGCGCAAACGCGCATTCATGGCAATGCTCTCGGCTTGCGCGCCCAGCTCCTGGCTCAGGGACTGCACCAGCTCGGCCTCCAGCAGCTTCGACGTGGCATCGCTGTCCCGAATCCAGAGCAGGATGACCGCGAGGGGCCCGTTGCGCCCGCTGACGGGCACCATGCAGATGGTGCGCGCTTCCAGCTCAAGTGTGACATGGCTGGTGTGGCGGGACAGGTTCACGGTGGGGCGCTTGCCGCCGTCGTAGCCAAGTTTGTCCGTCGGCGTTTCGCGAATGTCAAAGAAGAGCACCTGGCGCGAGCGCGCGGCATACTCGACGAGGTCGTTGAATTCCTGAGCCGACTGCTTCAGCGCGGGGCTTTCCTTGAGGGTGCGGAAGCTGCCTTCGGTTGCGTCGTAGCGGCAGATGCGCCAGCTTGCCACATCGAACAGTTCCCCCAGCGCGCGGCAGGCGAGCGTCAGGGCCTGCTCGAGATCCTGCGTGGCGTGCAGGCCGGCCAGCTGCGAAAGGTAGGCGCGCACGCGCACATAGACACGATCCAGTGCCGCGCGCGGGCTTTCATGAAGCTCGAGCAGGCGCGTGTTGACCGGTCGGGTGGAGTGCTCGACGGGCGCGCGGGAGGTTTCGTCGTTCTCGAACATGTCACTGGGCCATTTCGAGGAGCGCGCCGGCCAGCGCCCACTGGCGCATGAACTCCGCCCCGACTTCGGCCAGCAGGGATTCAGTCACTTTGAGATTGCGGAAGGCCGAACCGCGCAGCGTCGGCACCAGGGTCTCGGCCGCGCCGGGGTGGCCCAGGGCCCAGGCCAGGGCCGTAGCGACATGGACCAGATCAAGCAGCGGGCGGTCTTCGCGGCACTGATCCGGGTCGCGGAAGTGGCGAATCACGCGCACAAGCGAATCGGGGAATTGCCAGGTTTCCGCGAGCATGGCGCCGTTGGCGCAGAAGTCCGAGCCCAGCGCGCGGGTCTCGGCTGACCGCAGATCATTTGATTCCGTGCGGGCCTCGCGCAGCACCTGCGCGTAGATGTCCGGCGCGAGGCTGACCACCATGACCTTGCCGATCTCCGAAAGCAGTCCGCCCACGAAGGCGTCGTCGGCCCGCTGAGGCGCCAGTCGCTTGGCCAGAAGTTCGCCGGCTATGGCGGCGGCCACGGCGTGATGCCAGTACTGCTTGAACGAGAAGCCCTCCGTCACGGCGCCGGAGAACAGGTCCGCCACGCTGGCCGAGATGGCCATGTTCTTCACTTTGTTGAAACCCAGCAGCACGATGGCCTTGGTGACACTGGCGATCTTGCGCGGAAAGCCGTAGTAGGCGCTGTTGACCAGGCGCAGAACCTTGCTGGACAGGGCGGGATCGTTGCTGATCAGCCGCCCGATGTCCGCGGCGTTGGTCTGCGGGCTGACCGTCATGCGCGAAATGCGCAGCACAATGTCCGGCAGCGTCGGCAGTTCTTCGACGGCGCCGATCAGTTCCATCAGCTTCTTGGGCATGTCCACGGTGCGCGGCATGGGACCTCACTCACTGGGCGGCCTGCAATCGTTCGCGGAGCACGCGCCAGGCGGCGCGATAGAGCATCTGCCGGCATTCGTCGGCGCTTGGGGGGCCAAAGCGCGCCTCGAGTTCGGCCTTCAGTTCCTCGGCGCCGGCAGAGCCATCGCGCGCTGTGCCATGGGGGGCACCCCGACCCAGGGCCGCTTCGTCGCGGATTTCAACTTCGGCGTAGCCTCGCCTCATGAGCACGCGAATCAGCTCCGGACTTAACTTCTCGCCTGCGGCCACCAGGGTGCGGCCGAGGGAGTCCTCAATCTGGCGGTTGAGCACCATGCCGGGTCGGGCGTCTTTGAGGGGGATGGACTTCACGACGTACCTCCGCAGGAGCGGTTATACATAATTTATAGTTTATGTGGAATTTATGTCAAGGCTCCTTGCGCAGGACTTAAAATGAAAGCGCGGACGGTACGTCCCGTCCGCGCCTGCAGGTCTGCGCTGCGTCAGGCCCGGTCTTCGTCGTTGAGCACCCAGGCGTCGCCGGCGCGCTTGTATTCCAGCAGTTCTTCGGGTTTGAAGAACAGCTCGATTTCCTTCTTCGCAGCTTCGGGGCCGTCGCTTCCATGCACAAGGTTCATGCCGCGGCTTACGCCCAGATCTCCGCGGATCGTGCCCGGCTCGGCGTCGGTGCAGAAGGTCTTGCCCATGACCTTGCGGCAGGCGTCGATAGCCTTGGGACCCTCGAGCACCATGGCGGCCACGGGCCCGGAGGTCATGAAGCTGACCAGGCCGGGATAGAAGGGTTTCTGTGTGTGGGCGGCGTAGTGCCTGGCGGCCAGTTCCTTGGTGATCTGCATCAGCTTGAGGCCGATGATCTTGAGGCCGCGGGCTTCAAAGCGTTTGATGATTTCGCCTACGAGCCCGCGCTGAACGGCGTCGGGCTTGGCGAGGATGAGCGTGCGTTCAATGGCCATGGTTTCTCCCGGAGTCAGTGAATTCGGGCTGCAAGGGTAGCTTGGCGCGCCCTCGGTTCAATTGCGCATTGGCGCCAGAGGCCAGGCTACAATGGGAGCGACATGCGCTCGGACACCTTCAACTTCACGATTCCACCGGAACTCATCGCCCAGCAGCCGCCGCAGCGGCGCGACGAAAGCCGGCTCATGGTCCTGCGCCGCGGCCTGGGCGTGATCGAGCACCACATGTTCCGCGATCTGCCCGCCCTGCTGCGCGAGGGCGACCTTCTGGTCGCCAACAATACGCGCGTCAAGCCCTGTCGCCTCTTTGCGACCCGCGACCAGACGGGCGGCGGCGTCGAGCTGTTCCTGCTGCGCGCGCTGGTGCCGGGCGAGTACGAGGCCCTAACGGGTTCCAAGGGCCGCCTCGAAAGCGGAGAAACCCTCAGCCTGCCCGAGATCGGGACCGTTCATCTCGTCGAGCGTGACTTCGGCGCGCCGGGTCACTGGCGCGTGCGATTTGCCGCCTCCGCCCCGGACATCGAGTCGCTCATTGAGCGCCACGCCTCCATGCCCCTGCCGCCCTATATCCGCCGCGAGAAACGGAGCGACGTGCATGCCTCGCAGGATCGCGAACGCTACCAGACCGTCTACGCCGCGCGCGACGGCGCCGTGGCCGCGCCCACGGCGGGGCTGCACTTCACTCCGGCCGTGTTCCGGGCGCTCGAGGACGCGGGGGTGCGCCGCAGCTTTCTCACGCTGCACGTCGGGCCCGGCACCTTCCGGCCCCTTAAGGCCGAAACTCTGGCCGGCCACGACATGCACGCCGAAGCATACGAGGTCAGTACCCAGGCCGCGGCCGACATTGCTGCAGCCAGGGCACGGGGCGGGCGCGTGGTCGCCGTCGGCACCACGGCCTGCCGCACCCTAGAGACCCTGGCCGACGAGCGCGGCCAGGTGGTGCCCGGCGCGGGGCGCACGCGGCTGTTTATCTATCCGCCCTGGCGCTTTCGCGGTGTGGATGCCCTGTTGACGAATTTCCATCTGCCGCGCAGCACCCTGATTTTTCTGGTGGCGGCGCTGGCGGGCGTGGAATTCACGCGTCGCGCCTATCTGGAGGCCATCGACCGCCGCTACCGCTTCTTCAGTTATGGAGATGCCATGCTGGTGCTGTGATTGGCCTTGCAGGCGGCGTTTATCTTTTTTATAATCTCGGTGTTTTATGTGGAGATGCCATGGGCGTCGCCGAAACCTTTTCTGCACTTCGACTCGTGCAGTCCCGTCATGTGGTGCCCGCCCTGCTGGCGGCCCTGGACAGCGAGCACGAGGCTTTGAAGGTCGCCGCCGTCAACGCGCTCATTGCCTCCAACGATGAGCCGGCGCATCGGGCCCTGATCCTGCGCTTTGATGAGCTGCCCCTGATGGCCCAATCCGCCATGGTCGACTCTGTTCATGCCCTGCGCGCGGTGCTGGCCGATGTCGCGCGCGACGGCGACGGCGAGGCTCGCGGCGTGGTGTTGCGACTGTTGGAATTGAACGTCAGCTACGAGTGCTCCGAGACCCTGGCCGAGCTGCTGTCGGACCCCGTCACCGAATACGCCGACCGTGCCGAGGAGGCCTTTCGCCGCGTCGTGGAGCGCTATCAGTCGGAACAGGAGGACGCCGCGGGCGATTTGGACACCGGCAGCGTGAAGAAGCGCGAGCGTCTGCATGAACACGCGCGCCACCTTTTCCGGGCCTTCAAGCTGGCCACGGAGAGTTTTTTCAGGCACCGGCGCGAGTTCGTGCTGGAGGGAGCGCTCAACGTCGGGGGCGAATGTCGCGCGCTGGTGACCGATGCCCTGCGCGCCGAGCGCGAAGCCAACCGCGACGAGCCGGGCCCCGTGGAGCGCTTTCTGGTCGCGCGGCATGACGTGCGCGTGCTGGCCTTCCTGTTCGAGCGTCTTTCCGACCACCGGGTGGACATCCGCGCCATCGCCCTGAGGGCCTTTGGCCTCAAGCGCGGCCAAGAGGTCAACGTCAACTTTGGCTATCTTCTGGACGAGCAGGTCAGTGACGAGGACCTGCGCAAGATGCTTATCACGTCAGGACAGGTACCCTTTCTGTCCATGATGCAGGGCCATGTGGACCGGTACCCGCCGCGGGCCCTGCGCCGCCTGATGCACGAGTTCTCGCGGCTCAACATGCCCGGCCGCTCTCAGGCTGAGTTTTACGGCACGCTGTGCGAATCCCGCGACCAGAGCATCGCCGAGGACTGCTTTGCCCGCCTGCGCGCCCTGCCCCTGGGCGACGTTCAGGACCTGCTTTCGCGGCTGGTCACGTCCAGGCGCCAGAGCAGCGTGCGCTTTGCCTTCGAGCAGATGGCCGACCGCGGCCACCCGGGTGCCCTGCAGGCGGCCACCCGGCTTATTGAAAGCCGCTTCACGGACGTGCGTGACCTGGCCTCGACCTTTGTGGCCAGGCGCGCATACGCCCGCTACGTCGAGCGCTTCGAGAGCATGAGCGAGGCCGACCGCCGCGCCGCCGGCGCCGTGCTGCGCCACGTCGATGACGGCGTTATCGAGGAACTGCGCCGCGAAATCGACGCGACGGAGCCCGCCGTGCGTCTGCGGGCCTTGCGCCTGCTGGATTGCACGCACAATGCCCACCGCATGGGCGAGACTCTGCTGGCCCTGATGAACGACCCGGACGCCAGGGTGCGTGCCAGCGTCGTCAACATGCTGGCCACGCTGCGCAGTGAGGCCGCCATTCGCGCCATCGGGCGCCTGCTCGGCGACGAGGACAAGCGGGTGCGCGCCAACGCCATCGAGGCCGTGGAGGCATTGGGCGAGCGCGGTCTCGCCCGCGCCCTGATTCCCTATCTCAGCGACGCCAACAACCGCATCCGCGGCAACGCCGCCAAGGCGCTTTACAACCTTGGGGTCGAAGAAGCCGCCCAGATCATGAAGGCCATGCTCCATGACGGGAGCGAACTCATGCGCATGAGCGGCGTCTGGGCCATCCGTGAAACCAGCCCGCCCGGTGCCGAACAATGGCTGGCCGAGCGGCGCGCCATAGAGCCCCTGGAGAGCATCAACACCCGCATCGATGCCGCGCTGGCGCGCCTGGCGCAAAAACGTGCCCAAAGCCCGGCCCTGGAGACGGCGTGAGCCATGGCAGAGTCTTTGACCATGTTCGGTGGCAAGCGCGCGGCGGCTCCCCAGGCGGAGGCGGGCTGGCTGGCCGCGCCCCTTCTGCTGCTGGTGTTGCTGGCCGTTCTGCTATGGCTGAGGCAGCGCCGTCCGCGGCGGCGCATTGCTGTGGCCGATGAAGACATTTTCAAGCAGCTGTGCGAGGCCAACGAGCTGTCCGTGCATCAGGAATTCGTGCTGCGCGAGATGTACTTGGACTTGAAGCTGAGCAACCCGGTGCTGCCGTTCACCTGCCCTCAGGTCCACGCGGAATATCGCAAGTCTGTTTCGGGGCGGCGCCTGGAGGTGCTGGACAGCGTAACGACCCGTCTTTTCAAGTGAACCGGCGGGCCTGGGCCTTCGCCTTCCGTCACAGGTATTATCCAGTAGACGTTTTTCGACGCGCTGGTAAAAGTCTGCGCTCAAACCCCATGCAGGGCTTGGACGCAATGTCGTATCCGCTGCTAATCATTGCCGACCGCATTGCCGAGGCGCTGAACCGGCCCATTTCGGACCCGGGCCTGTTGAATTTCATCAACTATGGGGAGTTCCTGAGCATCTGGATGCTCTCGGTGCTGGGTTTCATCTCGGTGCTGGGCCTCATGGCCATCTGGGGTGAGCGCAAGGTATCGGCCTACATGCAGTCTCGCCTGGGCCCCATGCGCGTGGGACCCGTGGGCCTGCTCCAGACTCTGGCCGACGGCATCAAGCTGCTTACCAAGGAAGACGTCACACCCACGGCTGCTGATCGCCCGCTGTTTGTGCTGGCCCCCATGTTTGTGTTCGCCAGCGCCTTTGTGATGTTCGTTGTGGTTCCCTTCTTTCCGTGGGGAGACAACACCACGCCTATTGGCGTTCCGGCGGCCATGGAAAACGGCCTGTTCTACGTGCTTTCGGCCGGTGCCGTATCCGTCGTTGGCGTCGTGATTGCCGGCTGGGCCAGCAACAACAAGTGGTCGCTCTACGGCGGCATGCGCGAAGGCGCGCAGATGGTCAGCTACGAGATACCCATGGGTCTGGCCGCGCTTTGCGTGGCGGTGCCCTGCATGAGCCTGAACCTCGTCAAGATCTGCGATATGCAGATGGTGGGCTACACTTTTGTCGGTGTGCCGGACGCCTTTGAGCAGGCGGGGCGGTTGACCACGGACATCGGCGTGGCCCAGTTTGGGGGCATCCTGAGCTGGAACATCGTCAAGTACCCGCTGCTGATTCCCGTGGCGCTGATGTTCTACATCGGCGTTCTCGCGCATACCAAGCGCGCCCCCTTCGATCTGCCTGAGGCCGAATCCGAGCTGATTGCCGGCTTCCTGACGGAGTATTCGGGCATGCGCTGGTCGCTGTTCTTTCTCGCGGAGTACGGCGAGATGTACGCGATGAGCGCGGTCTGCGTCGTGCTGTTTCTGGGCGGCTGGGCCAGCCCCATCCCCGTCGTCGATGGCCTGATTTTCCACTGGGCCTATGACGGCGGCGCGGCAGGCTTCAGCTTCGGCAAGCTGGTTTACGCCTTGTGGGGCGGATTCTGGATGGTGTTCAAGGGCCTGTTCCTGATTTTCATGATGATGTGGCTGCGCTGGACGCTGCCGCGCATCCGCCTCGACCAGGTCATGTATCTGTGCATGAAGGTGCTCTTGCCCTTCACGCTGGTGGTGCTGGTGCTCCAGACGGTCTGGACGTTGTTCTTCAGCAACTGGTTTGGGCTGTAACGGGCGGCAGGGCGGTTGGATTCAACATGGCGCGCGGCTACTTCCAGAACATCGCTTATCACCTCAAGTCAACGGCCGTTGGCATGGGGGTGACCCTCAAGCACATGTTTCAGACGGGCAAGGGTCCTGAAAAGCGCGGCATCTATTGCTACCAGTATCCTGATGAAGGGGTGGAGCGTGCCCGGGAAGAGGTGAGCGAGCGGCACCGCGGGATTCATTTCCTTGAACCCAGCAAGTGCATCATGTGCCTGATGTGCGCGAAGGTTTGCCCCGTGCAGTGCATCGTCATTGAGGGCGTGCGCCTGGGCAAGGACCAGCTGCTGACGCGCTTCACCATTGATTACTCGAAGTGCCTGTTCTGCGGGCTTTGCACGGAGCCCTGCCCCAGCGACTGCATTCACCATGGCCGCGAGTGGGATTTCTCGGGTTTCTCGCGCAACACGCTGGTCAAGGACATGCTGCGAAACCGCATCTATACACCTGACGTTCACCAGCAGTATCTTGCCGCCCACGAAGAAGCAAAGCTGATTGAGGCCGAATACAAGAAGGTGGCGGCCGCAGAGAAGGCCAAGGCTGCCGCGGCCGCGCCCAAGCCCGCGGCGGCGCCTGCGGCCAAGCCGGCGGCGGCGCCGGCCCCCGCGGCCAAGCCCGCCGTTCCTGCCCCCAGACCGGACAACCCCTCGAGCAACTGACCCATGGCCCTTGGCGCGCTGACAGACTGGGTACACCTTGGCACGTTTGTGGTCGTGTTCGTGGTGACCTTGATTTCCGCTGTGTGGGTCATGCTTTCCAAGGAAGTGGCCCGGGCTGCGGTCTCCCTGTTTGTCTGCCTGTGCGGCGTGGCGGGCATTTACTTCTTCCTGGATGCACAGTTTCTGGGCGTAGTGCAGATCATGGTTTATGTCGGCGGCACCACGGTGCTGCTGATGTTCGGCGTGATGCTGACCAACCGCCAGCCCCTGCTTACCAGCAAGAAGCAGGTCGATCGCACTCTGGCCGGCTGCCTCGCCATGGGCATGGTACTGGGACCGCTTTACATGATCATGATCGGGCGCCTGCCCGGCCTTTCGCGCGCCAAAGATGCCGCGGGCCAGGCCGTGGACCCCAAGATCACCAACGGCTGGTTTGTGGGCAAGGCCTCCGAACATACGGCCGAGAACACGGCCAGCGTCGTTCCGCTGGGTGACGCCCTTTTGACCAGTTATCTGCTGCCCTTTGAAGTGGCATCCGTGGTCCTGCTTGTGGCGCTGGTGGGTGCTGCGTACATCGCCCGCCGCAAGTCAGAAGACGCCGAGCCGGAGAAAGTCTGATGTCCGCCACCCTGGCCGCTGTGGAAGTCGCGGGAATGCCCTTCAAGCTGGGCACCGACGCCTACCTGCTCCTTTCCCTGCTCATGTTTTCTCTGGGGGTGGGTTGCATCGTCAGTCGTCGCAATGCCGTGGCCATTCTCATGGGCGTGGAGCTGATGCTGAACGCGGCGGCCATCAACTTTGTGGCTTTCGGGGCCGCCGGCGGGGGACTGGACGGGCAGATTTTCGCCGTGTTCATCATCATTCTGGCCGCGGCTGAAGCGGCGGTGGGGCTGGCCATCATTTTGAACCTGTTTGGCCTGTTCAAGACCATTGACGTCGATCACCCGGACCTGCTCAAGGGCTGACCATCTGGCATCAAAGCAGGCGCCAGGGGTGTTCGTATGATCGACCCCCTGGCGCCTCCCGTTTTTCCGGGATTTGGCGTGAATTCGGACTCCCTGACTCCGTGAAACGCATGTGAGCGCTTTTGTGACGGCCTTGCAAGGCGACTTTGAGCAGAGCTTCGGCGAGCTGGTGCGAGAGCACTTTGCCCGGGCGGTGCGTTATTGCTCGCGCATGCTGGGAGATATCGTCGAAGGGGAAGAGGTGGCCCAGCAGGCCTTCGTCAAACTGCTGGAGCGCCGCCAGAGCCTCAGCCGCACCCGCGAGACTCTGCCCTATCTCTACCGTGTGCTGCGCAACGCCTGTGTCGATCACATCCGCGCCCGCAAGCGGATGAGCGGCGAGGAAGCCTTTGAGCAGGCCGCCTGGATGGGGCGAGACCTCAGCCGGGCGGAGGAGTCGGAGGTCAGCCAGGCCGTGCTGGAAGCGGTGGGCACCCTGGAAGAGGGGCAGCGCGAGGTGGTGCTGCTGCGCTTCTTTGAAGGACTGGAGCTGCACGAAGTGGCTGCCGCGACGGGCCAGAGTCTGGGGGCCGTGGCCATGAAGCTGTCGCGCGCCAAGCTGAAGCTGAAGGAAAAGCTGGGACGTCTTCCTGTCTTCGCCGATTACGCGAAGGAGTCAACGTGAACACTCAAGAAGCCCGCTATCTGTTCGCGGCCGCGCTCAACGACTCGCTGTCGCTGCCGCAGCGCGCGGCCTTTGAGCAGGCGCTCAAGTCCGATGCGACGCTGCGCGCCGAGTTTGAGGCCTACGCCGACGCCCAGTCCGGCGATGTGGCCAACGTGACGGCGTGGTTGTTGAAGAGCGGCGAGGTTTCGCGCCAGGGTGCCAGCACCGTGGACGCCCGCGTGGTCAATGAACTCGTGGCCCGTGTCAACTCGCGGCGCCGCACGGTACGCATCGTTCAGTTCACGCTCGCCGGCACCGGCATCGCGGCGGCCGCCGCGATGGTGGCTGTGCTGTTTTTCCCGCCCGCGGGCCAAACGCCGCCCGCCGGCACGGACGGCGTCAGCATCGCCCTGGCGCAAGCAGATAAGCAGGGCCGGCAGGTTTACGCCGATGGCACTCTCTATGCCGCGACTTCCACGCGCGGCGAGAGCAAGGATGGCTCCGTCATCGAGCTTTCGGCGGGTTGTGTCTATCGCATGGACCAGGGTGCGCTGGTAGTGCTCGACGGCTCGGCCAGGGTGAAGCTGGCCCAGGGCGAACTCAGCGTGCGCGCGGGGACTGTGACAGTTCGGGCCGCCGCCGGCACGGAGTTCACGGTCTCGGCCCAGGCTACCACTCTCGCTGACGACCTTGACGACTCCCTGATCGACTACGACCGCCTCCATCGCCCGCGCAAGCTCGCGCGCGAAGGCGCGGCTACGCTGACTGTCAGCGTGAGCGTGAGCGCGGGAGAGGTGGCCGTGACGGCCGATGGCAGGGAGCGCAAGGTCAAGGCGGGCGGGAAGTTCGGTCCCCAGGTCATGCAGGCGCAGCCCAAGCCCAAGGCGCCCAAGCCCGGTCAGCCCGGCCAGCCGCCTAAACCCGAGGATGTGTTCGACCACCTCGATGCCAACGACGACAAGGAACTTGATGAGCACGAGTTCGGAGATCCCGGCCACACTGACTTTGACGACGACAAGAACGGCAAAGTAAGCCTTGCCGAGTTCATAAAGCACTTCAAGCCGCGCGGGCCCAGGCCGCCCAGGCCCGAGGACGAATTCGCCCGGTTGGACCGCAATGAAAACGGCACGCTGGATGGGGCGGAGGTGGACGAGCGCATGCTGGAGAGCATGGACTCTGACGACGACGGCAAGATCACGCTCGATGAATTCAAGGCGGCGGCTCCGCGCCAGCCCGGACCCCAGCGCCCCGAGGATGTTTTCCGGCAGCGTGACAAGAACAGCGACGGCAAGCTGGACAAGACCGAAATCGAGTCCGACTTGCTCAAGGACCTCGATGGCAACCGTGACGGCGAACTGGACCTCGACGAATGGCGCGATGGCCACAAGCCCGAGAAAGTCTTCGCCCGCCTGGACAAGAACAAGGACGGCAGCCTCGGCTCGGACGAAGTCGAGCCCCGCATGCTGCGCGACCTGGACGACGACCGTGACGGCAAGATCAGCCTCCAAGAGTTCCGCAAGGGCGCCAACCGTCCGGGCCCCAAGGCGCCGAAAACGCCGGAAGGTCCCGGTCCGCGCGGTCCCGGCGGCCCGCCGCCTCGCGGCCCCGGCGAAGCTCCGGGCCCTCGCGGTCCTGGTGGTCCGCCGCCCCGTGGCCAAGGCGAAGCTCCCCCGCCGCGCTAGCCGGAGTTGGGGGCGTCAGACGATGCTGAGATCGAAGCCTTTTTCGAGTGTCACGCCCATGCCCCCGGCCTTGTGGCCTACACGAACCGGCTTGGCGGTGGCTTTGACCCCCTTGAAGGGGCCATCGAGAATCTGGAAGTGGATCTTCTTGAACTCACCCAGCTCTTCGGGCTTCACACCTTCCGTTGTTTCTTCAATTTCGATGGCAGTCAGGAAGGCGCCATCGAGCGAGAGATCGCGCAGATAGGCGCGGCCGCGGCATAGCTCCTTGCCCTCGGCGTTCAGAAGCGTGAGCGAAATGGGCACGTCGAGAGAGGCCCGTTGAAAGCGACGACGGTCCTTGGCATCGAAGTCAAAGCCGCTGACCGGCTCCTCCTTGGCGAAGTCCAGTTCGTCGGGGGTGATCTCCCGCATCCGTCCGCTGCGATCTTTCGGTTCAGGCATGGGCCCTGACCCTGTGCAAGATGTGCAGGATTCTAACGAGGGTCATGGCGCGCACGGAAGAGAACGCCCAAAGCCGCGCGACGTGTCGCGATTCGCTTATTTTGTAGTTTTGGCGTAATACACATTTTATAGTATGGCGGAGGTCCTGCGAGGTGCGTTCGTGTTGCGCTATGGCCTTCCGTTATTGGTGGTGCTGGTGGCTCTTGCAGCCACCTGGTTTGTCAGTCGCGCCGTAGAAAACGCCGCGCAGGAGCGCGAACGTGCCCGCTTCGAAAAGCAGGTGCGCCTTTCACGCGAGTCCATTTCCAGCCGTCTTTCGGATTGTGAGTTGGCCTTGCGCGGCGCCCAGGGCCTGTTTGTGGCCAGTGAATCCGTCGAGCGCGAAGAGTGGCTGAAATGCGTGCAGGGTCTGAATGCGGGCAGGAAGTTCCCGGGTCTATTGGGCTTCACCTTCATTGCTCGCGTGCCGGCCTCTCAGGCCGACGAATTTACGGCAGCCGCGCGCCGCGACGGCGCTGCTGACTTTGCCATCCATCCGGCGGGTCATAGAGATGAATATCGGCCCCTGAAGTTTCTCGGCCCGTTGGGAACGGACAGGGTGGCCTTGGGATTTGACCTGGGGACCATCCCGGAGGCGAGAGACGCGCAGGACAGGGCCGGGGATACGGGCCAGGCCGCTCTGTCTGCGAAGTTCCGCTTCTGGCAGTTCGCGACCGATGAAGCCGGTGTTGTTCTCTATCTGCCGATCTATCGCAATGGCGCGCCCACGGACACCGTGGAGCAGCGTCGTGCAGCGTTGGAGGGCTGGGTGGGGGCGCCTATGCTGCTGGCACCCCTGCTGACAGGCGACTTGGCCGCTTCCGCGCACATTGATGTACACATTGACGATGAGAGCAGTTCACCGCCCGCGTCTCTGCTCGACACCATCTCTGGCCACGAGAAAACGGTCCTGGAAAGCGCGCCCTACGCCAGCCGGGAAAGCTTCGAGATCGGTGGCCGCCGCTGGAAACTCAGCCACTTCGCCACACCGGAGTTCAGCGCTGACGGTGCGCGGCTGGAGGCCTATGTCTGGGCCATCGGCATCGTGATTGGCCTGCTGCTCTGGGCTCTAGTGCAGGGACTATGGCTCTTGCGGGGTCGGGCCCTGACGTTGGCTACACGCATGACTCAGGAGTTGCGGGACAGCGAGGAGCGCTTCCGGATGCTGGTCGAAAAGTCCTCAGACGGATTCACGGTGCTCAGCTCCGAGGGAATCACAGTCTTTGAGTCGCCGGCTACCTTTCAGATCAATGGATTCATGCCTGAAGAACTGCTGGGCAAGCCCGGGCTGGAGATGGTCCATCCTGACGATGTGCCCGCGGCTATGGAAGCCATGCAGCGCGGCATGTCCGACCCCGGCAGCGTTCATCGCCTGCGCTATCGGGCGCGTCACAAGGACGGGAGCTGGCGGCACCTGGAAACCGTGGGACGTGTGGTGCCCAATACGAAGGGCGAGATGCAGTTTCTGCTCAACACCCGGGATGTGACCGAGCGCGTGGAGTTTGAGCGTCGCATTGCAGAGAGCGAGGAACGCTTCCGCACCCTGGCAGAGGCCACGCCCGTCATGTTCTGGGCGACGGACGCGCAGGGCCAGGTGAACTACGTGAACTCCCGCTGGAAGGAGTTCTCCGGGCGGCCTGAAACGGCGGAACACGGTACGGGATGGGCCGAACTGGTTCATCCCCAAGAGCGTCAGGCGGTTCTGGACCGGTTTATGACGGCTCTGGCGCAGCGCCGTCCCTACAACGCCGAGTATCGCATCCGGCGCCATGACGGTGTCTACCGCCGCGTGCTGAATGAAGGCCTGCCGCACTTCGGATCTGACGGCACCTTCATTGGGTACATCGGCGGGGTGCTGGATATTCACGAGCGCTGGGAGACTGAGCAGCGGCGCCTTCAGGAAGAGCGGGAGGCCCAAGGCTACCAGCGAGCGCTGTTCGAGTTGGCCCAGGGTGACAAGTCCGACCTGCTGGGCACCCTGGACCGGGTGCTGGAGACGGCCTCCCGCGCGCTGAACATCGAACGTGTGAGCTTCTGGTCGCTGTCAGAAGACCAGGGCTCGATTCGCTGCCGTCGCATCTACACCGGCCAGAAAGGGCGCGCCGAGGCGCAGGACGTCGAATTGTCGGCTTCCCAGTTCCCGGCCTACTTCAAGGCCTTGATGAGCGAGCAGGTGATCGCAGCTCACGACGCCATGCAGGACCCCCGCACGCGGGAATTCACGGAACCGTACCTGGCGCCGCTGGGCATTACCTCCATGCTGGACGTGCGCGTGTGGTCTCAGGGCCGGGTAGCGGGGCTGATCTGCCACGAGCATGTGGGCACCAGGCGAGAGTGGAGCGCGCGCGAGCAGGAGTTTGTCGTCGCCCTTGCCGAGGTGGTGGCCTCCAGTATCGAAGCCGACCGCAGCAGCCGCGCGGCCAAGGCCCTGGCCGAGAGCGAACAGCGCTTCCGTGCCATCGCCGACGCCTCGCCCGTGGCCATGCTGATCAGCGCTGTCCATGACGGTACGGTGCTGTTTGCCAACCAGCGGCTGCACGAAGTCCTGCACGAGGAAGATGGCAGCCTGATGGGCCTCAAGACTCCGGACTTCTACGCCAACAGCGAAGACCGCACGCGTCTGCTGCAACGCCTGGCGGAGACGGGGCGCGCCCAGGGCTTTGAAATGAGGGTACGCCGCAGAGACGGCAGTGAGTTCTGGGCCTCTCTGGCGGCCCAGATCATGCCCTTTGAGGGGAACCCCGCCATCTTTGCGGGCCTGACGGACATCACCGAGCGCAAGCGCGCCGAAGACGCCTTGAGGCTGAGCGAAGCGGCCCAGCGCGACGTGCTCAACGCCCTGCCGGCCCACGTCGCCCTCCTCAATGAAAAGGGCGAGATTCTCTCCGTCAATGAATCCTGGCGCGATTTTGCCCGCCACAGCGCCATGAGCGGCAGCGACTTCGGCGTGGGAGCCAATTACATCGAAGTCTGTGAAGCCGCGCGGGGACTCTGTTCTGAGGGCGCGGCGGACGTCGCGCGCGGCATTCGTTCCGTGCTTTCGGGGCACTCCCATCTCTTCACACTGGAATATCCATGTCACGGGCCTGAGCAGCAGCGCTGGTTCAGGCTCATGGTGGCTCCTGTGGCGCGGGAGCAGTCCACCGGCGCCGTGGTCATGCACATCGACGTGACCGAGCGCGTGGTGGCCGAATCGCGTATCAAGACCTATGCGGAGGAGCTGGCGGCCAAGAATCGCGAACTCGACCAGGCCCTGGAGAAAGCCAACGAGGCCACGCGCCTCAAGAGCGAGTTCCTGGCCAACATGAGCCACGAAATCCGCACGCCCATGAATGGCGTGATCGGCATGACCGGGCTGCTGCTTGACACC
>JAANMW010000725.1_pt1 | contig 38655 bp, 27 predicted proteins | sample 7279671 | NCBI WGS metagenome assembly JAANMW01 (sample SAMN14094541, study PRJNA606508) | bioreactor metagenome | isolation source: A lab-scale SPAN reactor treating ammonium-rich wastewater day 247 | place: Ireland: Galway | collected 2017-09-19 | reverse complement strand
GAATATGGCTGCGCCGTGGTGAACTTCGGAGCAGAGCTAACGGATCTTACGATCTATACGCGCGGTGCCGTGCAGCATACGGCGGTGTTTCCGTTCGGCAGCACGCATTTCACAAAGGATATTGCGGTCGGATTGCGGGTTTCGATCCCTCAGGCGAACGAGATCAAGCATGATTTCGGGTGCGTGGCGGGATTCCTGCTCGATGATGACGAACGACACGAAGTGATCGAGATCCTACCTGTTGGCCGCAGCGAAAAGCGCGGCCTCTCAAAAGAGATCCTTGCCGACATCATGCAGCCGCGCGCCGTTGAATTGCTCCAACACATTGCCCGCGAGACGCGAAAGGTTCCGCTTCAAATTTCGAGCGGCGTCGTCCTCACCGGCGGCGGGTCGATGGTCCGCGGGCTCTGCGAGATCGCCGAGCAGGTATTTGACGCTCCGACACGACTCGGCTTTCCCGAAAAACACCTCTTTGGCGGCCTCATTGAACAGGTGCAAACTCCCGCCTGGGCCGTAGCTTGCGGCCTGGCAAGCTTCTCATACCGTTCTGCCCTTCGCGATGAGAACTCCCACGGACGCGGTACCGTACGCCGCGTAGCCGATTGGTTCGACGGATTAAGAAAAAAAATTAAATAAATGCTAAATTTCGATTGGCTTTTTATCACCAATCGTTGTATGCTTTTTAGCCGTCAGCACTACATCTAGTTGCGACGGTTTAAGTGCTTAAGGACTCGCGTTCCCAAACGACAATTCTGAAAGTTTAGCTGATTCGACCTTAGGAGGATGGCCTGCAAGTGAGCAATACAGGGATCAAAATGTTTATTGATGAACCGCCAATTACCGGTGCGCGGATCAAAGTGATCGGCGTTGGCGGCGGCGGAGGCAATGCGGTGAATCGAATGATCGAGGCCGGCATCAAAGGCGTCGAATTCATCGTGGCAAATACGGACCTGCAGGCGCTTGAGGCGTCGGCAGCTCCGATGAAGATCCAGCTCGGCACAAAGTCCACACGCGGGCTCGGCGCAGGTTCGAACCCTGAGATCGGCCGGGCCGCCGCCCTCGAAGATCATCAAAAGCTCCTCGACGTGCTTGAAGGTTCGGATATGGTCTTTGTTACCGCAGGTATGGGCGGCGGAACGGGAACCGGTGCGGCACCTGTCGTGGCATCGCTTGCGACGGAACTCGGAGCCTTGACGGTCGCGGTCGTTACAAAACCTTTCACGGTCGAAGGCCGCCGCAGAATGACGCAGGCCGAAGAAGGCCTTGCGGACCTGAGAGGCGTTGTGGATACGCTCATCACGATCCCGAACTCAAAGCTTCGCGAGGTCGAAGAGAAGATCACGATCCTCGATGCATTCCGGCGGGCTGACGATGTTCTCTTGCAGGCAGTGCAGGGAATAACCGACCTCATTATGACGCCGGGCATCATTAATCTTGATTTTGCGGACGTTACCTCCGTAATGCGCGGGAAAGGCGTCGCTCTGATGGGCGTTGGCCGTGGCGAGGGAGAAGAGGCTGCATCAAAAGCGATGCGCGCTGCTCTTGATTACAAACTGCTCGAAGAGAATTCGATCAAGGGTGCAAAAGCCGCACTCATCAATGTCACCGGCGGGCCGGATATGATCCTTAGCGAGGTCGAGGATGCTATCGGAATGATCGAGAACGAAGCTGACGACAACGCCGACATCATCTGGGGCAGCGTCATCAAGGACGATATGGCGAGCGAGATCAAGATCACGGTCATCGCGACCGGTTTCGATACCGCGGCGTCCGTTTCGCTTCCTTCGCCGAAGGTGGTCGAGGCAGTTGCGGTTGCGGCGAATGCACGTGCGAATTTCGCACCGATCCCGGAGGCCCTCGGCAGTGCCGACCTCGAAACACCGACGTTCCTTCGCCGTCAGGCGGACTAGCCGCATTACGGTTTTTGACGGAAATTGCCGATAATCAGGCTATGACGTTGAAGCCGCGAATCGCGATCACGACCGGAGATGCCGCAGGTATCGGGCCTGAAGTTACGGTCAAGGCCCTCGGGGACGCGAAACTTCGCGATGCAGCCGAAATTATTCTTGTAGGCGACGCCGCTCATTTACGAGCCGTCGCCTCTCGTTTTGCAAGCCCTGCGGTTTTGGACACGGTCGCGATCGTGGACCTCGCGAATCTCCCGCACGATATCGTTTACGGGGCTGATTCTGCTTTGACCGGCAAGGCAGCAGCCGAGAATATCGTTCGCGCGGTCGAACTTTGGAAAGAGGGCAAGATCGATGCGATAGTTACGGCCCCGATCAGCAAGAATGCGATCAAGCTTGCCGGCTTCGATTTTCCGGGTCACACGGAATTCCTCGCTCACCTTACTGATACAAAAGAATTCGCGATGAGCTTTTTCGCAGGATCGTTGCGTGTTGCTCTGATGTCAACACATCTGCCGCTGACCGAGGCGATCGCGTTTGTGACGGCAGAGCGTGTCGCGAAGCTGATCCGCTTCTGCGATCGTGAATTTGGGAAGCTTCTTAGACGCAAGGCTCGCATCGCTGTTGCCGGGATCAACCCACACGCTTCTGAAGGCGGAATGTTCGGCCGCGAAGAGAGCGAAAGGATCGTGCCTGCGATCGAGGAATGTCAGGCGGAGGGCATTGATGTTTCCGGTCCGCATCCGGCGGATACGGTGTTCTTTAACGCATTGCGGGGGAAATTTGATGCGGTGATCGCAATGTATCACGATCAGGCGACGATCCCTGTAAAGACGACCGCGTTCGACCGTGCCGTTAATGTAACGCTTGGGCTTCCGGTGCTGCGAACGTCGGTCGATCACGGGACCGCGTATGACATTGCCGGAAAAGGTATTGCCGACGCCGAGAATATGGCTGCGGCACTCGAAGTTGCGATCGACCTTATACGCGCCCGTATGTAGTCTAACTAGCACGCAAAAAAATCTGCTAAGATATTGCATCGAATGCAGCCCGTCCGACACTCGCGCTTTTGACGGAAGCCTTTACGATAAGAATCACCTGTGGAAAAAGTAAAACTCTTATTGGCCGATGATTCGGTCGCCATTCGCAAAGTCATCGAACTCACCTTTGCCGAGGAGGGTTACGACGTGACGACCGTCGGCGACGGTAATTCCGCGATGGAGAAGTTCGTCGAGATCTCGCCGGACTGCGTCATCGCAGATGTCAATATGCCGGGACTTGGCGGTTATCAACTTTGCGAGATGATCAAGGGCGATGATTCGACGCGGACAATTCCCGTGATACTTGTCGTCGGCTCATTCGAAGCGTTCGACCCCGGTGAGGCATCGCGAGTCGGTGCCGATCATTATTTCACTAAGCCTTTCCAGTCGCTCCGAGATGTCGTTACAAAGGTGGGTGAACTTCTCGCGGTCAAGGATTTTCGCGAGGTTCAGCAGTTCGAGACCGAGGACATTGAAAGCCTCTACGCAGATTCGATCGTCGAGGACGACTCGGATATCGAGGTCGAGAGCGAGATCGTACAGGAGTTCGGAGACGCCAGCTCTTCGGTGCCGGAGCCGGACGAGCTCATCGCGAATTCCTTCCCCGAGCCGGACGTTGACGGCGGCGTGCCGGCAGAAACGCTCGACGGTCCGAAACCCGCAGATCCGGTCGCGGAGCTGAATCACGAGCTCGGTGAGCTCACACGCCAGATGGATGCAGCTCCGGAGGTGCAGACGCTCGTGCCGCACGAACCGTTTGTCCTGGCAGAAGAGCCGCCGGAACGTATCGCACCAGAGCCGCAGCTTGAGGTTGCACCGCTTTTGACGGGTGAGGATGCTCTGACCCGCGTTTACGACTTTGCCGCGGCAGACGATGAGCTGATCGATACCTTAAGGTTCGAGGGGCCTGCGGTACCACCGCGCGCGGACTTCCCGACTATCGAGGATCCGGACGTGGCGGTCGAGGACATCGATCCTTTCAAGGATGTTGCCGCGAATACGCCGCCGGTAGCGGAGGAATCGAAAGCGGTTGAATCCGAGCTTGCCGACGCCGCACCAGAAGCTCCTCCAACTTCTGACGTTTCAAACTATCCCGAAGCCACATTCCCGCCGGCGTTGATAGAGGCGATCGCTCAGCGCGTTATGGACAGGCTCTCGGAGAAAGCTGTTCGTGAGGCCGCACGCGAGGCAGTGCCGCGGATCGCCGAAAAGCTCATTCGCGAAGCCTTGGACGAGGAAAGCAAGCGACATTGACCGCGAATTCGTTGGATCGTGAAGGGCGGTTTTCAGCCGATGCTGTAAACCGCCCTATCTTGTTTTAGAATTAGTATTTTTGGACGCTTTTATGGAACTAGCTAAGGCATTTGACCCAAAGACCGCCGAGGGCCGATACAAGACCTGGGAAGAGAACGGATTCTTTGCTCCTGAGATCAATGAGAATGAGTCGGCACCGAGCTACTCGATCGTGATCCCGCCGCCGAACGTGACGGGCAGCCTGCATATGGGGCACGCGCTTCAGCACACTTTGATGGACGTCCTCACGCGGTGGAAGCGTATGCAGGGATTTCGTACGCTTTGGCTGCCGGGAACCGACCACGCAGGCATTTCCGTCCAGCGGAAGGTCGTCGAACAGCTTCGCAAGGATGAAGGCAAATCGCCGCTCGATATCGGCCGCGATGAATTCGTGCGTCGTGCCTGGGATTGGAAAGAAAGATACGGAAATACGATCACCGAACAGATGCGGCGCGAAGGCGCGTCGGTTGATTGGTCGCGGCAGCGTTTCACGATGGATGATGACCTCTCGATCGCCGTCCGCAGCGTGTTCGTCTCACTTTATGAGGAGGGAAATATCTATCGCGGGCTTCGAATTGTGAACTGGTGCCCGAAGGACAAGACCGTTCTCTCCGACCTCGAGGTAAAAGAAGAGACGCGAAAAGACGGCAAACTTTATCACCTGCGTTATCCGATCAAAGGCACCTCGGCAACGCTAACAGTAGCAACGACGCGTCCCGAAACGATGCTCGGCGATACGGCGGTGGCGGTCAATCCGTCCGATGAGCGATACGCCGATCTCATCGGAAAAATGATCGAGCTGCCGCTTGCGAATCGCGAGATACCGATCATCGCAGACGACTACGTCGATGCGGAATTCGGTACCGGCGCCGTGAAGATCACACCGGCGCACGACCCGAACGATTACATCGTCGGCGAAAGGCACGGACTCGAACAACTGCTCGTGATGGACGAGGCAGGACGGATGAATGCGGCCGCCGGCGCGGACTTCGAGGGACTAGACCGCTTCGAGGCTCGCGAAAAGGTCATTGCGAGATTCGAGGAGCTAGGCTTACTCGAAAAGATCGAGGATTACGAGATCACGCTGCCGATCTGCGAACGTTGCAAGACGATCGTCGAGCCGATCCTAAGCGAGCAATGGTTCGTCAAAATGGACGAGATGCGTGACATCGCGCTTGCGGTGATGCGCGGCGATGGCGTGCCGCATTTCTTTCCGCAGGTCCCGCACGAAAAGGTCTATACGACGTGGCTCGAAGGCTTGAAGGATTGGACGATCTCGCGCCAGCTTTGGTGGGGCCATCAGATCCCTGCGTGGTACGACGACGAGGGAAATGTCTTCGTTGCGATGACCGAGGCCGAAGCACGCGAAAAGGCAGGCGGCAAGGAATTGCGGCAGGATCAGGACGTGCTTGATACATGGTTTTCGAGCGGACTGTGGGCTTTCTCACCCTTTGGGTGGACCGGCAAAGGCGGCGTAACAGATTCGCCCGACCTCGACAAATTTCTGCCGACCGATGTTCTCGTAACCGGGCGCGACATCATATTCCTTTGGGTGTCGCGAATGGTGATGCTCACAAAGAAATTTACAGATAAGATCCCGTTCAGCGACGTCGTCGTTACGGGAACCGTTCTCGGCAAGGACGGCAAGCCGATGTCGAAGTCGCGAAACAATGGCGTCGATCCGATCGAGATGTTCGATAAATTCGGCGTTGATGCCACGCGAATTTACCTTGCTTCGATCGCGACGGGCGCTGACATCAAGTGGAACGACCTGCTGATCGAAACCTACCGCAATTTCGCGAACAAGATCTGGAATGCGACGCGGTTCTGCCTGTTGAATTCTGATAATGCGTCGATCCGGCCTTTCGATCCGGCGGCGGTCAGTTCAATGGCTGCGGCGGATCGCTGGGTGCTCTCGCGGCTGATGCGAACGTCGCAGGCGGTCAACAAGGCTCTAGAAACGTATCAGTATCACGAGGCCGTCTCGCTCCTCTATCATTTCTTTTGGGACGATTTCTGCGATTGGTATATCGAACTCAAGAAGGACGAGATCACGAGCGGGGACGCAGAGGCGAGCTCGTTCATCCTTTCGGTGTTGGAGCAGGCTCTGCGGCTTCTACACCCGTTTATGCCGTACCTTACGGAGGAATTGTGGCAAAAGCTGCCGGGCGTCGGGAATAGCTTGCATAATCCGGCGTACGCTAGTGCCGAGCAGACGATCATGCTCGCGGATTTCCCGAAAGGCGACGAGCGATTCTTTGACAGTGCCGCCGAGAACGAGGTTTCGGCGGTCATCGAGTTGATAACGAAGGTCCGCAATATTCGTGCCGAGATGAATATCTCGCCATCTATCAAATTCGTTGTGCATGTTGCGGGAAACAGCGACCTTCGCGATATTTTTGCGGCGAACGAGGAGCAGATACTGAAGCTTGCCCGAGCAAGCGAGCTAGTTCTGTCCGATTCTCTTTCGGTTCCGAAGGCGTCGGCGAAGGCTGTCCTTTCGGGCGGTGCAGAGGTTGCGATCCCGCTTGAAGGCCTGATCGATTTTGCGAAGGAACGCGAAAGGCTCCGGAATCAGATCGCTAAGCTCAACACTGAACTCGAACGTCTCAACGGCCAGCTTTCAAATGCGAGCTTCGTCGAAAAGGCACCCGCAGAGAAGGTTGAGGCGTTGCGGGAGCGAAAGGCTGAGATCGAACAGCAGACCGCCTCTCTTACTCAAAACATCGAATCTTTGGACTGATAGGACAAAGTGCCCGAGCTTGTCTTGTCGTTAAGATGGACAAGCTCGAGCCTATTTGCCGAAGGGGCTAAGTTAATCTTCGTCCGATGATGAAGACGATCCGGGAGCGACGGTCACTGTTTGTGCCTTCGAATCCTTCTTCTCGCCGTTCTCGTTGTACATTTCGGCGACGATGTTGAAGGTGCCGCCCGCCGTGTCGGAGACGGTTTCGTACTTGTACTTTGCGACGGCATCGCCATTGATATCGAGATTAACGACGCTGTTGTCAATGACAGTGCCGGGCTTTACGCCGGCCATATTCTCGACCTGGATATACATCTTTACCTTTACTTTCCCAGGGTTATTCGAAACCTCAGCGACAGCGTAGATCGTGTCTCCGGCGGCATACTTCGAGGTTTCGTTCTTAGCATCCGGATCCTTGCCTGTTTTCAGGCTGCTAAGGTTCGCGGTGCTCATATTACAGGCAAATGCTGCGGTGAAAAGGACGGCAGCGACGATCAAAAGAGTTGCGGCATGGCGCATAGAATGGTGTTCTCCGATTAGGTTGGTCTCAGTGTCATTTTTAGCGACGGAAGAGCGTAGCCCGAAACCGCGCAAGTGTCAATCGAAACCGGCGGTCATTGACACTGTTTTTTCGTAACGTATGATTGTCATTTATGAATATGCTCGACAGCAGTGAATTGATGGCGTCGATCGGCCAGTTCCTTGCCGAAGATATCGGCCGAGGCGACATCACAACGCGTTCTTGCGTTCCGTCCGACAAGATGGGCAGCGGCAGGTTCCTGGCAAAGGAGTACATGGTCGTCTGCGGCCTTGACGTTGCCGAAGCGGTGTTCTTCCACCTCGACCCGGATTCACCTGAGATCGAATCGACATTCAACGAAGGCGACGAGGTCGAAGAAGGAACGGTCATTGGAACGCTGAACGGCTTTGCAGATGTCTTGCTTACGGGCGAACGGGTCGCTCTCAATATTCTTCAGCGTTTATCGGGCGTTGCGACCTTGACGAGGCAATTCGTCAAAGCGGTTGAAGGCACCGGTGCGGCGATCGTTGACACCAGGAAGACGACGCCCGGCCTGCGAATGCTCGAAAAATATGCGGTCGTCGTCGGCGGCGGCAAGAACCATCGTTTGGGCCTCGATGACGGCATCTTGATCAAGGACAACCACATTGCCCTCGCCGGCGGTATCACGGAGGCGGTAAATGCCGCACGGAATCTCGCCGGACACCTTCATAAGGTCGAGGTTGAGATCACTAACTGGGCTCAGCTTCGCGAAGCGATCGAGGCCGGGGCCGAGATCGTGATGCTCGACAATCAAACCCCCGAAGAGGCTGCAAAGCTCGTCGATATGGCTCGGAATATGAACCCGCACGTTCTGATCGAGGCTTCCGGGAATATGTCGCTCGACCGCGTTCGTTCATTTGCAGAAGCCGGCGTGGATCTTATCTCTGTCGGTAAGCTCACGCATTCCGCACGTGCGACCGACATCAGCTTTAAGATACAGGCGGCGTGAAGTCCCGGTTACGATGCGAAAGCTTGACTAGGTACTCATCGGGACGGAGAGCCGGGATCGCATAGATCGCTACGATCACAAGCAGAAGGCCGATGGTGCAGCCGATGCTGGCCTCGATACCGTAATTCTCTCCTGTGAGCCACATCGGTCCTTTGTCCGATTCAACAAGTAGCGAGATCGGCGAGTATTGGCGCAGCCCGCTCACTTCGATCCCGAAGAGCGAACCTTGGGCGAAATTCCACATAAAATGTAGGCCGAGTGGAAGCCAAAGGTCGAGCGTCTTTAAGTACGCGACGCTGAAAACTATCCCAGCGAGGATGGTGTTCACGGTCGATATCCAGTTTGCCGACGGGTTTGCCAGATGGAAAGCACCGAAGAGAACTGAAGTGAGCAGGATCGCGAGCCACGCGAGGCCGCTGCGAGCAAAGGTCTGGAGCACGTAGCCTCGAAAAAGTAATTCTTCGTAGGCCGCACCGGCCAGGAAAAAGATCAGGGAAAGCGCGAGTTGGTACGCCAGCGTGCCGCCGGGTGCATCAGTTACCGTGAACCGAAGCGAGCCTGACGCCACTGCCGGAGCGAGAGCCACCACGATCGCCGAAATGCCAAGGGCCGAGCCGATCAGGAAATGTCTCAGCCATCCCTCTGTCAGCGAGGCACCTAGCGTCGCAAATGGGAGCTTCTCCAGCAACTTTCCACACAACCACGCAACGCCCGCAGTGGTGATCGAACCAACTACGAGGCCGATCATCGTGAGTAGCCGCACATCGATGCTTTCGAGATCCAGGGATCGTGTGCAAGCGAAGACGATCGCCTGGACGGCAATGCCGAGGACGCCGTACAGGACGAGAAAAATGGCGGCGCGCCATCCGCTCCGGATAACGCCGCTGTCGTCGAAGAAAATAGTATGGTGCGCCATAAAGAAAAGAAAAAGTTCGCTCGGTTGTTAAGGTCGGCTGAGCGCGGTTTATGATAACATCCAAAGCGTAATGGACGCCTCTGAAAAGCCCAAGAAGAAGCGATTTTCACCCTGGATCCTGGGTGCGATCGTACTTCTGCTTTTCATTTTCCTTGTCCTCCTGCAAACCTCGAATCTTTGGAAGAATCTTTCAGTCGAGACGACGAGCGACACGCTTCTTCTTTATGCGCTGTCATCGTTCAACTTCATCGCGCTCATCGTCTTCGGGTTTATTTTCCTTCGAAGTATCGTAAAGCTCGCCCGCGAACGCAAGGCGCTAAAGCTCGGGTCGAAGATAAAGACGAGGTTGCTCTTCTATTTCTTTCTAGTAAGCCTCTTGCCGATCATCGCAATGGCAGTTTTCTCGTATCTCTTTATGAACCGCGCTCTCGAGCGTTGGTTCACGCAGATACCTGAGAACGTTGTCCGGCAGGCTCGTGAGCTGCAAGGACATTCGTTGAGCGACAGGACGACAAAGCTCGATGAATCCGCACAGATGCTTGCCTCGTCATTTGGGACGCGAAAGCTCACGAATGATGATCTTGCTCGGGTAGCGGTCGCGGGAAATCTTTCGTACATCGAGATCGTCGCCGGCGACGGCCGTACGATCAATTCTTACGAACGCGAGGTTCCTGATTCTCAGCGCGCTGAGCTGTCGAAGGTCGTCGATTCGATCCATGCCGGGCAGACCGAGGATGCAAATTTTCGCGACGGCCGGGGATTCGATGTCGCGATGGCAGAGATGCCGGGTGGCCGCACGCTCGTGATCATTCCGGATCCATTTGGCGAACAGACCGTCAGTCAGATCGTGGACAGCAGCTTGCGTGAGTTCGATGAACTGAAAGAGAAGCAGGTTACGGTCCGTCAGGTCGGACTCCTGACGCTCGGTGTTCTTACGTTCGTGTTGATCTTTGCTTCCTCCTGGATCGCGTTCTACGTTGCCCGAGGCATCACGATCCCGATCCAGGCTCTTGCCGGGGGTGCAAAAGAGGTCGCGGGCGGCAATTTGGGCTATCAAGTGAACGCGCTTGCCGAAGATGAGCTCGAACTACTTGTTGCGGCATTCAACGAGATGTCCGCGACGCTTGCGTCAAACTCAACTGAGCTGACCGATCGGAAGAAATACATCGAGACCATCCTTGCGAGCTTGCCGACGGGCGTTGTCGCCTTCGATTCTGAGAATCGCGTTACGAGCATTAACCCGGCGGCGGCGGCGATCCTGAACGATATCGACCCCAACGTTACACAGGTGCCCGGCGAATCTCTTTTCGACGCGGATAGCGCGCTTATCGTAACGCGTTTGCTCAATCGAGCCCGACGCGTCGGCCGCGCGGCGGAGCAGATCACACTGTCCGGACATGGGATCGGGCGTGAGATAATGGCAGCTCTGTCGGCGACCGCATTGCCATCGGGCGGCGGCGTCGTGCTCGTGATCGAGGACCTTTCGGAGCTTATATCGGCTCAGCGTGCTGCCGCGTGGCAGGAAGTCGCGCGTCGAATGGCGCACGAGATCAAGAACCCCTTGACGCCGATTCAACTCTCTGCGGAGCGGATCGCAAAGCGTTTCGGTAACGAACATTCGTCCGAGAATCCGGATCGCCCCGCGATCGGCGAGGTCGTCCAGCAGAGCACGGAAACGATCCTTCGCGAGGTTGCGTCGCTGAAATCGATGGTGGATGAATTTTCGCGCTTTGCACGCTTGCCCGATGTTAAACTCGCCGTCGGCTCCGTCAACGAAGCTATCTTGCAGGCCGTGAATTCGTACGAGGGGCGGCACGCCGATATCGACCTTGATGTTCGACTTTCGGAAAATTTGCCGGAAATTCCGATCGACGACGAGCAGCTTGGACGAGTTTTCGTTAATCTAATTGAGAACGCGGTCGAAGCCTTCGCGGACGAACAGCAGGAAAAGCGCATTGACGTTCGCACGCGGTTCGATGCGGCACGCGACCTGGTCGTTGCGGAGGTTGCCGATAACGGGAACGGTATCGCGCCTTCGGATCTGCCGAAGATATTTCAGCCGTATTTTTCTACGAAGGGACGAGGGACGGGTCTGGGCCTTGCGATCGTACGAAGGATAATTGTCGAGCACAAAGGCCGCATATTTGCCGCAGCGAATTCGGGCGGTGGTGCGAAGTTTACGATAGAGCTGCCTGGTTCATAAAATTTCTATGCCGGAGAAGATCTTAATTGTCGATGACGAACTCGGCATCCGCGAGACGCTTCGCGGTGTGCTCGAAGACGAAGATTTTATCGTCTCGACCGCGGTGTCTGGCGAGGAATGTCTCGAGGCGGTAAAACAGAACTCCTTTTCGTGCATCCTGCTCGACATCTGGCTTGGTTCCGGCATTGACGGCCTCGAGACGCTCGAACGGCTCTCGGAAGCGGGAAGTGATGCGGCGGTCGTGATGATCTCCGGCCACGGCAATATCGAGACCGCAGTACGATCGACGAAGCTCGGAGCTTTCGATTTCATTGAAAAGCCGTTAAGTCTTGAACGCACGATCGTAACCGTAAAGAACGCGATCCGTCAGCGGAAGCTCGAGCAGGCGAACAAGCAGCTTCGCCGCGAACTCGGAGCCCAGTACGAAATGGTCGGCGAATCGATCGCGATGCGTGCGCTTCGCAAACAGATATCGATCGTCGCGCCGACCGAAGGACGCGTACTTATTTCCGGTGAGAGCGGCACTGGGAAGGAGCTCGTCGCACGGGCTATCCATGACCAGTCTCATCGCTCAGGAGCGGCATTCGTCGAGATAAATTCCGCAGCGATCCCTGAAGAATTGGTCGAGAGCGAGCTTTTCGGACATGCAAAAGGTGCGTTCTCGGGAGCGACGAAGGCAAAAAAAGGGAAATTTCAGATCGCAGACGGTGCAACGCTGTTTCTCGATGAGATCGGCGATATGTCGGCGACGGTGCAGGCGAAGATGCTGCGTGTTTTGGAAGAACAGCGGTTCGAGCCTGTCGGCAGCAACACGCCGATCACCGTCGATGTCCGCGTGATCTCCGCGACGAATAAATCGCTGGATTCGTTGATCGAAAACGGTGACTTTCGCGCAGACCTTTTCTATCGGTTGAATGTTATCCCGTTCCAGGTGCCGCCGCTTCGAGAGCGGCCGGAGGACGTGCCGCAGCTTATTGAGCATTTCAACCGGCGTTTTAGCGCCGATTATGGCAAGCAGCCGAAGATCTTTGCCGACGCGACGATCTCAAAGCTGCAGGAATACGTATGGCCTGGGAATGTCCGCGAGCTGAAGAATACGGTCGAGCGAGTGGTCATCATGGCCGGCGATGCCAAGATCTTGCCCGAAGACCTGCCGGAACTCTCAGGCGAGGCTGCCGAGACCGCGCATTTCCGCTTTCAGAAGTTCAAGGATGCGACCGACGCCTATCAGCGTGATTTTATCCGCCACAAACTTGCACAATTTGACGGCAATGTCGCAAAGGCTGCGGAGGACATGGGTGTCGACCGCAGCCATTTGTATCGAAGAATGCGCAATCTCGGAATAAAGAGCTAGCTCTATTTCGGGATCGGGAAACCGCGATCCTTCATCAGCGCCTCGACGCGTGCGTCGTGCCCACGGAAAAGCTTATACGCAACGAGCGGATCGATCGTATTGCCGATCGAGTAGACATATTTTATCAAACGAGCCCCGACATTCTTGTCATACGGGCCGCCGGCCTCGGTGAATGCCTCGAAAGCATCGGCAGAGTGAACATCTGACCAAAGATAGCTGTAATAGCCCGCAGAATAATCGTCGCTTCCGAAGATATGCCGGAATTGCGTCGGCCTGTGCCGCATCACGATCTCTTTCGGCATTTTCAAGGCCGAGAGCGTGTCCTGCTCGAACTTGTCGGGGTCGATCGGCGTGTCGCCGGCAAGGTGCGTCTTCATATCGACGAGAGCACTCGCGAGGTATTCGGTAGTATCAAATCCCTGATTGAAGGTCGAAGCCTTTTGGATCTTCTCGACGATCTCTTTAGGGATCGATTTTCCGGTCTTGTAATGAACGGCAAATCGGTCAAGTACCTCGGGCGTTGAGAGCCAATGCTCAAGCAGCTGCGACGGGAATTCGACGTAATCGGTCGCAACCGACGTTCCGGAGAGCTTCGGATAAGTGACATTCGACGCAAGCCCGTGAAGCGCGTGCCCGAATTCGTGGAACATCGTTGTTGCGTCGTCCCAGGAGATCAGCACGGGTTCGCCTGGCCTTCCCTTTACGAAATTCGAATTGTTCGAGACGATCGTCGTTATTTCTTGTCCGCCGATCTTCGATTGATCACGATATTGATTCATCCACGCGCCGCTGTCCTTGCCGTCGCGGGCGTAAGGGTCGAAGTACCAAAGGCCGATATGCTTTCCGCTCGTCTTGTCCGTGACCTCGTAAACGGAAACGTCCGGGTGGAAGACGGGCAAGCCATCAACCTTTTTGAAGTTGAAGTTAAAGAGTTCGCCGGCGACCCAGAACATCGCTTCGCGCATTTTGTCGAGCTGGAGATAGGGCTTCACTTCGTTTTGGTCGAGGTCGTACTTCTCCTTACGCACCTTTTCCATGTAGTAGTGATAATCCCAAGGCTCGATCTTCACATCTTTGCCTTCGGCGTCGGCAACCTTTTGCATATCAGCGACCTCTTCATGGACGCGGCCGATCGCGGCTGGCCAAACTGCCTCCATCAGCTTCATCGCATTTTCGGGCGTCTTTGCCATCTTCTGTTCGAGGATCCAATGCGCATGGGTTGGGAACCCGAAGAGTTTTGCGCGCTCGGCACGTAGTTTAAGGATCTGCGTGATGATCGCCTTATTGTCGCGGGAGTCGTTATTGTCGCCTCGGCTTACGAACATCTTCCAGACCTTTTCACGAAGGCCGCGGTCATCGGCGTAGGTAAGGAACGGATCGGTCGAGGAGCGGGTGTTGCGGATCATCCATCCTTTCTTGCCCTTCGAGGCAGCATCCGCAGCCGCCGCGTCCTTTAACGATTGCGGAAGGCCGGAAAGCTGGCTCTCGTTCTCGATCAGAACGTAAAGTTCGCCCTCTTCACCCTGCAGATTCTGATTGAATTTCGCATATAGCCCCGCAAGATCCTGATTGAGTTTGGAAACCTTTGCCTTCGTCGCTGCGTCAAGTTTTGCTCCGGCGTGGACAAAATTCTCGTAATAAACCTTAACGAGGCGTTGCTCCTCGGCAGTGAGTTTCTTCTTTGAAGGCGAATTGTTCACAGCCTCTATCCGTTTGAAGAGAGCAGCGTTTTGGAAGATCTTATCGAAGTGAGCGGCAAGCTTTGGCCCCATTTCCGCTTGTACCGGTGCGAATTCGGGCGAATTCATATTCGTTGCCCAGATCCCGAAAATGACGTTTACACGGGCGAGCATCCGGCCGGATCTCTCAAGCGGCACGATCGTGTTCGCGAAAGTCGGTTTAGCTTTGTTGTTCGTGATCGCGTCGATCTCTTTTAGATTCTCGGCCATGGCCGTCTCGAAAGCCGGCTTGAAATCCGCGATCTTGACCTTGTCGAATGGCGGAACGCCGCCGTATGGCCCGGTCCAGTCCGCAGTAAGCGGATTTGTTGCTGGGCTTGTTTCCGTTGCCGTAACAGTTCGCGGTTCAGTCAGCATAGAAATAGACAAAAGGGCCGAGAGCAGCACTGCAATGGCGGCAAAACGAAAGGATCCGATCTTGTTCATTGTTTGGAAATCTCCTCAAGGTCTTTAGATTCTACATTTAACGGAGCAGTTGGACAAAGAACCGCATAGAAGGATGCTAAGGAGCCTTCAATAAGGCCGGAGGGACTGCCGGAGCAATCGAAAAAAGCTGCCACGAACGAGCAGCGTTCATGACAGCTTTCGAGATTGTGGTACACCCGGCATGATTCGAACATGCGACCCCTTGATTCGTAGTCAAGTACTCTATCCAGCTGAGCTACGGGTGCACAAAGGCGAACTGATAGACTACATATCAGGCCGTGCAGATGTCAAGAATGGCCCAACCCTTAACGAGCAAAGTAGCCCGTCCTTGTCCGCGAAATAAGTTCGGGGTTTGTGACCTCGACCTTGATCGAGTGCCATTTGCCGTCGCGTTTGTAATTGAGCGGCTGGTAATCGATCGTATAGAGCGTTCTTAGGTCTGCCGCAACTTCTGCATACAGGCGGCCCATATCTTCGAGTCGGTTGATCGTGCGGATCGTCGCACCCGTGCGCTGGGCGATGAAGGCGAACCGTTCGCGGGCCGCGCGAAACATTTCGATCTGCCGCGGCGTCGGGTCAGCCAACTTTGCGGGGTCGCCGGTCGGCAATGCGAGGGGATAGATCGAAACGCCTAGCTTGTCGGATTTCCTCAAAATTTCGGCCATCGGACCGTAATCATCCGGCTGAATGCCGTTGGGAACTTTGCTGTCCGGCATTTCGGCGAGCTTGTCGCGATCGGCTGCCTGTGCATTACTGTCAACGCCGTCAGAAAGAACGATGATGGCCTTTCTACGGCCTTTTTCACGGGCGAGCTTGTCCAGAGCAAAATCGATCGCGTCGTACAGCCTTGTCTTTCCACGGCCGTTCGAGGCGTCGATCGAATGAAGTATCACTTTCCCGTTCGTCGTAAAATCATTTCGTAAGTTCACGCGGTCGTAGAACTCAACGACGGCGACCCGATCTTCCGGGCTGAGTGCATAGACAAATCGATTGGCTGCCGCTTTCAATACCTGGCGGAAGGGGAGCGTCGAGCCGCTCATATCGAGCATCAAGACGACACTGAACGGGGCAGTTGAAGGTTCAAACCCGACGATCGGCTGCTTCACGCCGTCTTCGTAAACCGTGAATACCGAGCGTTCGAGGTCTGTTACCGGCCGGCCTTGCCTGTCGGCGACGCCTACGTTCAGGCGAACAACCGACGTCTCAACATTGATCGGGTCATCGATCTGACCGATAACGGGGATCGAAAATACCGCCAGAATGGCCAGGATGAGTGTGAAGCCACGCATAAATAAATACTAACACTCAGATGTATCTAAACGTGGAATAGCTGGCTGCAAAAACAAACCATACGGGCCGGGAATTTTGATGATCATCGGCCCGGAAGAGCTCACCTACCGCGGTTCTTCGACGCGTTGATCGCGTCCGAATAAAATCGCAGCACGCGGCTGTTGTAGTCACTGTAGAATCCATGGTTCGCGTAGGCAGCCCCGAGAATGGTGGTAATTCCGGAGATGTACGGCTGATATTGCAGCGGGATCACCGATTGCCAGTTCGTGTTTCGCGGATTGTCGAGCAGGTAGTCACGGCCGTCGAGGAAGCCGCCCGCTTTTAGGGCGTTGTAGATGTTGTGGGAATCCGTCTTTGTCAGGTTCGCCAGCCGCCAAAACCTTTCCGGATAGACAGGCGATGCCGGATGCTTGTTGAAGCTCGACATGACGCCGCGGATCTGCAAGTTCATCGACTGCGTGTACGCCCTTTGGTTTCCTTCGGGCCCGACGAGGTCCTGGTCGTCGTTAGCCGCCACGCAGAAGATCGTTGGAACGGTCGTAAGGGGCATTACTGCATCCACGCCGTATGCGATATAGATCGCATCTGCACGAAAATTCAGGAAATAGACGACCATTGAGGAGAAGACGCCGCCACGCGATGTCCCTTGGGCAAGCAAGGGGTCGCTCGGCGAGATCAGGCCGCGTTGCGTGAAATTCGTTATGATCGCCTGGACGTTGTTGATGTCCGGGTTATTTGGCGGCGGGAGAAAACTCCAGTCGCCGGTGACACGGTCGGTGCTGTCCAAGGCGATAATACCGTAGCCGGCCGCGACAGCATCATTCGAGAAGAGCCGGCTCTCGACGCTCGAAAGGGTCGATTGAGCGCTGCCGCCTGAGCCGTGAAAGCGGAAAATGATACCGGTCGGGTTCTGGGGAATGTAATAGAGGACATCAACTCCGTTTATGGTCTCCTCGGTATAGCTCCAGGGCGGCGCGGGTTTGTAAGTCGCGGTGAGGGAGATATTCTTGCTCCGCGGATTCACGAAAGACGACGCCGATGTGGCATCTTCGACAAGCGTCGTATCGCCGACCCATCGGTCGAAGACCATGTTCGTCGGGCTCGGGTCTGCCCAAATATTCGCTCGGCGTTCCCTTACGCGGACGGGAACAGTGCTTCCATTGGTAACGGTCAAGTTCGTTTGGGCCAGGCTGATCGCAGGAAACGTCAGGAAAATGAGAGCAAGCGTGGCAGGGAAGAGGCTTGATTTACGCAATATCATAGGTAATTTGGACGTTTTGGGCTTTGGTAAAGTCCAAGTTATTCTCGGAATTCCATTTTCGTTTGCAAAAAGTCGGGCGCTGGTAGAAAGTTGTACGTGTTAAGGCTCGAACCCTGCAAAGGAGCCGAGGCCTCAGAATAATGTCGTTGCCGGGCAGAATAAGAAAAATGGTCTTAACATACGCCCGTTTTTCTAATATACTTATCTGTCTGATAGTAGGTCGCGTTTTGAAGAAATGCTTACTTGAATGCAGGTCTTTTTCCGTCCAAAATTTTGTGTCAATTGTGGGGAAAAGATCATTCGCGACGAATGGAATTTATGGACTAGCGGAAGGTTTTGTGAGCTTTGCGAAACGGAGTTCCGCGGCCGCGAGACAGCACGGCGAGTGGCGGCTGTACTAGCAGTTTTGGGGATAGCCGCGGTCGGGTTTGCTTTTGTCATTCCACAGAGACCGTTAGAGACGAGACTCGTGGCGGCAAATGCCTCGACGGGCGGGCCAAAAGCCCTTGTCAGCCGGACTGAACCAGCGAAACTCCCCGCTAACCAAGCCAAGGAGCAGGCAATTGCGCAGAAAACGCCGGAGTCTTTGGCGCCATCCGAGCAAAAGCCCGAGGTTGTGGCGTCCGAACCGACCTATATGTGTGGTGCCGAGACGAAAAAGGGCACGCCCTGCACTCGTAAGGTCAAGGGAAACGTCAGGTGTTGGCAGCACAAAGGGATGCCGGCGATCTTAAATTCGGCTGAATTAAGGGTGCGGTAATCTTACATTTTCAAAGTTTTGTTTTATCTTAGGTACGAGCTGGTGATCTGCCAGCCAAAGACGAAATGAACCCGTTGTCCCCAAATACAATGATCCAGGATCGCTACCTGGTCGTTCATATGATCGGCAAAGGCGGAATGGGCGAGGTCTATCTCGCTGTCGATCAGCGGCTTGGCAGCGCCGTTGCCCTCAAGAGGACGAGCTATGCAAGCGATCCGGCCCTTGCCGGTGCGTTCGAGCGTGAAGCGCGGATCCTTGCACGCCTCCGGCATCCGGTCCTTCCGAAAGTCAGCGACCATTTCGTTGATGGCGGGAATCAGTATCTCGTGATGGAGCACATCGCGGGCGACGACCTTTCGACGAGGCTCGAGGCAACGAATAAGCCGTTTCCTGTCAGTTGGGTGATGTTCTGGGCGGACCAACTGCTTGACGCCCTGACTTACCTTCATTCGCACCAGCCGCCGATAATCCACCGCGATATCAAGCCGCAGAATCTGAAGCTGACGGATGAGAATCACATCATTCTCCTAGACTTTGGCCTTTCGAAAGATTCGCCGAATCCGACACGCGGCAACTCAGGGCAATCGTCCGGAAGTGTTTTCGGCTATACGCCGCATTTTGCTCCGATGGAGCAGATCCGGGGCACCGGGACCGATGCTCGAAGCGATATCTATTCGTTGGCGGCAACGCTTTACCAACTTCTTACCGGGATCAAGCCGGCGGATTCGCTCTCAAGGGCAGATGCCGTCCTCAACGGAAATGCTGATCCGGTCGTTGCCCTGAATGAGGCAAATCCGGAGATCGCGGCGCCGGTCTCCGATGTTTTGATGCGGGCTCTCGAGATCACGCAGGATCGGCGATATAAGTCGGCTGCAGATATGCAGCGAGCATTGAGGTCCGCTTATGCGGAAATGAAGGACGCAATGTCGGCAAAGACCGTCATGGTGCCGACGCCAGTGATCCCGGACGTGACCCCGAGTATTGAAACGGTCTCGTCAACGCCAACTCCAGCACCGCCGCCGCTCGACGCCACGCTCCAGATGGATGCGCCGCCTCTGGAGGCGACGATGCAGATCGACGCGGCTCCGGTCGATTCGGGCCCACGACAGGCTGACATCAAGACTGAGGTGTTTCTCGCCCATCAGCTCGATGTGCCTGAGAAGGTCGAGTCCGTGTCGAACGGTGAACCTAGCTATCAGGCCGATGCGACCGTTCCGCTGATCTCTTACACACCTGAAGATGTTCCCGACGTGAAGGAAGAGGAGGTCGTCCCCGTTCCGGCAGAAAACGTGATGCCTTCGGCGGCTCCGGAATTCTTTACCTCGCCGAACATCCAAACCGATGAGCCGAAAGAGGAATTCGGTGCGACGGAAACATTTACGGCCGATCAGGCCGCTGAGGTCATGCCGATCGCCGAGGCTCCTGCACCGCCTCCTCCGGCAACACCAAATGCGCCGGTAAAAGCAAAGAAGTCCGGTTCGAAGAAGGCGGCCGCAATGCTGGTCCTGCTTGCCGGTTTCTTTATTGTCGTGCTCGGCGGAGGTGCCGCCGCATGGTATTTTTGGCCAACGCTGATGGGCGCGACCGGTACAAATGCGACGCCGTCGCCGACTCCTATTGTGGAGGAAAGCCCGTCGCCAAGTCCGGCCGAGACACCGTCCCCAACGCCTGAGGCGACGCCGGATGAATCGGCAAATGCAAATGCGAATAGCTCTACCGAGTTGCCGACGCCAACGCCAACACCAGTGCTGACCGTTGAACCTCCGATCGAACGTCAGGTGGATACGCGTCCTCAGCAGGATATTAAGAAACGGCCGCAGAAGACTCCTGGACAAAAACAGTCTCAAACGCCGAAACCCCAAAAGCCGAGTAGCGGACGCACTGACATCTTGCAGTAGCGAACCCTTTTGAAACTATGAAGCCCGTTCACATACAGAGAATCGCAGCAATTTTATTGGCCGTTCTGGTTGCGTCCGTCGGCATTGTCTCAGCCCAATCGAAAAAGGATAGAAAGCGCGCCCAGGAGCTTATTGCGGCAGGCGATAAGGCATTCCGTGCGAGGAACTTCCGCGAGGCAACTAGCGATTATGGTCAGGCGATCCTGATAGTTCCGAACAATCCGTATGCTCACTTCTGGAAGGGATATTCCCATTACAATCTGAAGGAGAACGCCGACGCTCTGCGTGAATTCGAGATCGCTTTGAGTCAGGGCTTTAAGCCGCTCGACGTTTATCGGGTTCGTTGGTTTCTTCATTATGAGGCAAAGGACTACGACGCAGCGTTGAGTGATCTTCGCAAGGCGATCGAGATCGATCCCGACAATCAGGAGTTCAAAAAAGGGATGGGCGAGATCTTCTACGCGCAGGGCCGATACGGGGAATCCCTTCAGATATTTCAATCCGTCGTGGTTAAGGAACCAAAGGATGGGGATGTTTATTTCAACATTGCGCGTGCTCAAGGGGCGTTAGGCAGTGTTCGCGAGCAGGGAACGGCGGCGCAGGCAGCGTTGGCGAACAACACCCATATGATCGGTGAATCGTATTTCCTGCTTGCTGATTCGCTTCAAAAGCAAGGACAAAGCGAGGCAGCGATCGACAACTATCAAAGGGCCATCGCGGCAAAACCGGAGAATTATCAGGCGTATAAGAATCTAGCCGATCTTTACCGCAGCCAGTCTAACTTCAAGGCCGCTATCGAGGTCGCAAAGAAGGCGATTCTTAAATTCCCCGAAGACGGCAGTTTTTATACCGACGTCTCATGGTATTACAGCCTTGATAACGAACCTGCCAGAGCCGCAGAAGCGGCTCGAAGCGCGACAAAGCTGCTTCCGAACCAATATTTGGGCTATACAAACCTTTGTCGCTCGTTGAATGATATGAAGGACTACAGCGGGGCCGTTGCCGCTTGTAATACGGCTCTAAAGCTGAATCCGGGAGACGGCGAAACTTACTTCTACCTTGCTCGGGCATACGCCCTCGCCGGCCGCCGGTCGGAGGCCACACCCTTGTACTCGAAGGCGGTCACCGGACTCGAAGACTTCGTGAAGCGAAACCCGAATTATTCAGACGGTTACTACCTTCTTGGGAACGCATATTTCGCTGACAACCAACGCGACAAAGCGATCGAAGCCTATCGGAAGGTCATCGATCTTAATCCCCGATTTACGCGGGCAAGATTCAATCTAGCGATGGTCTATCTCCAAAAGAGGGACAAGACGTCGGCTCTGGAACAGTACAATGCGTTGCTTCCTTTGGATCAGGGGCTTGCGGAGAGGCTGAAGGCGGAGATCGATAAATCCTAAGGCTCAGTATCGGGAGCTTTTCGGGGTCGAGACGACCACATTCTGGAACTTAAGAACGACCTTGACATCGTTGCCGCGGCCGTCAAGTTTCGCGGGCACGAAAGGCGTTGACGCACGGCGGTCTTCGAGCGCATGCTCGAGGTCCTGGACGGCCTGAGGATCCTTTGCCGGCTCAACAACGTCCGTGATCTCGGCAAGTCCGTTCCCAAACACTCGGGCGACGACGACCATTTCATCATTCTTCAAATTTGCACCCGAGAGGCCTTTTGTCATCGCCGCAAGAGCACCTTGCGGATTGATGCTGGGTGATTCGGCTGAATACGCCATCCGTTGCCGAGCGAAATCAGCAGCGGAAACCGAGTTGTGGTCCGATGCCGTTCCAAAAGGTACAGGCGGCATCAACGGTGCGTTTGCGGCTATCGAGCTATTCTCACCGAGCACTCCCGATAGCATATAGCTGAAAAGAGCGAAACCGACGAGGACGCTCGCAAAAGAGCTCCCAACAAGCGGTAAGATATTCTGCCGCCACGCAAAGCCTGAAAGCCGCGGGAAGGCGAACATAGCAGGCCGAGCGGCTGAAAGCGCGTTGTCCTTGAGCTGTGTTTGAAGTTTGCTAGGGATATTCACCCGCGGCAAGGCCCGTAGTGCCGCACGCATTTCTCGATATTCGAAAAGTTCCTGTCGGCAGATCGGACAGATGGTAAGGTGCTCCTGCAGAGCATCCTCAAGGCCCGAAGCCAAGCATCCGTCCCCGTAAAGAGAGATATCGGATCGAATGTCGCTGCATTTTAGTGCACTCATTTTGAAACATTCCCATCAGGAAAATGGCAGGCTGACCCCGGTTGGCGTTCACGCTGAACGACAACACGATCCCTTACGGCATTGCCATGAACTTGTCCTGATGTCATTCGGCCTGCGTGTCGTCGAGATTCGAAATCGATTGTTGCTGGTCGATCAAATATCCCCACGGCTACGTCCGATCGATACAAGGCGTTGTTCACTTGGCTAATTCCTTCCGGACCGCTTTTTTGACCTCTATCGTTGGCACCGATCGTTGTGTACAAAAAATAAACCCGGGGTGAGTCTGCCATTTTCTCTGATTGTCAAAAATCCTTTAACCTGCTTCGCAGCTCTTCTCGAGCCCGAGCTATGCGCGATTTCAATGTACCCATGTTGATATCGAGCGCCGCCGCGCATTCGGCGTATGTCAACCCTTCGATGTCTGCGAGCACTATCGCCTCACGATAGATCGGCTTCAAGGTCGAAAGGGCACGAAGGAGAGCTGTCTCCCGCTCACGTTTGAGCGTATCTTCCTCGGGCCCGGCGGTAATATCGGCGATCGTATCCCCGATATGGACAGATGAGTCACTGATCTGTTCATCAAGCGAAACCGTTCTGTCGCGCCGTCGCCTCCGCCACCAACGGGACCTATTTCGAGATTGGTTGATCGCGATGCGAATCAGCCATGTTTTCAAACTCGCGTCACCGCGGAAGCCGCCGATACTCCGAAAAGCACGCAGAAACGTCTCTTGAGTAAGGTCTTCAGCTTCCTCTCGATCGGCCGAGATCCGCAGAGCGACTGCAAAGATAGAGCCGGAAAAACGTTCGACGAGCGTATCGAACGCTGCGGCGTCACCTGCCTTTAGCTTGTCAACAAAACCGTTCTCGGTGTGGCGACCTTCGGGAACTGTGGTAGAAATTGCGCGGACCAACTCTTCATCGCCAAAGGTAGTTGCCTTGCTGAAGAACATTCCGCTCATTTACCTCAAGTCCAAAGAGCCATTCCTAACAATGGGATATGCACCTAATTCGACATATCCGTAACAATTGACACCGTTGGCTCTGAATTTGTTCCCAACGAATTGGAAATTTTTTCTTCCGGTGTCAATTTGGGCTATTTTCCCGTGCTTATTTGCTCTTGACCGTAATTTAAGCTAAATTAGCACTTTTGAAAAATGCCCGTTTGGGCAATTATACAACGAACCTGCAGTATAGTTTTGCAGTTTTTTTACTGAAGATGGCAAAGAAGAAAAGACGGTTTGGCCCGGTTGAAGGAGTCGAGAACCAACAGAAGGACGTAAAATACGAAGATCGATTCCAGAGGACCGTTGGCCGCGGCGTTGAAGGATTCGGCAAAGCGGTCGAAGGCCGCGGCCGGACGATCCTTTACATAATCGCTGCACTGGCCGTTGTGGGCGTGATCGTTTTCGTCATTGCCTCCTGGTCGCGGCGTTCTAGTGCCGAAGCTCAGACGGCTCTGGGGCAAGCGATCGAGATCTCGGAGGCCCGCGTTACCTCGGTTCCGTTGCCGGCAGGTTCAACAGAAAAGACGTTTAAGACCGAGAAAGAACGTGCCGATGCCGCGATCGCCGCTTTTCAGAAGGTTGTCGATACAGGCAGCGGCCCCATTGCCGAAAAGGCAAAATACTTCATTGCGATGAATAAGCTCGCGATCGACCGGCCAGGTGCGATCGCCGACCTCGAGGCTTTGTCGCAAGACTCGTCCGACACTGCATATTTAGCGAAATTTGCCTTGGCGCAGGTCCGCACGGACGACGGACAGTACGACCAGGCTGCGAAGTTGTACGAAGAGCTTGCGGCGGTCGATAACCCGGTCCTTTCGAAAGAGACGATCAACTTCAACCTGGCAGGCGTCTATCAGAAGCAAAATAAGAATAAAGAAGCCGCGGATATCTATTACAATATCGTTAAGGCCGCGAGCGAAGCCAAGACGCCAGATGGCGAACCGGTCCAGCAGACCGAGACGGCTCGATCGGCTCGTGAGAAGCTGACGGAGCTTGCACCGGATCGTGCAAAAGAGATCGCCGAGCCTGCAGCGGCGAATCCGTTCGGCGGCTAGACTGGGGTCACCAGGGGTGATGTATGCTTACCACTGCACGCTCGTCGTAATGACGCCGCGTCGTGCTCTCAAGAGCTATAAATGAGAGAAACCATACCCGTATCAGACGAGACCTGCAATGAAGGGAAACTTCAGGAAGCGGTCGGGGTGCGGGCACCATTTAACTCCTATATCACAGCCTTTTTGCTAGGAACTTACGCGTGTGCTCTGGCCTTTTACGCAGAGTACACGACCGTTGGGTTCGTTTTGTTCATCCTTTCCTGGGTCGTCGTCCCGTTCTTTGCTGCCTCGGACCACATTATTTTCAACGGTCGCCGCATATCCCGTACCGGCATCCTCCCGACCATTTGGGCGAGGCTTCATTCACGGCGGACATCACTTAGAATCAGCGACATCGAGCAGGTAGATACTCAGGCCGTGCGCGTTCTGCGTCGCGGAAATCGGGTTCACTATCGGTATCGAACATGTGTGCACGGCCGCGGTATCTCGCTCTGCTTCACGTCGCATGGCGAGAACTTCCGTCGGCTCGTTGCCGCCCTTTTGCCAAAGCTCAGTGAGGAAGTGCTGGACGCACGTTCGCTCGATCTTCGGGCGTATCCGATCGATCCCAAAGAAGCTTTGATGAAGGCGGCGTTCGCCGGAATCCCAAGCTCGGATGTGCTGCGAGACACGGTCACGACACGTCCATCGAAAATGCGTGGGCGGGTTGAGGCAGTACTGGATATCTCCGAGGATGGTGACGACAGGGTTCGGTATCTTGCGGACCTCGGAAACGAATTGCGTCTCTCGGGGCATCTTGTCAGGGCACTAGAGTGTTTTCGGCGTGCTCTCCTGATCCAGCGTAAAGATGGGCGGCTTATCTACGATTTTTCAAGATGCCTGCAATCGCTTGCCGCGACCGAACGCAGTTCAAAGCTTGCGAGACGTTCAGTGGCGGCATTGAAGCTCGCCGAACGCTACGCGAATGAGGATGCGACGTTGCTTGCCCGCATCGGCGAGTCATTTGCTCAGACCGGCGACTGGCGTCGCGCCGAAAAGGCATTCAACCGTGCGGCAGAAGCGGGCGGTGACACATTCCTTGCCTCACGAGGGCTGGCCGAGACAGCATTGCGTGACGGCAAGATCGCACACGTCATTCATCGGTTCCTCGCGGCTGCGAATTCGACGCTGTCACCCGCGTTGCGACGCTGGTCGCGGGACGAGGCGAATTATTACACGAATCTCAATTCTGATGACACGTATATGGAAATGGAGGTCGGACGCGTCAGTTTGCTTGACTCGCTGCAGCGAACGCGCCGGACACTGCTGCGTATTACGTCGTTCGGGTTCTTTGTCCTCGCAATTGGGATTGCGATCGCAGACGAGGTTGTTGTGAGTGCCGGTTGGGCGGTTACAGCGATCGCGTTGTCGATCTGGTTGGGATTGAAAATAGCCTCAAGTGTTTTGGCCGAGCGTATCGCCTACGACGATGTCGCAGGCGAAGACTAGCTCGGCCAATTATTACCCGTAGTGTTCTTACGCTCGATTCAGCATTCCGGTCCAGCGATACTCAGGCTGGTCAAACCCTTTCTCAAGCTTCTTCAAGATGAAATCGGTCATGTTGTCAACGATCCATCGGTGATTGAATTCGCCAACCGACGCAAGCTCGGCGTCCGGTGCCGGATTCATAAAGTCAATCGCGTACGGGATATTGTCCTTGATCGCGAACTCGACCGTGTTGAGGTCGTAGCCTAACGCTGTGCAGAGCGTAATTACATCGCGTTCCACGCGGGCGTGCAGTTCGGGCGAGAGATAATTTTCAATATTCACGTACTGCATTCCCGAAAGGTACGGTTTTGACGGATCGTACGGCATGATAAGGACCTTTTCTTTACCCACGCAGTAGCAGCGTACGAACTGGTCGTATTCGATACCTTGTTGCAGCGTCATACAAAGCGTGCCTGAATCGTTGTACTCGCGAAGCAGGTCTTCCTCGGAATGAAGCTTTGATACGTTCTTCCAGCCGCCGCCGTCATGCGGTTTCAGGAATGCGGGAAACCCGATGTAATCGACGATCTCTTTCCAGTTGAGCGGGAATTCGAGGTTGCGGAGCGATTCGCTCGTAATGTCCTTGATGTAGCTCTGCTGCGGAAGAAGAACCGTCTTAGGTACGGCAACGCCGATCTTTTTCGCGAGCGAAAAATTGAAGAACTTGTCGTCAGCAGACCACCAGAAAGGGTTGTTGATGATATAAGTTCCTTCGAGTGCCATGCGTTTGAGCATTGCCCGGTAATAGGGAACTTCGTGCGAAATGCGGTCGATAATTACGTCGTAGCGTTTCGGTTCGTCCTCGCGGATGCCGCCAACCGTGATCATTTCGGCGGTAACCTTCCCGCCACCTTTTTCGTTGATCGATGCGATCATCGACTCAGGGAAGGTAACCTCTCGTCCAGCTAAAATTCCAACTTTTTTCATAAAAATATAAAGTTCTCGGCATTGAGCCGAGTCATTAGTTAGTTTGATTCAAAACTGAGATTCTATCGGAAACAGCGACGACCTGCAAAGATTCGGCCGGAGGTGCGGTACTAGGACTTATTCGGTTCTGGAAGTAGGTCGTAATTTCCCATTTCGCGGTTATAGCTGTCGAGTTTGCCCATTTCATCTGCGGTCGCATCGAGCATCTGCTTTGTCATCGCGATCGAATCGGAAAGCTGTTCGAAATCAAGCAGCGAGAATTTTTCGGGCGTCGTGATCGTTACGATCTCGTCGTTCAAGTAGCTGAAGAAATTCTCGATCGATTGAAGCTGCCCTTCGACAAGCTTCACGCTGCGTTCGATCTCGTCAAATGAAGCAATGCGGCGCTTTAGGATCTCGACATTCGTCTGTTGGATGCGGCGTGTCTTGTCATCGCCTGCGGCTTCCATTGCGCGAAATGCCTGAGAAAGTTGATTGTGGACGGCTTGGCGATTGATCGTCTTGAGGTGCTGCTTTCTGCGGCGGTACGTATCGAGAAGGTCAACAAAATCTTCCCAACGTTGATCAAGCGCCTGCAGATTCGACGGTAACTGGCTTGCACCCGTAAACTTACGATAGTTTTCCTGGATCTTGTTCTTGAGCCAGCGAAGATATTCAACCGCTTCGCGTTCGCGTGCAGTGAATGATTTGATCAGGCCTTCGCGGTTTGCGACGTGTGCAGCGAGAAGCCGTTGCTGATGGCGGCCTTCGACAAGGCGGCGATAGGTCGGCAGGTTCGGTACCGTTACGAGGTAGATCGCCTCAAGGACAAGTGCGATCAGAAGCGGGATCACGCTCCCGGTAAAAGCCGCGGCGGCAAGGAAGCCCGCGAGCGCCCAAAAATTGAAAGGTTCCTTCAAAGCCTCCTTTGCATAGCTTTGGTTGAACCTTTCTACGTCCTGCCGGTATTTGGCAATATCAGCCATAATGTGGGCGCTTTCCTATTTCGTACCTTATTTCGAACCTTCAGCCCCGGATTCGTTGACCAAAACGTCGTTCAGAACTTCCGCCTCGGTAGCCGCAGGCTGGCCGGACTCGATCTGCTTGGACGCGGGCGGTGTGCCTGCACCAAGCATACCCATCTGCTGCTTATATTCAAGGAGTTTGTCCTGAAGCTGAATATCCATCGCTTCGCGCTCGATATCCTGCATTTGCGCATCCACGGATGAGGCACCGAGCTGTAATTTTGCCTCGGCTGCGGCGACGCGGCGATCGATCTTCTCACGCATTTCGTTGAACGTGGATGCATCGTCGCCGATATTGAAGGAATCCATCGTCTGAGCGAGCTGTTCCTGCAATTTCGCCTGTTTTGCGGCAGAAATAAGCTGCATCGCTTCTGCGGTGCGCTTTTTCATATTCAGGACGTAATTGTCGCGAGCCTTGAGGGCCTGTTTTGATGCGACGCCGGCATGCTCGGCCTGGACCCCAGTGCGGTCGAGATCTACCTGCGCCTGTTGAAGCTGTCCGATGTATGCGGTCGCGATATCGTCGCGGCCCATTTTTACGGCAGCCTTGATCTTCGAATCGAGTTCGACAACCTGAGCCGAAAGGTTTTCCTTCTGCTTGAGTAGGAGCCGTTCGGTAGCCATGACCTGGGCTACCGAGTTGTTCAGCTCAGGCACGCGGTCGCGCATATCCCTGATCGTCTGTTGTAGAACGAGTTCGGGGTTCTCGATCTTGTCGAGTGCCGCGCCGGTGTTCGCACGGAAAACTCTTTTTATTCTCTGCCACAATCCCATCTTCGATGTGCTCCTCAAGTGTAGCCAGGGACTTGTGCCCTTGGCGAAATGCCTTACGTCAAACGCGACCGTAAAGTTGCAAATACAACGGTAAAGTATAGCAGGAAATGCTCTGACAGTGAGAACCATCGAACAAAGAGCAATGGCAAAATGACACATCTGCTCAAGTCGGGCCGGCATCGGCAGGTGGCTTGCCATCGGTGCAAGCAAAGAAAAGTTCGTGCGTTCATACTATTGAAAACGATGTTTCGTGCATCGAAGTCGAAAAGGCAAACGTGGTTTGGAGCTGTAAAGCGTTATGCTGCAATATTTAAGAATGTAAGTTGAGAATCTCATGAAAAAAGCGATCTCGTATCTCCTTCTGTTTTCCATCTATTTGGGTATGTTTTCTCCGATCGGTAACTCATTAAAGGCACAATCACCCTCCGGGTCTGCAACCGGACAGGATCAGCCAGCGACCGGCCTGAGCTTTCGCTTGAGCGAGGGTGAGGAGACGGCCGAGACCCGTGAGACACCGCCTCCGGCGAACGCGAACCCGCTTTCTACGGACGAGACGAATGGACTCATCGGCAGGCTTCCGAAGATGGGCGTGCAGGATGACGATCAACAGGATGCCGCGCTGAGGGCTGGTTCGCTCCCGGCGCCGAAGAAGGGTGAGAAGATACCGGTTCCCTTTCCCGGTAATGGCGATGCGGATCGGCCGCAGATAGATACTACGAAGGAGCTGGCGGTTGTACGCTACGCGCCGCAGGGCAAGGTCGAGCTTGCGCCGGATATGAGCCTCACATTCTCGGAACCGATGATCGCGGTTAGTTCTCAAGAAGAGGCGTCACGGTTCGTGCCCGTCGAACTCACGCCGCAGATCGAAGGCAAATGGCAGTGGCTCGGGACGCGCACATTGAGATTCGAGCCCGCTAAACGCCTTCCGATGGCAACGGAGTTCAAAGCTCGGGTGCCCGCGGGCACCAAGTCGGCGACCGGCAAAGAGCTCAAAAAAGACGTCATTTGGACGTTCTCAACGCCTGCTCCAAATGTAAAAACGCAGATCCCGAACCATTATTCCGGCCCGCAGCGTCGAGACCAGCTAATGTACATCGGGTTCGATCAGGCGATCGATCCTGCGGCGGTACTTGCCAAGATCTCGGTCACCGGTGCCGGCCGCACACTAAGAACGCGTCTGGCAACCGCGGAAGAGATCGCTGCGGACCCGTCGATCAATGATGCATCAAAGCAGGAACAGCCGGGAAGATGGCTCGCATTTCGCGCAGTTGATTCTGACGGCGGGACGGATGCGCTTCCGAGCGATTCTACGATCAATGTAACGGTTCATGCGGGAACGCCGTCGGCAGAAGGGCCGCTTAAGACGGAAAAAGATCAGTCGGATCCGTTCAGGACGTACGGAGCGATGAAGTTCATCCAGCATCGCTGTAATTGGGATTCGCCGGTTAAATGTTATCCGAACGCAACCTTCTCTTTGCAGTTCTCGAACCCGATCGACCTTGAGAAGTTTGATAAGTCGATGGTCCGCATATCTCCCGCAATCGAGAACGCAAATATCTATGCGTCGGGAAATTTAATATACGTCGAGGGCTGGAAAACGCCGAACACGACCTATCACGTGACGATCGACAGATCGCTACCCGATCGGTTCGGCCAAACGCTCGGAAGCGACACAACGGTGGACTTCAAGGTGATAGATCCGCCACCCTCGCTGATGGCATCCGGAAAAATGATGCAGATCCTCGATCCTTTCGGGGCGAGGGAATATTCCGTCTATTCGATCAATATCAAGTCGCTGAGCGTCAAATTATACGCTGTACAGCCCGAAGACTGGCCCGCATACACGAAATACCTTCGCGAACAGAATGCGTCTTCCGGCCAAAAAGCTGCGTTGCCGGGCGAACTCGTGTCGAGCGAGCAGGTCATGGTAAAGGCGGATTCGGCGCCGAAGATGGTCGAGACGCGCATCGGCCTCGATAAGGTCTTGAAGGGTGGTTTCGGGAGCGTGATCGTCGATGTCGAGGACACCGCTCGAACAAGCGACAAATATCAGCAGCGTCGAAAGGTCGTCTGGATCCAATCGACGAATATTGGGCTCGATGCGTTTATCGACAGCAACGAACTTGTCGGGTTTGCGACCGACCTTAGGACCGGCAAGGCTCTCTCGGGCGTCAATTTTCATATCGCACCGAACGGGCGGAATGATGCGCGGACGGCCGAGAACGAGAGCAGCTGGTTTGGCGATGCGTGGGCGTGGATATCGAGTTGGGGGACGGGCGATCCGCATGCCGCGTCCGCAACGGACGAGCACGGCGATGCTCTCTTGCTAACTTCCGTCCCTGAGATGGAAACTCAACAATCTTCCGCGACCGGCATTGCACGTCTGCCGCTGCCCGAAAAGCGGTCCGAGACAGAAAATCTTCTGATCGCACGCCTCGGAAAGGATACGGCTTTCGTGCCCGAGAATTCTCAATATTACTGGCAGGCGAGGGGAAACTGGTACGAGCGGAAGGCGAACAAGAGCGTCTCATGGTTCGTTGTTGACGACCGGCATCTTTACAAGCCGAACGAGGAGATTTCTGCAAAAGGCTATGTTCGTTTTGTGGACTGGAGCGAACTTGGCGATGTCGAGAAAGCCGCGGAGATCACCGCTGCGGCGAAGAAGGTCAGCTATGTGATCAAGGATTCGCGCCAGGCCGAGATCGGAAAAGGTACGGCCGATCTGAACGCATTCGGAGCCTTCGATCTGAAGGCAAAGCTGCCGGACAACGCGAATCTCGGTTACGCTCGTATCGAACTCACGCTACTCGATAAGGACGGCGGTAAAGTTGGCTCATATTCGCACAGCTTCCAGATCGAGGAATTTCGTCGACCCGAATACGAGGTTACGGCGAAGATGGAGACCGAAGCGCCGTATATGATCCAGGGCTCGGCGAAGGTGAGCGTCAACGCGAAATACTTTTCGGGCGGCGGGCTCGCGAAAGCTCCGGTCAAATGGACCGTCACGGCAACCCCGACGAATTTTACGCCGCCGAATCGCGATGATTTCACATTCGGTGTATGGACACCGTGGTGGAGGAGTTTTTACGACGAGGACGATAACGAGGAGACGAAAACCTTTGAGGGCGTTACCGACAAGGACGGCCGGCATCTGCTGAAGATCGATCTTGATGCGGCGAATCCGCCTCGGCCATACAACGTTTCTGCGTCGGGAGCGGTTACGGATGTGAATCGGCAAACGTGGGCCGGTAAGACGAGTTTTATCGTTCATCCATCTTCGCTTTACGTCGGCATCCGAAGTCCGCGGACCTTCGTCCAAAAGGGCGAGACGATCAAGATCGAGTCGATCGTTACCGACATCGAGGGCAAGATACAGACAGGCCGGCGAGTCGATGTCAAGGCTGTACGGCTTGTTTGGACGAACGAGAAAGGGAAATGGATCGAAAAGGCCGTCGATCCGAAAACCTGCACGGTCGAGAGTGCTGACAAGGCGCAGACGTGCAATTTCGTTGCGAATGAAGGCGGCAGATACAAGATCACTGCTCGTGTGGTCGATGATCGAGAGCGGCCGAACGAAAGCGAGTTGACGATCTGGGTTCCGGGCGGTGAAAGGCCGAAAGACCGCGATCTAAAGCAGCAGAATGTCGATATCATCCCTTCGCAAAAGGACTACAAACCGGGCGACACGGCCGAACTTCTCGTGCTCTCTCCGTTCGCGCCCGCAGAAGGCGTTTTGACCTTGCGGCGAAACGGCATCGTCTCGACGCAGCATTTTAGGAGCGAGGGCAATTCCGTCACGCTGAAAATACCGATCCTCGACGCATATCTGCCGAATATCACGGCGCAGGTCGATCTGGTCGGCGTTAGCGAACGCGATCCCGGCGATCTGAAGCTTAAGAAGAAACTTCCGCCGCAGCCCGCTTATGCGTCAGGCAGCATCGACCTGAAGGTCTCGACGGAATCGCGCCGTCTCTCGGTAACGGCCGAGCCAGCTGACGCAACTCTGGTTCCGGGCGGCAAGACGAAATTGAATGTTGCCGTTAAAGATTCTTCGGGGAGCCCGGCCGCAAATACCGAAGTAGCGGTTGTCGTCGTTGATGAGAGCGTGCTTTACCTCGCCGGTTACACGCCGCCCGATCCGCTCGCGAGCTTCTACACTGAGCGTGAGTCGGACGTTACCGATCTGCATTCAAGAGACAACATCGAGATCGCCAACCCCGAAGTTGTTGCTTCGCTGATGGCTGCTGACAACGTTACGATCGACCCAAACGAGTCGAAGCTGCAGACAAATATTACTGCGAGAATGGTGGAGGCTCTGCCAAAAGGAACGACGTTTTCGAGCCTGTTGAAAAACCCATCAAGTCGCGGAATTGCGGGTGTTGCTGCAGAGATCGATAGTGCAAGCGGTGGCCTGGCGGACGTTTCGGTTGTGGGCGACAAGGCTGCGATCACCATTCGGCAGAATTTTGCTGCACTCGCGGCGTTTATGCCGAGCGTGCGAACGGATTCGAGCGGCAAGGCCGTCGTCGATCTGAAGCTGCCGGACAATCTCACGCGATATCGCATCGTCGCGATCGCGGCAGATGATGGAAAGCGTTTCGGCAAGGGCGAATCGTCCATCACGGCACGCAAACCGCTGATGGTTCGGCCGAGTGCACCGCGATTCTTGAACTACGGCGATAAGGCCGAGATCCCCGTCGTCATCCAGAATCAATCCGACAAGGATATGACCGTCAACGTGGCGATGCGCGCTTCGAACGTGAAATTGCTCGAGGGCGATCCTGCAGCGGGAAAACAGGTCGCCGTCCGCGCAAACGACCGCGCGGAAGTGCGATTTGCGGTCGAGACCGAGAAGGCCGGAACTGCGAGGTTCCAGTTCGCCGCTGCTTCGGGAGAATACACCGATGCGGCCGAGATCTCGCTACCGGTCTGGACGCCCGCAACCAGCGAGGCATTTGCGACCTACGGCACGGTCGATCAGAACGGCGCGATCTTCCAGCCCGTAAAGGCTCCGGCTAACATCATTCCGAATTTCGGCGGGCTTGAGGTTGCGACGAGTTCCACGCAGCTGCAGGAGCTGACGGACGCGTACATCTATCTTGCGAATTATCCTTTCGCATGCTCGGAACAGCTTTCATCGAGGATGATCTCGACGGCCGCATTACGTGATGTTCTGTCGGCGTTCAATGCCAAGGAAATGCCGAAGCCCGAGGAGATCGAGCGTGAATTCAAGGCCGATATGAAGGCACTCGCGTCGCGCCAGCGTTATGACGGAAGCTTCGGGCTCTGGACAAGGGACGAGGATCGATATCCATATCCGTTCCTGACAGTTCACGTCGCGCACGCCCTGGCTCTTGCGAAAGAAAAGGGTTACGACGTTCCCGAGGATTCGATCAACAAAGCGAAGCCGTATCTCCAGAATATCGAGCGGTATATGCAGAACGCGTGGTATTCGGATAGACTGCGTTGGACGACCTCGGCATACGCACTTTACGTTCGAGCAAAGATCGGCGACCGCGATGTTCAAAAGGCAAAGAAACTCTTTGCCGAAGCGACCGTCGATAGGATGCCGTACGAAGGCTTGGGCTGGCTACTCTCGGCGTTCGGGAACGATCCTGAGTTCGCGAGCGAGAAGGCCGCGACGCTTACGTTCCTCAACAACCACGTTACCGAGACGGCATCGACGGCGAATTTCGTTACCGATTACGGCGACGGTGCGTGGCTGATAATGTACTCGAACCGTCGTGCTGACGGCGTGCTCCTCGAGGCCCTGATCAAGACGGATCCGCAGAACGACATTATTCCAAAGCTCGTCCGCGGCCTGCTCGATCATCGCGTCAAAGGTGCTTGGTCGAATACGCAGGAGAATGTTTTCATCCTGCTCGCGCTCGACCGCTATTTCGCGACCTTCGAAAAGGTTACGCCCGACTTTGTGGCGAAGATGTGGCTCGGCGATACATACGCGGGCGAGCAGGTTTTCAAGGGCCGATCGGTCGATTCAAAGCTCTTGAATATCCCGATGACATATCTCTTGAAACAAGGCGGCACGGCCGATCTGATCATCGACAAAAAGGGTCCGGGAAGGCTTTATTACCGCATCGGTATGAAGTATGCACCGAGCAATCTGAAGCTCGATCCGGCGGATCACGGTTTCACGATCTTGCGTTCGTACGAACCGGTCGATAAGCCTGATGATGTGAAGCAGAACGCGGATGGATCGTGGACGTTCAAGACGGGTGCGCGGGTACGCGTGCGTCTGACGATGATCGCAGAATCGCGTCGATATCACGTCGCCCTTGTCGATCCGATGCCGGCGGGCCTCGAAACATTGAATCCCGACCTTGCAGCGACAGAAGAGGTTCCTGATGATGCGAAACGCCAGCCTGTCGTCGGCGTCGGTTCGCTAAGCTACGGAAGCTGGTGGTGGTGGTATCGGGCGAATTGGTTCGAGCATCAGAACTTCCGTGACGAACGAGCCGAGGCCTTCACATCGCTTTTGTGGGAAGGCGTGTACAATTACTCGTACGTAACCCGGGCAACAACGCCCGGACGATTCGTCGTTCCGCCGGCAAAGGCCGAGGAGATGTATCATCCCGAAACCTTTGGCCGCTCGGGCACGGATTCTGTTACGATCGAGTAACTATGAAGGCTAAGTTTTTCGTCCTTTTCGTAATTTCGGTCCTTGCCGCCGCGTGTTCGACGGCAGGGACCGATACCGCAAACAAACCCGCACCGCTAAAAGCGAATACGGCGGCGGAGGCGCTATCGGACAATTCGCAAAAGGCCGCCGCTGATGCGAATGCCGCACATACGGCTGCGGTCGCGGCCGGCGAACCAACGCTTGCCCAGTGCTACCAGTCGAAGGTCGCAGGCAAGGTGCTGGTCCGCGAACAGACGTTCGTTTTCGATCACAAGCCGTATGAAAAGTCGTGTTTCGTGACATTCGCGAATCCCGACGAGATGGTCGATAAAACGGATGTCCCGCGAGGTTCGACATTCCACATTTTCACGAACGGCGAGGATATGTTCGAATTCCCGGATGCGTTCAACGGCCAGACGGCGTGCTGGGTCGAGGCTCTTTCTTTCGACGATCTGAACAATGACGGCCGGACCGACGTGATAATGGCCGGGCGATGTCTGGGAGCGAAAGATTCGTATCCGACAAACGCGATATTCGTGAATGTCGGTAAGGGATTTTCGACCAACGAAGAAGCGAATGCCGAGCTTGATGACCTCCAAAACATTCAGCAGATCCGCGAATTTGTCGGCAAGAATCTGAAGCGGTTCTTTGACTGACATAGTTGATCCGTCGCCGAGCGGCGGCTGAGCCGCCAGGTTTTCTCCGGCTTCGGGGCCGGAAAAGCGGAGCTTTCGCGCTCGGCAAGGGAATTGTCCGTCTTAGCTGTAATGCGGTCTGTCGCGTTTTGTGCACTTTGTACAGTTTGTCCGTTTTGTCCGGTTTGTCGGTTTTGTGCATTCTGTGTCGTTTTGTGCATTTCGTATCATTTTGTGCAAAGTGTGCTTCAAACGTGTCGGCGAGTTCGCTATCATCGTGAGCGGTGGAGTTGTTGAGAGGCTTCACGGTCGGCGGAGTTACTTGTGAAAGTTTACGAAAAGACAGTTGAGATCCTGCGGCTTGAGGCCGCTGCCATCGAAAACGTGGCGGCGAAGATCGGGCGTCACGCGGTCGAGAAGGCGGTCGAGCTGCTTTTGAATTGCTCGGGCAAGGTGATCGTTACGGGCGTCGGAAAAAGTGGCGTGATCGCGCAGAAGATCGCGCAGACGATGACGAGTACGGGTACGCCCGCGGTCTTTGTTCATCCTTCGGACGCGATGCACGGCGGACTTGGCATCCTCGCAAATGGCGACGTGGTTCTCGCGCTTAGCAATTCGGGCGAGACGGAAGAACTTGTCGCGATGCTACCGGCGATCGCCCGGCGCGATGTCGCGATGATCGCGATTGTCGGGAATGCGGATTCGACATTGGCAAAGAGTTCGGATGTCGTTCTCGAGGTATCGATCGACAAGGAAGCGTGTCCGCTCGACCTTGCTCCGACATCCTCGACGACCGCTGCACTTGCGTTGGGCGACGCGATCGCGATGACGCTGATGGAAGCAAAGGGCCTGACCGAAGCCGACTTTGCCGTGAATCATCCGGCGGGACGGCTTGGAAGGCGGCTGACCGTTCAGGTCGGCGACCTGATGAAGGAAAATCCCGCCGTTTCGCGAGACGCCGGCTGGATGGAGGTCGTCAAAGGGATCTCGACCTACGCGCTTGGTGCCGTGAATGTCGTTGACGAGAGCGGCAAGCTTTTGGGCATCGTAACCGACGGCGACCTGCGGCGGACGATCGAACGGACGGCTCCTAACGACCTTGCGGCCCTCACCGCGGAATCGATGATGACGGCCGGCCCGATAACGACAACCTCGGACACGCTTGCCTTTGAAGCCTTGCACGTTATGGAGGATCGAGCCTCGCAGATCTCCGTGCTTCCGGTCGTTGACGGCGAGAAATGCGTTGGACTCATCCGCCTGCACGACATCGTCCGCAGCGGCATTTGACGTTCCGGGCGAACGCAGCTCGCATAAGGCTCATCTCACGAGCCGAATTGTTATGAAACGGATCTATCTCAATACAGCCTTTCTTTTGATCGTTCTCGCCGGCATGACCGTCAACGCATCGGCTCAACGGACGGAGATCACGCTGACGCTCAACGAGCAATTCTTCGACGCGTTGATCGATGCGACGTTCAAGAATTTCGACCCGCCTGCTTTCCCGATCGGTGCCGGAGCCGTCGCCGAGAATCGGCCGTCATTCGCGGAAACGTTGATGCCGTCGGCTTTCGGGCCTTCGGCGGGCGAGGAAATGCTCAACTGCGGCGAGATAAAGGTCGTACGCGAGACGGGCGGTATGCGAACGGCAGTGCGGCTCGGTGACGGAGCGATGCGCGTTCCGCTGGCATTTTCAGGCTCGTATTCGATGCCTTTCGTCGGATGCGTGGATTTCGCGGGCTGGGCAGATTCGGTCGTGAATTTGGAGTTCGACCCGGCGACGCGCAGGCTTCTCGGCCGTGTAAAGGTCGAGACCGTGAATATGAACGGCACGAACGGCGTCGGCGGCAGTTTGATCGCCGGGCTGATCCAAGGTTCGGTGGATCGGAAATTCAACCCGATGGAGATACTTACCCTCGACAAGGTCTCATTCGGCCTGCCGATACCAAATACCGGCAAGCTGAAAATGAACGCCGTCGGCATTCGCCCGGAAATACGCCCGGGTGTGATGAACATCCACGTCGCGTACGAATTCGTAAAAGATACGGGGAACTAGGGCCTGCGTGTGCTGAACGATTCGCTGGGGAATGGTGTTTGGCGTCGAGATCTGCGTTTTAGCCTAGCCACGCCGTTTACGGCGTGGAATACGTTAGCTTGAATTACACCGAGGGCGTTTACGCCCTTCTGTTTCAGGCGAAGCCCGTGAACCGGCTGGATGGGGGTTGTTCGGCCCGTCCCACGCCATAAATGGCGTGGCTATGCGAAGCCTGGCGATTCGGTTCTTTCCAGCTCCTAAACCTTGCAGTTGGTCCGATTCGCTGGGGAATGTTGTTTCGCGTCGCGACTTCCTGCCGTTTGGCGAAGAGCTTTACGCGGACGGCACGCACCGAACCACCGCTGGCAAGTATTCGCAGACCGGCGAAGACGGCGTCCGACAACGCTTCACGGGTTACCAGAAGGACAAGGAGACATCGCTCGACTTCGCCGAGGCGAGAATGGATGCAATTGCATTAAGTCGGCAGGACGCGATGGACAAAGCGATCC
>JAANMW010000720.1_pt1 | contig 38864 bp, 33 predicted proteins | sample 7279671 | NCBI WGS metagenome assembly JAANMW01 (sample SAMN14094541, study PRJNA606508) | bioreactor metagenome | isolation source: A lab-scale SPAN reactor treating ammonium-rich wastewater day 247 | place: Ireland: Galway | collected 2017-09-19 | reverse complement strand
TGTTTGCAGGAAGCTTTTTACCTGCTGATGCAAACGTGGTAATATAAAGGGGATGGGTATGAATTACGGCATTTACGTCTTTTCTTTTATTATATATGTACAGGTGTAGCTTTAGTTCGGTAGAAAGATTCCGTTTGCCTGCCTGTTTTTTGCCTTTAAGGTCACATTTTACCAGGTCAATTGGTTTAATTTTAAGCTTGTTGGTTTTTGATGCAGTAGAAAGGATATAATTTTTCTTTGTTCTTACGCTTAAGTTGCCGTCATACGCTTTCACAAATCCGGCTGCGCCGCACAACTTTGAATATTGTATTAATTCGCTCTTTAAGCCCAATTTTATTCAATTAACAGGTATGATTTGAAAGACAAAAATTGACCAGCAAAATAACTGATTTACGTATTCAATTTTTGCCTGCTATAATTTTAAATTATTAAACATTTTAATTATCGGTTTAGCGCTCTGCATAATATAGAAATGCAGGCTGGGCGCCCCGTTGTTCAGCAGCTCTTCAGCCTGTTTTGCTGTCCATCTTGCGCCTATCTCCATAACATGTTCATCTTTAGCTTCCAGAATCTCCCCCGAAAGTTCTTCCGGAATATTGATATAAAAATTCTTTGGAATAGTATATAAATTATTCTTGGTAGTAATAACTTTTAAACCGGGTATAACAGGAACTTTAATACCCTCATCCCGGCATTTTTTAACAAAATCAAAATATACATTGTTATCGTAAAACATCTGAGTAACTATATAATCGCCGCCGCTGTTCACTTTCTGTTTTACATGGTTAATTTCCACTTTCATATTTGGAGCTTCAAAATGTTTTTCAGGATAACCGCTAACGCCGATGCAAAAATTTGTAGGTTTTGCATCAAGCAGGTCTTCCTCCAGATACCTGCCATTATTCATATTGCTAACCTGCTGAATCAGTTCGTAAGCAAAGCGGTTTTGAGACTTATATTCAGGTATAGGTTTATGGTACCCCAGGTCATCACCTCTTATTGCAAGCACATTTTCTATGCCAAGATAATTCAGTTCGATAAGTGCATCTTCAGTTTCTTCGCGTGTAAATCCGTAACATAAAATATGGGGAACAGTATCAATATTAAAATGATTTTTTATCGCAACGCTTATACCAATAGTACCCGGTCGTTTCCTGATAACTTTTTTCTGAATACCCTGAGGGGTTTCCCTGTACTCAACTTCTGCAGCCCGTGATGTAACATCAATGAATGGAGGTTCATATTTAAGAACATCATTCAGCACATTAAACAGCTGAGTTATATCACCTCCGCGTTTCGGCGGTATTACTTCAAAGCTGATCAAAGGTTTATTTTTGCTTTTTGCTTTTTCTAAATGTTCAATTACTTTCATATAAATTTTATACAGGAAACCAGCTTTTCCGGTTATCTTTTAAAATCTGGAGTAATGTTATTTGCTTTACTTCCTGTTAAATTCTGCTTGCTTCCTTTTTCCACATCTATAAGCCATATAGCAGAAACGCCTTCAGACTGACTGTCAAAAATAATTTTACTTCCGTCAGGTGACCAGTTATATTCAACAACGTTACCTGATTCACCAGTAAGCTGTTTCAGCGAACTGCCGTCCGGTTTACAAATATATATCTGAAATTTTCCGGATTTATCAGATACATAAGCAAGGTATTTGCCATCAGGTGACCATTTGGGATTGTATGAACTTCCGCCTGAAGAAATGACCTTAACATTTTTTCCGTTAGCATCGCAAACCTTCAGGGTGCCTTTATAATTTATATCAAATGATGCAAAAGCTATTTTGGTGTCATCAGGCGAATATGTTCCGTAAATTTCAGCATCTTTGGATGCTACAATTGTTTTCTGGGCATTATCACTTGTATCTGTAAGATTTAAAATTGCTAAGTCAAAGTTTTCGGTAATGCTTGTTGAATAAACTACTTTCTGTCCGTCATGTGAAAATTCTGCATGTGTTGCCAGGCTGCCATCACTGATAGGAAAAACCTCTCCTGAAACAAGGTCCATTATATAAACAGCATTATTTTCTTCTTTTTCAGAACGATACATTAACATAGTACCGTCCGCAGAAAATTGGTGGTCAATTCCGCCATCAATAAAATTAGGAAACCGGAATGTTGCTGTATCATCAAGATCTATCATATATAGGTAATCACTGATCCTGTTTGTTGCACTGAAGACAATTTTATTTGTATGGGGTATGAATTTGGGCGAGTAACAGTCCAGGTTCATAAAACTAATCTGTTTAACGTTATCGCCTTCCTCATCCATAATAAAGATCTGCTGCTTATCGTTTTTTGTTGCATCACTTGAAAAAACTATCAAATTTTTCTGTGAAAATAATGTTGATGAGATTACAATTAAAAATAATGCGGAAAGAAGGAGGTTTTTCATCAAAAATGAGCCTTAAATCATTTAAAATTATTAAATAATCTGCAATTTTACCCATATTTTTAGACTGTTTCAAGGAAGTAATTTAAAAAATATATTTTGTGTAGTTTTTTGATTTTTTGAAAAAATCTTAACAATTTATACAACATATCAGCAGGTTTATTTCCTTGAAAGACCATCTATTTATTTGTAATTTGTCAGGTTATTCTGCAAATAACCGAAATTTATTTGGATATTTAATGTTATTAATTATACTGAAATTATCCAATAAATTTTTGAAACTATTCAATATTTCATCAATTATTACTGAAATTGATTTTTTGACAATATTTAAAAAGAAAATATTGAGATTTTTTCGTAATTTTAAATTTTTTTTGGTTCTTTTTCATATTTTTGCATTAATTCAGTTTGAATCCATATCTCAGATAAGCAGTAAAACCAATCTGGAAATTTTTGATTCCGAAATATCTGCAGGTATTGAAAAAATTTTATTATACCCTGAAATTAACAGGGAGCAAAAATTTGTTTTTTATGTCAGCACTTCTAAAAATAATAAAGAAGAAAAAAAATACACAGAACAGGTTTTAAGAAAAACAGCAGATAAAAATAACATCAGGTATTCATTTGCCAAAGATGAAAAGATGGAGGCACCTGACAGTGTTTATAACAGGCTTGCTATACAGGTAATCAGGCTGAAAGCCGAATACCCCGTATTCATAAAAAACGGATTCCTTGGTGAAAAAACCATGAAACGCAGGATAATTTCGGACCTGGCAATAAGCATTAAAAATAACAGCAGCAGCATTCTGGCCGAAGAAAATTTAAATTCAAAATTTGAAGATGAGATTTTTTTTGAAGATTATTCAAGGTATGAAAGTCCTGAATACAGATTTACTCAAAGTATACCGCCGGGACTAAGCCTTCTGGAATCAATAATTTTCCCGGCGGCAGTTATCACTGCTTCTGCTGTAGCAGCAATTTTGTTTTTCGCTGTCAGATCAAAATAAATATAAATCATAAAACTGTAACAATTGAAAATTTTAATTAAAGTAAAACTCTCATTATTTCTTTTAGCAGCTGCTGTATTTTTTTCCGCCTGCGGTTCAAGCAAAAATGATATCAACACTGATGATCCTCAGAAAGCGTTTGATATTGCGAAAAGAAAGTATGATAAAAAAGAATATGTTGATGCTATTGATGATCTTTCCTTCATTAAGATACGTTTTCCGGGAACTGAAGTATCAGATAAGGTCCAATATTATCTGGCTTCAAGTTATTACTATCAAAAAGAATTCATAATGGCTGCATACGAGTTTGAAAGCTTCGTAAAAAACTTTCCTTTAAGTCCGTTAATGCCTGAAGCTAAATATATGCTGGGCAATACTTATTACGGACTTTCTCCTAAATACTCTCTTGACCAGGAGTTTACCAAAGAAGCAATAAACCAGTATTTATCATTTATTGAATCTTACCCTCAGGATAAGAATGTAGCTGATGCTGAAAATAAAGTTAAAGAATTGCGTAATAAGCTTGCTTATAAAGATTACTGGACTGCCGAGCTTTATATGAAAACAGATAACTACAAAGCTGCATCACTATATTTCCAGGCAGTGTATGATGAGTATATTGATTCTGACTGGGCTGATGATGCAATGGTTGGACATGCAGAAGCGTACATTGGTGGAAGGAAATATGAAGAGGCCAAAAAAGTACTGGAAAAATTTAATAAGTTATTCCCAAACAGCAGCCTTAAAACCAAAGCAGACCGTTTATCATCCAGAATAAAAGACCTGCAGGCAGAAAAATAAATCATTGGAACTGAAAATGGCAGATAATTTGCAGAAAACCATGAAAGAATCACAGGTAACCATGATAGAGCTTGTGCTTCCTAATGATACAAATATATTAAAGAACCTGCTTGGCGGCAGGCTTATGCACTGGATGGATATTGCTGCAGCTATGGCTGCATCCCGCCACTGCAACCATGTTGCAGTAACCGCAGTTGTAGATGACCTCTCTTTCCACGAACCGATAAAATTAGGCAACATAGTAACATTAAAAGCAAACGTAAACCGTGCATTTAATACATCGATGGAAGTGGGGGTAAAAGTTGAAGTTGAAGATTTTAAAACAGGAGAAAAAAAACATTCCAACAGCGCTTATTTTACTTTTGTAAGCGTAGATACAGATACCTATAAAAAAGTAAAGGTTCCACAGGTTGTACCTGAATCTGACGAGGAAAATAAATGGTTCAATGATGCCCTAGTAAGAAGAGAGCAAAGGCTGAACAAAAAACACGGAATTATTCACAATTAACTCTTATCCATAATGCAAGGAAATTCAGCTGCACAGGGTTCAATTAAATTAAAAGCAGAAAACCTTACAAGAAAATTCGACAGAAAACCAATTTTTGAAGATGTCAGCTTCACGCTGACTAGCGGTTCTTCTACTGCTATTACCGGCAGGAACGGTTCCGGTAAATCCACATTGATAAAAATTATTTCCAACCTGCTTTCGCAGTCATCTGGCGAACTGAGCCTTTTTGATGCTGATAAAAAAGTAAAACGCGAAAATGTATTTAAATATATAGGTTTCGTTTCACCATATCTGAATCTTTACGATGAATTCACCGGATATGAAAACCTGAAGATAATAAGTGATATAAGGGGCAGCGGTCACGGTAATATTGATAATGTGCTTAAAAGGGTCGGTTTATTTCCCAGAAAAAATGACCTGCTGAAGATTTATTCATCGGGTATGAAGCAAAGGCTTAAAATTGCTTTTTCTATTCTGCATAAACCTGATGTCCTGCTTCTGGATGAACCCACAAGTAATTTGGATATTGACGGCATATCAATAGTAGATGATATAGTAAAAGAATACAAGCAGGACAGGATCGTTATCATTGCTACAAATGATGCTCATGAACGCTCTTTGTGCGAAAATGAAATTAACCTGAACGAAAATATCAGCAAAAGGAAAGAACAATAAGAAAAATGTTTAAGCAGGCACTGGCAATATGCAGAAAAGATTTTAACAGCGAAATACGCACCCGTTATGCTGTTAATGCCCTGCTGATGTTCATTATAGTTGTTATATCAGTAATTAAATTTTCACTCGGAGAAGATAAGCTATCTAGCGAGCTTAACGGCGGTTTGTTATGGATAATAATTTTCTTTGCAACATCAAATGGTCTTTCACGGGTATTTGTTGCAGAAGAAGAAAGGGGAACTTCACTGGTATTAAAATTAAGCGCTTCTGCACAATCCGTTTTTCTGGGCAAGCTGATATTTAATACACTTTTAACATTTATTATAAACCTGCTTATTATTATACTTTACATACTTATAACCGGACTTGATATAAAAAGCCCCGGGTTATTTTCGCTTGTTATCGGGTTGGGTAATTTCGGATTATCCTCTGTAATGACCATAATCGCAGCATTGATTTCTAAAGCAAGTTCTAAAGGCACTCTTTACCCGGTTTTATCTTTCCCGCTGCTTCTGCCCCTCCTGCTTGCATCAATAAGCGCTACGTGGCTTACCATAGAAGGAGCAGGTTTCGGGGCAATAGCCGGAGAGATCCAGATGATGGTATCTTATACAATTGTTGTAATTACAGCATCATTCCTACTGTTTGAGCTTGTATGGAATGACTAACCGATCCTTAAAAAAACAGGATTATTCAATTTTAACTCTTATTTAATAAATTTTCAATAAAGGTATTTTTTCAGATGAGCTACAAGAATAATAATCACTGTAGATATTAAACAGTGTAAAAATTTTTACACCTTCTAACTGGTAATATTAACTTGACATATCAGTAAAAAAATTTTAGATTGAACTAATTAAAAATGCAAAGGAAAATATTTGGGGTATCTTGACGACATAGAGTTTGAAGAAAGCTCAAAGAAAAAACATCATGATAAGGAACAGCTGATTGACGCTCTGATTAATAAAAATGAGCGTATCATGACCGATCTTGATATTGATTCGATAGATGATATTGTTAACTACCTGCTTGAAAAAAGTATGTATTCAAAGGCATTGTCTTGTCTTAATTCACTGCTTGATTACTTTCCGTATTCAAATGAACTGTGGCAGAGAAAAGCCATTATTTATGATCATAAAGGAGAATATAAAACTGCAGTTGAATGTTTTGATAAAGCAATTACACTGAACCCTAATGATGAGGAATCGCTGATAAACAAAGGAATTACACTTGATAATTCAGGACAATTCCCGGAATCACTTGAGTGCTTTGATACAGTTCTTAATTTTTCTCCTAATAACATAGATGCGCTTTTCAATAAGGGTTTAATACTGGAAAAATGCGACCGTTTTGAAGATGCAATCGGTTGTTTTAAAAAAATTATTGAGCTTGACCCGGATCACAAAGATTCATATTACGAAATGGGCTATTGTTTTGATTACATAGACAGGTTAACGGATTCATTAGCTGCATATGAAAAGCACCTGGCAATTGTACCTTTCAATTACAATGCTTGGTATAACAAAGGTGTGGTATTAAGCAGAATGGGCAGATACTATTATGCAATCGAAGCATATGAAATGGCATTAACTATCAGCCCAAAATTTGCTTCTGCATGGTATAATAAAGCAAATGCTTATGCAAGCCTCGGGATACTTACGAGAGCTATTAATGACTACAAAACAGCTCTTGGCATCAACAGGAAGGATGTTTATACATTATATAATCTGGCCAGCGCATATGAACAAATGGACCAGTACCGGAATGCAATTGAATTATTTTCAAAGGCAGTAAATGTAGAGCCGGGGCATTATGAATCATATTTCGGCAGGGGCAACTGTTATTACCAGATAGAAGATTTCAATAAGGCTTTGCGGGATTATGACAAGGCTGTGGAGCTGTTTAAGGAGAATCCCGAACTTTGGTATGCCAAAGCTGATGCGGAATATAACCTCGGTAAGCTGCATGAATCAATTTTAAGCTATAATACTGTTCTAAGGCTGAACCCTGAAAATAACCAGGCAGCTTTGGATCTGGCAAATACATATATAGATGCTGAGATGTTTTCTGAAGCCGACATATTATTGACAAAGCTGATATCAAAAGGCGCAGCATGGGCAGAGCCGTATTATGCAAAGGCTAAACTGCATTTTCTGCTGGCAGAAATTGAATCGGGGTTAAAATACATCGAAATTGCATTTGCAATTAATCCGCGTGAAAGATTTTATTTTGATTTCGAAAAGGACTGGGAACGCGTTCTGCAGTTCCTTATCAACCGGGATAGTTAATATATATAATAAACAAGGGGCTTAAAGCCCCTTGTTTATTATCATTTCTACTCTTTAATTACCACATCCAGTACTTTTTTATCTTTTATCTGAAGCAGGCGTTTGCTTTTCAGCCTTTTAACTATTTCATAATTGTGAGTTGCAATAAATACCGCTGTACCCTTAAAATTAATATTCAGAAGCAGCTTAATAATTTCAAATGAAACAAAAGGGTCAAGATTTCCAGTTGGCTCATCTGCAATTAAAATGTATGGTTCATTAACCATTGCCCGAGCAATGGATACGCGCTGCTGCTCGCCTCCTGAAAGCTCCATAGGCATTCTTTTGTATGAATCCAGTACGCCAACTTCGCTTAAAATATTAAATACCTTTTTCTTTATAACATCGGGTTTCATTCCCGCCAGATACAGAGGTAGGGCAACATTTTCAAAAACATCCCTGTCATTAAGCAGCTTATAATCCTGGAACACAAAACCTATTTTTCTTCTTAAAACAGGGATTTCCGGTTTTTTAATATGCTGTGAATTGAACCCGTAAACAATAAGCTCACCTTTCTGCGGGAACAGCTCCATATTTATCATTCTAAGCAGTGAAGTTTTACCTGTTCCGCTTTCCCCTATCAGGAATACAAATTCACCTTTATCAATCTGGAATGAAACATCATGGAATAGCTCTTTAGATGGATATGAAAAAGAGATGTTGTTAAAATTTATCAAATTATTTTTTCCTGTTTCGAGTTAATTTATCTGCCCATTTTACTGCTTCGATCAAGCTCACGGGGCTTGCAGTATTTTTACCTGCAATGTCAAACGCAGTACCATGGTCCGGTGATGTTCTGACAAACGGTAAACCTGCGGTAAAATTTGTACCTTTATAGCCAGCGAGCATTTTGAACGGTATAAAACCCTGGTCATGATACATCGCAAACGTAAACGCAAAATTACGGTATTTTTTTGTTGCAAAAAATGCATCGGGAGAAAAAGGTCCCGAAAATTTTATTTTCCCGTTTTTTTTATTTGCCCTATTTATAGCGGGAATGATTATTTTCTGTTCCTCGTCCCCAATTTGGCCTTCATCACCTGCATGGGGATTCAATCCAAGTACTCCGATTTCCCCGGTTATCCTGCCCAGATTTTTTAATACTTCCGTACATATCCTGAATTTAGATGCTAGAAACGACGGTGTTATCAATGATGCTATTTTTTTTACCGGCGGATGAGTTGTAGCAAATGCAATGTTTAATACATCTGAAAGCATTACCATACATGAATCTTTGACTCCGCTTAATGCAGTAAGCATTTCTGTATGCCCCTCAAAATTAAAACCGCCCAGATTAAGTGATTTTTTATTAACCGGGGCAGTAACAATGGCGTCATATTCACCTGCCATACAAAGATCAACAGCTGTTTTAATGGCAGTTCCTGCCGTAAAGCCTGCATGAGCATTAAGCTTTCCGGGGGCAATTTTTATTTTGCCTGTGTTTATTGGAATTATATCAAAGTCATCAGCAAAAAGCTTTATTTTATATTTGCGTGAATAGTACGATAATACTTCAGGCGGAGCAATAACGGTAAGATAATATTTCCCGGTTATAGTTTTATTTTTAAAGGTTTTAAGTATAATTTCCGGACCAATTCCGTTATAATCACCTATTGTCAATAAAATCCTTGTTTTCATTTTAAGCTGATGCTCCTTCAAATTTCAACTTATAATATTCATTGGCAGCTTCAATTCTTCTTTTTATCGAGGGATGTGAATAAGACCAGAACTCAACCAGCGGACTTGGTTCATCGTTTGCCAGATTCTGCTCAGCAAGCTTAGTCATAGTGCTGGCAAGCGCTTCGGGGTCGCCGGTTGTATCTACAGCAAAGCGGTCTGCTTCGAACTCAAATTTACGGGAAATGGCAGAGGTCAGCGGACTTATTAAAAAACTGTATACTGCAGCAATAGCCGCAAGCAGCGGCAATGCCGCTATTTCATGCTGGCTGGAAAATCCAAATACAGGAAGCAGTAATTGGTACATCTGCGACATGATAAAAAGCCCCGCAAACGTTCCGAAAAGCGATATGAATATATTTTTTACAATATGCCCTTTTTTATAATGACCCAGCTCATGAGCAAAAACAGTTTCAATTTCCTTTTCGGTAAATGTTTCCAGAAGTGTATCGCCTAAGATTATACGTTTGGTTCTGCCAAGTCCGGTGAATGCGGCATTAGCCTTCTTCGTGGTTTTGCTCATGTTGAATTTATATACACCGCTCACTTTAAATCCGGCACGGCTGCATAGATCCATTAAGCGGTTTTTAATGTCTTCGTTTTCTATCGGGGTGAATTTATAAAACAGCGGAAAGATAAGTACCGGCGCAATCTGAGCCAGTATAACCGAGTAACCGAACACAATGCATCCAAGGTAAAACCACCATAATTCATAATTTGAAATTAGCCAGTAGAAAAGGAATGCAATTGGTGCGCCTATCACAGCGCCAACAAGCGCAGCTTTAGCTTTTTCCCCTATCCACCCGAAGAAAGTCAGGTTTGAAAGTACGAATTTATGCTCCAGCCTGAAACCGAAGAAATAATCGATTGGAAAGGATAAAACTGAGCTGACAAGCCCGATAACCAGACCGTAAATAACCAAAGCTATATAGGGATTAGTGGTATAACCAAATGCAAAAAGCTCCAGCTTTTTGCTGTAACCTAGGTAAAGGAAAGCGAAAAGCAAGATCAGATAGAGAACAGATTCAATGATATTAACTGAAAGCTTAATCTTCTCGTACTTTTTCGCCAGTATTTTCCTGTTTTCATCCATATACTGCAAAATTATGGCTATTAAATGATAGATTAAACTGTAAAATGGATGACAAAACTCAATTTGAATCAGTTTATTGCAGCTTTTTAGGTCATGGTTATATTTCTATTAAATTATTCATATTATAACTCCCGGGGGTAAAATTTTTAATAAATTGAAAATATTTCATATTACATCTTACAATTATCTTCATTTTTCGTAACCTTAAATTTGGCTATATTTGCAGCAATAATTTAATTTAATCAGATGAGATCATTAAAGACCCTGAAGGTTTTAAATATACTATTTATTGCAGTTTTTTGTTTATTTCTGGCATCCTGCAGCAAAACACCGGAAGTAATTTATATTAACGGCAAGATTTATACACTGGATAAAAACAATACAATTGTTGAAGCAATAGCTGTTTATGACGGAAGAATACTTGCGCTTGGTAAATCCAGTGAGCTTACAGAAAAATACAAGAATGCAAAGGTTATTGATCTTAAAGGTAAAACAGTTGTACCGGGCTTTATAGATGCAGAGGCTAATCTTATGGAGTTTTCCAAGCAGTTAAGCCTGCTTGACCTGCGAAATGCCAGATCGGTTGATGAAATCCTTAACATTGTTCGTGAGCGTGTAAAAACCTCTAAGCCAAATGACTGGATTGGCGGCTTTGGCTGGGATGAGCTGAAGCTCAGCGAAGCGGACCTTGCAAAACTGCATCATACGCTTCTTGACGGTGTTTCTGCCCAGCAGAACATTTACCTTGTGAATGCATTGGGCAACACTACCTGGGTAAATAAGAAAGTTCTGGAGCTTACTAAGGTAAATAAAGATACACCAGACCCTGAAAATGGTGAAATTGGTTTTGATGATTCAGGAAATCCAACAGGTTTATTTTATGAAGCAGCCCAGGAACTGGTAATTAACATACTGCCCCAGCCTTCTGAACAGGAAGTAATGGGCAATATTTCCAGGGGAATTAATGAGCTGTTTAAATACGGCATCACAGAAATAAACGATGCAAATATTACAGAGCAGGGATTAAGCGTATACAAAAAAATGGTGGATGATAACAAATTCCCCATAAGGCTTTATGCTATGATACCCGGTAAAGGTCCCCTATTTGAAAAATACCTGCAAAGCGGTCCCGAAAATTATAAGGACAGGATAAATATTAAATGCTTTAGTTTAGAGTATGACGGCTATTTCGAAAACCAGGATGCAGCAATGGAAAACGACTACAATGAAGAGCCAAAAAGGATGATACCCTTTAATGATGAGTTTGATATTAAAGAAATGACCTCTAAGGCAAATGAAAAAGACTTCCAGGTATCAGTAAAGACTGTTGGAGACCGCGCATTAACGAATACACTTAATGCAATAGAATCAGTTAACAAGGAAGTGAAATCCAAAGCCGGCAGAATGCGGCTTGAATACCTTGAGTTTGTGAATCCGGCAGACATGCAGAGGATAAAACAGCTTGAAATAATACCAAGCATAAGACCGGAAGTTACTTTAACCGATAAAGTAATTGTTGGCGAGATAATTAAGCCGGAAAATATGCAAAACCTCGGTTTATGGAACAATTTATATAAACAAAATAACATAATAGTATCGGGAACCGATTTTCCTTACCATACTATCAGTCCATTAATTGTAATGTATTATCTTTCCAGCGGACTGGCATTAGATACTGCAGCAAACAGAATTGCAAACAACACAGCTCAAAAGTTAACTGTGATGGAAGCATTAAGATCATTCACTGTCTATTCTGCTTACGCATCATTTGCAGAGGAATTAAAAGGCACCCTTGAAAAAGATAAGCTTGCAGACATGGTTGTATTATCTGAAGATATACTTAACAGCGACCCGGCTGTTTTGCTAAAAACAAATGTGCTGATGACCATAATACGGGGTGAAGTAGTTTATGAAAATAAAAATCCCGCAGCTTATTTATATTAATATATTTGAAGAAAGATTTTAAATATAATGGCTGAAACCTTAAAGACCTGGCGGGTACTTGATATATTAAAAGTAACAGAAGCAGCTTTTGCAGATAAAGGGATAAAAAATCCCCGGCTTAATGCAGAGCTGCTTTTATGCGATATTACCGGCGATAAACGGATTGAGCTGTACCTGAATTTTGAAAAACCCCTCACCAAGGCAGAAGTTGAAGCATACAGGCAGCACGTTAAACGCAGGCTTGCTTTTGAGCCGCTCCAGTATATTCTTGGTAAAACAGAGTTTTACGGTTTAAATTTCAGGGTTAACTGCAGTGTTTTAATTCCACGGCAGGAAACAGAGATTTTGGTTGAAAAGGCTTTGGAATACATTACAAATTGTAAACCAGATAATCCAAAAATACTTGAAATAGGAACAGGTTCAGGATGTATATCCGCTGCTATTGCAGCAAATACTGTTTGCGAAATTGATGCTGTTGATGTTAGTCCGGAAGCAGTAAATTTAGCAACAGAAAATGCTTCAAATAAAGAGCTAAAAGGAAAAATTATTTTTTCCGTAAAAGATTTTTTTAATGATATAAATTCATTTGAAGGATATGATATAGTAGTCAGCAATCCCCCTTATATTGCTGCAAGTGACGTACCGGGTCTGGATGAGGAAGTAAATGGATATGAACCAGTTATAGCATTAAGCGATAATGATGACGGGCTGAGCTTTTACAGGAAAATATTTCAGCTGTTTAACTCAGTAAATAAGAAGCCGGTTTTACTGCTCGAACTTGGAGACGGTAAAAAGGAACAAACTATAAACCTGCTTAAAGAAAATGGTATTTTAAGTTATAAAATTTTTAATGACCTTATCGGAATTCCAAGGGTACTGCTAGTTGAATCCTATAAATGAAAATTGATTAATTATTAAATGATTGCACTGATACAAAGAGTGAGTGAATGCAGCGTTACAGTCGGCTCTGAGCTGACAGGGAAGATCAATGCGGGTATTCTTGTGCTGCTGGGTGTTAAACATGAAGATAACGAGAATGAAGCCGCTTACCTTGCGGCGAAAGCTGCGAACTTAAGGATTTTTCATGATGAAAATGAAAAAATGAACCTTTCACTGCTTGATACCGGAATGGAAGCTATGGTAGTTTCGCAGTTCACACTGCATGCCGATACACGGCATGGCAACCGCCCAAGCTTCACCGATTCAGCAGAGCCGGTTAAGGCTGAGGAGCTGTATGAGTATTTCATAAAGGAGCTTAAGATGCTCATAGGCTTTGATAAAGTTCAGACAGGCAAATTCGGGGCAATGATGAAAGTTAAACTGGTAAATGATGGACCTGTTACAATTACACTAAAAAGCAAAAACGAACTGTAATAAAAAATTTGCAGAATATATTAATTATCGGTTTCGGCAAGCTTGGTTCTCATTTATACCAAGCATTAAAAAAAAGCGGCAAGTATAAGATAAAAGTTATAAAGAAAAAATCTGCCGGAAAAAAAATATTATCCGGTTTTATAACCAAATCAGATATAGTTTTTATATGCGTGCAGGATTCATACATAGAAAATACTGCAGCGAAAATTGCAGCACTTAACACTGATCTGAATAACAAAATATTTTTTCATACTTCAGGTGCATTAACAAGTGATGCTTTGGCTGTGCTCAGCAAAGCCGGCGCTGAAACAGCAAGTTTTCATCCTGTTCAGACTTTTGCAGCAAAAACTGCAGGGTACAGCAAATTATTCAGGAATATATTTATAGCAATTGAAGGCAGTAAACGGGCTGCTGATGCCGGATATAAAATTGCTTTTTCTGCCGGCGCTGTTCCATTTACATTAAAGAAGAAAGATAAAACGCTTCATCATATATGCTGTGTAATGGCATCAAATTATCTTACTGTACTTGCATCAAAAATTGAAGATATTCACACTAAAAAGATACGAATAAATGGATTTAAACAAAACGAATTTTTGAACATATATATACCGCTGGCAAAACAAACTATAGAAAATATTTCTGTAAAAAACTCCCTCAGTGCATTAACCGGGCCTATAGAACGAAATGATCTGAAAACTGTAGGTAAACATCTGGATGAACTTAAAAAAACCGGTAATAATATGCTGATGTTCTATGTTTTAATGGGAATTGAAACTGTAAAACTGGCGTTAAAGAAGAAAAGTATAAATAAATCACAGGCAAACAAATTATATAAATTATTTTCCAACTGCATAATTAAACAATAGTTTATATTGAATACTCTGAACTTTAAATTTATCCTTCTGTTACTGGTATTGGTAACACCTTTAAGTTTGATTTCGCAATACAGCTTCACAAATGCTGAACAGATTAAAATGATTTCAGTTAAACAAAATTCAAACAGCAAAGTTAATTTATTTGCAGATACATTAAAGAAGAAACTTGTAACGAAAAGATCTATTAGTGCATTATTTCTGGGTGTAGGCGGCGGTTTATCTGTTCCAGCGGGGCAATTCACTGAAACTGCAAACCCGTCATTCGGAATAATGGGTAAGCTTGATTTTGCATCAACGGGTATCTTTCCGTTTGTAATAGGCGGAGAAATTAATTATTATGCATATAATTCACCGGATGAATTCAGAACTGTAAACCTGCTTACAGGATACAGGACCAAGATACTTTCATTTGGACTGAATATAGATTATTCTCTTTCAGGATTTATAAGGTCATCATTTACTATGCCGTATCTTTCTGTTGATGTAAAGAGCAATACAATTAAAAGGGAGTTTGATGCCGGAAGAGAAATCGAGGGTTTGGTTCCATCTGAATCCGGAGTTAGTGTTGGTGCAGGGTTCGGATTCACTATGTTCATACTTGATTTTACAGTCAAGTATAACTACCTGAAGAACAATTCATATGTTTCTGTAACAACTAAAACCAAAATACCTGTAATAAGATTTTAATAAATATCCAAGAATTTAATGGACCTGAAGTCATACGCTGAAAATATATACATTATCCCGATACTCATTTTTTCTGTAGTTATACACGAAATGGCACACGCATGGGTAGCTCTAAAGTGCGGCGATACTACCGCAAAGGATCTTGGCAGAATTACACTTAACCCGGTCCCTCATATTGACCTGTTTGGCTCTATAATTATCCCACTTTTTTCCATCATAGCAACAGGCAGGGTTTTTATAGCATGGGCTAAACCGGTACCAATTGATCCAAGGAACTTCCGTAACTTTAAGCGTGATGATACACTTGTCACAATTGCCGGTCCAATTTCTAACCTTCTCATTGCATTTGTAAGCGTTTTTTTTGTAGTTGCATTCTATTACATAATTTCAGCAGTCAATCCCCCAGAAGGGTCGTTTGGTTTTGAGTTCCTGAATTACATGTTCAAAATGTTTTATGCCGGAATAATACTAAATGTTTCGCTGGCTGTATTCAACATGATACCAATTCCACCGCTTGACGGTTCTCATGTACTTGCAAACCTGCTGCCTGATGAGCTTGCAATGCGTTACCGCAGTATTGGTTTTATGGGAATATTTATAATACTTGCTTTGTTTAACTTTGTACCGGGCTTCAGCCAGGTGTTTGTTTCAATAATTTCAATGGTCTCAAGGCCATATTTAAACTTAATTGATGTATTTCTACCATGAAAAACAACGGTTTAACTGAATATAACGGGTATAACAAGCCGGGAGAGTTCAATCTTCTTGAAGATTATCTTCCCGAAAGACCTTTGACCGAAAAGGAAACCTTGGTATTTGACCAGAATATCGAAAAGAAAATTACTTCAAGCAAAAAAAGTATTTTTAAGATATTGGGACATCTGAAGGCATTAAGAAGGTATATGATGGATGGTAATGTTAAATGGTACAGGAAATCTGTAGTTATTGCTGCCCTGCTGTATTTTCTGACTCCGGTTGATGCAATGCCTGACTTTGCTCCACTCCTGGGATATCTTGATGATATAGGTGTTATTGCGTGGACAATTAAATTCCTTGGAAACGAAATAAACTCTTACTACGAGTAACTGACCTGATTTAATCCTTTAAATTTTCTGATCTTTCCATATCACTTTCCTGTCTAAAGCAAGCAAAACAGACGTAATTAATACATATACTGCAAAATATATTTCAAACAACGGCATAAACAGGTAAACTTTATACATTTTGAATTCCTTTACCGCAGGAAAAAGAAAAACAGAATCAAAAATCATCTTCACTATAAAAAAGAACAGGTAAGACTGAAAACTCATAAAAGCCCAGCCTGAAAGGATCACAGCTCCAGTAAGCCAGGATAAAATTCCCACAACAATTCCCATATTGAACTCACCCATCCCCCCCAATGCCCAGCGTTTTTTCTGGCGGAAAAGCTGTGTTAAATTCAGACAGGGAAGTGTTATATTCTTAGTTTCATCATCAACCGGAAAAGCTGTTTTTTTGAAAGAAGAATCTTTATGAATTTTCTGAAGCAACATAAAATCTTCTGTTATAGAAAATTTTATTTTTTCATACCCCCCTGTTTCATCATATGCACTTTTGCGGTAAGACATGTTATTGCCGACGCAGCTTATGGGTATTCCGATTCCATCTCCGCCTGAGGCAACAGAAAGCAGGTACAGCCAGTCAGCTGACTGCAGGTTGTAAAAAAAGCCTTCGGGTACAATAACAGAATACCCTGCTGCAACTCCTGTTTTGGCATCGTAATAATCCAGCATTCTACTTATCCAGTTTTTATTTACTTCGATATCTGCATCGGTAGTAAAGATCACTTCGCCGGTTGCATGTTTTAAAGCCTGTGCTAACGCATTTGTTTTACCTTTCATTTCACCCAGCTGAGATGTTATCTCTAAATATTTAAGGCATTTATTCGCATTTACATACTTAAGCATAATTTCCTTTGTTCTGTCCGCAGAGCGGTCATTTACAAGGATAACTTCCAGCTTTTCTTTGGGATAATTAAGCTCAAGCAGAGAAATGATACAGGATTCAATACTTGCTTCTTCATCTTTGGCACATATAACAACTGAAACAGCAGGTTCATATGCAGAACGTTTAACCTTCCGGGTGTTTATAAGAAGTCCTATTAACAATAAAAAATGCAGCAGCAGGTAAACTGCAAGTAAAATATTAGGAATGTAATCGGACAAAACAGTCATTATTATTCAGATTATACTGTAAACAAAAATGTCCCGCATAAAATTTACGGGACATTCTGGAAATTAATTCAATTTTAAAATAAATTTATTTTACTACAGCAATTTTAATCGAAGCAGTTTCGCTGCAGCCGCCGCTAAGCTCTAGTACTGCAATATATATTCCGCTCTGAACGGAGGAAATATCCCATGGCACTTCATTATCAAGTCCCTTATTTGTGGTGCCGGCAAGGGTTGTAACAAGCTCACCGGAAAGATCCATAATTTTTATGCTGACTGAAGTAACATCACCGTTTAAAAAATAACGGATGTTTGTTGTTTTGCCATAAGAAGGATTAGGCCAGTTATAGACCTTATCTGACGGCAGACACGGCAGGCTTGATACAGTTACAGGATTTAAGCTTCCTGAACCGTCATTTGTATGAGCTGCATTCCTTAAGAAATTACGCCATAAAATTCTGTTTTCAGCATAAACCCAGGGAGTTTTATATCCGTAAAGGTAACCATCTTCAGAATAAACAAGAAGCCCGAAATTACCGCCGGAATTAATGATTGCCGGTGTTGAACGAATCCTGCCGCCGGAAAGCAGCGGAAAACCATCAAGTACTTTTCCGTTAATACTGTAAGCATATATCCTGCCATCACCTGTGCCGAATATCACCTCAGCAATATTATCCCCGTTCAGATCAGCTACGGCAACACCGCCTGTAATTGTGGTTACGTTTGGAATGCTGAACGGAAAGTTATCAAGTACAACACCGAATTTATTTATTACAAATATCTTATTATCAGCTGTAAGAATAATCTCCTGCTGACCGTCTCCGTTAATATCACATATTGTCGGGGTTGAGTTAACTGATGTTATGCCTAAATTATTCGATATGACAGTATCGCCACCGGCAGCAGCAGTTCTTAAGATCCTGTTATCATTTGTAATTTTAACAGGCGTAGTATTTGGTTCTAATGGAATTCCTCCAAAATAGATATAAGAAGAAGCTAAATATTTTGCAGAATTATCAATAAATGAATATGTACCGGGCACTGTTCCTTCCAGTTTTATAGCAAGTGAGCGTATTGGATTACCAGAAACAGAATCAAACGAAATGATAAGACTGTCAACTTTTAATTTTGCAATTTTACCGTTTTGTGTTCCTGAAAAAAGAGAATTAAAACCGGTTGCCTGATTAATATTTCCAACAAATAATGCAGGCGTAGTTAATCCTACTCCCGCTTCAAAACTTTGCACAATTGGAGCTGATGTAGCTGTATCAATATTAAATGTAATCAGATTAAGCTTAGAACCGCTAACACCAACAACTGTTTTAGTGCTTCCTGAAAGGCTGTAGTTTAGAAATCCAACTGCAAACCCCGAAGCACTGTCTTTAAGATAGCCATTGGGCATATCAACTCTTATCGGGCTTCCGTTATCGCGAAAACCAAACAGGGTATCATTAATATTCACAAATATTTCATCGAAACCATTGCTGTTAAAGTCAAAGCCCATTGGATGTGAATTACCCGAAGTATCCCTGCCAACATACCTTGGGAAACCGGTAATGTTTGCAACATTACCGCATACTTCGTATGTAAAAGTCATTATCGGAGCTATCTGGCTGAACTGGCTTAAACAAACCCGTGAATTCTGATTTGAATAACTTTTTGAGTTAGGGAATGTAGTCTGGTTAAATTCATTCCTGTAAATATTGGATGGTCTGTAATGGTTGCCGTTATACCAGAAGTCAACAAAAAATCCATCGCTTATTAAATCGCCAATTGGTGTAGGTACCACAACACCAATATCCTGGGAGCCTTTTGCTTCTTCAACATCAACCCCGCGGTGGTTTATATCGGTATTGATAGTATTGCTTAATATTTTAGCGTCAATAACATTTTCATCAATATGCCATACCAGAATACCACCCTGAAAGTTTGCAGTATCATTTTTAAGTCCGGGTACGCTCCAGTCCAGCTCATCAACATCAGTGATGCTGCCTTTCAGTTTCCAGATATCTGCACTGTTAAAGCCGTCTTCATCTTTTGTAAATGTCATTGAATCACGGGTACCATTCTGATTCACAAAATAAATTTTTTGATTATCATTATTAGCATCCCTGTTTCTGTTTTCAACAAGGAAATATTCTTTGCCGCTTATGAGAATTTTATATACTGATTCATTCCCGTTCACATCCAGTGATGCAGCTTTGGTGCTGTATGTACCTCCTGTATTTATAACTATAGGGTTTACCCAGCCTAAATACTGTTTTTCCCATGCAGAAGGTTCCGGCGGGAAGACACCAAGGTAACTGAAAATTGACTGGCCGTCCATCAATCCAAACCTGCCGATTGCAGTTCTGCCTGTTTCAGTATCAAACAGGTCTGGCAGGCCTAAATGGCTGCCTATTGTAGCTACAACAATCCCGTTCATTCCAAGTTCAAGATAAACATCGCCGAATGTAGTATTTACTATCCTGTATTCCTGTTCAGGCAGCATGCAGGAATGATTAATAATCAATCCTTCATTTGTATAATAGCCCTGTGTTGTATCACCATAAATTGATCTAAGAGTACTTAAACCCATATAAATGGAAGGAAGATCAAGCTCACCCACAAACAAACCCTGTGAAGCAAGGTCAACATCTCTTCCAACGCCTGCATGGAATATCATAAACGCAGAGTTATTGGGGTTTATCCCCGTAAAATCATAAGTACTGTCAACTGAACGCCATACATCATAGAAAAGGTTACCCATTCGCTGAAGATTCTCCAGTCTGCGGGGCGAGTATACTTCCATTTCATTTGCAAGATTTTTTACTCCGGGCAAAAGTATATAATTTATTATCAGCTTGCCTTTGCTGGATTTAAAATAATAATTCTTCAGAAACTCCAGCTTATGTATAAAATACAAGCTGTCATGCGGCGGAGCGTCAACAGAATCAGGGTAATTGGATGATACATCAAACCTGCCGTCACCGGTAGTCTGAGGATTATTATCAGTCCTGAACTGTACTCTTACAGCATAAACATTTAAAGTTTCAGGAAGCAGTGTGCGGAACATAATATTACCGTAGTAACTATCCTTTTTTTCGACCGGATGGTAATTCAAAGGGTGGCTTAGCCGGAACTTTAGATCAGCAGAGTTTCCTGCAAGCAGATTATTTGCCTGGGAAAAAATCCCCGTATCATATACAAAAAACTGAACGGATACCAACAGCATTAAAGCTGTCAGTATCCGCACTTTCAATAGCGAACTTACAATGATCATTTAATTATTTCTGAGGTTGTTCTTCTGTTTTCTTTTCTTCAGGTTTTTTAACCGTTGTTTCCTGCTGACCGAAATTTACTGAAAGAGTAAACCTTAAAGTATTGGCAAGCGGATGATTTTCTTCGATTGTATTAATATAGCTGAAATCAAATCCGTACATACTGTATCTTATGCTTGCACCAAGTGTAATAAATTTTCTTTTACCTTTATCAGGATCTTCATAAAAGAACCCGCCTCTTAAGCCAATAAGTTTTGGATTGCCGTACCAGTACTCAGCACCAACAGATGACTGTATTGATTTCATTACATCATTAAAACCGCCGCTGAATGATGTGAATATACCTTTGTAGACAGGATCTGATTCACCGTTCTCTCTTCTTTTTACAAGAAGCTTGGCAAAATCTGCTGTTAAAGTTAAATTATTAAATTCGCTCTGGTATAGATCGTACGCAAGACCCAATCTTAAATTTGTTGGAAGCGGATCAGCCTGGTCATTATCAACATAAGTTACTTTTGGACCGATATTTGAGAGATTTATACCTACACCAAATCTGTTATTTAGGAATTTAAGTTTGGTTTTTGAAGGCCTGTAAAGCATAGAAATATCAAAGCTCAGGTCATAAGCAGTACCTGTACCCTGCTCACCGGCAACCGGGTCAACTGCAAGTTTACTGTAAATGAACCTGGTTACTACACCAACACCTAGATCTTTGGTTACTTTTGTACCATAGCCGACTGCAAGTGCTCCGTCAAAAGCTTGATAGTTACCGATTTCGTTCCCAAACTCATCTGTCTGAATAATTTTACCTATATTCAGATAAGTAATACTTACACCAAGAGTACCTTTAAGTTTCTTCATGTAATATTTACCCGCAAGATAGTCATAAAACAGATCTGACAGACCCAATCCCGGCAGCCATGGTGAGTGAGTAATAGAAACTTGAGCGCCTTTCTGGAAACCAAGACCAGCCGGGTTCCAGAACATTGCTGATGCATCATTAATCATACCTGTACCTGTTTCGCCCATTCCCGCATTTAACGAGTTTGGACCAATTAAAAGAAAGGGAACCGCAGATTCACCCTGCGCCATTATTCTGCCTGATAGCACAACCAAAACAGCCATCACACACAATTTTAATTTCAACATTTAAAGAATCCTCCTGGATATATATTAATTTTAACTAATACTATTTTAAAACTGCTAATTTTCCTGTATTTGTAACTGAAAAACCGTCAACAGATTCAACGACCAATTTGTAAATATAAACACCATTTCCCAATGTTTCACCGTCCTGATCTTTCCCATCCCAGTCAATAACTACAAATTTATCTGAAACACCCGGTTTATCTATTTCTTTGATCAATCTTCCGGCTACCGTATACACTTTAATTTTCACATTTATTTCTGCAGGATAATTATGCTGGAATGTAAATGCAGTATTACCGGCAAACGGATTCGGATAATTATAAATATTTGTTACCTGAAGAGAACCGGTTGATGCAACATCAAATTCAATTGTTGCTTCATTGGAATTATTGTAGGTATCCCAAGCTTTTAATTTTAGTGTATGCCTTCCAACTGTTAAGTTAGTAAAGTCATATTCCAATGTTCCTGAAGTATAAGTAGTATCACTATTATAAAAATTGGTAAGATCGTATTTATTATTTTCATTGCCGTCAAGTACAGCTTCCAGTTTGTGCCCCAGGGTTCCGGTTGTATTGATGCCGGATTCATCAAACAAATCTGCAATGAATTTTGAATTTTCATTTACAATATCACCGCTTCTGAAATTTCGGGTGTTCATAAACATACTTATTCTGGGTCCAATTGAATCAACAGCGGCATTAGGGTTAATTCCACCTACAATAAAATTCCTATTTATTCCTGCGCCGTCATACTGGTTATTGTAAAAATAATTTATTAATCTACCCTGGTTGTTCTGGTAAGAAATATCCTTGGGGACAATAAATTCCGCAGTCCATTTACCATTATTTACATTTTTAGTACCTGAATATATAATTCCGCCATTAAGCCTGAAATTCTGAATAATAGGCGGGTTACAGTCTTCCTGTGTTGCAACATTCCTGTCAACATCATAAATCTTAAGCACAAGTTTGCCGTTGTAATCATTCCATACTGAAGAATCTGCGCGTAATACCGAACCGTAAATTTTAATTCTGCTTAATGCCTTCATTGTATCACCTGCTAATCCGCTGATGCTGTCTATATGTGAGCGGAAGCGCGGCATCTGTGTTCTTATGGTAGGATCACACATCAGAATATATTTCGCATCATTTTCTGAATATTGTATCTGCTGTTTAGTATTAAAAATAGCCGCACCAAATCTTTTTTGAAGAAGCAGAGTATCTCTTGGAATATAAAGATTACTGAATACAACATACATTAAAGCAGCATTGCTGGATGCATATACAGGTCTGGAAGCAGCAAGTGTGCCAATTGCGCCTTTGCGGTTTGCAATCATAAAAAGCTCGCCTGCACTTGTATTTGATGGATTATCGAATTTGCTCATATCGCAGCTTGCAATAGAAACAAACGGATAACGGTTAGTATTGTTAATAAGACTTAGAATAACATCTTTTTCAAGTACATATTCATGCGCCCATACATCTGGGCTGCCATGTCCGGTATAATGAATATTTAAAACACCGTCCGTCCAGTATTTAGCAATATCTTCATTAACCTGCGGTTTTCTTCTTCCCTGCGGAGTAATAACTGTAGGATAAGTTGCCAGATAAATCTTAAGCTTATCTATATACGGAGGGGTGTATTGTTCGGCAAGAGATTCACATTGCAGAAGGTGGAATATTCCTTCACAGCCTGGTGAAGTTGTTTTTTCATCATCTGCAACAAACATCATTTTATTTTTCCAGTAACCGTTATGTTCGCCGCTTTCGTATGCATCTATTTTATCTATATAATTATTTGCTTCCACCAATGAATTTGCAGGTATTCTGCCGATTGCAAGATCCGGTTTATCAATTAAACCGGAGCCGCCTGCAATATTAACAAAAAAGTCATCAGTAGTCAAACCAAGTACCTGGTGGATCTGCGGATCAGTTTTTTCCCATGCCGGAACATAATTTATACCGGAGCTGGGTCTTAATCCTTTATAATCAAAACTACCATCTCCAAGCAGGCAAACATAAGCGGGTTTAGTTGTCCAGTTTTCATATGCATATTTTATAAAATCCCGTATAGCAACAGCATCATATACACCGCCCGAAAACTCATTAAAGATCTGTTCTGTAGTTACAACCATTGTTTTCAAGTAATCTGGGTTGCCTTGACCGCCCTGCTCTCTCTTGTTTTTAAGCCTGTCGCCTACAGAAATAAAATCTTTATGAGTAACGATAATAAAACTTGCTCCATCAGAAATTCCGCGCAGGTTCTGGTTAGATACTCTGGATGAAATAGAGGTTGGTGTTTTATATCCGTTCTGCCCTACAATAATAAAACTGCTTAAACTCCCATTTATTTCAGTTTTACGGAATTTTACATTGGATGCAGAAACCTGTACAGGCTGAATCAATTTTACATCTGCATGACCGGTAGCATCAAACACACGGATATTATTATTTGAAAAAGATGAAACATTGTATTCAACTATTGCATTAGTATCAGGTGAGTTGAATCTCAGAAAATCACCGGATGCGGAATTAAATCTTCTCTTATACAGTATTTCAAACCAGTCCTGGTAACCTTCAGCTTCGCTGTTGCTTGCATAAAATGTAGCTCTAAGCTTAACCTGTTCACCGTTTGTTTTCTGTGATTGATTTATCGTAAATGTTCTGGCTTGAGTATTGATCCATTCATTAAATCCGGCTACAACACAATCAAGTGAGAACAGGAATTCGGACATATTGGAAAAATCATCTTTAACCTGGAAGTAGCCTGAATTGGGACAAAGCACTCTTTGAGCAAGCTTAAGTCTGTAAAATATATCTGAACCGGCTTCCAGTCCGTTCAGGTTTGTATTCCACTCAAATGACTGACCGGGTCTTCTGCTTGAGCTCAGCCACAAATTTCCTTCGTTGATAAGATTTTCCACCTCAGGTTCGATAAATAATTTTTCAGTAAATGAAGTCGGAAATACTGAAGCGTTCCCAGGATCGGACGGAGAAAGCATCATTCTTTTACCGTTATTAGGTGTATTAAATGCTATCCAATAGTAATTTGAACGGGAATACACATTTAACCTGTGATTGAAAGTACGGGCAGTAGAATCATATATCCACTGATTTATAGACCTGCCGTAAAACAATATATAATCATCATTATTAAATACACCATCGTTCTCTCCTTCAATATATATAGCATTTTCTACAAGGTCTTCAGGTCTTGGATCACCAAAAAATTCAGGAAGATAATTTCCGCCATTGCCGTAAATTTTAAAAGTTCTCGGGTCTATACCGGAAGTATTTATACCTGCATTATCAAGAAAACTTTTAGTGATCTTATAAATACCCTCGCTTGTTCCGTCTGCATTATCTTTAATTTCAAGTTTATACCAGTCACCCGAAGAAAGTACACTGTTAGTAACCAGCCTGTCTCTTTTAATATTTCTTAATTTCGGATTCATCCATCCGGCTGCAGTGTTAAAATTAATACCAGCACCTGAAAGAAGAGAAATCTCTTCTTTGCTTCTTGCCCTGTTAAGCTGAACCGGGGTTTCACCGAATGTAATACGGATCCTTAATCGGGAATAATATCTTAAACTTTTTGTTACAGGGTTATACTGAAAAGGATAGATCACTAGGTTACCTGTTACAGCATCACGAAGCGGACCTATATTGCTTAAACTTACAAAATTTTCAGGTAAATATTTATTCTGCTGGAACTCACCGTTCTTTAAATAATTATAATAAATGTTCTCAAAACTTCTGACATTCGGATTAAAAACACTCATTACCGGAACAGGAGCAATATTAATATTCTGTTCCTCCTTCATTTCATAATCAATAACCTGAACAGAATTGTTTATTTCTGATGGCAAGAAAACAGGAAAGCTTCTGTATTTTAGATCGGGGCTTCCTGATGAATTTATTGTTTTATCAAGTCCGTATAAAAATTCTATTACCGAAAAATTTTCATTGTTAAAGCTGAACTTTTTTTCATAAACTCCGGATGGTATATATTCAATTTCAAGATAAGTTGCTCCGGATGAAATGATCCGGTAATCCTGTTTAACTTCATTAAACAGGAAATCATTCATATCGGGCTGTTTGCCTGTATTTTGCCCCAAATTATTAATAAACAGTTTATTATCCTGGCTGAATAAGCAGGTATTTAATAAAACCAGTAATGCGGTCAAGGAATATTTGAATGAGTTCATTCTTATAAAATTTAAAATTTATAATAAAAAAACCGAAATTGAATAAATTGTTCAATTCGGCTTTATAAAATACTCGTAATAAAAAAATTGCTAGTGGTATCAGAATTATAAAACCGAAATTAAACCTCTAACAATTTTTCTATAAATTTTATCCTCTTTTAAAGCAATATATATTGCCGAATAAATAATGTCAAGACAAAATGAATCTTAAAAAAAGCCGAAATTTTGCTAAAATTATACAATTTTAAACATATAATAACCTGATAACAGTTTCATAAACACCAGAAATCTCAATTTTATTAATATTATTTCCTGTCCCCAGAATTGATACTTTATTTCTTCCAATAGGCCCCCATTCATAAGCTTTTGTGGGACCAAACAAGCCGATAACAGGTATATCAAACCCGCTTGCCAAATGCATTATCCCGGTATCATTTGATATAAATATTGAAGTTTTGCTGATATTTGCAGCATTATTCATTAAATCACCGCAATATAATGCATATTTTATATCTGGAAAATTTTTTTTCAGATGAGATGTCAATGATTCCGAATATTTTTTATCATCTGGACCTACCGATAAATAAAAGTATGCGCCGGTTTTTTGATAAAGTAAATTCATTAAACCGGCAAATTTTTCATAATTCCATACATTTTGTTCTTTTGCTGCACCTGTATGCAATCCTATAACCGGTCTGTTCCGTTCTGGAAAATTTTTTGTGAAATATTCTGCAGCAAAGTTTTTTTTATCTTCGTTTATATTCAAAGAAATTTTGTTTTCTTCGGGTTCAATACCAATCTGCCTTATCACATCAAGGCTGCGCTCTATCTGGTGAACTTTTTTTGTGTCCCATAGGAAATCACTTTTTATATTCAGTACATAACCAATCCGGTTTTTTTCATAATCTCTTGACCTTACACCCGCCCTGTACTGAGCCCCTGAATAATAGGCAATCAAGTGGTTTGTTGAAGAAAAATCAACCGGTGAAGGCACAACAGCCAATTCCGGATTTTTATCTTTTATTTCTTTAACTGTATTTACAAAATTTTCAAATCCTTTTTCATAATAATAGATATTATCAACAGGGTTGTTGCTGCAGGAATTAAGAATTTCTTTTGCAAAAGCAGAGCTTTTGGAAACCAGAGTAATTTCAGCCGAAAGAAATTTTTTCCTCAGCGAGAGCATCATAGGCAGCGTACACAGAAAATCACCCATCTGGTGCCTTACTATAATCAAAATTCTGTTAATTTTATTCAGATCTTCATTTGAAAGGGTTATAACTTTTTCAAGAACAAATCCTTTAAAAACGCCAATCGCTATGTTACTAAATATTTTTTCTGCACTGCCCAACTTTACTGCTTATCTTCCCCTTTTACTTCCCGGAATTCAGCATCCTCAATCATATTTATATCATAATTCCGGCTTTTCAAATTTTCATTTCCGCTTACTTTGTTCTTTTGTTTTTGAGATACATTTTTAAGTATCCTTTTAAAGATCAGGTATGCAAGATAAAGCAGAATTGCAATTACAACGTATTTCATATCAATTCTATCCGGGATTTATTGTGCAGCTTTTCTTAATGAGGGGTTGTAATATTTTACAGCTGAAAGATCGCTGCTGAAAATTTCATTTACAAGGTTATCAAAATCACTTGTGTTATTCACAAAATCTACTTCTTCGCAGTTTACAATCATTATCCTTGTAGCCTTGTATCTTGAAAAGAAATAATTATACGCTTCGTTTAAGCTTGAAATATACTCTTCACTTATTTCCTTTTCAATTTCCCTGTTTCGCCTTCTTATATTTGACATAAGCCGTTCTATAGTAGATTGAAGGTAAATTACAAGATCGGGAACAACTATGCCTTTATCAAGTCCGTTAACTACATGTTCATATATTTTAAGCTCATCATCGCTTAAATTGAGGTAAGCAAATATTTTATCTTTTTCAAAGATGTAATCACTGACTATAAAATTCTGAAAAAGCTCTTTCTGGTGCACTTCCTGAAGCTGAGTATATCTTTCAAGCAGAAAGAACATCTGAGTTCTGAAAGCATATTCTTCAGGTTTTACGTAAAATTTTTCGAGGAAAGGATTATCTTCAAAGTTCTCCAGTATAAGCTTGGCATTCAGCTTTTCAGCTAACATCTGAGCTACTGACGTTTTTCCTGCGCCAATTACGCCTTCAACAGCAATGTAGCTTATACCGGAATTTACAAAATTACCAGACAAATTTCTTCAAAAATTTTACTTTAGTGCTGTCATTTCCGGAAAAACACAGTTGTTTTACGGTTTTTTTTAAAACCGGGTGTTTAAATCCGGGCATTACTTCAACAAGCGGTATCAGGACAAAATTCCTTAAATGAAGCCTTGGGTGCGGTATCTTCAAATTTTTTTTGTTAAAAATCCTGTTACTGTAAAAAAGAATATCAATATCAATTTCCCTTGGCTGCCATAATCCTCTTTGTTTTCTGCCCAGCCTTTTTTCCGTATCCCTTAAAAATTTTAAAAGATCCAAAGGCTTGCTCCTGCATAAAAAAACTGCAATACAATTCAGGAACTTATTCTGATCCTTATATCCCCAGGGATCAGTTTCATACAGTGATGATACTTTAAGCAGGTCTAATGACCTGCTTAAAGAACAAATTTTTAATGCTTTTTTTAAATTGTTTTTTCTTTTTCCGCAGTTTGAACCGAAACCAAGAACGGCAATTACAGGCATATTAAACAGGTTCCTGCTTTGATGTCTGCCTGTATTCAGTATGTTCTACTTCAACATAATCAGTCAGTCCGCCCAAAGGAGGGGAAGGCTTTCTTACTTTAATAACAACTTTTTGTACTACATTAAAATTACTGATTATCTTTACAGCAATCCTGTAAGCAAGAGCTTCAATAAGAAAAAATCTTTCTTCAGATACCACTTCTTTTATAAAGCGGTAAGCATGTTCATAGTCAAGCGTTTTTTTTAAGTTGTCCTCTGCTTCAGCTGCAGTAACATCACAGGTCATTTCAGCATCAATTTCAAATAAACCGCCGTTGGTGCGCTCAGCATCAAGCACACCGTGGTGAGCATAAAAGCGGGCATTCATTATACGTATAATTGTATAATTCATTTATTGCTGAATAGTTTTAAAATGTCTTATTTCTTTTTTTTCTTAACCTGTTTTTTTGCAGATCTTTTAACTGCCGGTTTATTCTTTGCTTTTGGTTTTGCGCTTTTAGCTGTTCTGTTCTTTTTAAACGGCTTTACTTTTTTTGAAACCTTAGCACTTTTTTTTGAAGCAGCCTTAGGTCTTGATGATTTTGACTTTGATTTCTTGGAGCTTTTCTTTTTATTTTTCTTACTGCTTTTGGTACCGGCTTTTTTTGCTTTAAATTCTTCAAGGGCAAGCTTAACCATTGTACCCATATCAGCCGGGGATTCAGCAACATAAATTCCGGCTTCGCGCAATGCTTTAATTTTGTCTTCAGCAGTTCCTTTACCGCCAGCTATAATTGCACCCGCGTGGCCCATCCTTCTTCCCGGAGGAGCAGTTCTTCCTGCTATGAATCCCACTACAGGTTTTGTCATAAAGTTCTTAACATATTCTGCGCAGGTTTCTTCGGCATTTCCGCCAATTTCACCTATCATAATTACGGCATCCGTATTTTTATCTTCATTAAACAGCTTCATAGCATCAATAAAATTTGTTCCTATAATTGGATCTCCACCTATTCCTATGCAGGTTGATTGCCCTAAACCCAAAGCGGTAAGCTGAGCAACTGCTTCATAAGTCAATGTTCCGCTCCTTGAAATTAAACCAATTCTTCCGGGCAAATGAATAAATCCCGGCATAATTCCTATCTTAGCTTCACCAGGCGTAATGATTCCCGGACAGTTAGGACCGATCATTCTTAATTTTCTGCCGGTACGGTTTATATCTTCAATATAATTCTTAACAGTTATCATATCCTTTGTGGGAATACCTTCTGTAATAGTAACAATAACTTCTACTCCTGAATCTGCAGCTTCAATTATTGCATCAAGTGCAAATGCAGGGGGAACAAAAATTACAGAGGTATTTGCGCCTGCTTTTTCAACTGCTTCTTTGCATGTATTAAATACGGGGATTTTTTCATCGAACAGTGTTCCGCCTTTTCCGGGAGTGACACCTGCAACAACATTTGTGCCGTATTCGATGATTTGTCTTGTATGAAATGAACCTTCAGAGCCGGTAATACCCTGCACCATTAATCTTGTATTTTTACCAACTAAAACACTCATTTTAAGCTGCTTTCTATATTAATATTATATATTTATTGTGTGGAATTTATCTGCGAAAATGCAGATTTTCAAAAATAAGGATTAAAAATTTATGAAAAAATACCGAAGTAAATGTGTATTTTATGCAGGAAATTAAAAACCCGGCTGTTAACCGGGTTTAAAAGGATTATTTAAAACAGGTGGCTATTTAATCTTCTTTTACGGAGTTACCGGTAATAACCCATTCGCCGTTCTTTTTTGCTGAAAGATTATATGTTACTGTCAGGGTTTTTGTAACTTCTGTATCTTTACCGTCCTTTTTAACTACCTGGGTCTGTTTAACCTTTGCTACAACGCTTGCTTTGTCATCTTTCTGGCTTAATACTTTCGGTTCTTCTACTATTGTAAACTGTTTGGTATTACGATAACCAGATTTCAGTTTTTCAACGGGTCGTGAAGGAAAATACTTTTGCGCCTTTTTCATATTTGATTCAAAATTTCCGCTCTCGTTTATACCACGCTGTATATATTCATAATAATCCTTAACAGTCGAAGTAGGATTTTCGAACTTCTTTGTTATTTCTTTCTGGATCTCTTTTTTCTTTTCTTTTTTCTTTTCAGCTTCTACTTTCTTTAAAGAATCCTTAAGAACCTGTGTTAAATCCTGAAATTGCCCTGTAGTATCACCATTGTTTAAATGCTGATTAGAACTGTTTTCGATCAAACCAAGCTTTCTTTCACGTTCATCCAGCTCAATTTCTTTTAATTTAACGCGCGCTTCACGATCATTCAGTTCCTTTTCTTTATCGGCAAGGATCTGAAAACTGGTTTTGTTTGTATCTTCGTTTTCTTTTGAGCAGCCGGCAATAATCACAATTCCCAAAATGACTGCTATATATTTAATGTAGTTAATCATAATTATTTAAAAAAATGGTTTATATCTTAACCTTAACTGTAAATATAATAGCAAAATAAGGTAATTGCAACCTTAATTTATTTATAAATGCTATAAACTGCTGATATTTACTTAATTATTGTGATTCGTAAAGGATCTTAAAATTTTGAAATGCATTAAACAGGGAAATTGCTACATCATTCTGCCCTTTTTCACTGGAGAGGTATTTTTCATCATTAATATCTGAAAGGTAGCCGGTTTCAACAAGCACGGTTGGCATTGAAGCGCCAAGGGTGACCCAGTTACCAGCCTGAAACACTCCGCGTGTTTCCAGCTCAGTATAACTCAACATATTCATCTCGATAATATTTGCCAGGTATTCACTTAACCGTGTGTATCCCGCATGTGCAAGCGAAGCAAAAATGAATTTATCCAGTGAATCATTTCCAAACTGGCTGAACAGCAATTTATAATTTTCCTTCAGTGTAAATTGTACAGCTTCAGGCATTCTTTCTTTGTTCAGGAGGTAAACTTCAAACCCTTTTTTATCGCTTTCTTCAAGCTTTTTATGATTGGCATGAATGCTTATAAAAAGTTTTGCCTTATTTTCATTTGCCTGTGTTGTGCGCTCTTTTACAGTTGTATATTCATCAGTAGTTCTGGAATAAATAATTTTTATTCCGGGATAACGCTGCTCGATAAGCTTTCCCAGCTTCATAGTAACAGGCAGAACTATATTTTTTTCCTGTACACCTGTAACATCCCCGATAGTACCCGGGTCTTTCCCGCCGTGTCCGGCATCAAGGTAGATAACATCAAGCTTAGGCTGCGCCAGCAATGTGCAATGCACAATGAACAATGACCAAAAAAAAGCCGGAATTAATAATTTTCTTATTTTATACAATCTATTGTTCATTATTAATTGCTTATTGTTAATTGCTCATTGTTAATTGCTCATTGTTAATTGCTCATCTGTAGTTTGTGAATTGCACTGCAAAGTCAAGCTCAGCATTTTTAACCAGCTGAATTGTCTGCTGCAGCAGATCTTTATCCCTGCCTGAAACCCTGACCTGTTCATCCTGAATAGCTGCCTGAACCTTAATTTTTGAATCTTTAATGATCTTAACAATCAGCTTTGCATTATCTTTGCTTATTCCCTGCTGAACTTCAATTAACTGCCTCACCATCCCACCGCCTGCCTGCTCGGGAGTTTTGTACTTCATTGATTTCAGCGGTATATGGCGTTTTACGAATTTATTCTGCAGCATATCAATAATAGCTTTAGTCTTGTAATCATCATCGCCCATAATTGTTATGGTTTTATCCTTCTGTGAATACTCAATGGTAGCTTTTGAGCCTTTAAAATCATACCGCTGCAAAATTTCTTTGCGTGTTTGGTTGACTGCATTATCAATTTCCTGCCAGTCAATTTCTGATACTATATCAAATGAATAATTATCTGCCATGATTAATCTGTTTTATTATTACGTTACTGCAAATTTATAAATTAATTATTTTATTTTTCAGACAATTCAAGTATAGCATTCCATACTTTTTCGTCAACCGGCTGAACTGAAAGTCTTCCTTCTTTTACTATCCGTGAATCGCAGGTTCGTTTATCATTTTTTATCTGTTCCAGTGTAACGGGATTAGGCAGTCTGCGTTTTGGCTTTACATCAAAAACATAGAGTTTCGGATTTCCGGCATTGGGGTCAATATACGGATCAGTAATAATTTCACAAATTCCAACCACCTGTTTTTCTGATCCTGTGTGATAAACGAAAGCAATATCGCCTTTACGCGCAGTTTTTATCTGGAATAATCCCCCCGGACTTGTAACACCTTCCCACACAGTTTTTTTATCCCGCTCTAAATCTGCATATGAATAAACAGTAGGCTCTGTTTTTAATAAAAATTTTGCCATATTATTTTATAGTCAGATTTGCATACTTAAGAATAATATTCTTCACTCCAACTTTATCAAAATGGATTGATGCCTTTTTCGCATCGCCCCTGCCTGATACTTCGATAACTTTACCTTTCCCGAAGTTATTATGGAACACAACACTGCCTTTTTTTACCCCCAGGTCTTCCCTGAATATATCATTCAGTGTATCATCGGCGGATTTTGAGCCGTAAAATTCATAGCGTATGGAAGTGCCTTCATCGTGAGCGTGCTGGCGGCTTTTATGGCGAGTCATAACAGATGACTTTATATACTCAAGCTTTGAAGTATCAATTTCATTGATGAATCTTGATTTCATCTGGTAACTTACGTTACCGAACCTGTAGCGCTGAAGCGCATATGTCATATACAGCTTCTGCATTGCGCGCGTAATAGCAACATAAAACAGCCTGCGTTCTTCTTCCATTTCTTCCTGCTCCAGCATGCTGCTTGAAAGCGGGAATATACCGTCTTCAAGCCCGGTAATAAATACTACCGGAAACTCCAGTCCTTTGGAAGAATGTGTTGTCATAAGCGTAACAGCATTTTTTTCCGTATCATATTTATCAATATCAGTTACAAGGCTTACTTCCTGCAGGAATCCTTCAAGTGTTGCGCCTTCGGTATTATCAGTATATTCCGAAATACCTGAAAGCAGTTCCTGCACGTTATACATTCTGTCCATTGATTCATCAGTACCTTCATTCCTCAGCTCACGCAGAATACCTATTTCATCAACAATGCTTCTTGCCAGCTCGCTGGGTGAAAGCCCGTCCTTAACTTCATTGTATTTTTTAATAATCTCGGCAACCCGTAAAAGCTCATTTTCTATTTTTGTCCTTTTTTTCTGTTTCTCATCTGCTGTATTTTCTTTTTCATCAAGCATTGCAAGAAGAACTTCTGCAATTGACTTTGCAATTTCCTTTGCCATAGTTTTAAGCTTTTCAACCGTCTGCTCGCCGATACCGTCGCGAAGCTTAAGAATCCTTGTCATAGCCTCGTCATCTTTGGGGTTGACAAGCACTTTAAGATATGCCAGTACATCTTTAATTTCCCTTCGCTGGTAGAATTTTACACCGCCGACAATTATATAAGGAATCGAGTTGGTTCTTAATGCATCTTCAATTACACGTGACTGCGCATTGGTTCTGTAAAGAATTACAAAATCCCTGAAATTAAGCTTACGTTCCTGTATCTCTTTAAATATCCATTTAACCACGCTCAAACCTTCATCGCGGTCGCTGAATACTTCTGATAAAGTTACTTTTTCACCTTCATAATTTTCGGTAAACAGGGTTTTTTTTATCTGCCGTTTATTGTTCTTAATTACTTCGTCAGCAAGTGAAAGTATATTTTTTGTGGAGCGGTAATTCTGTTCAAGCTTAAATACATTGCAGCCTTCAAAATCCGATTCAAACTTCAGGATATTTTCAATTTCAGCCCCGCGCCAGCGGTATATGCTCTGGGCGTCATCTCCTACTACAGAAATATTACCGTGACCCTGCGCCAGCATTTTTACTATTTCATACTGTGCCCGGTTAGTATCCTGGTATTCATCTACAAGTATGAATTTGAAGCGGTTCCTGTATTTTGAAAGTACATCCGGGTTAGAACGGAATAATATTATCGGATTTATCAGCAGGTCATCAAAATCCATTGCATTATTTTTGATCAGCCTGTTCTGGTACTCCCTGTAAACAGGAACAGCTATTTTTTCAAAAGGATTTGAAACCATCCCGATATCATCAGGCAGGGTGCATTTATTTTTTAAACCTTTAATAAATCCGTAAACAGTTTTTGGTTTGGGATTATCTGTTGAAAATCCCAATTCTTTCATTACAGTCTCTATCAGCTTTTCAGAATCATCATCATCATAAATTGTAAAATTGCGGTCAAATCCTATATATTGAGCTTCAATCCTTAAAATTTTTGCAAAAACTGAATGAAAAGTACCCATCCATAAATTCTGCGCAGCAGCTCCTGCAAGCTTATGAATACGCTGCTTCATTTCATTTGCTGCTTTATTGGTAAAAGTTAATGCCAGGATTTCAAACGGGTTTATACCGGATTCAATTAAATATGCAATTTTATATGTTAAAACGCGTGTTTTTCCGCTTCCGGCACCTGCAACAATCATGCACGGCCCCTCTATCTGCTCAACAGCTTTCCTTTGCTCTTTATTAAGCTCGTTTACTAAATCCACTTATTATATCTGAAAATTTTGATTTTGACAGGAATTTTACAAAGATAGCTGTAAAACCGCCATAAATCAATTGAATTGATAAATTTTAATCTATCATTAATTAAAATCATACAATATTAAACTGAAAATTGACGTAAGTCATAGAATAAATTGATTATTATTGATAATTTTGAATTAATCCGGGATTTTCCTTTCAGGAAAATATTAGATATATGTATCAATAAATACAGTAAATTATCATCTGATTTAAAAGAATATTAAACTTAACATAACACCAATATTAAAGGAGTTCGCTAATAAATGAATGATCTGACACTAAAGTATGGATTTAAATTCGGGGACCTGTTTGAATCTGCAAAACTGAAAGAACTGACACAAAAATTTTACACTTATTACAATACTTCAGACCAGGCTTCATATGAAAAGTTCAGTAAATACCGAGATGCAAAGGGAGAGGGTTTTTCTGATCTTGATGTATCCAATATAATTATTGAATCTGCACATTATCTTGATTCGTTTATAGTGGACTTTTTCGGGATAAAAGCTGAAGCTGAGGAATTAAGGCTCCAGAATGAATCTGAACGCGAGATACTTAAGGTGAGAAGTGATTTCATGATCAAAAAAGTATTCAAGAAATTCAAACCTTCAGATCTTGCATCTTTCAGATTTTCTGAGCTGGATGAAAAGGTTACGCTGTTTAAGAACAACCTGTTCGCTGAGCTTCCATGGAAAACAGATGAAGAAAAAGCTACAGCGCATATGATACGATTACTTGATGATATGGAACAGCATCTGCGTAACCACCTGGAAATTATGCCAACCGGTTTTATGTTCAATACCAAGCTGTTTGCAAAAGCAAAAGAATATTTCCATACCACAACAACCGTAAACGGGATAAAAGAATTTACCGATAACATTACACTTTCTGATGTAAAGAATTCGGCCGGAACTGTTGAACAGTTAAGAGTATATGAGTTTCTGAAGAACGTTCTGGAGCTGATACAGAAATGGTGTTACGTAAGATCGGTTGATATAGCTGAAAAGGGCAAAATAAATGAATGGGCATTGTTTCACCAGCCGCTTTATTTTGACTTCAATAATATGGTAAACAATAAACTTCATTTCCCGGGTATTCCTGAAAAAATATACGGTGAAGATGAAACATTAAGAAGGCGCGACGGATTTAAGCTGACTGATGAAAGATATGATAACCGCAAGGTTATGGGTGAAGTTGAATACTGCGTATTCTGCCATGAAAGAGGAAAAGATTCCTGTTCAAAAGGTATGCTTAATAAAGACGGCACGCCGAAAAAGAATCCTCTTGGCATAAAGCTTGGCGGATGTCCGCTTCATGAAAAAATATCGGAAATGCATACTTTAAAATACCAGGGCAGGTCTATTGGCGCATTGGGAATTATTATGATTGATAACCCCATGTGCCCGGGTACCGGACACCGTATCTGCAATGACTGTATGAAAGCTTGCATCTACCAGAAACAGGATCCTGTTAATATACCGCAGATAGAGACCAGGACTTTGACAGATGTTTTATATCTGCCATGGGGATTTGAAATTTATTCACTTCTTACAAGGTGGAACCCGATAAATGTACAAAGACCATATGAGCTTCCTTATAACGGTAAAAATGTTATGGTTGTCGGAATGGGTCCGGCCGGATACACACTTTCTCAGTATTTACTGAATGAAGGATTTGGTGTTGTTGGAGTTGACGGTTTAAAGATTGAGCATGTTCATCCTGATATAACCGGCGGCAGGGATAAAGACGGAAATTATGTTACTCCCAAACCTGTGTATAAATACAAAGAAATTCAGGATGAACTGGATAAACGAATATTCCTCGGTTTTGGCGGAGTTTCTGAATATGGTATTACGGTACGGTGGGATAAAAACTTCCTGAAAGTTGAATTTTTAACTCTTGCCCGCCGGAAACATTTTAAAGTATATGACGGGATAAGGTTTGGCGGAACAATTGAAATTGAAGATGCATGGCAACTAGGTATTGATCATATTGCAATTGCAACCGGAGCAGGCAAACCGACTATTGTGAAAATGAAGAGTAATCTTATCCGCGGGATAAGGAAGGCTTCGGATTTCCTTATGGCTCTTCAGCTTACCGGGGCGGCTAAAAAGGATTCACTTGCCAACTTAATGCTTCAGCTGCCTGCTGTTGTAATCGGCGGCGGTTTAACAGCAATTGATACTGCCACAGAAGCATTTGCATATTACCCGGTCCAGGTAGAAAAATTCCTCGACAGGTATGAAGCATCTGCTGCAGAATTTGGCGAAGAAAAAGTGATGAGCATGTATGATGAAGAGGAAAAAGGAATTGTAAAAACATTCCTTGAACATGGCGCAGCAGTAAGGGCAGAAAGGAAACGCGCTGCAGAAGCCGGTGAAAGCCCGAATTTTGTTCCGATGGTGAGAAGCTGGGGCGGTGTGACTTTATGCTACAGGAAAACTATTAATGACTCACCGGCTTACAGGCTGAACCACGAAGAAGTTATAAAATCTCTTGAAGAAGGAATTTATTACTGGGAAAAAATGAACCCGGTGGAAGCAATACCAAATGATTACGGTGCAGTAAAGGAGATAATTTTCAGGAAACAGGGTAAAACCGATGAAGGAAAATATATCGACCTTGATGAGATGGTGATACTTCAGGCAAAAACTGTTCTGGTAGCTGCAGGCACTTCACCAAATGTTATTTATGAGCGTGAACATCCCGGAACGTTTGAGCTTGATGAATGGAAACAATTCTTTCAGACCTATAAGCTTGGCGAAAACAATGAGCTTATAAAAGCAGAAGCAAACGAAACCGGTTTCTTTACTTCCTATAATAAAGAGGGTAAGTATATTTCGGTTTACGGTGATAACCATCCGCGATATGCAGGCAATGTTGTAAAGGCAATGGCTTCAGCAAAAGACGGCTATAAGGAAGTGGTGAAAATATTCAGAGATAATGTTAAGGATGAACAGCCTGCCGGACTGGAACAAAATTATCTTGAACTTGTGAACAGGCTTGATAATGAATTTCTTGCAACAGTGGAGCAGGTTAATATTTTAACGCCTACAATTATAGAAGTTGTGCTGAAAGCGCCGCTGCAGGCTAAAAAATTCCACCCCGGACAGTTTTACAGACTGCAGAATTATGAAACAACTGCAGCTACAGTCGAAGGCTCAAAGATGATGATGGAAGGACTTGCATTAACAGGAGCATGGGTTGATAAAGAAAAAGGGCTGCTGAGCCTTATTATACTTGAAATGTGGGGAAGCTCGAGAATGTGCCGCCATCTTAAAAAAGGACAGCGTGTTGTTGTAATGGGTCCGACCGGCGAACCGACTGAAATTCCCAAAGGAGAA
>JAANMW010000717.1_pt1 | contig 38906 bp, 30 predicted proteins | sample 7279671 | NCBI WGS metagenome assembly JAANMW01 (sample SAMN14094541, study PRJNA606508) | bioreactor metagenome | isolation source: A lab-scale SPAN reactor treating ammonium-rich wastewater day 247 | place: Ireland: Galway | collected 2017-09-19 | reverse complement strand
TGGCCATCAGCGGCCAGCCGGAACTGGTGCGGGGACTCTGCTACTACCACTGGTGGCGGGATGCCGAAGAGTTCGGGAGTTAGCGACGGATGGTATTACTGCCGTGGCTATGGCCTACAGGGACCCGCAGTGCAGTGCGGGTCCGATCGCGATCGGGGCGCGCTGCTTCTGGGTTGAGGCTGGTAGCGTGACCCGTGTGACGTTGGACTTGTCGGCTTGCGGTGAGGTAGGCCGTGCCGAAAGAAGGGAGTTCCGGGACCGGGATGGCAACAGGGCGTGGCCGCGGCCCGAAGGTTTGGCGATCGACGCGGACGGCGTGATCTACTCAGCTGAGATGAGAGAGCACCGCGTCTGCAGGTACTTGTTGGGCACGTTTATAGGCGAGCTGCGCGGCTCCGGCACTGCCGCTGGCGAGTTCCAGCGCCCCTGCGGCATCGCTGTCTATGCGCCGCCGCCTGCCAGACCTGCCGCGACCAACGGCGACGAAGCAGCTGATGGCATCCTGTACATTGCGGACAGGGGTGGGAGTTGCATCTGGAAGTTCAGCACTACAGGTGCGTTTATTGCTAAGTGGGGTCGACTCGGGTCGGGGAACGGAGAGTTCTGCGGCCCGGTGGGTGTGGCCGTGGATAGTCAGGGCAACGTGTACGTGGCCGAAGCAGGCAACCGCCGGGTCCAGAAGCTCGACAGCACAGGTGCGTTCGTGACCAAGTGGGGCTCGCCTGGGCATGGAAATGGAGAGTTCGATGAACCCAGGGCCATCGCGGTAGACGGCCAACAGTGTGTCTACGTTTCCGACGACTGCCGAATCCAGAAGTTTGATGCTGCGGGTAGGCTGTTGACGGGATGGGGCGGTCTCGGCAACGGCGAAGGGGAGTTCAACCGCCCCCATGGGATTTCCGTTGACAATCATGGCAATGTGTGGGTAGCTGACTTCTACAACAGCCGGATCCAGCGATTCAGTGCCACTGGTGTGTTCCTTTCCCAATGGGAGTCGCCGAGGAGACACAAAGATGGGTGGCGTGGACCCACTGGTGTTGCGGCACGCGACTCGGAGTTGGCCTACGTAGCGCATGAGGACACTGAATCGGGGATTCTAGGGATTTCGCCGGGTGCGGTCTTCACGACGTGCGAAAACGTAGGGGGGTGACCTGCGTGGTACCGACCGCCTCGCCACGGTTGAGCAGGCCGGTGATCAGGTCCTTGGCCCGCGTCCGCTTGTCCGGATCGTGACGATCGATGGCGTAGACGGCGATGCTGGTGTCGATGAAACAGCGCGGCATGGCCTACCGCCACCGATGGACGCGTTCCCAGCACTCCTCTCGGTTGAACTTCCAGCCGGGATCGGACTTGCCCGGAAAGGCGTTAGCCAGCCGGACGAAGGCATCGCCCGGCCGTTCCTGGCGGGCCTCGGCGACCAACTGGGCGACCAATTGCTCGACGGTCAGGTCGCGCTCCTTGGCCAGGGCCAAGACCTGCTGGGCGGTCTCCTCGTCCAGGTTCAGGGTGATACTCATGGCTGGCTTCCACGCCGCATCGGCGAACACCACCATTATACCCGCGAAAGGGCCGTGCGGCCCATCCGGCGCCGTATGAGTCGCGTAGCATGCGCAACAGGCCGGCCGGAGGAACGGTCTCGATTCCCTCATGCTCCCCGAGGTCAGGTGGCCGGGATGACGACCCGCTCAACCCCCTTGCAGCAACTCGTCGATCACGGCCTGGCGGCCGTCGTCGTCGAGGGCTTGCCAGTCGATGCCTCGCTCGGCGCAGAGCGAGGCGCGCGGGATGGTGGCCTGGTGGTCGGCCACACGGACCTGAGCGCATACGGCGACCCCCCCTGTAGTCCCCCCGCGAGCGGGGGGACGGGCTCCCTCCCTGCTTGCGGGGAGGGCCGGGGTGGGGTCTGCGTTGGGCGGTGACAATCGTTGCCGTGGGCTAGTCCAACGCCTTTCTCACCTTCACCGCCAGCTCGGCGGTCGAGAAGGGCTTCTGGACGAACGCGCCACCGTCTTCCAGCACGCCGCGGCCAGAGATCACGTCGGCCGTGTAACCGGACATGAACAGCCGCCGCAAGCCCGGATGCCTGGCCTGGAGCCGGTCGGCCAGCTCCTTGCCGTTCATCTCCGGCATGACCACGTCGCTGAGGAGGAGGTCGATCTGACCGGCGTGGGCCTCGGCCAATTGGAGCGCTTCGCTGGGGCAGGAGGCGATCAGGACCACATAGCCCAGATCCGCCAGTATCTTCTCGGCCAGGGAGAGGATGCGCGGCTCGTCCTCGGCCACCAGGATCGTTTCACCGCGGCCCTGGGGGATGTCCGCCGGCGGCTCGGACGATCTGGCGAGCACCTCGCCGTAGTGGCGGGGGAGGTAGATCTTGAAGGTGCTGCCCTCGCTGGGCACGCTGTAGACGTCGATCCGGCCGCCGCTTTGGTGGACGATGCCGTACACCGTGGCCAGGCCCAGGCCGGTCCCCTTGCCCACCTCCTTGGTGGTGAAGAACGGCTCGAAGATCCGCTCGATGACGTTCTGGTCCATCCCGCAGCCGTCGTCGCTGACCGCCAGCATGACGTACTCGCCCGGCTCCTGGCCCTCGGCGTCGCCCTGGTCCAGGACCATGTTCCGAGTCTCGATGGTGACGTTCCCCACGTCGGTGATCGCGTCGCGCGCGTTGACGCACAGGTTGGCCAGGATCTGGTTGAGCTGCGACGGATCGATCCACATCGGCCACAGCTCCTGGCCTGGGCGCCAGGCCAGCTTGACGTCCTCGCCGACCAGCCGCCGGAGCATCTTCAGCATCCCCTCGACGGCTTCGTTGAGGTCCAGCGCCCGGGGGCTGAACACGCCTTGCCGGGCGAAGGCCAGCAACTGCCGGGCGATGTCCGCCGAGCGGTCGGTGGCGATGACGATGTCTTCCAGATGCTCGCGCAGCGGGTCGTCTGGGGAGAGCTTGGCCAGGGCCAGCTCGGCGTGGACCAGAATCACCGAGAGCATGTTGTTGAAGTCGTGCGAGACGCCGCCGGCGAGCCGGGCCACCGCCTCCAGCTTCTGCGCCTGGTTAAGCTGCGCCTCGAGCTTCCACCGCTGCTGCTGCGCCTGCTTGTGCTCGGTGATGTCCGTAACCGTGCCCACCACTTCGGTCCGCTGGTCGGCCTCGCTGCCGCTGGGCGCCAGCCGGGCCACGGTCGAGACCCACCGGTAAGTGCCGTCCCGGTGTCGCAGCCGGTGTTCGTGGGCGCTGGGCCGGCCGGCCAGCACCTGGTCGACCACCGCCTGGGCGGCGAGGCGGTCCTCCAGGTGCAGGAGCGGCAGACAGGGCTGGCCGACCAACTCTTGGGGCCGGTATCCCAGGACGCGCTCGACGGCCGGGCTGACATAGGCGATCAGGCCCTGCCGGCCGACCGCGAAGACGATCTCGTCGAGGTTCTCGACCAGATCGCGGTAACGCTCCTCGCTGGCGCGCAGCGCCTCTTCCGCCGCGCGGCGCTGGCGATGCTCTTCGGCCTCCTTCACCGCCCGCCGGACGGCCGGAGCCAGGCGCTCGAGGCGCTGTTTGAGCACGTAGTCGGTGGCGCCCCGGAGCACGCAGTCCACCGCCCGCTCCTCGCCGACGGCGCCGGAGACCAGGATGAACGGCGTCTCCGGGTGCCGCTCGCGGGCCAGGGCCAACGCGGACAGGCCGTCGTAGTCGGGCAGGCTGTAGTCGGACAAGATCAAGTCGAACCCGTCGCCGGCCAGCGCGGCCTCGTACTCGGGGCGGCTGCGCGCCAGGTGCAGGTCGCAGGCGATCTCGGCCTGCTCCAATCGAGCGCGGACCAGCTCGACGTCGCGCGGGTCGTCTTCCAGGTAGCAGATGCGCACCGGGCCGGTCATGGTAACACCTCGCCGAGTGTCGGGCCCGCGTCGTCCGGCGCCAGGGTCAGCGGCTCGTTGAGCAAGGCCCAGTAGGCGCCCACCTGCCGGACCGCGTTGACGAACTCGCTGAACCGGACCGGTTTGACGACGTACGAGTTGACCCCGAGCTGGTAGCTGGTGACCAGGTCCTGGTCGCTCCGTGACGAGGTCATGACCACCACCGGAATGAGCTTCAGCCGAGCGTCGGCGCGGATCTGCCGGAGCACTTCCAGACCGTCGACCTTGGGCATCTTGAGGTCCAGCAGGACCACCGCCGGATTGCCGTTCGGCCGGTCGGCGAACGCGCCGCGCCGGAACAGGTAGTCGAGCGCCTCGGCGCCGTCGCGCACGTGCATGACTTCGTTGACCAGGTGGTACTCGCCCAGTGCCTCCAAAGTCAGTTCGGCATCGCGGTCGCTGTCTTCCACCAGCAGGATGCGCTTGACGTTGATGGTCATGCCAGGACTCCCCGGATCACGCCGCCTCGCGTGGCGCTCAGGCCCCGCCCCCGGTCGGGCTCGGCCGCAAGGTGAAGTAGAACGTGGCCCCGTCGTCGAGCCGACCTTCGGCCCAGGTCCGGCCGCCGTGGCGGGCGATGATGCGGCGGACGTTGGCCAAGCCGATCCCGGTCCCTTCGAACTCCTCGGCCCGGTGCAGGCGCTGGAATACGCCGAACAGCTTGTGCGCGTACTGCGGGTCGAACCCCACGCCGTTGTCGCGGACGTAGAACACCAGCCGCCCGTCCTCCTCGCCGGCGCAACCGAGCTCGATCTCCGCCGGATCGCGCGGGCCGGTGAACTTGACCGCGTTGCCCATCAAGTTGGTCAGCACCAGTTTGAGCATGGACGGGTCGCCTTGGACCCGGGGCAGCGGGGCGATGGTCCAGACAATCTTGCGCCCGGCAGCCGATGCCTCCAACTCGCGCCGCACCAGCCCGGTCAGGGCGTCGAGGTCGACCGAGGTCTCGACCATCCCGGTCCGGCCCATGCGTGAGAAGGTCAGCAGGTCGTCGATCAGCTCGCCCATCTCGCGGCTGGCCTCGGCGATGGTCGCGGCGTAGCGCCGGCCCTTCTCGGAGAGGTCCTCGCCGGCCTCGCGGGTCAGCAGGTCGACATAGCCCTCGACATGTCGCAGCGGCGCGCGGAGATCGTGCGAGACGGAGTAGGCGAAGGCCTCCAGCTCGCGGTTGGCCTCCTCCAACTGCGCGGTGCGCTCGCTGACGCGCTCCTCCAGCTCGGCGTTGAGCCGGCGGATGACCTCCTGGGCCTGCTTCTGCTCGGTGATGTCCAGCCCCACCTCCATGATCAGCGGCGAGCCGTCGGCGTCGGTGAAGGGGAAGTCGTAGATGTCGTAGTTGCGCCCGTCCGGGCCGAGCCACTCCCACCGGTGCGGCGCGTTGGTCTTGAGCACGGTGTAGGTCTCGCACAGCTCGCACGGCTCGTCGCGGCCGAACAGATACTCGAAGCAGCGGCGGCCCTCGGCCTGACCGAAGCGGCCCTCGAAGAAGCGGTTGGCCAACGGCACGTGGTAGCTGGAGTCGAGCAGGATCACGTAGGCCGGCAGCATGTCGAGCACTTCCTTGAGCCGTTGCCGCTCGGCGAGCACGAGCGATTCGGCCTTGCGCCGCTCGGCCACCTCCGCTTCGAGCGAGTCGTTGGCCCGGGCCAGCTCGGCCGTGCGCTCGGCCACCCGGCGCTCCAGTTCGGCGTGCGACTCGCGCAGGGCGGCGGCGGTCTCCTGTAGCGCCTCCTCCGCCCGCTTGCGCTCGGTGGTGTCCGAGAAGACCACGGCGAACTGGCCCGGCCCGGTACGGTAGGCATAAGCCTCGAACCAGCGGTCCAGCTCGGCCGAGTAGTTCTCCAAGTGGGCCGGCTCGCCGGTCAGCGCCACCTTGCCGTAACTCTCGATCCAGTACCGCTCGACGCCCGGCAGGACTTCAGTCACTCGTTTGCCGAGCAAGGCGTCGCGTCGCAATCCGGTCTGCTGCTCGAACGCCGGGTTGATCTCCAGGAAGCGATAGTCACACGGCCGGCCAGCCTCATCGAGCACGATCTCGTGCAGCGCGAAGCCTTCGGTCATCGACTCGAACAGGGCGTGGAACCGCTCCTCGCCGGCACGCAGCGCGTCCTCGGCCTGCTTGCGCTCGGTGATGTCCCGGGCGACGTGGACCGAGCCGAGCAGCTTGCCCTGGCCGTCGGTCAGCGGCGTGGTGGTGACCAGAAAGTCTCCGCCCAGCCGCGGCTCGTGAAGCTCGGCCCGGTGCTCCTGCCCGTCGGCGATGGTCAGCGCATGCGGGCAGAAAGACGGCGGCGCGTCGGCGCCGTGGACGCACGAGAAGCACGACAGGCCGACGCAGTTCTGCGGGGTTGTGCCGAGCCGCTCGGCCATGGCCCGGTTGGCCCGGACGATGCGGTGCTGGTCGTCCAGGATGGCGATCAGGTCAGGCACCGCGTCGAAGGTCCGTTCCCAGGCTTCGGTCGCCCGCCGCAACTCGTCCTCGGCCCTCATCCGTTCGGCGATGTCCCAGGAGATCTCGGCGAACAGGGTGACCACCTCGACGTCGCGGTCGTCGTAGTCGGTCGGCTTGTTGCCAACCCCCAGCACGGCGACCACCTCGTCGCGGCGGATGACCGGCACCACCAACTCGCGGACCACCTCGGCGTGACCGGGCGGCAGACCCTTCTTGTGCGGCAGCGAGGCGTAGTCGTTGTGGATCACCGGCGCGCGGAGGTCGATGCACTCGGCCCACACCCCGGCCTGCTCGACGGGATAGTGGAGCCCCTTGCCCTCGGCTTGGCAGAACGAGCCCTTGGTCCGGGTCGACCAGCTTTCCAGAGTCAGCGCGTAGCGGTCGGCCTCGACGAAATGGTAGAAGGAGATCCGGCTGTCGGTCAGCGTCTCGACCTCGTTGAGGGCCTCCTCCAGCAGATCGTGGAGCGGGTTGGTGGCGGCGTACTGCAGCAGCCGGCTGCGCGCCTGCATGATCCGCTCGGCGCGGCAACGCTCGGCGATGTTGCGGACGATGGACAGGACCATCGGCCGGCCCTGCAGCTCGAACAGGGTCGAGGAGATTTCGGCCGGGAAGGTCTGGCCGTCCTGGCCAACCAGCGTCTTCTCGGTCAGCAGCACTCCCTCGGCCGCCAGCCGCTCGGCCTCGTCGGCGAGCACCAGCGGGTCGGCGGCGTCCTCAATGTCGAGGGGCCCCAGCCGGCTCAGCTCCTCGGGCGCGTAGCCGAGCATCCGGCAGGCCACCTGGTTGAACCGGGTGAAGCGAGCGGCCTCCCGGTCGGTGGCCAGGGGATGGAGCAGGACGGCGTCGTTGGCCGCCTCGAACAGCAGGCGATACTGCTCCTCGCTTTCGCCCAACTCGCGGAACAATGAGCGTAACGGCTGCTGCAGGCCGGTCACGACGATGGCCTGGTAGAGCACCCAGAAGGCGGCGATCTTGAGCAGATGGCCGAGCAGGTTGAAGAAGCCGTAGACATCGGTGTAGAGCGTGAACGAGAGCTCGGCCAGGATGGTCAGCGCCATCGACGCCAACAGCATCCGCAGCACCTGCCCGTCGAGTCGCTCGCGCCGGCCCCACAGCAGCCACATGCCGGCGGCGATCAGCGCGCAGACCAGGTACTCGCTGAAGATCTTGAAGGCGGTCAGGCCGGATCCCTCGACGAAGCAGTCGGGGAAGTGGCCACCGAAGATCGCCGCGACCAGGGCGGCGGTGACCGCCACCCAGGGCAGCGCCAGCCAAATGGCGCGCACCCGGCGGGTGAGGAAGTACGGCGCCAGCAGCAGGGCGACCGCGTTGACCAGCCGGGCCGCCACCCACAACTGCGTGGGCAGATTGGCGGTCGCCCCTCCGAACACGCCCATGCCCTTGTAGGCCAGGGTGTGGAGCAGATCGATGGTCCCCACCGCGGGGTAGGCGAAGCCGAGGAAGAGAAAGAAACTGTGGCTGAGGTAGCGGCGGGAGTTCCAGGCGACGGCCAACATGCTCCAGGCGATGACGATGGAGAACAGCTCCGCGACGGTGTGGAACAGCAGGTACTGATTCATGGCCGCCGGCCCTCCCCGCGCCAGCAATTATACCTGCCGCCGAGGTGGATGACGACTCTCGGGTCCCGATTTGCCCGGCCGCTGGCCGGGTCCGGGTGGGTCAGTCCAGCGCCGCGCGGATCTTGGTCGCGATGTCGCGGCGCGAGAAGGGCTTCTGGAGGAACAACGTGGCGTCGCTGAGCACGCCGCGGTGGGCGATGACGTCGGCGGTGTACCCCGACATGTACAGCCGCCTCAGCCCCGGGTGCCGCGTAGCCAGCCGGTCGGCCAGTTCCTTGCCGTTCATCTCCGGCATGATCACATCCGTCAGCAGCAGGTCGATCTCGCCCTCGTGTTGCTCGGCCAGGGCGAGCGCTTCGCTGGGACTGCCCGCCGAGAGCACCCGGTAGCCCAGTCCTTCGAGCACCTTCTCGACCAGTCTTAGAATGGACTCCTCGTCCTCGGCCACCAGCACGGTCTCGCCGCGGCCGGCCGGGACCTCGTCGTCCGCCACCACTTCCGCGTCCTCGACGCAACCGGTGTGCCGGGGCAGGTAGATCTTGAACGTCGTGCCGTGGCCCACCTCGCTGTAGACGTTGATGAAACCTTCGTGCTGGCGGACGATGCCGTACAGCGTGGCCAGCCCGAGACCCGTCCCCTTGCCCACTCCCTTGGTGGTGAAGAACGGCTCGAAGACTTTGCGGAGGGTTTCCTGGTCCATCCCGCAGCCGTCGTCGCTGACCGCCAGGAGGACGTACTCGCCCGAGACGCTGCCGGAACCCTCGGCGCCGGGATGCTCGTCCAAGACGACGTTATCGGTCTCGATGGTGATGGTCCCCACGTCCTCGATGGCATCCCGGGCGTTGACGCACAGGTTGGCCAGGACCTGGTCGAGTTGGGCCGGGTCGATGCGGATCGGCCACAGGCCGGCGGCCGGCCGCCAAGCCAGTTCCACGTTCTCGCCGATCAGGCGCCGGAGCATCTTCAACATGCCCTCGACCGCGTCGTTGAGGTCCACCACCTTGGGCGTGGTGACCTCCTGTCGGGCGAAGATCAGCAGTTGGCGGGTGATGTCGGCCGAGCGCTCGGCGGCCTGGATGATGTCCGCCAGGTCCTGGTGCAGTTGCGTGTCCGGCTCGACTTCGCCCTGAGCCATCTCCGCGTAGCCGAGGATCACTCCCAACATGTTGTTGAAGTCGTGCGCCACGCCGCCGGCCAGACGGGCCACCGCCTCCAGCTTCTGCGCTTGATTGAGCCGAGCCTCCAGCTCCACGGCGTGAGTCACGTCCAGCTCCGAGGCGATGTAGTTGACGATCCTGCCCGCCTGGTCCCGCACCGGCGAGATGGTCACCTGCGTCTCGAACAGACTGCCGTCCTTGCGCTTGTTGATGATCTGCCCTTGCCAGGTTTCGCCGCTGGTGATGGTCTCCCACAATTGGCGGTAGAACGCCAAGTCGTGGCGGCCGCTGCGGAGCAGCGCGGGGGTCTGCCCGAGCGCCTCGGCCCGGGTGTACCCCGTGACCCGCTCAAAGGCGGGGTTGGCGAAGACGATGACGCCGCGGTCGTCGGTGATCAAGATGACTTCGTCCGACTGCTCGATGGCGGTGACCAGCCGTTGCCGCTCCTCCTCGGCTTGCTTCTGCGCGGTGATGTCCCGGATGACGGCTTGCAGCATAGGCTGCCCGTCGAGCTCGAACCGGGTGAGCAGTACGGTGGTCGGGAACATCTTGCCGTCGAGGCGTTGGTGCTGCCACTCGAAGGCATGCGAGCCCTCGCGCAAGGCCGTGACGATGTTCTCCCGAGCCCCTTGCTCCGACGGCCGTCCGTCCGGCTGCTCCAGCGGCGAGAACTCCCACGGCGCGCGGGTCGTCAGTTCCGCCTCGTCCGCAGCGCCGAACATGGCGATGGCCGCCGGATTGCCCGAGGAGAAGCGCCAGGACGGTGGGGCCGCGGTCAAGATAGCTTCGCGCGAGCTCTCGAACAACACGCGATGCCACTCCTCGCTGGTCCGGACTCGCTCCTGGACAGCCTTCCGCTCGGTGACGTCGGTGCCGGAGGCGAGCCACCGGACGGCCATGCCGGCGGCGTCGCGGAGCGGCACCGCGCGGGTGTCGAACCAGCCGTAGGCGCCGTCGTGGCGGCGGAGGCGGAACTCGAGCTCGAACGACGTGCCGGCCGCGACGGCGGCGTTCCAAGCCGCGGTGAAGGTGGAGCGATCGTCGGCATGGAGCTGCTCGAGCCAGCCGAACCCGAGCTGCTCGGACTGAGCCCGGCCGGTGTAGCGCAGCCACTGCTGGCTGACGTAATCGCACGAGCCGTCCGGCGTGCAGGTCCAGACGAGCTGCGGCAGGGCTTCGGTCAGCCGCCGGAAATACTCCTCGCTGGCCTGCCGCGCCTCTTCGGCCCGCCGCCGCTCGGTAACATCGACGTAGACGCCGAACGCCTTCCATCGGCCGGGCGCGACCGGCGTCAGGGAGATCTGCTCGTAGAGCCGGTGCTCCTGGCCGTTTCGGTCGGTGCACGAGAATTCCTGGGTGTAGTGGTCGTCGCCCCGCCGGAGCGCCTCCAGGCCGAGGGCATCCTTGGCCTTCTGGTCCTGCTCCGGCATGCAGCGGTACAAGGTGACGATGTAGTTCCGGGCCTCCCCCACGTCCAGCGGGATGAGCTTCTGCGGCGCCTCCTCGTCCGGCTCTGACCGGACGCTCCAGCGGAACGCCTCACGCATGGGTGCCTCGGGCGCCGCCCCGGCAACCGCCTCGACCTCGCCGCTCCACAGGCCGCAGCGAGCGTGCTGCATCAGTTCCCGCAGGCGCTGCTCGTTCTCGCGCAGGGCCGCTTCCGCGCGCAGGCGATCGGTGGCCTGCCGGAACATGCACTGAAGCCCGACGATCACGCCGTCGGCGGCCCGGACCGGCGACTTCACGACCTCGACCCAGCTCTCCCGGCCGTCCGGGTCGAGGTGCCTCTCGACGGCATCGAACACCTCGCCGGTGTCCATCACCCGCCGGCTGTCCGCCCAGTACCGCGCCGCCAGCTCCGCCGGGAACAGATCGGCGTCGGTCTTGCCCACCAACTCGCCTGGCTCGCGGCCCATCTGCTCGCAGTAGCGCCGGTTGGCGAAGGTGATCCGGCCCTCGCGGTCGAGGCGGAACACGGCCTGAGGCAACTGCTCGACCAACGACTGGTAGACCTGCTCCGATTCCCTCAATGCCGCGATGGCCTGGTCGCGGCCGGACGCCGCGCGGTCGAGGGCACGAGCGACGGACACGGTGACGCAGACCACGATGACCACGTTGGTCAGCGTCACCAAGCCGACGCCGGCCGCGCAACCGAGCGTGCCGGCGCGCTCGGCGAGGTACCACAGCCAGCCGATCAGGCTCAGCGCCACGACCGCGGGCACCAGCCGGCGAACGACTGCCGCGCCCGGCGCCTGGCCGCGCAGATAGGCGACCCACGCCGGCGCTGCCAGCCGCCGCTTCAACTCGCTCACCCGACCACTCCGTCCCCGCCCCGCCAGCCAATAGTGTCCTGATCTGTATACCACGCGGGGTGCCATTGGCGCCAATCGGGACTGAATGACCGGGTTGGCTCAGCCCAGCTTCAGGTGATCGACTGCGATCTATTCCATCCGCCGGATCACCATGATACGGCGGCGGTCGTCACCGAAGGCCCGGCCGGAGAGGTCGCCTCCGGTCGACGAGCAGGTCGCCCGCGGCCCGCCTCACGGGGTCCGGTCGAAGACGGCGGGGTAGGGCCGGCCGGCGATCAGTCGTTCCCCGTCGGTGAACCCTTCTGGCCGGCCGGTGAGCTCGGCGATCATCAGGGCTCGCCAGCGGGACAGGCAGTCTGCTTCGGTCGGGTCGGTGGCCAGGTCGTGGCGCTCGGTCGGGTCGTCGGTCAGACGGAAGAGCTGCTCGCGGCCATCGGCCGCGAACCAGACATACTTCTCGCGGCCGTCGGTCAGACTGTGGTGGACCGGCGCGTGCTCGAGGTGGAGGTGGGCCCGCCAATTGGGCTGCTCGCCGCGGGCCAGAGGCAGCAGGCTGCGGCCGTCGAGCCCGTCGGGGATGGGCGCGCCGGCCAGGTCGAGGAAGGTGGGCAGGAGGTCCTCCAAGCAGACCGGCCGATCGATCACCGTTCCGGGACGAAGGCCGAATCGCTCCGGGGCGCGGAGCAGGAATGGCACCCGGGCCGAGGGCTCGTACGGCACGGTCTTCCGCCACAGGTAGTGATCGCCCAGCATCTCGCCGTGGTCGCTGACCAGGGCGATGGCGGTGTTGCTCCTGGTGGTGCGGTCGATGCCGGTGACCGGGTTGATGATCCGCCGGAGCTGGTCGTCGAGGTGGTTGAGCAGGCCGTAGTACCCGGCGCGGGCGCAGAGAAGCGCTTCGCCGCGGAGGTCCACCGAAGGCGAGGAGACATCCAGGCCGAGGCCGCCGTCAGGCGGCGGCATGGCCCAGTCGCCGATCACCGGGTCGGGCACGCCGGTGCGCAGGTACCGCTCCAGGTAGAACGCCGGCGGGAGGAGCGGTGGGTGGGCGGCCAGGAACGAGACCACCAGGAAGAACGGCCGCGAGGTGTCCCGGTCACGGAGGAAGCGCAGCGCCTCGTGGACGGTCCAGTTGGTCGGGTGAAGATCCTCGTCCAGGTGCCACGGCCGGGCGGTCCAGTCGTTGTGCATCACGCCGGTGCCGTAGACGCCTTCCCAGTCGTCGGGCCGGCGGGCCTGCAGGCAGCGCAGGTAGTCGCTCGCGCAGCGGTGTTCCAGGGAGACCACGTGCTCGAACCCGAAGTGCTTGTCCGGCGGGTGCTGATGCATGCTCCGGCCGACCCAGCAGGTCTGGTATCCGGCGGCGGTCAGCAGGGCCGGGAGCGTCCGCACGATCGGCCACTCGAGACCCTCGTGGTAGCCGACCAGGCCGTGGGTGGCGGGGTGCAGGCCGGAGAGCAGAGACCGCCTGGCGGCGATGCAGGTGGGACAGGTCGAGTAGCCGCGGGTGAAGCGCACGCCGGAGTGGCCGAGGTGGTCCATGTTCGGCGTCATCAGCACCGGGTGACCATCGATCCCGAGGCAGTCGCCGCGGTGTTGCTCGGTGACGATCAACAGCAGATTAGGCTGGTCCGTCACGGCTCACTCCTGTCCGCTCAGCAGCTCCTCGGTCAGCTCCTCGTGCGGGCCGGTGAAGGAGGCCGCGGCGGGCGCGAGGCGGCGGACCTCGGCGGCCACCTCGGCCGGGGCGAGGCCGGTGGTGTCGATCTGGACTTGGACCTCCAGCCCGAGAGCGGCCAGCGCCTCGGCCACCGGCGCGGCCAGGTCGAAGGGCACGGCGCCGACGGCGACGTCGAGACAGACCGACCGCAGGCCGGCGGCGCGCAGGCGGGCGGCGTCCCAGGGCACCGCCGGCGAGGCCAGGCGCAGCGACCAGGCGGGCGGGTCGGGCGCCCGAAAGGCCGCGGCGATTCCCTCGGCCTGGAGCTCGGTCAGGCCGTCTTCCAGCCGGACCCGGCAGGCGGCGCCGAGCTGCCGGCAGCGCGCCAGATCGGCGGCCAGCACGACGCCGTCGCGGCCGGTCACCGGAATCAGCACGTCGGCGTCGGTGGCCCGGCGGCGGTAGCAGGCCAGCGGCCAGCGGTAGGGGAGCGGAAACGGCCGGCGCGCGCGCGGCGCCGGATCCGCGTCGAGCGGCGGGTAGGGTGGGCCGCCCAGCAGCTCGTCGAGCAGCGGCCCGGCGCCGGACGGCGGCCCGGTGGTCAGGCCCACCAGCCGGGTCGAGGGCAGGTACCGGCGCAGCTCGGCGGCGAGGGTGACGAACAGCTCCGGCTGGTCGCCCGGGTCGGACAGGAAAACCGTCTCGGGCGCGGCGCCCAGGACGGCGGCCAGGGCTTCGTCGAACCACAGCCGCTCGGCGCGGGCGTCGAGCACGCCGAACGCTTCCGGCACGGCCAGCGCCAGCTCGGCCGGAAAGGTCCACCCGGCCGGGCGCGCGCCGCCGGCGGTCGACGGCGTCTCGGTCGCGGGCGGGATGACCAGCAGCGCGCCGCCCCGGTCCGGCCTGGCGCCGTACCCGGCGGCGCTCAGGGCGATGGCGTCCCACAGCTCATCGGGAAGTCCGCCCAGGAGCTCGTTGGCCGTCCGGACAAGCTGCCGGAGCGATTCGGTATCGCAGCGGCCGAGGTCGGGCGGCAGCCAGGCTTCGGCGCGGTAGGTCTGCGTGTGCGCGTAGACATCGGCGACGTCGGGGTCGAGGAAGCCGGCCAGCCGGCCGGGCAGGTCGAGCTGGCGGGTCAGGACGGCCGCCAGCGGGCGCGCCAGATCGGTCCGCCGCCGGCCACTGAAGACCACCACCGCCTGGAGCATGAGGTAGGCGCCGACCCGGGTAGCCACGTCGCCGCCGGCCACGGCGCGCACCAGGCAGTGTTCGAAGCAGGAGGCCAGGTGGCCGAACAGCCGCTGACGCCGGCCGTCGGTATACTCGGCCACGAGGCGGGCGCGGAGCTCGCGCAGCGACGGATCCACGAAGTCGGGCATACCACTGGTCCGCCGCGTGCATCGCCCGCGCCGGCGGCGATTCCTTCCTCAGGCCAGGAAGTCGAGCAGGGTCGGCTGAATCGTTCGCGCCGTGGCTTGCAGCGCCGCCTGGCGGCGTGTCTCGGTGTTCTGGAGCTGGACCAGCGTCTCGACCAGGTCCACGTCCTCGACCTCGCTCAGCCGCAGTTGGTGGTTGAGCGTTGTGGTCTCGTTGTAAGCGACCAGGTTGCCGACCGTCGTGGCCAGCGAGCCGAGCTCGGTGCGCAGGTCGACCAGGTGGGCGAAGCTGTTTTCGAGTGAGCCCGCGACGCTCCCGCTGAGGGCATCGACATCGCGGTTGGCGGCGGCGTCGCGCAGATCGAGCAACGCCTGGAAGACATCCTGGGCGGTCTGGAACGCCTCGTCGCCCGGCAGGTTGTAGCGGATCTCGAAACCCCCGGCGGGACTGACCGTCCGCTCGCCCGAGTCGCCCTGGTAGGTCACGGCGGTGGCCGGATCGCCGGTGGTGGTGAACGGCCTGGTGCCGGTCTCGGTCCCGGCGAAGATGTACTTGCCGTCCGACTGCCGGTTGCCGATGTCCACCAGGTCCTTGAGCAGATGGTCGGCCTCGGTGGCGATGGCGTCGAAGTCGACGCCGCCGTGGGCACTGCTGGCGCCCTCGATGGCCAGCTCCTTGGCCCGCTGGAAGATGGAGATGGCGTCGTCCAGCGCCAGCTCGGTGGTCTTCAAGTGCTCGCCGGCGTCGGCCAGCCGCTCGTTCTCGTCGGCCTTGCGGGTGATGTTGCGCCGCAGGCGGAGCTGCTCCACCGCTCCGGAGGGATCGTCCGCCGGACGGTTGATCCGCCGGCCAGTGCCGGCCTGACGCAGCAGCCGGGCGTTGTCGGCGCCGATCTGCTCGAGATCACTGGTCACGTGCCGGTAGCGGATCGATTCGGTGTAGCGCATGGTCTACTCCTAGCGCCCGATGTTCATCGCGGCTTGCATCAGCTCGTCCATCATGGCCACGATCCGGGCCGACGCGTTGTACGCCTGCTGGAACTTGATCAGGTTGGTCATCTCCTCGTCCAGCGAGACGCTGCCGACGCTGTCACGACGGGTGTAGAGCTGGTCCAGCAGCACGTCGAGCGAGGCCCCTTGCGCCTCGGCCGACGACACCTCGGAACCGATCGAGGCAACCAGACTCTCGTGGAACTCCTCGAACGTCACCCCGCCGACGGTGATCTTGTCCCGCAGCGCCAGAAGGGCGTCGATCCCGCCGCTGTCGCCGCCGGCGCCGGTGACTGACGAGGCCAGCTTGTTGGGATCCGAGAGCAGCCCGGCGTTGACCGCGATGTCGCGGCCGTCGGTGCCGCTGAAGAAGCCCAATCCGGTCGATCCGTCGAGCCCGAAGTTGGCCTGGTGCGCGGTGTTGAACTCGGAGATCACCGCCGCCGCCAGATCGTCGATGTCGTCGAGGTAGCCCGGCAGGATGGACGTGTGCATCTCGAGCATGGCCCCGATGGTGCCGAACTCCAGCTCCAGCGTCTGCCCCGTGTCTTCGAGGTGAACGCCGCTGGAATCGACATCGAGATGGAGTGCATTGACCCCGATGACCAGCGAGGTGCCGTTGACGGAGACGGTGGTCTGGCCCTCGTCCGAGGCGATGGAGACGCGGGAGTCCAGCATGCGCGAGAGGTCCTCGACGACCCGGTTGCGCTCGTCCTGAAGATCGCTGACGTTGACCCCTAGTTTGATGGCCCCGCTGATCTGACTGTTGATGTGGGCGATCACGTCCAGCTTGGCGTTGACCTCGTCGACGGCGTAGATCAGGGCGGTGCGGTTCTCCGCCTGAATGGTCTCGATCTGTCGCCGGGTGGAGGTGATTCGCGCCGCGAGGTTCTTGCCGGTGTTCAGGGCGGCGATGCGGATGCCGCGGTTGTCGGGCTGCCGCGCCACGTCGGACAGGGCGCTGAAGAAGTCGGCGAAGGACTGGCCGAGCCCGCCGCCGCTGGCCTCGTTGAGGACGGCCTCGACGTCGGCCAGGCGGCCGGCCAGCTCGTCGTAGTAGCCCTGCTCGGTCACCTGCTCGCGAATCTGGGTGTCGACGAATCGGTCGGCGATGCGCTGGACATGGTCAACCGCTACTCCGCCGCCGACCAGGGCGTCGCGGGAGAGGGTGCCGCGGCCGGCTTCGAGCGCGAGCCGCTGACGGGTGAATCCGGTGGTGTTGGCGTTGGCGACGTTGTGCGCGGAGATGTCGATCCCGAGCTGGGCCGCCCGCATCCCGGAGAGGGCGATTTCGAGAGCGCCGTTCATGACCTGGGCCTCAGGCGCGACAATCCAAGGCCACGCACGCGTCGACCTCCCGGGCCAGGGCATCGAGCTCCAGCAACGGCTCGGTCATGGTCCGCAAGGTACGACGGTGGCGGCGTTGGTAGCGCGTGAGGCGGCGCAGCCAGGCCCGCTCCATGGGAGTTGGCGGCGAGTCGAACGCCTGCAGTCCGCGGCCGAACAGATGCTCGAGCCGCTGCGCGGAGACCAGGAACGCATCCACGTCCCGGGTCGCCATCGCGGCTTGCTGCTCCTGGAGCAGCTCCGCTGCCGACTGCATCCATCCGACTCGCTCGCCGGTTCCCATTTCACGCCCTGCTCAGTTCGAGCACGAGGCCCTCGGCGACCTGATTGGCGTCGATCTTGAAACGGCCGGACGCCATTTCCTGGCGGACCGCCTCGACGCGCTCGAAGTCGACCTCGGGCATGGCCTTGACGCCCTGCTTGAGGGTGTTTAGCAGCTCCGCCTCCTCCGACAACTTGACCGAGTCGGACGACAGGGGACGGAAGACGCTACCCACACCGGTTGCGGGACCGACGGCCTGGCTCTTGCCTACGCGCTGCGTGTGCAGGCCCACCAGGCTGCGAATGGTTTCTGGTGGGATACGCATAGTTGCTGCCTCCTGGCCACGTCCCAGAGGATCGTGGCCGCCACGCACGTTGGGTACGTCTACCCAGTCTGTCGGCATTCTAAAGCCATTCCTTTAGGCCGACACGTTCAGCTTCCGTTCATCCGTCGATGGCATCAGACCGTGACGGCGGAAGTCCGCGTACAGCTTGGTCGCCAGTCCGGCGCGACCTGTCTGAGTGGCGGCGGTGACCATCGCGTCGTCCATCATCGACTGCATCATCCGCCGGCCCGACGAGGCGGCGAACAGGCCGCCCTGGTCGTCCACGGTCTGGCGCATCTGGGCCACCACCAGCGACAGGAACACTCCTTCGAACTGGCAGCACTGCGACCACAGCTTGGCCTCCGGCGAGCCGGTCGTCGCCCGCGAGCCGTCGCTCGGCGAGACCGCTTCGCTCGGCCCGACCTGTCCGTTGCCGTAGGAACCGATGGGTGTCATGGCCGGACTCACATGATCTCCAGCTCGGCCAACAGCGCGCCGCTCTCCTTCAGCGCCTGAAGGATGGCGATCAGATCGCGCGGCGTGACCTGCAACGCGTTGAGCACGCGGACCAGGTCCTGGACGCTGTCGCCGGGGTCGAGCACGGTCAGTTGCCGCTGCTCCTCTTCGGCCGAGACCGCCGTGTCGGGCACCACCACGGTGCTCGCGTTGGTGTTCTCGGTGAACGGCCCGGGCTGGCTGATCAGCGGCGTCGAGGTGATCTCGATCCGCAGCCCGCCGTGGGCGATGGCCACCGGCAGGAGCCGAACGTTGCCGCCGACCACCACCGTGCCCGTGCGCTCGTTGATCACCACCCGGGAGCGGATGTCGGGCCGGACTCGCAGCGCTTCGAGCCGCGCCACGAACAGGCTCTCGCGGCCGCGGTACTCGAGCGGCACCTCGATCGCCACCCGCTGCGGGTCCATGACCTGGACCTTGGCCAACAGGAAGGCCTCGCGCACGGCCTCGGCGATGCGGATGGCCGTGGCGTAGTCCGGCGCGTGGAGCCGCAGCGAGACGATCCCGCCGGGCGCCACCACGCCTTCGACGTTGGTGGTCAGGACCGCACCGTTGGGCACCCGGCCGACGGTGCTGTGGTTCTTTTGGACGCTGCTGCCGCCGGCCTGGATGTTGAACCCGCCGATGCTGAGCGCGCCCTGGGCCACCGCCCGGATCTGGCCGGCGGCGTCCTGGAGCGGCGTCTGGAGCAGGATCCCGCCGTGCAGGCTGCGCGCGTCGCCGAGGGCCGAAACCTGCACGTCGACGGCGTCGCCGGAGCGGGCGAACGGCTTCAGCGAGGCCGTGACCATGACCGCGGCGATGTTCCGGGTCTGGGCCGTCTCGTCGCCCAGCTCGACCCCCAGCCGGCGGAGCATGTTCTTCAGCGACTGGGTCGCGAACAACGCCTGCCGGCTGTCACCGGTGCCCTCCAGGCCGACCACCAGGCCGTAGCCGAAGACGTGGTTGGTGGGGCCGTTGTCGCAGCTCACCAGATCGCGGATCGGCACGTTCAGCTCGGCGGCGCCGCACAGGCTGCCGGTCAGGACCGTCAGGAGCAAGATGCGCTTCATCGCTCTCTCCTCGCTCGACGCGGCTCAGAAGAACAGCCCGAACAGGCTTTCCAGTGCGCCGCCGATCAAATCGAGGACGCCCTTCCGCTTCTGCCGCGCGCGCGTGCCGACGAACTCGATCTTGACGTTGGCCACCCGGGTCGACTCGACGGTGTTGTCCGGCTTGACGTCGTAGGGCCGGACCTCGCCGCGGAGCTTGACCCACTGGTCGCGACCGTCCAGGTTGACCACCTGCTGGCCTTCGACCACCAGATTGCCGTTCGGCGAGGTCTCCACCACGGTGACCGTGAAGGTGGTCGCCACGCTGAAGTTGCTGGTGTCCTTGGTGCTGCCGGTCGAGCTGGTCGACAGGTTCATGCCGAAGCCGGGCAGGAAGCGCAGCACGCCGGCACCGCCGTCGAAATCGACCCCGGCCTGGCGGCCGCTCTCCTTCGAGGCGTTGGCCGCCGCCACCGCCTGTTGGGTGATCACGATGGTCAGCACGTCGCCGGGACGGCAGGCCTTCAGGTCGGTGAACAGACTGGTCAGCGGACCGGTGCCGCGGGCCTCGGAAGGATACCCGGGCGCACCCCCGGCAGTGGCCGGGATACCGGGATACCCCGGCAGCGGCGCGCCGGCCTGCGGCGCGTAGCCGACCTGCGGCGCCGGGCCGGACGGAGCGGCGTAACGGATCCGGTCGACCGGCGCGTCGGGCGTGTTGCCGCGGTCGGTCGCGACGGGCGTGCCGGGCAGCGGCGCGGAGGCCGTCACGGGCAGCGCCGGGGAGATCGACCCGCCGCCGGCCACCGGCGGCTTGGCCGGAGCGGCGGCCACGGTAGTCGGCGCCGGGCCGGCCACTTCGGGCTTCGGAGCGTCGGCCGGCGGGGCCTGTCCCCAGGCCGCGGCCGCCGCGATCAGGACCACCAGCGTGCGCTTCATATCAGAACTCCATCACGGCGCGGTCCGGAGCCACCAGCCGGGCGGCCACGGTCCGGCGCTCGTTGCCGATCAGCGCCTGGCACTCGATCACGTCGCCGGCGGTGCCGGTGCTCCGGGCTTCCGCCTGGAACGAGATCCGCACCCGGCCGGCGACGGCGGTCACGGTCAGCGGGTCGCCGCGCTTGATCTTCCAGCTCGGCGCCGGGGGCGCGGCCGGGGCCGCCGGGGTCGGGGCCGCGGCCGGAGTTGCCGCCGGCCGGGCCGCGACCGTCTGGGCCACGGGAGCCGGTGGGGCGGCCAGCCGCACCGCGACCACCAGTGAGTCGGCCACCTGGCCGTTGACGAGCACGTCGATCGGCACGTTGAACCGCTCGGGGAGCGGCTCGGGCAGATCACCGCGGAGCCGGTACGAGACGCTGCCGACAGGCAGCGGCCGGCGCGGCGGGAGCCGTTCGATGGTCACCGGCACCGACACCAGAGTGGCCAGCGCGGCGCGCACGTCGGCGGCGCCGTAGGTCTTGGCGACCCGCGTCACCACCACGCTGTCGGCGCCGCTCAGGATGGCCGGGTCGGCCAGTCCGGCGCGGATCAGCCGCAGCTCGACCTGCCCGCGGCCGAGCTGCCGCCGGTGACCGGGCAGCGGCGACGGTCCCAGCACCACCTCGGCATAGGGACTGCCGTCCGGCAGCTCGGCCACGTCGCCCAGGCGGATGGTCTCGTCGCTGACGGTGGCTGTGGCGACCAGGACGATGGGCGCTGCCAGCTCGCCGGCCGCGGCGGTCACGCTCACCTCGCGGGAGGCGGAGAAGGCAACCGGGACCAACTCCGCCTCGCCGGCTTCTTGAGCGCCGGCGAGCCCGGCGATGGACGCGCCGAGGATGAGGGTCGTCAGGTACCTGGCCATGGTCGGTCTCCTTACCGGCTCGCTCAGCGGCGGACCTGGTTGGCGACCTGGAGCATCTCGTCGGAGGTCTGGATGGCCTTCGAGTTGACCTCGTAGGCGCGCATGGCCACGATCATCTGGACCATTTCCTGGACCGTGTCGACGTTGCTCTGCTCGATGTAGCCCTGCACCAGGCCGCCCAGGTTGTTGAGGCCCGGGGTGCCGGTCTGCGGGTCACCCGAGGCGGCCGTGGCCGCGAACAGGTTCTTGCCGATGCTGCTCAAGCCGGACGGGTTGACGAACGAGGCCAACTGGATCTGGCCGACTTCCTGCATCTCGACCTGGCCGGGCAGCTTGACGGCGACGGTGCCGTCGGAGCCCACCGCGACCTGGCTGGCCTCGGACGGGACGGTGATCTCCGGTTCGAGGGGGTAGCCGTCGGAGGTGACGATCCGGCCCTGGTTGTCGAGCTTGAAGCCGCCGTCGCGGGTGTAGGCCGTGGTCCCGTCGGGCTGGACGACCTGGAAGAAGCCGTTGCCTTCGATGACCAGGTCCAACTCGTTGCCGGTGGCCTGGAAGGTGCCCTGGCTGAACAGCTTGTAGACCGCGCCGGGGCGGGTGCCCAGGCCGACCTGGATGCCGGTGGGCAGTTGGCTGCCACGCGCCGAGGCGCTGCCCGGCACGCGGTCGGTCTGGTACATGACGTCCTGGAAGTCGACCCGGCTCCGTTTGAAGCCGCTGGTGTTGACGTTGGCCAGGTTGTTGGCAATCACGTCGACGTTGAGCTGCTGCGCATTCATCCCGGACGCAGCGGTCCAGAGTGCTCGAAGCATACCTGTTCTCCCGATAGTCCTGTGCGCTATCGAGGAGAGGGGTGGGGTGGGCCGCCGCTGTCGATTGGCGACCCGAGGCTTCTACCTGGTAGACCAGCCTGTCGCTGCCCCGTCCAACTCCTCGCCGGCTAACGCCGGAGGGTGTCGATCGTCTGCTGCAGGGTTTGATCCTGCGCTTGGATAACGCGCTGATTCATCTCGAATCCGCGCATCGTCCCGATCATCTCGACCATGATCCGCATGGTGTCCGTGTTGCTGCTTTCCAGCCATCCTTGGCGGATGCGGCTCCCCTCGCTGGGGACCGGGCTGCCGCCGCCGTACAATCCGTCTCCGTGCTTCGTGACCGTGGATGGGTCGGTAAACCGCACCATCCGCAGTTGGCCGATTCGTCGGCCCTCGCTGACGAGCTCGCCATCTTCGGTGATGACGACTTCGTCGCTGGCGATCCGGACCGGGCCGTCAAGCCCCAGGACCGGGTAGCCTTGCGAGGTGATCAGCGTGCCGTCGGTGGCGCGGGCGAGATGCCCGTTGCGGGTGTACCGCTCGCCCTCCGGCGTCTGCACCACCAGCCATCCGCGTCCCTCGATCCCCACGTCCATCGGACTGCCCGTCTGGTGCAGTCCGCCGGGCCGGAGATCGACCTCGGTAGCGTTCAGCGTGGCGCTTTGCAGGATTGCCGCCGGTCGGCCGTCCGGTCCGGGCACCTTCGGCAGGAGCACCTTCTGGAACGAGCCGTAGCTGATCCGATCGACCTTGAAGCCGGGCGTGTTGGCGTTGGCCAGGTTGTTGGCGAGGACGTCCTGTTTGGTCAGTCCCACCAACATGCCGCCCGCCGCGGCATACATCCCGCGGGTCAAGGCTTCACCTCCTTTCCAAGGTGCCAGGCGCGAGGCGCCTGATGACTCAACCTTCTATCGGCGGTCCGCGCGGAGTCTTAAGGGCTGCCTCAAGATTCCGTCGCCGGCGCGCCGCCCGGTACCCCGATCAGGTTGGCGAGTAGCTGCACCTCGCCGTCGGGCAGGCCGGTGGCCGCGGCCACCTCGACCGCGGTTCGCCCGGACTTGAGCAACCGCCGCGCCTCGGCCCGCGCGTCGCCGGCCGGGGCGGCATCGCTGGCGACCTCGGCGACGTGCTCGAGCCGCGTCAGCCGGTCGAGCGCCGCCGCCGCCGCGTCGGCCGCCGTGTGCGCCCGCGCGACCTCTGCTTCGAGCTGCTCGAACAGCCGCCGCAGCGGAGGCTCCAGTTGCGCCGCCAACTCGGCCAGCGGCGCCGGAGCCGGCGCCGCCTGGTCGCGCAGCCGGCGCACGGCCAAGGCGAGGGCGACCACCAGCCCGAGCTGCACCAACTGGAGCACCAACAGGGCCCAGACCAGCTCGGGGAGCGGACTCACGCCATGCTCCCGGCACTGGTGAAGCCCTGGGCCTGGAGCGCGGCGCGGAGCCGCAGCAGGGCCTGGGTCTTCAACTGGCAGGCGCGGCCTTCGGACACGTCCAGGACCTGGGCGATTTCCTTCAGCGTCAGGTCGCGCTGGAAGTACAGGGTGACCACCAGCTTCTCGCGCTCAGGGAGATCCTCGATCGCCACCGCCACGGCCTGCAACAGCTCGGCGCGCTCGACCTTCTCGATGGGCTGGCCGGCGCTGTCCTCGCCGCCGTGCTCGGTGATCTCGTCGAACGGCATCAGGGTCACCGGGCCGACATCGGTCAGCAGTGACTGGTACTCGGTCAGCGAGATGCCCATCTCCTCGGCGACTTCTTCTTCGCTGGGCTGCCGGCCCATCCGCCGCTTGAGGACCTCGATGGTCTCCTCGACCTGTTTGGCCTGCCGGTGGAGGTTGCGCGGCAGCCAGCTCATGGCCCGCAGGCCGTCGAGGATCGAGCCCTGGATGCGCTTGACCGCGTAGGCCTCGAACGGGACTCCCTTGCCGCGCTCGAAGCGGTCGATGGCCTCCAACAGGCCGACGAAGCCGTAGCCGATCAGGTCCTCCTCCTGCACGAAGTCGGGCAGGAACGGCCGCACGCGGCTGACCGCGCGTTTGACCAGCGGCAGATACTCCTCGACCAGACTGCTCTTCGAGTTGAGGTCGCCGTACCGCAGGTAGGCGTCCCACATCTCCTCGACGGGCGAGTGGCCGGCGGCCGTTGGGGTCATCTCAGAATCCCTTCCGGATCGCGTCGCGCTGCAACGTGAACAGGTACCGGATCAGCCGTTCCCGCTCGGTATCCGCCAGGTCGATGAACTCGAACGCCAGATCCGCGTGGTCGTCGTCCGCGCTGATCTGACACCAGGTCAGCTCGGCCAGGGCCTGGACGGGGTGGCCGGGAAGGATGATCTCGACCCACATCGGCTCGCCATCGGATCGCTCGGCCATCACCCGGCGAAGGATCTTCACGTCGTGTGTCCGGAGACAGACGCCGCCACCGCCCAGGTTGCGGGTCAGACCCGAGATCAGCAGCTTGGAGTCGGGATCGTTGCCGCACAGGGTCTTGACCACCGCCGGCTCCCGGAAGTACTGCCGCCGTTGCAGGGCAACCAGGCGTTTGGGGCGCTCGACCAGCAGGACCGGCGTCGGCTTCGATTCACGGGCGAGCACGACGGTCTCGAACGCGTGCGCGCCGCTGGCGTGGAACAGGGTGACGCGCAACTGGGTGCCGGGCCGCAGCGGCAGGCTCGCGCCGTGGTACTGCGGCGCGGCCAGGGTGAGGTACTCGGCCTCGACGCCCTCGATCCGGCTGTGGTACCGGACCGGCGGGTCGCTGTCGGGGACCTCGAGCGTGACTCGCTGGTTGGCTCTCATCGGCAGGCTAGTGGCCTTGTCCGCCCGTGCTGACGGGCTGCTGCGTCGCCGCGGCCACGGTCACCTCGGGGCCGCCCTCCACGACGCGTCCAGTTTCGTTCGTCGACGACTGCCCGGCAGCGCCTTCTTGCGCCACCTCCGGGCGGATTTCCTCCTCCAGGTTGGCACGCGGCGGCAACTCCGCCGCCGGCGCGGCCGGTGCGGTGGCCGCAGGCGCGGCCGGTGCGGTGGCCGCAGGCGCGGCCAGGACCGGGGCCGGCGCGACCACTTCGCGTCCGGGCTCGGCCGGCCGGGCGGTCGACACGGCCACCGCCGTGGCGTCGAGGGTGCTCAAGACATCCAGGATGGTGGTGTTGGCGATCATCAAGAGCATCCCGGCCACGGTCAACCCGGCGATGTGCCCGAGCCCGAGCACCGGCCGGATGACCACCGGCCGAGCCGGCGCCGGCAGCGAGCAAGCGTCGCGCAGGCCGACGGCGTAGGCGCGACAGCTCGGACAACTCCTCAGATGCTCGCGCACCGGGTCCAGTTTCGATGGTCTCAGCCGCCCGGCCACATAGTCCTCGACCACCTTCGGGTGCAGGCACCCGCTGCGGGCCTTGACCGGGTCGCTGGCGGTCAGCAGATCGCCCACCCGCGGGGCGCCGCCCGGCTGGGACCGGGACGCCTGCCGGCGCTGCTCGGCGAGCCGGCGCAGCAGCTCCTCCCGAGGATCGGCCGGCGGGGCGGACGGACGTTGCGGCAGGCGGTCCATGGGCTATTCCTCCACCACGCGGTCGAGCCGCGTCGACCAGACCCGGGCCAGCAGCGAGTCCGGCGTGGCGGTCTCGAGGTCGCCGGGGATCTGGTGTCCGGTGCCCAGGAACGAGATGGGCATCAGGCAGCGCCAGGCCAGATCGACCACCAGGCCGGGGTCGCCGCTCTCGTCCAGCTTGGTGACCACCGCGCCGTGCAGCGGCAGCGCCTCGCGGAAGGTGCGCACGGTGCGCTCGACATCCCTCAGCTTCATCGCCGCCGAGACCACCACGTGGATCTCGTCGGGGTCGATGGCGATCAAGGTGTCCAGCAGCCGCTCCCACTCCGCGCCGTCGGCGGCGGCGCAGGCGGCGGTGTCGACCAGGATCAGGTCGTGCGTCTGCCGCGCCATCTGGACCTTGGCCTGGGCCTCGGCCGGCGAGCGCAGCGCCCAGGTCGGCAGCTCCATGAGCTGGCCCAGGGCGCGGATCTGCTCGAACGTGCCGACGCGCTGCGTGTCGGCCGAAGCCAGCAGCACTCGCGCGCCAGAATCGCACCCGTACCGGGCGGCCAGTTTGGCGGCGGTGGTGGTCTTGCCGACGCCGCTGGGTCCGACCAGGGCGATCACCTTCGGCCCGTGCGCCAGGTCGATTTCGCCTGGGCACTGGAAGGTGTCCAGCAGGACCTCGGCCACGGACCGCGACTCGGCCGCGCCGACGATCTCCTCGGCCACCTCGCGGTCCACCCCGGCCTCGATCAGGGCGGTCAGCCGCGTGGGCGACGTGGCGTCCGTCTCGGCCGGCGCGCCCAGCCCGTCGAGCTTGCCTTCCAGCCGGGCCAGGACCTGGTTGAACTCGCGCAGCAGGGCCACGGTCAGGTCCTCGGACGCCTCGGCCCGGCGCTCCGGCTCGGGCTCGGGCTCCGGCGCGGGTGGGGGCAGCGTGGCCACGGCGCCGTTCCGACCGGCGTGGCCGTTGGTCGTCTCCTCCGCCTCGGCGGCGTAGCTCTGCTGGGCCTCGATCGCCCGCCGTAGCGCCAGCGCGCGAGCGGCGTGGGGATCGGCTCCGTTGGTCTGAGGGGGCATGGCTTCGACTTCCTCCCGAACGCCCGCCCAGACCTCGACCTGGGGTTTGCCCAGCAGTCGCTTCAGGCCGGCGGGGTTTCGCCAACTGGTGTGCAGCACGACGGCGTCGGGTCCCAGCTCGTCGCGGATCTGGTCGATCACCTCGTGTACGTACTGGCCGTCGTAACGTTTGATTCTCATGGCGCGTCCACCATCACCGTGCTGACGGTCCTGATCCGGGCGCTGGTCTCGGCCACTTCGTCGTAGGCGATGACCACCAACCGGCTGAGGATTTTCTTCATCAGCCGCCGCAGCGGCAGGCGCAGCCGGCGCGAGCAGACCAGCACCGGCTGCAGGCCCTCGACCGCCGCCTGCTCGATACGCTCGCCGAGCGCGGTAATGAAGGCTTCCAGTAGATTCGGCGCGACCTGGAGCTGCGCTCCGTAGAGGCTTTCACCGACGGAGTCGATCAGCCGCTTCTCGAGCATCGGCTCGAGCTGCAGCGCGGGCAGCTCGCCGTGGGCGATGAGCGGCTCGACGATCACCCTGGCCAGCCGCAGCCGGACGTGCTCGGTCATCTCGTCAATGTTGTTGGTCCGCGCCGCGGCCTCGCCCAGGCCCTCGATGATGGTCACCAGATCGCGGATGGGCACCCGCTCGTCGAGCAGGTTCTGCAGCACCGCCTGGAGACTGGCCTTGCTGACCACGTCGGGGACCAGATCGGCGACCATCGCCGGGTGGTCGGCCTTGACGATCTCGATCAGGTCGGACAATTCTTGGCGCGTAAGAAGCTGCGCCGCGTGCTGCCGGATGGTCTCGCCCAGGTGGGTGATGCAGACCGAGGCGGCGTCGATCACGATGTAGCCGCGCCGCTCGGCGTCGCCGCGCTGGTCCGGCGCGACCCAGACGGCCGGCAGGCCGAAGGTCGGCTCGTCGATGTGCTCGCCGTCGATCAGGTCCTTGACCTCGCCGCCGTTGAGGGCGAGGAAGAAGCGCGGCAGGATCTGGCCGCGGGCGATCTGCACCCCGCGCAGCTTGAGCACGTAGGTATTCGGTTCGATGGTCAGGTTGTCGCGGACCCGGATGGGCGGGACCACCAGCCCCAGTTCCTGGGCGATCTGCTTGCGCAATCCGGTGATGCGCTCCAGGAGCTGCCCGCCTTCGCTCTTCAGGGCCAGCGGGACCAGGCCGTAGCCGACCTCCAGCTCCAACGTGTCCAGCGGCAGGTGCTGGCGCACGTCGCCGGGCTTGTCGTCGGCCGCCGGCTGGTCAACGACCGGCTGCTCGGCGTCGCCGAAGCCGACCCGCGAGACGTACTTCGAGCCGGCATACAGCAGGCCGCCCAGCACGAACAGCGGGAACTTGGGCAGCCCGGGCACCGCGCCCAGCATGAGGCAGCCCAGGGCCGCCGCGGTGAGCGCCTCGGGCCGGGTGGTGATCTGCCGCAGCAGGTCGTGGCTGAGGTTGTTCTCGGCCGCCGCGCGGGTGACGATCAAACCGCTGGCGGCGCTCATCAGCAGGCCCGGGATCTGGATCACCAGACCTTGCCCGACGGTCAGCAGGGCGAACGTCTCCAGCGAGGTCTTGACGTCCAGGCCGCGTTGCAGGACGCCGATCAGGATCCCGCCCAGGAGGTTGATGGCGGTGACCATCAACGCGGCGATGCCGTCGCCCTTGACGAACTTGCTGGCCCCGTCCATGGCGCCGTAGAAGTCGCTCTCCTTGGCCACCTTGCGGCGCCGGTCGCGGGCCTCCTCGTCGGAGATGATGCCCGCGTTGAGGTCGGCGTCGATGGCCATCTGCTTGCCGGGCATGGCGTCCAGGGTGAACCGCGCCACCACCTCGGCGATCCGGCTGGTCCCGCCGGTGACCACCACGAACTGGACCAGGATCAGGGTCAGGAAGAGGACGAAGCCGATGATGTAGTTGCCGCCCAGGACCAGGGCTCCGAACGAGGCCACCACCGATCCGGCATCGACCTTGGACAGGATCGCCCGCATCACCGACAGCGCCAGGGCCAGACGGTACAGGGCGGTAAACAGCAGCAACGACGGAAAGACCGAGAACTCCAGGGGATCCTGAAGGTAGGTGGTGCAGAGCAGGACGGACAGGCTGAGGGCGAGATTGAAGACCAGCAGGAGATCGAGGATGGTGGACGGCAGCGGGATGATCAACATCATCACGATGCCGATGGCGGCGCCGGCCATCCAGACTTCGGTGCGCATGGCATAGCTGGCGAAGCTCTTGCCACCCGCCGCCGGTGCCACCGTTGCGCTCATTCGCCGTGTCGCCCTTCCCGAATCGATTAAGCCGGCTTAAGCCTCGCCGGGCTATCGGGATGGTGTCACAAGCGATTCGGCGGGTAAATGGCCAGGATTCGTCATCTTTAGCCGCCAGCCGAACGGCGCACATAATCAGGGACGCCACCGGCTTCTCACCGCACTGGGAAATGCGGTGGCGTCCCTGGCGCGCGACGGCCCTTGGGTCCCTATCCTGGCGAGGCGGCTTTCCGCCGGCCCAGAGGATCGAGCGCTCGGTGGCCGACTTGGCGGCGTCGATGCTCATCAATCGGCGCTGGCCGACCTCCCCTGACCGCGGCTGCAACACGGGTGCCGTCCCCAACAAAATCAACGCGCCGCCGGCCGCGGTCCGCTCGCGGCCGGCGGCGGTCTGCACCACATCAGGCGCAACGGCCGGCTGCCTCGTCCGGGGCGCGAGGACCTGGGCAGCGTCGTCTGCTGTCCGGGCGCAACCCCTGGCCGCAACCCAGCCAAGCAACTGGGGACGCAACCGCTTGGGCCACGTCCCCAGTGCCAGCCTGGAGATTCGGCTCGGAAGGCCTACTCCCAGCCGGTCGTCGTGTGCAGGATCTGGCCATCGCGGCCGACGATCCAGCCGTTCTTGGCGTCGACGAAGTGGACGGCGTTGAACTGCCCACCAGGGAACTCCTGCAACGTCCAGGTCGCGCCGCTATCCTTGGTGTACAGAATCTGACCGTTCCCGCCGACCGCCCAGCCCAGGTTGGCGTCGACGAAGTGGATGTCCTGGGTCCACCATTTGCCCGGCGTCTGCACCGTGGTCCAGGTCTTCGCGCCGTCCGTGGTGCGCGCGATCTTCCCGCCCGCAGCTCCGAGCCAGCCGCATTCCGGACTGGCGAAGAACAGCCCTTGATATCCGCCGCGGTCGGGGAGGCCGGCCGGCGTGACCACCTGCCAGTTCGCGCCGCCGTCGGTCGTCTGGAGCAGTTGCCGCTCGGCGACCGCCCATCCGCGCAGGGCGTCAACGAACCGGACGGCGACGAGGGGCTCGCCCGTGACCTGCGTGGCCTGCTGGGTCCAGGTCATGCCGCCGTCCTTGGTGGCCATGATGACCCCATACATGCCCACAGCCCAGCCATTGGCGGGATCGGGGAAGTGGACGGCGAAAAACTCGCCCTTCGATCCGCGGTCGTTCGGGGCTTGCACCGGTCTCCAGTTGGCGCCGCCGTCGCCCGTCACGAGGACCAGACCGCCCCGTTGACCGCCGCCGACAGCCCACCCGCATTGGGGATTCGCGAAGTAGACGGCGGCGAGCCCTCGTCTACCGACCTCCACCTCCTCCTTCGTCCAGGTGGCGCCGCCGTCCTTCGTGCGCAGCATGCCCCCCCGCCCAACGGCCCAGCCGTTGTTGACATCGGTGAAGTGGACGTCTTTGAGATCCCAGTTGGCCCCGCTGTCCTGGGCCGTCCAGCCGGCTCCCCAGCAGCCCGGCGCGAGCAGCAGCGCCGTGGCCCAGCAGACGATGACACGACTCAGCAGCGAACGTTGACCTGTCATGTTGGTCTCCATGTCTCGAGTCTTGCAGTGCGACCCCTCGCCCCACGACTGGGGCGCCCGCGTCGTTCCCCCGCTCCCCCGCCGGCCGGTTCGCGGCGGCCGGCGGCGAGGATCCTCGCCCTTGCGAACTCGGCAGCGCAGTCCGGCTCGGTGCTCCTGCTCGGCCCCGCCAGGGCGCCCACCGCCTCGGCCCCGCCAACCGGTGCGCGCCGCGAGCCGGCGTCGGCGACGGCCCGCGCCGGTTTCTGGAACGGGATTCCCATCGTTCGGTCCCCACTTAGCGAGTGGCTTGCAGTACGAACCAAATCCCCAGGAGGTCATCAATTCGCGGCCCCCCTGGGCCGGCACCGGCAACTTCCACGGGTCGCCGGGTGCTCCTTCTTGGGAGCACTGATCGCAGGGACGCCTCCGGCGCGGCGAGGTTACCGTCCCTCGCCGGCGAGCCACGGCGCCGCCGGGGTGGGACGCATAGGTCATAGGGGACCGATATGTCCTATTCCGTTGCGCGGCCACCTCCCCCGTGTTTGGGCGCCGGCGTTACTGGTTGGTGTGGCTGGCCGAATCGGCGACGGTCACCCACGGCGCGACGAAGAAGCAGACGCTCATCAACGCGTAGCCGGCGGCCCAGTCCCGGGCCGGGCCGAGGCGGATGACCGTGTCGCCCGGAGTCCATTGGTAGCCGTGCATCAGGCCGGTCAGCGAGATCACCGCCGCCACCGCCGTCCAGGCCGACGCCTGCCGGAACTTGCGCTCGATCACCGCCACCGTCGCCGCCGAGAGCAGCATGGCCGTGAAGATGAAGCCCTGCTCCAGGGCGAAGGCGCCGTGGATCCAGGTGTCGGACTGTCGGAACACCTCGATCAGCTCCGGCCCGAAGGCCGGGCCGCCAGGAGAGCCGTAGCCGGCCGCGCGCAGCGCTGACTTGATCATCAACGCGCCCCAGGCGCCGATGCCGGGGAGCAGGCCGATGACCACCGCAGGCGCATGGGCCCGCGGCGTGGCGGCGAAGGCTTGAGCGGTGATCACGATGGCGATCCACAGGACGATGGCCATGCCGGCGTCGATGGGCACCAGCCAGGCGACATGCGCCAGCGTGCCGGTCAGACACAGCACGCTCATGAACACGCCGTTGAGGATGGAGTACCCGGCGCGCGCGCCGAGGCCTTTCCAACCGGGGTGGCCGATGTAGATGGTGGTGGGGAAGCAGGAGCCGAAACAGGCCGCGGACATGGTCCCGAGCCCGTTCACCGCCAGCGACGGGCGGGTGGGGAAGAGGTCGCCCGCCGCCTCGGCCGACTCGATGTTCTGGAGCGAGCCGACCACGTTGAACAGGCCCATCGGGACGATCACCGAGAGGGCGCCCAACAGGCTGGCGCGGTCGATCAGGAACACGTCGGTGACACTCAAGGCCGGGAGGTGGAGGCCGGGCCGGAAGTCCGGCGGCGCGCCGCCGGCGAGGCCGGTGGCCCAGGCCAGGGCGGTGCCCAGGACCACGGCCACCAGCCCGCCGGGCACCCCGCCGCGGAACTTCACGCCGCCGAAGTAGGTGAGCATGACGATGGCGAAGGTGGTCAGCCCGACCACCGGCCGGGCGTAGGTCCGGTACAGGAAGACCAGCGAGATGAACGTCACCGCGATCCCGGCCAGGGTGGACAACAGCGCCGCGCGGGGCGTGGAGCGGCGGAGCTTCTCGGCCACGAAGGCACCGCCGAACTCGATCAGGCCCGACCCCAGGCAGGCGAACAGCCCGGCCTGCCAGGCGGCTCGGGCGGGGTCGGGCAGACCGGCCGCCGCGGCCGCGTTCTTGGCCGGCAGCATGACCAGGAACACATAGGCCACCAGCGACGGGGTGTTGATCCCGTAGGGCAGCGCGCACACGTCGTCGCGGCCGGTGGCGTCGGCCAGCTTCTTGGCCTGCCAGGCATAGAACAGGTTGCCGACCAGCAGCGAGACGGCCACGCCGGGCAGCACCCGGCCGTAGAGCAGGGCGCTATCGAACCCCAGCACGTACCGGCAGAGGCTGTCGATGAGCAGGATCTGAACCAGGTTGTCCAGGGCGAGGCCGAAGAAGCCGTCGACATCCCCGCGCACCAACCAGCGCATGCGAGCCACCTTTCGCCCGACGGGCCACCATCTACCGGACCGGCCGGTCGCTGTCAAGCGCGGGCAGGATCGTGGTACGATGCGCTCCCGTGGGAGATCGGGCATGGCCGTGGAGCGGGCGTGGTTGCGGGCGGAGTATGCGCGGCGGTATGCCGGCGAGCCGCGGTTCTTCAGGGCGCCGGGACGGGTCAACCTGATTGGCGAGCACACCGACTACAACGAGGGCTTCGTCTTCCCCATCGCCATGGACCGCGACGTGGCCTACTGCATCCGGCCGCGGGCCGACCGGAGGGTCAGGCTCCACGCACTCGACCTCGGCCTGGACGAGGAGTTCTCGCTGGACGAGCTGACCTGGACGCCCGGCGCGCATTGGACCAACTACATCAAGGCCATGGCCAAAGCGTTCCAGGACGCCGGGTACCCCTGCCCCGGATTCGAGGGCGTGATCGCCGGCGACGTGCCGCTGGAGGGTGGGGTGAGCAGCTCCTCGGCCATCACCGTGGCCGCGGCCACCGTCTACGAGGCGCTGGCCGACTGGACCATCGACGAGACGGAACTGATCCGCCTGACCCAGGTCGCCGAGAACACCGCCACCGGGCTGCGCGGGGGGATCATGGACCAGTTCACCTCCCGCCGCGGCAAGGCCGACCACGCCCTGCTGATCGACTGCCGCAGTCTGGGTTACGAGTTGGTGCCCCTGCCGCCGATGACCGTGGTCGTGGCCGACACGCGCAAGCCGCGGCAGTTGGCCACCACCGCCTACAACGAGCGGCGCGCGCAGTGTGAGGAGGGCGTGGCGGTGATCGCCCGCCACCATCCCGAGGTCCGCGCGCTGCGCGACGTGACGCCGGAGTTGCTGGAGCGGCACCGCGGTGAGCTGAGCGAGGTGGTCCACCGCCGCTGTCGGCACGTGGTGACCGAAGACCAGCGGGTGATGGAGTGCGTCGACATCCTCCGGGCCGGCGACCTGCGGGCGTTGGGCGAGCGGATCACCGCCTCCCACATCTCGCTCCGCGACGACTACGAGGTGTCCTGCCCGGAGCTGGACACCATCGCCGAGATCGCCTGGCGGAGCCCCGGCGTGTACGGTGCGCGGATGGTCGGCGGCGGCTTCGGCGGATGCGTGATCGCGGTCTGCGACGAGCCGGCCGTGCCGCTGCTGCAGGCGGCCATCGCCGAGGAGTACCCGCGCCGCTGCGGGCTGGTGGCCGACGTCTACGCGGTCCGGGCCGGTGACGGCGCTGGGGAGGTCGTCTGACCGGCCCGGTCACTCCTTCGGCTTCTGTGTCTCCTCGGTCTGCGCGCCGTCCGCGACGGCGAAGGTCCACTCGAACCGGGAGACATTCCCCACGGCGTCGCGGACGCGGATGGTCAGCGTGTGCTCGCCAGGCTCGGTCGGCAGCTTGGGCCGGGCGATGGTCTCGAACCGGCTGTCGAAGATGCCGTCGGCCGGCAGCAGGGCGGTCCACTCGCCGTCATCGAACCGGTACTCGGCGCTGGACAGGTAGCAGCCATCCTCGCCGAAGCGGAGGCTGTCGGGCGGCGGCGCGTCGCCGACCATGTCGCTCACCAGGTACGGCCCGGTATTGTCCACCAGCACCGGCCCGAGCAGCTTCTCGACGGTCTTGGGATCGTCGGGGTTGCGCTTCTGGTCGGTGGCCACGACGCGGATGCGGTACAGGCCGTCGGGCACTTTGGTGGTATCCCACTCGAGGTTGCTCTCGGTGAGCTTCTCGTCCTTCTTCTTGCCGTTCTCGCCGGACTTCTCGGCCGCTTCTTCCTTCGCCTCCGGAGCAGCCTCGGCCGGCGTCTCCTTGGCGGTCTCCTTCTCGGCCTTGCCCGGCTTCGGCGCGGTCGGAGGCTCCTTCTCCAAGCGGATGAAGACCGGTCTCAGCGCCGTCACGGGCTGCAAGGCATACGGGACGGCTCCTTCGGCGCCGCGGGTGGTGCCGACCGTGGCCGCCTCGCCGCCGTTCTCTTTGTCCTCGGTCTCCTGGCCGTCCTCGCCGTTCTCCCCTTCGCCGTTCTCGCCCTCGCCCGCGGCCTCCTCTTCTTCGGACGGCGGCTGGACCTTCTGCCACTCGTCGGAGCCGACCGGCGCGTAGTAGACGTCGAAGGTCAGGTCATCGTCGTCGGGATCCTCGGCCTCCCACTCGATCTTGGCCGTCTTGCGCACCGCCGCGCCGGCCTTGGGCTCCTCGATCTTCAGCACCGGCGCGCGGTTCAGGGTGCGGTAGAAGAGATCGACCCGGTCCAGTTGACAGACCTCGCCGGGCCCGCCGTAGAGGGTGGCGCGGAACTGGATGTAACGCCCCGGCGGCGACTCGATCAGGGCTCCGCCGCTGGCGGTCTCGTCCTCCGACCAGGCGCTCCACGCGCGGTCCGGGAAGGCGGTGTTGCCGGTCCGCGTCTGGAAGGCGATCCGCGCGTCGGGTGAGAGCGTCCCCCGCCACCGCAGCACGCCCCACCGCGCCGACATCTCGGCGTCGTGGATGGCCGACAGGTAGGTCCCCCGCACCGCGCCGCTGAGGTCCAGCTCGACCACCTCGCCCGAGCCGGCCACAGTCCCGACCACGCGCTGATCGTCGGCGTTGGCCGCGGTCAGGACGAACGGCTCGTCGGTCCGGTAGACCACCGACAGGACGTCCTGGTCGTCGAACCGGAGCACCCGGCCGGGTCCGGCCACCGCGGCGTAGATGGTCTCGCCGACGTGGGTCAGGGCGTAGACCGAGCCCAGATCCTCGTCCTCGGTCAGGGCCGCGGACGCGCCGGAGGGATCGATTCGGTAGACCTGGCCGTCACCGGCGGTCCCGACATAGAGCCGCCCCGAGGGTGTCTCGGCCAGGCTCAGGACGGCGGCCTCCGGCGCCTGGAAGACCGACTTGACCGCCTCGCGGGTCACCCGGTAGACCTTGCCCAGCGGATAGGTGCCGGCGTACACGCCGCCGCCGTGCGCCGCGCACAGCGCCAGGACGTGCGGCTCGACGCTGTCCATGAGCACGTCCAGCTTGCCGTCGGGGGCGCGATAGTAGACGCGGCCACGGTCGCCGGTGGCCACGTACAGCCCGCCTGAGTCGTCGGGGACGATGGCCCAGATGTACTGGTCGTCCAGATCCGCCAGCACCTCCGACTTGCCCTTGCCGGTGACCTTGTAGATCTTCGCCGAAGGGCTGCCGCCGGCGACGAAACCGCCGTCGGGCAGCGGCGCCAGCGCCTGGAGCACGGCGTCCGGGGTCTCCAACCAGAGCTCGGCCCGGCCATCGGCGGCGACGCGGTAGAGCTTCGCCCGCGGCGCCCATGAGCCGACGATCACGCTCCCGTCGTCACGCGGCAGGACGCTCCAGATCCGCTCCGCTTCAGGCGTGCCCAGCGAGCGGATGGCCGGCGCCAGGGTGACCCGCCCGTCGTTGCTGGCGAAGGTGTTCTCGAACCGGCCCTTGGAGAACTCCTCGGCGCTCTGGACCGACCAGGTCGAGACCGGGCGGGCCAACGGCTCGCCGTCGTCGTCCTCCTCCTTCGCCTCTTCGCCCTCCGCGCCCGCCGGCGTCTCGCCGTCGAGCTTGCCCTTGTCCAGGTCGTCCAGCTCGCCCCATTCCGGCATCTTGGCCGGCTTGCCGGTTTCCAGGGAATCGGTGATGTCCGGCGGCTTCTCCTCACCACCGGCCGGCGCCTCCGCGCCGTCTGCCGGCTGCGCCGCGGAGCGTCTAACCGGTCGCGCCTGTGGCGGCAGGGCCGCGATGGGGCGAATCGACCTGCTCGGAGCGGGCGCGCGCGCCTGCGCCGCGGCTCTGGCCAGGATGCCGTCCAACCGCGCGGCGGCCGCCACCGGAACCTGTGGTCCGCGGAGCAGGCCGCAGGTCTCGGATCCGAGCAGCCCACGCTCGCCGAGAAGCTGGACCTCGCGGACCGCGGCGCTGAGCATTTCGTTCATCTGCGCCGGCATCTCCGGCCCGCCGCCGCCGGGCGACTCGAACTGGTGGAAGTCGCCGCCCTCTTTCTTCGGCCCTTCCTCGCCCACTACCTCGACCATCACCGCCGCCACGCCCGAGACCACGTCTTCGGTCGGCATGACCTTCTCGATCACGTCCCGGATCTGCCGCATCCCGTCCACGCTGCTGGTGAACAGCGCGTCGACGAACGGCTGGGGCAGGTTGTGGAGCTGGTGGCCGGACATCTCCAGACCCATGGTCGGGAGGACCGTCTCGACCACCACCGAGTCGTTCCGGACCGTGTTGTTGAGCCAGCCGATCAGGCTTGGCACGTCGGTCGGGATGGGCGGCGGGTTGATCCGCTGGCGGAGCATGAAGGCGTCGTTGCCGCCGAGCATGATCACCAGCAGCGGGCCATTGGGCGCGTTGTCCGGGACCTTGACCGGCAGGACCAGCGGCCGGCTCTCGCCGCCGTAGGGCTTCAGGTAGACGGTCACCTCGACCGTCTCGCCCGGCTTGGCGGTCTGCTGCGTCGGCTGGGCGCGCTCGATGTTGGCGAACCGCCGGGAATCCTCGAAGGTCAGGCTGACGTCCACCGCCTCGGGCGTGGCCTCGCCCCACGGGTTGCGCCGCATCAGCGTCAGGGTCATGAACAGGTCGAACAACGGGTTCATCGAAAAGCCTGAAGTGGCCCGGCTGTCGAAGCTGTTGTTGCGCACGACCTTGAGCTTCTGGCCGCCTTCCTCGACCCGCGTGGCGATCTCCACGTGGCTGTTGGTGACCCCGTCGAAGTACCCGCCGGCGACGTTCTGCATGGCCATCTGCATGAGAATGACGGTGTACATGTCGGACAACGCCGGGTGGCGGATCAAACCGATCCGGAAGTCCCGCTCGGCGCCGCGGCTGCGCTCGTCGAGGCGGTAGCGGATCGGCAGCATGTCGGCCTTCTCGCCCATCCGGCCACCGATGCAGGTCGGCCGGTCCTGCGAGATGCGCCCCACCTCGCGCACCGCGCCGCCCAGCTTGTTGCTGCTCATCGAACTGCTGATGATGGTGTGGATGTACCCGGTGGACATTGGCAGATCGACCTTGCCGAGCCCGAAGAACGGGTGCCCGAAGCCGAGCGCCACGTTCTCGTCGCGGTAGGTCAACGTGCCGACGGCGGTGAGCTGGATGTCGCCGGTGGTGATGGGCACGGCGATGGCCGCGCCGGGAGAGAAATCGATGGGGACGTTGTCGGGGACCTTGGCCCCGCCCATCTGCAACGGCACCAGGTTGTACGGCTCGAACAGCCGCTCGATCAGCTTCATCCCGGCGGAGCCGACGCCCTGGCAGTAGACCGGCGTGGCCACCGGGGCCAGGATCGCCGCGGCGGGGTTGGTCCGCCGGGCGTGCTCCGCGTCGGCGCGGTTCGGCGCGACCAGCACTTCGCCGTACTTCCGCCCGCCCAGCTTCAGGGCGCCGCCGGCCGGGCGAAGCCGGCCGGCCGGCAGCGTCGGGCGGGTCAAGCTGGCCTGCTCGGCCGGCTGCCGCTCGCGCCCCTCGCGCTGCTCGCGCCGGACGCGCGCGGCCCGGGCCTCGGGATGCTCGGGATCGAACTGCCAGAGCATCTGCTCGATCGGCGTCACGCCGGCGATGGGCTCTTTCTGGAACGGCCAGCCGTAGGCCAGGGCGCCGATCATCTTGCCCTTGATGTAGATGGGGCTGCCGCTCATCCCGCCGATGATGCCCCACTGACGGGAGACCACCGGCCCGGAATCGATCCGGATCAGGATCATGTCCATCTCGAAGTCGAAGCCTTCGAGGACCCCGATCACCGTGACGTCGAACTGCTCGATCTCCGAACCCTGGAAGACGGTCCGGCCGTAGCCCTTCATGCCGGCCTTGACTTCGTCCAGCGGCATGATGGGAGTGGCCGCGGCAGCCGGCCGCAGGCCGGCTGCCAGCAGCACCGTCAAGGCCAAGCAACCGGCCCGTGCATAGCGCGTCATGCCAGCGTGTCCCTTCTTACCTTACGCCGAGCCGGCTCACTTCTCCGCCGGCTCGATCTTGAACGTCACGTCGAAATTGCTCGTGGCCGGCTCGGTCGCCAGGCCAACCAGCAACAGCTCCAGGGCCACCTTGCCGGTGCCGGTGGTGGTGCGCACCCGGCCGCCGGCGACGTCCCACCAGGTGGTGCTGACGCCGCTGCTCTTGCCCTTGACCTGGACCGGAATGGCCAGCCCACCCATCTGCAGGTTGCCCTGCGTCTCCGGGATCGGCACCTCGTAACGGGTCTCGATCTCCGCCAGCGTTCGGCCGCCCTCCGTCTTCACGGACTTCAGTTTGCTGCTGGCCTTGGCGGTCTGTTTCTTGCCCGACGGATCCCGGACCGGGACTTCCTTGTCCCAGGTCGCGCCGACCTGGAGATCGCCCTCGGGGAACTGCGCCAGCCGGGCCGCGTCGACCAGGCTGTCGAGGTGCAGGTCGAGCTGCGAATCACCGCGTTGGGTGGTCGCGAGCTGCTTGGTCTCCAGCACTTCACCGCTGGGCTTGACGCGCAAGCGGAGGTTGGTGCCGGGCACCTGCTGCTCCTGCGTGCCGCCCTCCATGATGATGGTCGCCTTGGCCGCCAGGCTCCGGCTCTCCAGCCAGAAGCTGCCGTCGGCGACGGCCTCGACGCACTTCAGGGAGCGGTCTTCCTCGCCGCGTACCTCGACCGGGATGGCCTGGTCGCCCAAGGCGGACTTGACCACCAATGCGCCCTTGGCGGTCATCGTCTCCCGATACCGAAGATCCTGCCCCACCGTCAACTGATACCGCAGCGGCACCGCCAACGCCGCCAGCGGCAGCGCCACCGCCCAGACCAGGCTCCAACGTCGCATCACTCACTCCCACCGCGCCACGGAC
>JAANMW010000716.1_pt1 | contig 38944 bp, 37 predicted proteins | sample 7279671 | NCBI WGS metagenome assembly JAANMW01 (sample SAMN14094541, study PRJNA606508) | bioreactor metagenome | isolation source: A lab-scale SPAN reactor treating ammonium-rich wastewater day 247 | place: Ireland: Galway | collected 2017-09-19 | reverse complement strand
CGGCGCGACATCGACGACCTCAAGTCGCTGCGCGACTTCTCCGACCAGGTGAAGAACAAGCTGGGCAGCGGCGTCTCGGTGATCGGCTCGGCGGCGGAGGGGAAGGCGACGCTGATCGTGCGCGTCTCGAAAGACCTCACGCCGCGCTTCGACGCCGGCAAACTCGCCAAAGAGCTGGCCGCGATGGTTGGCGGCTCCGGCGGCGGCAAGGCCGAGATGGCGCAGGCGGGCGGGCCCAACCTGGACGGCCTCGACGGGGCTTTAAGCAAGGTTTACGATCTGGTGCAAGGGTGAGGCGGGGGTGATTCGCGTGCCGCTTCTCGACGTCAAGGGCTTCAACCAATTCCAGGACGAGATCCTCGTCATCGACGTCAATCTCAACGACGAGATCGACCCCAAGGACGAGTTCATCGCGGTGCAGGTGGAGGGGATGAAACGGGGGGAGCGGATCGACTACCACCACCCGCGCTTCGCGGAGCTTCGGCAGCGCTATCTGGCCTTTCTGGAGACCTCGTAGGGACGATCGGGATTCGCTTCCGCTAGGCCGCGCCTTCCGCCAACCTCAAATACATCTTCGCCCCCTCGTGGCCCGGCTCGGCCTTGAGCGTCTTCTTCCACTGCGCCACCGCCTCCTTGGTCTTGCCTGCGGCATAGAGCGTCACGCCCAGCTGGACGCCGGCGTAGTGGTACTTGGGGTTGGCCTTCAGGACGCGCTTGAATTCTTCGATCGCGTCCTTGTGCTTGCCCATCTCGCGGAGGCACACCGCCAATTTGCAGCGGATGTCGAGGAAGGTCGGCCCCAGGTGCAGGGCCTTGCGGTACTCCTCGATCGCCTCTTTGTAGAAACCGATCCCCTCGTAGATGTCGCCCACCTCGGCGTGGCGGTTGGCCAGCTTGGCGCGGATGAAGGGGTCCATCTTGCTGCCCTTGTGCTCGCGGGATTTCTCTTGGACCTTGGCGTAGAGGGCGCGGGCCTTCTTGTACTCGCCCAGGTCGTTGTAGAGCACGGCCAGGTTGAGCAGGGCCTCGGTGTACTTCGGGTTGATCTTGAGCGCCTTTTCGAAATAGCCGGTCGCGTCGGTGAACTGCCCCGAGTTGTGCGAGATGACGCCGAGCATGTTGTAGACGTCGGCGAAATAGGGCTTCTTTTGGATCAGCTGGAGGAAGATTTTCTGGGCGTGCTCGTATTGGTGCTGCTGGAAGGCCTTCTTGCCCTCGGAGAACAAGGCGCGGATTTCGTCCATGGCTATCTCCTTCGAAGCTTGACTTAGTTGCCGGCAGGGGTCGGAGCCGGGGCCGAGGCCAGGCCGACCTTCTTCAACACCTTTTGGGTCTTCTTGCTGTCGGGAAATTTCTCCCGCATCAGTTGCGCCGCGCCCTGGGCCTTCTCTTTTTCGCCCAGCTTGTGGAAGGCCAGCGCGGTGCGCTCCAGGGCCTCCTCGTCGTAGCCCAGGCCGGGGTACTCCTGCAGCACTTCCAAAAAGCGCGGGATGGCCGCGCGGTACTGGCCGTTCTTGAAATAGAACTTGCCCACGTACATGTCCTTTTTCGCGCCGCGGCCGCGGACCTCGTCGTATTTAGCCTTCGCCATCTCGGCGTAGGGGCTGCCGGGGAAGCGGCGGAAGACCATCGCGAAGTTCTCCTCGGCCTGGTTCATCGAGGAAAGGTCGCGGTCGATGCCCTTGGGGAGTTGATTTTCGTAGGAGAGGCCGGCGCGGTAGTAGGCGTAGTCGAGCTTCTCGCTGGTGGGGTGCAGCCGCGTGAAGAGGTTGTAGGTCTCGGCGGCCAGGACCCAGTCTTTTTTGCGAAAATAGGCGTCGGCGATGTTCAGTTCGGCATCCAGGGCGTAGGTGCTCTCGGGGAAGCGGCTCTTGAAGATCTCGAGGCACTCGACCGCCTCTTGGAACTTCTTCTTCTCGCTCAGCTTCATGCACTTCTCGATGGCCTGCACGTCGGTCTCGTCGCCGGAAAATTTGAAGGACTTTTTCTGGCAGGCCCCGGCGGTCATCACCAAGGCGGGGAACAGGAGCAGGAGGGGCCATTTTCGCATAGGCGCGGATCTTAGGAAGATCGCCGGAATGAAGTCAAGGAAGAGCTGGCGCTTTTCTCGTAGTTTCAGGGGGTTGGCCGTTTGTTCCGCCGCCGGGACGCTACTTGACAGCCCCGAGGGGCAAACTTATTAAATGAGGCAGGAGTCCAATCCGATGAGCGACGCGGAAGAATTGGAAAATCAAGGATTTAAGGTAAAGGACCGGCGGCGCTTCCATCCGGACGGCCGTCCGGTGGAGGGCCGGGACGAAGCGGCCCCGCAGGAAAGCGCCGAGGCCGCCCCTTCCGGGGAGACCCCCAAGGCTCCCGAGGCCGCCGAGGCCCCGGAGTCCCTGCGGGAAATACCTGCGGATTTCTCCTCCTTGGTCCTTTCCCTGGCCGCGGGTGCGCATAGCGGGCTGGGCCTGGCACCCCACCCGATGAGCGGGAAGGTGGAGAAGAACCTGGTCCAGGCCAAATACAACATCGACCTCCTAGGGATCCTGGAGGCGAAGACGCAGGGGCACTTGACGCCGGAAGAGGCTCAGTTATTGCAAGCCGTCCTCTATGACCTGCGGATGCGTTTTGTGGAGGCGCAGTCATCTTCATGAAAACCGATCGCGGCCATCTCTCGTTAGAACCACGCATGGGAAGGAAATATTCTCTGCGCACCCTTTTGCTCACCGCCGTCCTTTCGATCGGCATCGGCCTGGGCATCGCCGTCAAGCTGGATTGGCTGCAACCCAGTTCCGCCCAAAGCCAAGCGGCCTCGGCGCCGCCCCCGGTCTATGCCCCGCCGCGCGGCGCCCCCTCCTCCTTCGCGGACCTGACCAAGCAGGTCCAGGCCGCGGTGGTCAACATCAGCACCTCCAAGACCCTGCGCCCGCGGGGGCGCTACCCCAATCCCTTGTACGAGGACTTTTACAACCGCTATTACCAGTCCAACCCCCAGCGCCGTCAGAGCAGCCTGGGTTCCGGTTTCATCCTGAACAAGGACGGCTACATCCTCACCAATAACCACGTGGTCAGCGGCGCGGACGAGATCGAGGTCAAGCTCTCCGACGGGCGCAGCCTGGCGGCCCGCATCGTCGGCTCCGACCCCAAGACGGACATCGCGGTCATCAAGATCGACGCCCACGAAAGCCTCCCCACGGTGGCCTTGGGCAATTCCGACTCCCTCGAGATCGGCGATTGGGTCCTGGCGATCGGCAATCCCTTCGGCCTCACCCAGACCGTGACGGCGGGCATCGTCAGCGCGAAGGGCCGGGTGATCGGCGCCGGGCCCTATGACGACTTCATCCAGACCGACGCCTCGATCAACCCGGGCAATTCCGGCGGGCCCCTCTTCAACCTGCGCGGCGAGGTCGTGGGCGTAAATACGGCCGTCGTCGCCGCGGGTCAGGGTCTGGGCTTCGCTATCCCCATCAATATGGCCAAGCAGGTCATTCCCAAGCTGATCAAGGGGCAGAAGGTGGAGCGCGGCTACCTGGGCATCGGCCTGCAGGAGGTCACTCCCGAGTTGATGCAGGCGATGGGCTTGAGCAAGCCGGAAGGCGCCTTGGTCGGGCAGGTCTTCGAGGGTTCTCCCGCGCATCGCGCCGGTGTCCAGGCGGGGGACCTGATCCTAGGATTGAACGGCCAGCCCATCCAAAAGACCAACGACCTGCCGATCCTGGTGGGGCAGGCCGAAGTCGGCTCCGAGGTGACGATCGAGGTCTTGCGCCGCGGGGAACGGAAAAGTTTTCAGGTGAAGATCGCCTCGCAAAGCGAAGTAGGCCAGGCGATCGCCGGCAGTGCCGTCGGCACCGGCAACAGCAGCTCGATCGGCCTGGCGATACGCGACGTCAACCCCCTGGAGAGCCAGCGCAACGGCCTGCCGCCCGGGCAGGGCGTGACGGTCACCGACATCGACCAGCGCTCCGCGGCGGCCTTTGTCGGCATTCAGCCCGGCGACGTGATCCTCAAATTCAACGACCAACCCGTCGTCGGCAGCCAGGATTTCTTGAAGAAGAGCGGGGAGTTGAAGCGGGGGCAGACGGTGCGCATGCTGGTCAAGCGCGGGCCGATGACGAGCTTCTTCGCGTTCAAGATCTAGTAGGGGCGAACCTTGCGTTCGCCTTCCTTCCTACTTGTTCTGGAAGTACTTTCCCAATCCCCAATCGATCAGCTTCGGAAAGAAAAAATTCCCCCAAACCAGCAGCCGGTTGCTCCAAGAGACGAACTCGTCGCGCTTGCCGCCGACATAGGCCCGAGCGAGCTTGCGCGCGACTTGCTCCGGGGGCGTCCCCGAGCGTTCCGTCGAAAAGGGTCGCCAACCGAAGCTCTTCGCGTTCGCGGAGAAGGGCGTTCGCGTGCGTCCGGGATAGCTGTTGACCACGCGGATCCCGTCGGGTTTCAGCTCGACGCGCAGGGCCTCGGCGAAGCCGTTCAGCGCCGATTTGGAGGCCGAATAGACGCTCAGCCGCGCGATGGCGCGCCAGGAGACGATCGAGGAAACCAGCAGCAGCGTCGGGCGCGGCGATTTTTTCAGGAGCGGCAGCAGGCCGCGGGTCAGCGCCAGCACGCTGAAGAAATTGAGCTCGAAGAGCTCGCGGACGTCGGCCTCCGCGTAGCGCTCGAAGGCCCCGTAGAGGCCGGCGCCCGCGTTGTGCAGGACGCCGCCCAAGCGGCCTTGGGCGAGGATTTTCTCGACCAGGGAGGCGACCTGTTCCGGCTTCGTGAGGTCCGCGACGAGGTATTCGCAGGGGGTTCCCGTTCGGCGCAGCTCCTCGCAAAGCGCGCGAAGCTTGCCCTCGCTGCGCGCGACCAGCAGCAGTTCGGCGCCGCGCGCGGCGAACTCTCGGGCCAAGGCCTCGCCGATGCCCATCGAGGCGCCGGTGATCAGGATGCGTTGGCCGCGCAGCTCGTCGCTCATCTTTAGAATTGGAAGGCGTAGCCCAGCGTGACCTGCACGCCGCGCAGGTCCAGGCCGTCGTTGATCATTCCGCGGTATTCCGACGAGACGTTGATCCGGCTCGAGCTGAACTTGTACTCGAGGCCGCCGCCGGCGGTGAAGGTGAAGTTGGTGTCGTCGAAGAACGGCGAGCCGAAGTCGTTGAAGTCGAGGTGGTAGAAGCCGACCGTCCCGATGAAGAAGGGGCGGAACTTGGTGCGGATCGGCGTGATCTTGAGGCCGCCCTCCAGCATGAAGAAGAAGGTGGTGGCGTCGAAGAAGCCTTCCGTGCTGCCGATGGCCTGGGAGAGGCGCATCAGGGGCTGGACGATCCCGCGGAAATTGTAGCCTCCGTAGACCGAGCCGTAATACTGCAGGTCCATGAAGTTGCCGCTGGTGCCTACGAAGAAGAGCACGCCCTGGTCGCTGCCGATAAACCAGCCGTCCTCGTCCTGCTCGCTTATGTCGATGCTGGCCGGGTAGGAGGGATTGGCCCCGCCCGTTTCCTGCGGGATCTCCTCGGCTTGGGCCCCGGAGAGCCCCGTCGCGACCAGAGAGCAAATACTTAAAATCATTAATAGTTTTTTCATGGAGACCCTCGCTTTAGACCGTGCCCGAGGGTCCTTTTTTGGCATCCCGCGCCCGCGAAGTCCATGAAAATAATGGGTGTTATGAGGGCTTACAGCCCCTCCGTCCCGGTGCGAATGGTATAGGCGCTCTCGACCGGCGTGATGAAGATCTTGCCGTCGCCGATCTTGCCGGTGAAGGCGGCGTCGCGCAGGATCTTGACCAGCTTTTTCTCCTCGCCGTCGTCCACCACGATCATCAGGCAGGTCTTGTAGAGCTCGAGGTAATGGACGCCGCCCTTTTGCACGCCCTTCTGCTTGCCGCGACCGATCACCTCCCAACGGGTGTAGGAGACGAAGCCGTGCTTTTCGAGGGCGTGGATCGCCTTTTCTTCTTGGTCGCCGCGGATCACGGCGCGGACCATCTTCATGTCATTCTCCCGCGACCGGCAGCACGAAGATGCGGCCGTCGCCGAACTGGCGTGTCCGGTTTTTCTCGATGATCTTGCGGACGATCTTAGGCGCGTCCTTCGCCTCGACTAAGGCGGAGAGCTTCGCCTTGCGCAGGTAGGGCGAGGTCTGGCTCTTCCAGCGCCCGAACCAGCTCCGGAACAGCCGCTGCCCCATCTCCTTGCCGCGCCCGAAGACGGACTGCCTTGCGACGTAGAGGGCCCCGTGGGAAAGGAGGATCTCCTCGGTGTCCAGGGCCCGCTCGGGGCGGACGATCGCGACGATCTCTTTAAGCGGCATGGGGGGCCTTTTCCCGGAGGCAATAGTGCAGCAGGCGCGGGGCCAGCCCTCGGCCTTCGCTCCAACGCCCCAGCCGCCGGCCGAGCCGCATCAGGTAGAGAGAGAGGCTTAAGTACCGCGGATATTTTTTCGGAGGACTTCTCATCCTCTTTCGGAATATCAAGATCCGTGCCAAAGAATTTTAGGCTCAGGCTCCATTTAAAGGCGTTTGAGCCCCCGAGGCCGCCTCCTTTTTCGGCCCCTGAACAAAGCTTAGGCAGGTGAACATGAAAAACGGATTTCGGTTCCTGATCGCGTTGGCGGCCTTCGGCCTCTTCCCTGCCGGGGCCGGCGCCCAAGGCGCGGCGGCACTGGCCGACCGCGTCCAGAAGACCTACGAGCAGGCCGGCGACTTGAGCATCGACTTCACCCAAAAGACCTACGTCGCGGTCCTGGAGAAAGAGGTGAGCAAGAAGGGTAAGGCCCAGTTCAAGAAGCCCGGCAAGCTGGCGATCCGCTACGAGGGCGCCCGCGGCCGCAATTACCAGAGCGACGGCAAGACCCTATGGATCTTCGAAAGCGGAGATCCTCAAGTCGAAAAGATCCCATTGGACGAGGAGAGCCTCCCTGCCGAGGCCCTGAGCTTTTTAGGCGGCCTGGGCAACCTCAAGCGGGATTTCGCGGTGGAGGAGGTCGATCCCAAGAAGTGGCAAACCCTGAAGCGGGAGAAGGGCGACCTGCAGTGGTTGGAATTGACACCGCTGCAAAAACGTTCCAGCCTCCAGTGGCTGGTGATGGGCTTCGACCTCGCGACCGCCTATGCCCGCGAGGTCTTCCTCTTCACCGATTCCGGAAATTTGAGCCACTATGTCTTCGATAAGGTGGCATTGAATCAGGGGCTCGGCGACGAGCTCTTCGTCTACAAGAAAAAATAAGCGAGGTTCCCATGCCGTCTTTCGACGCGGTCAGCGAAGTCGACCACCAAGAAGTCGACAACGCCGTCAACCAGGCCACCAAAGAAATCCAACAGCGCTACGACTTCAAGGGCACTAAGACCGAGATCAAGCTCGACAAGAACAATATCCACGTCGTCAGCGACAACGAGACCAAGATGAAGGCCGTGATCGAGATCCTCCAGACCAAGGCGATGCGGCGCGGGATCGACATCAAGTCGCTCTCGGTCGGCAAGATCGAGCCGGCCGGCGGCCAGCTGGTCAAGTGCGACATCAAGGTCCTCGAGGGCATCGAGACCGAGAAGGCCAAGAAGCTCACCGCGGCGATCAAGGAAAGCAAGCTCAAGGTCCAGGCCCAGATCCAGGACAACCAGGTGAGGGTCACCGGCAAGAAGCGCGACGACCTGCAGGAGGCCATCGCCCTGCTTAAAGGCCAGGACTTCGGGATTCCCCTGCAATTCAAGAACTTTCGCGATTAGGTTTAAGCCCGCCCCTCCCGGCCCCGGCGCAACTTTGCGCCTCTCCCTCCGAAAACCCCTTGTTATTTATAGAGCTTCCGCATTAGGCCCGCCCGGGCCTTTAACAGGCTCGTTTGGGTTGGGAAATTCATGACCGCTCGCATCGACAGGACTTGGTTGCCTCGCTTGGACGCGCCCGCGCGCGCCGAGCTGGAATCGCTGTCGCGCGAGAGCGATGCGGATCTGCTTGAGGAGGCTCTGCTCGCCTTCGCCGGGCGCCAAGAACGCTCGGAGCGTCCGGAAGTCGCCGCCCGCGTCTACGCCGATCTCGCCCAAAACGCCGAATCGCCGCAACATCGCGAGCGCGCCCAAAGAAACCTCGATGCCTTGGAGGGCCGCGGCCCCTGCGGCGCCCGCGCCGAGGTCTTGCTGCGCGGCCTGGCGCGGCAGGGCAGCGACCCGGTCCTGATCGGCTCGATGTTGGCGGCCGGAACGGTGTTCCGCATGGCGCGCCTCGCGACGCTCGGCCGGCTTTCGGCCAGTCCGACGGCCAATCTGGTGACGCGCGGTTTCGGGGCGCGGGCGACGGCCGGTTTGGTGGGCTTCGCCCTCGAGGCGCCGGCCTTCACCCTGGCGGGGCGCTTAGGGAACGCGGCCTTGGGAAGAGATTTGGGAGGGAGCACCTCGTCTTTCGCCAGGGAGTTGGCATCGAGCTATCTCGTGCTCGGCGGCATGAAGCTGGCGGGGTGGCTGAGCGGTTCGTTATATCGTGGCCTGGCCGCCCCTGTAGGCGCCGTTCGCGAACGGTCCCTACGGACGCTGTTTCAGCAGGGCGGGATGCTCTCCGGCATCCTGTTCGGCCATTCCCTGGAAGAACGCCTCGGCCTGCGCCCGCCCCAAAGCGCCGCGCACACCCTGATCGATTCCCTCGCCATGCTTCTGCATGGACACATCGCCGGTCGCTTGGGCGGCGCGGCCTTGGGCCCGCGCTTCCGCGCCTGGGAAGGCGGCCTGGACCTTCAAACGGAGGCCTTGACTCAATCCCGCCCCCGTGCGCCTCGCCTCGCCCCGCAAGCCGTCTTGGCCCTCCCCGGAAGAGGCGAGGTCCGGATGCCAAATCTGGTCCTGATGAGCTCCCACGAGTTCGATCCCAAGCTCACGCTGCCGGGCGCAGCGCCGGCAAGGCCCGCCGACACCGAAGCGCCGGCCCCGCGGCCGGATCCCCTCGCGCCCCTGCGCGCCCCGCGCCTCCTGCGCACGCGGGAGTCCAATCCCTTGGGCGACGGGCTGCGCCTGTGGAATTACGAATTGGTGCTGGAGCCCTTGGAAAACCTCCTAAACCCGGGCGCCGAGCGGGTGGTTGCGACCCGCCAGGGCCGCGAGATCCGCCTGCGCCTGGACGAAGCGTATCGCACCGCGGAGAATAACGATTTCTACAGCGGCGGCGTGCCGGCTTACGAGTTCGAGGTGATCGAGGGCCCGCATCGCGGCCGCCTGACGCTTTACTTGGAGAGCGATCGGATCCATCTCTTTTCGATTCGGACCCAAGAACCGGGAAGGGACGGCCGGGAGATGATCCCCGGCGCCGGGACCATTCTCATCGACTGGCTGGCGACCCAGGCGGCCCAGCGGGGGCAGCTCTTCTCCGTCCTGGGTATCACGGAACCGCGCATCTTCCATATCCTGAACCGAAATGCCCTCTTCGAGCCCGGCACCGCCTGGGTTGAGGCGGCGCGTTTCAAGAAGCCCTATGGAAATCGGGTGGTCGAAATCGGCAGGCTGGGCGACGGGAACTTCCTCTACCGTCACGCGGGAAAGGGATTCCATAACGCCTGGGGCCGGCCGAATTCGGCTTTGCTGCCGCCGACGCTGCGCTCCGCCGTCGCGGAGCGCGCGGGCGAGCACCCCTACGAGATCCAGGTCGATCCGCTGCGAAATTTCCTGAACCTGGGTCACGAGGCCGTGATCGCGCGCCGGGACGGCCGCGAGATCCGCGCGCGGGTGACGGGCAGCCGCCCCGCCGGCCCCGAGGACCGCTTCATGCCCGCGGGAACGCAGCTCCTCGAGCTTACGCTTAGCGAAGGCGGCGAGCGCGGCCTTTTGCAGATGTATGTCGAGCCCGGGCGCCTGATTCCGGCCAACCTGATGACCCAGGAAGGTCCTTACCGGATGCCGGCCGGGGCGGGGACCGTCGTCCTGGATTGGATCTACACCCAGGCGGCGATCCACGGGATGGAGATCCACCACCTCAACGTGAAGAATCCCCAGATCGTCCGCATCCTCTCGCGCCGCGGCTTGATGGTCCCGGAATCCGCTCGGGTGCAGGCGGGGTATTGGGATTTCGTCTACGGGACCTTCGAGCCGGAAGGCACCCTGCCGTACCGGGAAGAGGCCCTCCTGCAACACTTCGCCCCCCGGCTCTTCGCGATGTCCCCGCTCCTGCAGATCCAGGGCCGCCCCAATCCCGAAATGGTCCCGCCGGCCCTCAGGCCGAAAGCGAAGGACTGAGCCGCGTCCTTTCGAAGCAACTTTTGGCCCGCCGCGGCGAAAAGGCGCGGTCAGCTCCTATGCTAAGTATATTTCCCCAACGACTCGTTGCCGGCGCAGGGCACCGCCCGGAGAGCCGCGGTACCGCCAATTTTGCGGCCGCCGAGGTTTTGGCGCGTCCGCTCGCCTTGGCGCGGGGCGCGGTCCGCGAGGAATTGCGGGCCCTGGAGCGCGAGGGAGACCCCTCCCTGTTCCTCGAAGGGCTGCTGGCCTGCGCGGCTCGGCGGGAGGCGGCGGGGGATCTGGAGCTGGCGGGGGAGATTTATGCCTCGGTCGCCGGGACGATCCCGGGGCCCCACCAAGCCCGCGCGCAACGGGCGCTCGACGCCGTCGTCGGCCGCGGCGCGGCCGGCTCCCGGGCCGAGTTTCTCTTCCGCCGTTTCGCCGAACAGGCCTCCGATCCCGCGGCCCTCTTCGCGATGGGCGCGGCGGGCGCGGTCTTCCGTTTCACCCGCGTCGGGACCTTGGGACGCCTGGCGGTTTCCCCCGGCGCCAGTCTATTCACCCGCGGTTTCGGCGCGCGCGCGACCGCCTCGCTCGCCGGCTTCGCCCTCGAGGCCCCGGCCTTCACCCTGGCCGGCCGAGCGGCAACCGCGGTTTTGGGGCGGAATCAGGATTGGAGCGGCGGGGCCTTGGCGCGAGACTTCGCCTCCAGCTATTTGGTGCTCGGCGGCTTGAAGTTGGCGGGGTGGCTGAGTGGTTCGTTGTATCGTGGCCTGGCCGGCCCTGCAGGGACCGTTCGCGAACGGCCCCTGCGGACGCTGTTCCAACAAACCGGGATGTTCGGCGGGATAGTCCTCGGGCACTCGTTGGAAGAGCGACTCGGGCTTCGTTCCCCTGTCGATGGCGCGACCACTCTCGTCGATTCCCTGGCCATGCTTTTGCAATTCAACGTCGCGGGCGCCTTGACGCGCCATGCCTTCGGCCCGCGCTTCGCGGCTTGGGAACGGGGCCTCGACCTGCGGGCCGAGACGCTGGCGAGCGCTCTTCCTCCGCGACTCTCCGGTCCCGGTTTCGGGGGGCCCGAGTTCGCCTGGGCCGGGCCGCCGCCGTCCCCGCCTTCCCGGCGTCCGCCGGCAGGGATCGTCCCGCCGCATGCGGCGGCGATGGCCATGCACGGCGAAGGCCTCGGTAGCGGGACTCCGCCGCCCGTCCGCCTGCCGCGAATGGGCATCCGCCGCCCGCTGGACAACTCCAGCGCGGAGCGCCTCAACCGCCAGGAGGCCGAGCGCCAGTTGCGCGCCCTGGTGCCGCGCGGCTTCGTCGAGGCCGCCGACCTCCAAAACCCTAGTTTCGTATCGCGCCTGCTGACCTGCTTCGGCGTGACCGACCATCCCTTCGACCAAGGCGCCTTCCGCAAGGGCTTCGAGATCTCCCGCGCCCACCCCGAGCGGGTGGCGCGCCTGGCCTTCGACGTGGACGAGGTCATCCTGCACTGGGCCTTTTCCCCCGCCGACCTGTTCCGCGGGACGATGGAACGCGGCGCCGAGGCGGTGTACCGTCACACCGAGCCGGGCCTCCTGGACTACCCGGCCTTCCAGACCGCGCCGGAGGTGAAGTTGAATGCCTTCGAGCGGCTCTGGTTCCACGGGGTCCAAAGGTTATTTCCGGGGCGCCTCCGCCAGCGCGTCCAGTTCCACCCCGGCGTCCGCGCCTTTCAGCTGGGGCTTCGGCTCGGCCAGGACAAGAACCTGATCATGGCGACCACCGGCCCCGCGGGGCGCATCTTGCGCCTGGCCAACGAGGACCCGGCGATGAAGATGATCTTTTTCGGCAAAGGCCCCGCCGAGCCGGTGACCATCGCCGAGGTGAGGGAGGGCCTGAACATCTACACCCGCGAGGACCTGGTCTTGGCCATGCGCGAGGCCGCGGACGGGGAGATCCGCTATCCCGAGAATCCCCTGCTCGAGAGCTACCTGGCCAAGATCCGCGAATTTCCCGGCAACGGCGTGAAGCTCAAGCACCCCGCGATCGCGCTGTTGCGCGGCAAGCGGCCTTTCGACGTCCTGGTGGACGACAGCGCCTCCACCTTCGCGATGCTGGGAGGCCTGGAGGGCTTCGCGGTCCTGCAGCCGCCCTCGGCCCGCCCCAGCCGTACCCTTAATTTCACCTTCCTCTCGCCCGATCGTTATCTGGACCGAATGGCCAACGGCTACGTGCACGAGCTGGGCGAGATCCTGGCCGGGGCCGAGCGACCCGCCTCGCGCCGGCTGGACTCCGGGATCACCGCCCCGGAGGACTATCCTTTCCAGCGCTTCGCCATCGAGATCCCCTGGGACAAGTTCGGCGCGGAATTCGTCGCTCCCAACCGGGAGTTGCGTCACCTGGGGCGCCGCCTAGCTCGAGCACTGCCCGCGGACGAGTCCGCCGCGGACGCGCGCGCTCCGCTCTCGCTCAGCGAGGTCCAGCTTCAACGCCTGACGGAGCGCTTGCACCGCGAGTTGGAGTTGTTCCTCGACGAGCGCCCCGGCACGGTCTCCGTGGAGGCCTCCCACACCGCGATGCTTAGGGATCTGGCGCAAAGCTCGCCCGAGGATTTTCAGGCGATGTTGGACCGCTATTTCTCTCCCCGCGAACAGTCCTTCCTGCCGCAGGCCTCGCGGCCTTTGGCCGAGCGGGAGGGCTTCTACCACTCCCGGCTCGCGGCCGTCATGGCGGCGAAACGGGCAGTGTGTCAGCTCCTCGGCCTGGATCCCGCCCAACACTCCCGGGAGGTCTTGATCCGCCAGGGCCGGGCGGTCCTGAGCGGCGAGGCCGCTCGACGGAAGGGCGCGGGAAATATCATGACCGCCTATGCCGACGACGGGGAGTTGGGAGTGGGGATCGCCCTGGCCGAACCCGATATTTGGAGCAGCGGGTTGGTGAGTTTTGGCCTGGGCCTCACGAACGGAAGGGTCCGTTACACGCAGCCCCACCGGCACGCCTTGGCGCAAGCCGCCCACCGGGCGACCCTTGCGACCCACGACATCCAGCAGTTCAATCACCATCGCGCGGCGGAAATCGGGCGCGGGCCCGACGGCGGCTATGTCCTCAGCGGCCGCACCCTGCAGGCGGCGCGCGAGCTGCGCGGCGATGCGGGAAGCCGCGAGCCCCTCGCCGTGCGGGGCTTGGACTTCCGCTTGGGGGACGCCACCGTCGCCTTAGTGGCGGTTCCCAGCCTAGATCGGGCCCGCGGCCGCCGGGTGAGCCTGGCGCCTTTCGGTGTCGGCGAGGAATCCGCGGCCCCGCAGGCCGCGTCCTCGGAGGCGGTCTATCTTGAGGCGGACGGACGCCTCGAGCTGCCGCGAAGAAACATGAGCGTCGCGATCCTGGGCGACGTAAGCGGCATGCGCGCCGTCGCGCTCGCGCGACAGGGGCATTTCCCCATCAGTATCGAGCGCCATCCCGAGATGCTCGAGTTGATGGAGCGCCTCTTCGAAACGGAGGAGGCCGCGGCCTCCGGTAACGGCGCGGGTAACCGGCCTTGGAGCGGGGAATTCCTGCCGGGCGATTGGTACGAGACCTCGACCAAGGCCGACCGGGTGGAGGCCTATTTCCCCCTCCATGTCGGGGATCTCCCGCGCCCGGAAAACCCCGGGCGGCCCGCGGCCGTGGCGGAATTTCTGGATCAGGCCCTGCTCTCCAAAATCGTTCCCGGCGGCGGGGGCTACGTCGTGTCCGAATACGCCCCGCTTATCCAAGACTTGGCGGACCTGATAAGCCGCCGCCCCGACCTCGAGCTGGTGAGCGCCGAGTACCACCGGCGGGACATCCCGATCGTTGCAGGTTACGCGGTCGCCAGCCCCTTCCGGGACAATTCCTGGGTGGTCTTCCGCCGCAGGCATTGATTCTCTTTACCCTTTTTCAGGCGCTATTTCCCCGTTGTCCGGGGCCGAGGAAGGGTGCTAGATCCCTCCTTCCGTTGCCATGAACACGAGCCAAGAAAAAAAAGTCTGCCTCATTTCGCTGGGTTGCCCGAAGAACCTGGTCGACGCCGAGATGATGCTGGGCGGCCTCAAGCAGGACGGTTTTTCCTTCACCTCCCGGCCCGAGGAGGCCGAGGTGATCGTCGTCAACACCTGCGGCTTCGTCGCCGACTCCAAGAAGGAGTCCATCGAGCAGATCTTCGAGGCCGCCCGCCACAAGCAGACCGGGCGCTGCGAGGTGCTGGTCGCCTCGGGCTGCCTCACCCAGCGCTACAGCGCGGAGTTGGCCAAAGAGATGCCCGAGGTCGACCTCTTCGTGGGTTTGAGCGAATTCGACAAGCTGGCCGCGATGCTCCGCGAAAAATTCTCCGCGCCGAAGAAGTTTCGCCGCGTCCGGGTCGGCGAACGCCTGCTTCCCGAAGAGGCCGCGGCGAAACGCCTGTCCGATTTTTCGCCCGCGCGCCAGATCCTGCCCGATCCCGACCTGCCGCGCGTCCTGGCGACGCCGGGCCATTTCAGCTACCTGAAAATCTCAGAGGGCTGCTCCCATCGCTGCTCCTTCTGCGTCATCCCGCAGATCCGCGGCGACTTGAAGAGCCGCCCGATGGATTCCGTGGTCCGCGAGGTGCGGGAGCTGGTCGGGCGCGGCGTCAAAGAATTCAACCTCATCGCCCAGGACCTGAACGAATACGGCAAGGACCTCCGCGACGGCAGCAACCTTGCCGAGCTGCTCCGGCGGCTCGACGCGGTCGAGGGCGATTTCTGGCTGCGGCCGCTCTACATGTACCCGCTCGAGTTCGGCGACGGCCTGATCGAGGCGATGCGGGAGTCCAGGCACCTGGTGCCCTACGTCGACATGCCGCTGCAGCACATCAGCGAGCGGGTGCTGCGTTCGATGAAGCGCGGCTCGCCCTCGCGCTACGTGCGGCAGGTGCTGGAGCGGCTGAAGGCGGCCGTCCCCGGCCTCGCCCTGCGCAGCACCTTCATCGTCGGGTATCCGGGCGAGACCGACGCGGAGTTCGAAGAACTCTACCGATTTGTCGAAGAGACCGAGTTCGATCGCCTTGGGGTCTTCCAATACTCGCGGGAGGAGGGGACCGGCGCCGCCGCGCTTCCCGACCAGGTCCCCGCGGCCCTCAAGCGCGAGCGCTTCGAGCGGCTGATGGAGCTGCAGCAGGGGATCTCGCTACGGAAGAACCGAGCCTTGGTCGGTCGTCGGTTGCGCGTGCTCTGCGAGGGCCCCTCCGAGGAGAGCGAGCTCGTCTACCAGGGGAGGCTGGCGACCCAAGCCCCGGAGATCGACGGCGTCACCTATCTTTCGGGAGACGGGGCGCATCCCGGGAAATTCCTCGAGGTGCGCGTCGTCGAGGCCCACGAATACGATCTCGTCGCCGAGGTGCTCTCGGTCGGTTGACGGCCCGCGTCGCGAATTACTCCCTTTGCTTTTGACCTCCTTCCAGGCAAGCTGGAAGGGAATGGATTGGCTCCCGGATACCATCCGCCGCGTCTCCCTGCCTTCGGCCGTCTTTTTCACCCTCTTTGTCTGGAACGGCGTCGCCTACCTCGGCTTCGCGCGCATCCTCCCGTTGAAGACCCAGCAGCGCCTGCGCTTCTTCCTGTTCGGTCTCCTGTCACTCAGCTTGGCGGTCTATTCCATCGCCACCTTCGAGCTGTACTCGGCGGTCGACCTCAGGATGAGCCTGTTCTGCAACCAATTGCAGCTCGCGGCCATGGTGCCGACCTTCATCTTTTTCGTCATGTTCACGGCGACTTATTTCGAGGCGCCGAGCTTCTATTTTTTCAAATTCGTCCCGATCGCCACGCTGGCCTTCGTGCCCTTTCTGTTTTGGGACGGAAAATTTTTCCAACCCGTCCTGGAATATCGGACCTTCGCCTTCCTGGGCTATACTACCCGCGTCGGCGAGGCGCGGCTCGGCCCCTGGTATTTTCTCTTCCTGGCCTGGACGCTTCCCCACGTCTTCTACCTGGGCTGGCGTTGGTTTCGGGGTTACCGCGATCATTTCCAGGGGCCGGCCTTGCCGGCGGGGGTCGGGCTCTTCGTGCTGAGCGTCGTCAATGACGTCCTCGTCGCCATGGAAGTCTACCGGTTCTTCTACACGATCGAGATGGGTTTCGCCGCCCTCATCCTCACCATGGCCTTCCAGTTGTTCAAATTCTATGTCGCCACCACGCGCGAACTGGAGGCCAGGACCCGCGAGGTGGCGGCCCTCAACGAGGAGATGCAGTTCCTGGTCGGCGCCATCTCCCACGATCTAAAGGCCCCCCTGATCTCGATCCGCGGCTTCAGCGAGCTGTTGCAGGAGGGGCGCGTCGAGGCCCCGGAAAAGCGGCTGGAGTACCTGCGCCGTGTCGAGGCCAACGCGGCGCAGATGCTGGAATGGATCGACGACCTGATCCACTTTATGAAGGTGGGCTGGGTGTTGGGCGAGAGCGAGCCGGTGGACTTGCCCAAGACGGCCGCGGAGGTGGACGGCCTCCTTCAGGCCGCCCGCGAGGCGCGGCGGGTCTCGGTGGAGTGGCCCGCCTCGTGGCCGCCCTTGAGGTCCTCCGGCAAGGGGGTGAAGCAGATCCTTCTCAATCTTTTGCAGAATGCCGTAAAATTCTCCCCGGAGGGAGGCGCGGTCCGGGTGCAGTGCTTCCGAGATCGCGAGGCGGTCCAGCTTTGGGTGGAGGACCGCGGCAGCGGGGTGCCGGCGGAGCTGCGCGAGAGGATCTTCCAGCCCTTCTTTCGACATCACGGCCAGGTTCCCGGCTTCGGCATGGGCCTGGCCATCGTGCGGAAGGCGACGGAGAAGCTGGGCGGGCGGGTTTGGCTGGACGCGACTTACGAGGGTGGCGCCCGGTTTTGCGTCTATCTCCCCGACCGGGGGCCGCGGCGCGAGGTGTGAGGCATGGCCGTCTACCGGCAAGAGCTCGACAACATGGTGCGATGGGACGGCAGGCGCAGTCCCTTCTACGAGGTGTATTATCTGAAGTTCGCCGCGCCCGAGAGGCAACTCGCCTTCTGGCTGCGCTACACCCTGCTGGCGCCGCGTCGCGACCTGGGACCGCCCTCCGCTTCGGTATGGGCGGTGGCCTTCGACCTGCTGAAGCCCGGGACGCCGATCGCCGCCAAGGAGACCTGGACGGCGGAGCAGGCCGTGATCGACCGGGACATCTTCTTCTTCCAGGTCGGCGAGAGCGCCGTCTACAACAACGGGGCGCGAGGCCGCGCGGCCTCGGGGGGCCACGAAATACGTTGGGACCTGCAGTATTTGCCCAACGAGGCGAGCGAGCGGATCTACCCCGCCTCTTTTTATCACCTGCCATTTCCCAAGACGAAATTTCTCTCGCCCAACTGGTCGGTGCGGGTCGGCGGCGAGCTGAGCGTCGACGGCCAGGTCTTCCGCGTGGATCGAGCGCCGGGCTGCCAGGCCCACCTCTGGGGGACGAGCCACGCCGAGCGCTGGGCCTGGAGCCACTGCAACCAGTTTCACGAGGATTCCGGCGCGGTTTTCGAGGCCCTCACCGGGCAGGTGAGGGCGGGCCGACGGCTGCTGCGCCCGTTGACCGCGATCACGCTGCGTCTGGGGGACGGCCGGACCCTGCGCTTCAACCGGATCAGCCAGCTGCTCTGCAACGAGAGCCGCTACGACTTCACGGGCTGGGAATTGGGCGGGCGGCGCGGGCACTACCGCATCGAGGCGCGGCTGCTCAACCGCCCCGCGGAGATGGCGGGCGTGACCTACACCGACCCCGACGGCTCCAAGCTCTACTGTTACCACAACGAGGGGGCGGATTTATCGGTGAAGCTATTCGAGACGAGCCGGAAGGGGGACAGGCTCTTGCATGCCCTTAACGCCCAGCGCTGCGCGGCCTTCGAGTTGGTGGAGCGGGCGCCGGCGCCGGAACTGGCTTTGCATCTTTAATAAATAATTGAACTATCCCGATGCATTGCGCATTTTAATAGGCGACCTTCCTTGCCGTGGCTTCCGGGTTCAATACTTGGAGGCCTATCATGTTTATAATGTACGTTGATGAAAGCGGTGATTCAGGCTTGGTAAAATCACCAACGCCGTTTTTTGCCCTCACAGGGATAGTTGTCCATGAGTTGCGTTGGAGAAATTATTTAGACGAGCTGATAAGCTTTCGAAATTATTTAAAACGGAAATTTGGTCTAAAACTTAGGGAAGAATTCCATGCCGCAAAATTTATAAGCAAGCCCGGAGAATTACACAGAAAGATTAGGAGGAGTGATAGGTTGGCGATGATCAGGGAATATTCTGCCAAGCTCGCTTCTTTGTCTGACATAAACATTATCAATGTCTTGGTTGAAAAATCTGGAAAAGACCCTGGTTACGATGTTTTTTCACTTGCTTGGAAAACGCTTATTCAAAGATTTGAAAATACGATTAGGCATAGGAATTTTCGTGGGCCAAACAACCCAGATGAGCGCGGAATTATTATTTGTGATCATACAGATGATAAAAAACTGAAGAACTTGCTTCGTCAGATGCGAAGGTACAATCCCATTCCAAATCAAATTCAATTTGGATCAGGATATAGGGACTTGCCGCTAAATTATTTAATCGAAGATCCGGTGTATAGGGACTCAGAACATTCCTATTTTATTCAGAGTGTAGACCTGGCCGCATTTCTTCTTTACCAATACCACTCGCCGAATTCGTATTTTAGGAAAAAAGGGGGAAAGAATTATTTTTTAAAATTAAGTCCCGTGATTTGTAGGCAAGCTTCCCCGAATCATCCACATGGAATAGTGAAGTTATGAAAAAAAAAGGGGGTGTTTCCACCCCCGGAGGGATCCTACTAGCCAGACGAGCCGGCGTTCAGATCACAGGTTTAGTATAATAGTAATTGTTAAAATTGGAAGAGATATTTGGTGTAAAACACTACGCACAACTTTTCTTTTTCGCCTCCGATGAATGCTCGAATCACGACAAGGGGACAATCTGGGGGCATTCATGGGGCACAGTCTCGACGTGGCCCGTCTTGGGCACGGCCTTACTTCCAATCTCAACCTCGCTTTTTCACAGGGCGGCGCCCAAGCCTATACCGGGCGGTTTCGCTTGCGGCTCCCGGTGCAGCTCTTCGCCGCGCCGGCCGCGAGCTCCTTTTCGACATCGCCGGGAGGGCCCGTTTTGCAGGGGGCGAATCCGTTGGCCGCCTGGCGCCTGCACTTCCAGCTCTTCCAAAGTCCCGCCTCAGCCCTCGGGGGCCTCTGGTTCAAGGTGGCCGCGGCAAACCCGACGGCGGCGCGCGTCGCGGCGGCGAAGAACACCTTGACCTTAAGCGGCGCCACCGCGACGGATCGGGTCCTCGAGGCCCTTCGCTTCATCGAAAAGCGCGTCAAGACCACCGTCTACAACCACGACACGAAGGTGGACTTCGCCAAGGGTCAATTCGAATTCGACTGCTCGGGCATGGTGAATTGGATCCTCCGGCAGGCGGCGCCGACGGCCTACGCCGAGTTGAAATCCGAGCGGCCCCGCGTCGCGGAATACGTCAAGGCGCTGAAGAAAATTCCCTACAACAAGCCCAGCGCGGGCTGGCGCCGCGTCCAAAAGATCGCCGACGCCGAGCCGGGCGACGTCGTCGCCTGGCCAACGCCGGATTGGTATCCCTCCAGCGCCACCGGCCACATGGGAATTCTCGTGGCGGCCCCCGAAAAGGTTTCCGGAGGCTACCTCCTGCGGCTCGCCGACGCGACCTCCTACCCGCACGGCGAGGACAGCCGCGAGGGCGGCACCGGCTTCGGCTACGGCAGCATCCTCGTCACCGTCGATCCGGACAGCGGCGAGGGCACGGGTCAGGGCTGGACCGGCCGCTACTCCGCCAACACCGTTCTCAAGACGCCGATCTACGTCGGGCGTCCCCTTCAATAGGAGTCCTTATGGGAGAATTCGCGCTAGGGCCCATCAAGATCGTCGACAACGGCGACGGCGTCTACCAACCGCCCGCCAAGGGGGCCAAGGGCCCGCAGGACGAGGTGCAAGACCTGCAAGGCAAGGCCGTCAAGCCGACCGGCGCGGAGGCCCAACAGGCCCTGAAGGCCTTGGGCGCCTCGAGCCTGACGGGACTCAAGCTCTCGCCGGCCAGCCGCTACCTCGAGATGCTCGCCCAGGCGAAGGCCTTCGCGGCCCAAGGCGACACCCTGCAGACCCAAGACCGCCTCTTGAAGGCCCGTCTGGCCGCCGCCGAGGCGCGGCTGTCCTTTAAGGAAGATCGCGCCGAGGGCATCCTTAAGGCCTCCTTGGAGAAGGAACTGGACCTGCTCGTCGCCCGCGCCGCGCCGCTCGCGGACGCCGGCGACGTCCTCGCCCTGGCCGACGTCTTCGCCGCGGGCCGCGAGACCCTCTCCCGGCTGCAGGTCCCCTTCGACCAGGCCAAGGCGAAGGGCTACGCCTTCCATCAGGACCTCATCGACCAGCTGGAGCCCAAGGCCTACGCGAACGCGGTGCCCTTGGCCTGGAAGAAGGCCGAGGCCGCCTCGAAGGCGGGGGAGGTGCCGCGCTGCCGGGAGGCGATCGCCAAGGTCCGGGAATATGCCGCGCGCGGCAAGGTCACGCTGACGGCCGACCAAGAGAAGCAGCTCGCCGAGCTGGAGCGCGCCGCCCACGAGGCCTCGATCGAGCCGCACCTGGCCGAGGCGGCGGCCTTCGCCCTGCAGGGCGACGTCGAGAGCACGCGGCAATATTTGACCCGGGCCCAGGAGGCCTCCGCCCTCGCCAAGAAGCCGCTCAGCTCCAAACAAGAGCTGCGCGTCGCGCGGATGGAGCGCACCTCCCTGCACAACGCCCCGGATTTCCTTCTCCCCCAGGCCGAGACGAAGGCGGATCTGGGCGACGTCGAGGCGACCCGGGCCTTGATCCAAAGGGCCAAGGAGGCCCGCGCGCAGATCGGCCTGAAACTGGCCAAGGCCGACCTCGCCCGGGCCGAGGCGGCGGAGCAGAAGGCCCTGCGCCTGAGCGTCGACGTTTTGTTGGCCCAGGCCTCCGCGGCGGTGGCGGAGGTGAAGAAGAACGGGGGTCTCAGCAAGGTGAAGGACTTCATCGCCCAGGCCCGAGCGAATGCGGCCCTGGCCAAGACGGCCTTAAGCGCCGCCCAGGAGACCAGTGCCGCAAGCCTACTCACCCAGGCCTACCAGGCGGCGGTGGACTGGCGCTTCGCCCAGGCCCGGGGCTCGGCGTCCTTGGGCAAGGTGGACGACACGATCGTCCCGCTCAACGCCGGCCGCGAGCTGGCCAAGCAGGGCGGGATCGGCTTCGACGAGGCTGCGGCCCAGAAACTGATCGAGCAGGCCTTGAGGAAGGGCATCGAGCTGGAATTCGCCGCCGCGGAGAAATTCGCCCAGGCCGGCGACGCGGGGAACACGGAGTTTCATCTGGAGCTGGCGCGGGACAATGCCCGGCGTCTGGGGGAAACATTCGACGAGAAACGCGCCGCCAAGATCGTGAAAATGCTGCCGTCGCCTTAAAAAGGCGAATTATTTCGCCAACCTGAAAATTATCCACAGCCCTGTCTGCGTGTTTGACGCCCACCCCTCCTTCTGTTTATAACCTCGAATCTATGTCCGGCGCGGGTCTTAGCCCCCACATCTGGAAATCCCTCCTCCAAGAGGTCGAGAAACCGGGTCGTTACCTCGGCAACGAGGTCAATTCGGTAAATAAGGACCCGGCGCGGGTGCGCCTGCACGTCGCCCTGGTCTTCCCGGACGCCTACGAGATGGGCGAGAGCCACGTCGGATTAAAGATCCTCTACGACATCCTGAACCGCGACCCCGAGATCTGGGCCGAGCGCGTCTACGCCCCCTGGACCGACATGGAGGCGGCCCTGGCGCGGCATCAAGTCCCGCTCTTCTCGCTGGAGTCCAAGCGCCCGCTTAAGGACTTCGACCTGATCGGCATCACGCTCCCCTACGAGCTGGTCTACACCAACATCGTCACGATTTTGAAAAGCGGCGGCGTCCCGCTGTGGCAGAAGGACCGCGTCAAGGGCGACCCCCTCGTGATCGGCGGCGGCAGCTGCGCCTTCAACCCCGAGCCGATCGCCGAATTTTTCGACGCGGTGGTGGTGGGCGACGGCGAGGAGCTGATCTTCAGTCTGGCGCGTCAAATTCTGGCTTACAAAGAAAGCGCGCAGACGCGCGAGGAATTGCTGAAAGAAATGACGCGCAGCCAAGGAGTCTACGTCCCTTCCTTCTTCGAGGTCGATTATAAGGAAGACGGCTGCGTCCGCGAGATCCGGCCCCTGCTGGAGGGCTACCCGGGCGTCGCGAAGGCGACGGTCACTAATTTGGACCAAGCGCCCTATCCGCGCGCGCCGATCGTGCCCAACATCAGCGTCATCCACGACCGCATCGGCGTCGAGGTGCAGCGCGGCTGCGTCCGCGGCTGCCGCTTCTGCCAGGCGGGATACATCTACCGCCCCGAGCGCCAGCGCTCGCCGGACACGGTGAAGGACATCGTCGCGAAGTCGCTGGCGAGCACCGGCCAAGAAGAGGTCTCGCTGCTCTCGCTCTCCGTGGGCGACTACGACTGCCTCAACCCGCTGCTCAACGATTTGTTCGACACCTACGAGCAAGATCGGGTCTCCATTTCGCTCCCCGCGACCCGCACCGAGACGCTCACCCCCGAGGTGATCCAGCAGGTGAAGCGCGTCAGAAAATCCGGCTTCACCATGGCGCCCGAGGCCGGCACGCCGCGGATGCGCCGCCTGATCAACAAGGGCAACGCGCGCGAAGACCTGATGCGGGCGGTCGACAACGTCTTTCGCGAGGGTTGGCGCTTGATCAAGTTCTACTACATGTGCGGCCTGCCCATGGAGACCGAGGCCGACCTGATGGGCATCGCGGAAGAGGCCCTCCAGGCCCTCGCGATCGGCCGGCGTTACACGCGCGGCGCCGAGATCCACGTCGGCTGCTCCTCCTTCGTGCCCAAGCCCTTCACGCCGTTCCAATGGGAGCCCCAGCTCTCGATGGCCGAGGTCGAGGCCAAGCACGCGCAGCTCCGCCTGGCGCTGCGGATGCCGGGGATCAAGTTCAAGACCCACGGCCTGACGATGAGCTATCTCGAGGGCGTGTTCAGCCGCGGCGACCGCCGCCTGGCGCGGGCCCTGGTGCGCGCCCACGAGCTGGGCTGCCGCTTCGACGAGTGGGACGAAAAATTGGATTTCGCGGCCTGGCAGCGGGCCTTCGCCGAGACGGGCCTGGACCCGGACTTCTACGTCACGCGCCGCCGCGATCGCGACGAGGTGCTCCCTTGGGACCACCTGTTCGTCGACATGAAAAAAAGTTTTCTGTGGGAAGAGCTGGAAGCCTCGCACGACCTGGCGTTCATCGAAGATTGTTCGACCGGGAAGTGCAGCGACTGCGGGGTCTGCGATTTTCGCAAGGTCCTCAACGTCAACTACCGGTATCTTCCCGAGACGGAGAAAGCGCAGGCTCATTCCACTCGGGGTCGGGTCCTCAAGACCGAAGCCGAGCAGAGCCTCGCCCATCCCCCGGCGGAGAACCAGAAGTACCAAGCTCCGCCGACAGTGCAAAGAATTCGCGCCCGATTCACCAAATTGGGCGAAGCCGCTTTTTTAAGTCACCTCGATCTGGCGACCTTGCTGCACCGGGCCCTGAAGCGAGCGAAGATCCCCGTGGGATACTCGCAGGGCTTCAACCCGGCGATGCGGGTTAGCTTGAGTCCACCCCAACCCGTCGGCGTCGAAAGCGAAGCCGAGTTCATGGACCTCGAGCTGACCGCGTTCGTCCCGCCCGAAGAGCTCCTTCGGCGGGTCAACGAGGTCCTGCCGGCGGGGATCGCCCTCACCGAGGCTCGAACGCTTACGACCAAGGTCCGCTCGCTGAACGCGGCGATGCGCGAACAGGTCTACGCGATCGACGTCCGGGGCGAGGGGATTTCCGGCGACTTGCCCGATCGGGTCACGCACTTAAAAAACTCACCGGAAGTTCGGATCGAGCGGCGGCGCGCGAAAGAACAAAAATCGGTCGATATTCGACCCTACATCAAGGATATCGAGGTGGTCGCTCCGAACCAACTTCATCTGGTGACCCGATTCGGCCAGACCTCCGGGAGCATTCGTCCCAGCGAGGTCTTGGAGGCGCTCTTCCCGGAAGGCAAGGGCGGCTGGTCGGCGAGCCGGATCCGCAAAGTGGATGCCCATTTTGAGGTCGAGTGATCCCCTCCTTAAGATAACATGGCCAAAGAATTGATCGTGAACGTGACTTCCAAAGAGAAGCGCGTCGCCTATCTCGAGAACAACGTCGTTTGCGAGGTCTACTACGAGCGGGCGAAGGAAGTCGCCTACGTCGGCAACATCTACAAGGGCAAGGTGCAGCGGGTGCTCCCCGGCATGCAGGCCGCCTTCGTCGAGATCGGCATGGAAAAGGCCGCATTCCTCTACGTCAGCGACGTCAACGAGGAGCTGGGCGACATCGACGCCAGCGACGAGGAAAAGGAAACCAAGCCCCGCAAGCGCTGGCGGGACCGCCAGCAGATCCAAGACCTGCTGAGGCCCGGCCAGGACGTCCTGGTGCAGGTGGCGCGCGGCCCGATCAGCACCAAGGGCGCGCGCGTGACCAGCCACATCAGCCTGCCGGGGCGCTCGGTCGTCTACATGCCGACCTGGGACAAGATCGGCACCTCGCGCCGCATCGGCAACGACGAAGAGCGCCGCCGGCTGCGCGACATCATCCGGAGCTATCGGCCGGAGGAGGGCGGCTTCATCGTCCGCACCGCCTCGGAGGGCCTAAGCGAGGAGATGATCAAGAGCGACATCGAATACCTCTCCACCACCTGGCGGGAGATCATCGATAAGACCCAGCGCACCCCGGCGCCGGCCCTGATCCATACCGAGCTCGACATCGTGCTGCGCCTGCTGCGCGACCTGTTCAGCTTCGAGATCGAGCGCATCGTGATCGACGACCGGGAGGAGTTCGAGAGCATCCTGGCCTTCGTCAAGCGCTTCCTCCCGCACATCGAGCACAAGGTCGAGTTCTACCGCGGCAAGGACCCGATCTTCGACCACTACGGCATCGAGACCGAGATCAACCGCGCCCTGGGCTCGAAGGTTTGGCTGAAGAGCGGCGGGTATTTGATCATCGATCAGACCGAGGCCTTGACCACTATCGACGTCAACACCGGGCGCTTCGTTGGCCGCAGCAATCTCGAGGACACCATCCTCAAGACCAACCTCGAGGCGGTGCAGGAGATCGTCTACCAGCTGCGCATCCGCAATTTGGGCGGCATCATCATCCTGGACTTCATCGACATGGAGCGCCGCAGCTCCCGCGAGCGGGTCTATTCGGCGCTGCGCGAGGCGTTGCGCCGCGACCGTTCCAAGACGACCCTAAGCCGCATCACCGAGCTGGGCTTGATCGAAATGACGCGCAAGCGCACGCACGAGAGCCTCGCGCGGGTGCTCTGCGAGAGCTGCGCGGTCTGCGAGGGCCGCGGCTACATCAAGAGCCGGACGACGGTCTGCTACGAGATCTTCCGCCAGATCCAGCGAGAGGCGCAGGGCATGGACGAGAGCAAGATATTGGTGCAGGTACATCCCTCGGTCTACGAGGTCTTGAACGACGAAGAGCGGGAGGGGCTGATCGAGCTGGAAAAAAAGATCTACAAGAAGATCGTGGTCGAGCCGGTGGCCAGCTTCAACCCCGAGCATTACGAGGTCAAGGCGATCCGCGGCTGAACGCCTAGCGGAACCACTTGGGCAGGGTCATGAGGACGATCGTCAAGACGAAGCCCATCAGGGACAGGGCGAAATAGACCTTGAAGTAGCGGTCGACCAGGTTTTTAAAGATACGGCTCATCGGGAATCTCCTTCTCCCGAAGAAAAATATGTTCAAATTTCAGGCCAAAATATTAAAATAGCGGGGTTGCCCGAGGCCTCTCGGAGACCGTGGCTTTAACTTATTGAAATTATTTAATTTTAATAAACAGTTCACCGGCGGGGCGCGCTGGACGGGCCTCCGGCCGCGGAGGTCGGGCCCTCCAATCGGATAAGATTTTGAAAATTAGAGGGATTTTTATGTGGCGGCGAGTCCCCGGACAGCGCGTCAGGGGCTGATTTTTTCCCGAGGCCTCTTCTTGACTCGGTGGGGAAAAACGGATAACTCTTCGCGCCCTCGCATCTCTTTTGGGGCGCGGGTTTTTGCGCAAAGGATTTCTTATGAAGTACGCGATCATCGAGACCGGCGGGAAGCAATACAAGGTCTCCGAAGGCGAAAAGGTCAAAATCGAAAAGGTCCCCGAGGGCGTGGTCGGTCAGTCGATCGAATTCACCCGCGTGCTCTTGGTGGGCGGCGAGACCCCCGTGATCGGCACGCCGGTCGTCGAGACGGCGAAGGTCGCCGGCGAGATCGTCGCTCAGGCCAAGGACAAGAAGGTCATGGTCTTCAAGAAGAAGCGCCGCAAGGGCTATTCGAAGCATTTCGGGCATCGGCAAGAATTCACCGAGGTCCTGATCAAACAAATTTCGGGGTAGGGGCCGTTCGCGAACGGCCCCCGCGGATTTCGCAAAAAACCCGAAACAAGATTCGATAGAGGAAGATGTCATGGCACATAAGAAAGCAGGCGGCTCCAGCAAAAACGGGCGCGACTCCAACGGCCAACGGCGCGGCGTGAAGGTCTATGGCGGCCAAAGCATCCCCGCGGGTTCCATCCTCGTGCGGCAGTGCGGCACCAAGATCTATCCCGGCAAGAACGTCGGCCAGGGCAAGGATTTCACCCTTTTCGCCAAGATCAGCGGCGTGGTGAAGTACGAAGAGTTCGGCCGCGACCGGAAGCGGGTGAGCGTCTATCCGTCGGCTTGAAGCCGAAGCGATTTTCAATCAAGACCCCGCAGCGATCTCACTGCGGGGTTTTTTTTCGGCCTTTGCCTCCAATTTCGATTTTCCCATGCCAATTTCGCTCTGGGATCGCATGAGAGGTTAAGGGAATGAAATGAAGTTCATCGACGAAGTCCACATTACAGTACGCGGCGGTGGGGGCGGCGACGGCTGCGTCTCCTTCCGGCGGGAGAAGTACGTGCCGCGCGGGGGGCCCGACGGCGGCAACGGCGGGGACGGCGGGGCGGTGGTTTTTCAGGCCGACCCGGGATTGCTGACCCTGCTGGATTTCCGCTACCGCAAGATCTTCGAGGGCGAGCGCGGCGGCCACGGCCAAGGCGCCAACCGTTACGGCCGCACCGGCCGCGACGAGGTGGTGCGGGTTCCGGTCGGCACGGTGGTCAAGGACCCGGAGAGCGGCGAGATCTTGGCGGATCTCATCGAGCCCGGCCAGCGCTACCTGGCGGCGAAGGGCGGCCGCGGCGGGCGGGGCAACCTCTCTTACGTCTCCTCGGTCAACCGCGCCCCGCGCCGGTCTACGCCGGGCAAGGCGGGCGAGGAGCGGGAATTGACCCTCGAGCTCAAGCTTTTGGCCGACGTCGGCCTGATCGGCCGGCCCAACGCGGGGAAGTCGACCCTGATCTCGCGCATCTCGGCGGCCAAGCCGAAGATCGCCGACTATCCCTTCACGACCTTGACGCCGCAGCTGGGCGTGGTGAAGGCGGGCCTGAAGAGCTTCACGGTGGCCGACATCCCCGGCCTGATCGAGGGCGCCCACGAGGGCGCAGGCATGGGCGTCAAGTTCCTGCGCCACATCGAGCGGACCCGGGTTTTCCTGCACCTGATCGACTTGAGCGACCCGGAATACCCGGACCCCTGGAAGTCCTATCAAATGATCGACAAGGAGCTCTTGGCCTATTCCCCCGAGTTCAAGAAGCGCCTGCGCTGGGTGGTCTTCACAAAAATCGATTTGCTCTCCGATCCGAAGGTATTAGAAAAGGCGGAGAAGGCCTTCGCCGCGAAGAAATTGAAGACCTTTGCGCTCTCCGCGGTGACGGGGCAGGGAGTGGACAAGTTGCTCCGCGCCCTGGAAAAAGAAATTTTGTAATAATGGATATGCGGTCGGCCTTAAAAAACAAAAAACGCATCGTAGTGAAGATCGGCTCCTCGATCCTGACCGACGCCGAGGGCCGCCTCGACCCCAAGGTCTTCCAGCGCCTCGCCTCCGAGGTCGCCGAGCTGCGCGCGGCGGGCAAGAAGGTGATCCTGGTCAGCTCCGGCGCCATCGCCGCGGGCATGAAGCGCCTGGGTTTTGCGAAGAAGCCGCACCTGATCCCGCAGAAGCAGGCGATGGCCGCCGCCGGCCAGACCGCCCTGATGCACGAGTACGAAAAGGCCTTCGCCAAGCGCGAGATCAACGTCGCCCAGATCCTGCTCACGCGCGACGACCTCGCCAATCGCCGCCGCTTCCTCAACGCGCGCCATGCGATCGCCGAGCTGCTGCGCCTCGACGTGATCCCGATCATCAACGAGAACGACACCGTGGCGGTGCACGAGATCAAGATCGGCGACAACGACAACCTCTCCGCCCTGGTCACCAACGTGGCCGAGGCCGACCTGCTCGTCATTCTGACCGACATCGACGCGGTCTACGACGCGGACCCCAAGATCAAGAAGGACGCCAAGCGCCTGGGCCTCGTCGAAAGCATCGACAGGGGCCTGTGGAAGGGCGCCTCCGACACGCTGCGCGCCGGCTCCACCGGCGGGATGCGCACCAAGCTCGAGGCCGCCGAGAAGGCCGCCGACTACGGCGTGACGACGATCATCGCCAACGGACGCGAGCCCAAGATCGTCGAGCGCCTGCTCGCCGCCGAGGACTTGGGCACGGTGATCCTCCCGAAGGGCGGCACCGACCGCCTCACCGCGAAGAAGCACTGGATGGCCTATACGCTTAGGCCCGCCGGCGCGCTGTTGGTCGATGCGGGCGCCAAGGAGGCCCTGATCGGCAAGGGCAAGTCTCTGCTACCCTCCGGCGTCCGCGCCGTGGAAGGCGAGTTCTCCCAGGGCGACCCCATCGACGTGAAGGTGGAAGGGGAGGAGCCCTTCGCCCGGGGTTTGAGCAGCTACAGCGCGAAGGAGCTCGGCCTCATCAAGGGCTGCAAGACGAGCGAGATCGAGAAGCTCCTGGGCTACAAATATTTCGACGAGGTAATCCACCGCGACGACCTGGTCCTGCTCGGCGATAAACCCAAGTGAGGCGCGGCGGCGTAGGAGCCTTATGCATTTAAAAATTTCCAGCTTGGCTTTGCTGTGCCTCGCCCCCGCCTTGGCCCTGGGCCAGGCCGGCGAGACCGCCATCGTCAAGCAGGCCGTGCAGCTCCAGCAAGAGGCCCCGGCCGACACGCGCATCGCCGACTTCTTCGAGCAGATGAAGGCTAACCCCCTCGACCCCGGTGCGCACGTCAAGCTGGGCGATATCTATCATGAGCGCGCCCTTTACGAGCTGGCGATCCAGTCTTACCGCCAGGCCCTCGAATTGCAACCCAAGCTCGCGACGGCCCACCTCGGCCTGAGCCAGGTCTTTCGCAAGAAGAAAATCCCCGCCCTCGAGCTCGCCGAGATGGAGGCCGCGGTGGCCGACGCCCCCGAAGACCCCGCCCTGCGCCTGAAGCTGGGCACCCTCTACATGGAGCCGGCGCACTTCGACTACAAGAAGGCCAAGAAGCAGTTCGAGGCCTTGAAAAAAATCCAGTCCCCCCTGGCCCTCGAGTTGGGCGCCAAGATGGGATTGGACTAATCCCGCCGATTGCAGTACCTTTTTCGCTCCAATCTGCAATGACGGGAGGCTTCCGATGCGATCCATCGTTTCACTCGCTTTGGTTCTTCTATGGTTGGCGGCCCCGGCCGCCCTCAGCGCCCAGACCGGAGGGAGCAACCCCAACTCCAAGAGCGCCCTCGAGCTGGGCCAGACTCCGACGGACGTCTCCGTTGAGGTCGAAAACGTAGTCCAGAGCGGCATGACCCGCATCATCGACGGCATCAAGGAGGCCGGCGATCTGGTCAAGAAAAACCAGTGGGAGGACGGAGACGCCAAGCTGCAGGAGGTGCGCGATTTCATCCGCCAGGCCATGGACAAGATGAAGGCGGTGGAGGGGGATGAAGAGCGCGAGCTGAGCTTCGGCAAAATTTTGAATTATCTCGACGACGCCGACTACGCCATCGACCAGCGCCGCAAATCCCCGGCCCTGCAGAATCTCACCCAGGCCTACAAGATGACGGTGGCGCTCTCAAAGAGCCCCGTATTGAAGCTCGTCGCCTCGAAGGTCTCGCTCTACCTCGCCAACCAACAGATCCAGGGCAAGAACTACGCCAGCGCGGGCGCCTTTCTCGACCGGGCCATCGACAGCCTGACCGCGGTCCAGCAGGATCCCGGCCTCAACCAAAAAGAGATCAACGCTCTGAAGAATTCCATCGTCATCGCCCACCAGCAGGTCATCAACGGGCAGCGCTACGACGGCAGCTACATGAGCAAGCTCTACCAGCGCGCCACCGCGGCGACCAGCAACGCGCTCTACCAGTACTACGACATGTGGACGCGGACCCCGGTGCCCTGGGAGGCCTGGGAGTAGTGCCGGCAACGCGCTTTTATCAAAGGCCCGGCTTCTATTTCCTTCTGTTCGCGTTATTTCTCGCGGTGCTGCTGCTCTCGGAGGGAGTGCCCTTTCGCGGCGAAAAGGCTTCGTTGGGGCCGAGGGAGAACCCCCACGCGGCGGGGCCGCCGCATGAATTTCCGGCACGTTTCGCCTTGGCCGCTCAGGACCCGCTTAAGGCCGAATCCATCCAGCTGGGCGCGGAGATCTTCTATCAAACTCCGAAGTTCGCCGCGAAATACGTCGGCAACGGCCTTTCCTGCAACAGCTGCCACTTTCAGGGCGGCACCCAACAGGGGATGTTGGGCCTGGTGGGCGTCGCGCTGAAATACCCCGAGTTCGATCCGCGGGCCGGGCGGACAGTGACCTTGCAAGAGCGGCTCCAGAGCTGCTTTCTGCGCAGCCTGAACGGCAGGGCCCCGCCGGATGGCAGCGCCGTCCTGCAAAACCTCGTCGATTACGTGAGCTATCTTTCGACCGGCGTCTCGAAGGACCAGCACTTGGAGTGGCGGGCCTTGGATTGGATCCCCGCTTCGGAACGGACCCCCCTCGACAAGCTCGATCCGGCGGCGGGCCGGGCGCTCTTCGAGCAAAAGTGCGCCGCCTGCCACGGCCGAAGCGGCGGCGGCGACGGTTGGGCCCCGGCCCTCTGGGGCGACAAGACCTTCAACGACGGCTCGGGCTTGGCGCGGGTCTACACCTTGGCGGGCTTTCTCTACCGGGCGATGCCGCTCTCTTCGCCGTCGAGCCTGAGCCTCGAGCAGGCCCAGCAGGTCGCGGCCTACCTGGACGCGCTGCCCCGCCCGATATTTTCGGGCAAAGCCCAAGATTACCCCGGAGGAGACATTCCTTCGGACGCCGTGTATTACCCGCAAAAATACTTGGAAAATCCCCTCGCGGCGCGCCTGAAGCTTGAGGGTGGAGAGGTCGCAGACTAACTGATTTCGGTCAGTGAAGCGCTTGTGATTCATGGTTATAACAACTTTATCTAAACAGGAGGCATTTATGACTTCATTTCTAAAGATATTCAGCTCCGTCCTAGCCCTGGGTTTTCTGTTTGCCTTCGCGGCCCCGGCCTATTCCCAAAGCGATCCCGATCGTCAGGCGATGATCGAGCGCCATGAGAAGATGGCCAAGGCCCATCAAGAGATGGTGAAGTGCCTCAAGTCGAAGAAGAGTCTCGACGAGTGTCGCGCCAAAATGAAGGAAAGCTGTCCCATGATGCAAGGCGGCGCCTGCCCGATGATGGGCGAGGGGGCCGCCTGCGGCAAGGGCGGCGACGGCGCCTGTTGCCCCATGTGCGCGGAGGCGGGCTGCGGTTCCGGACACGGGCACCACGGGAAGGGCCGGTAAATCGGCGGGGGCCTAATCCTTTTCCGCGAAACGAGCCGGAACTTAAAAGAAGCGATGGAGGTATTTCCTTGGAAGCCCCTTATCCAGCGGCTAGACTATATCCATCTCCAAGGAATGACCATGGGATTTAAATTAATCTGCCGACGGATTGTTTCCTGCCTATTTTTAAGCGTTTTAACGATGTCGGCCTGCGGGGGAACTCCCCCCGACACGGGGCTGGGCAACAGCGGCGGCGGCGGAGACCTCGGCGCCTCGGCGCCGGATTCGGGCGACAACTTCAGCCTCGACCTGGCACTGGAATTGGCGAGGCTGGACCTGCAAGCCTATCAAATGCTGAACGACTTCGAGAACGGGCGGACCTTTACGCTACCCGCGCCCTACACCTTGGTGCAAACCTACCTGACCAGCGAGCCCTTCGCGGGCGAGAGTGCCGACGATAGCGTGCCCATCGCCTTCGTCGCCACCAAAGACCAAAACATCTACGTCGTGTTCCGCGGCACCAAGACGATCGTCGAGTGGTTGGACGACGCGCAGCTCGGCCAAGTGCCCTACTCTTTCCTCTCGAGCGGCGGCCTGACCGAACAGGGCTTCACGAGCGTCTACGCGACGATTCATTCCGAGATCGTTCAGACGGTGAAGCAACTGGCCCAGTCGGGGGATTTCACGACGCTCTACGTGACCGGACACAGCCTCGGCGCGGCGCTGGCGGTGTTGGCGGCGCCGGAATTGGCCAAGGCGACGCCTTTCGCCTCTCCCGTCATGTATAGTTTTGCCGGTCCGCGGGTGGGCAATCCCAAGTTCGGGCTCAATACCTACGATCCCAACGTCGCGACCAGTTGGCGGGTGGTCAACACCAACGACCTGGTGCCCAAGTTGCCCAACCAGGTGACGGTGGTCTTCGAGGGCGGGACCTACAAGACCTATTTTTACCGACACGTCGAGACCGAGCTCGACATCACCTTCGGCAACCCCGTCTCGGGGCCCACCGACGTCACCGACATCGAATTCAACCACTCCTTGTGCAACTACTACAACACGCTCTGCGCGGAGACCGCTGACCCCCAGGCCTGCGAGCAGCAGGCGGGCGGGGCGGACGGCTGCAACACCTAGTCCCGGTGCACGGTCTGCGGGGAGAAGGCCGGCAGGCAGAGGGCGATGTATTCCGCCCCTTCCGGGTCGGGGCTGCTGTAGCGAACCCACTCGCCCTTGGCGGCGATCACCGCCTGGCCCGCGCCGACCTTCAGGCTGCCGCCCTCGAACTCCACGGTCAGAGATCCCTTCAGAACCAAGGTGTACTCGTCGAATTCCGGCCGCTGGCCCGGTTCGGTCCAACCCGCCGGACTCTGCATGTGGGCGAGGCTTAAGGCCTGGGTGTCCGTGTTCACCCTGCCGACGTATTCGCGGATGACCTTGGGTTTGTTGCCGGCGGCCGGGATGACGGTGGGATGGGGGATGAGACGGGGCATGAGACGGGGCATAGGGGCCTTTCTTTGGATTTCGGTTGGCGTTTTGGGGCTTCCCCGGCAAAATACCCCAAATTCCCCCGGAAGGAAAACACCCAGGATGGCTATGAAACGACTAGGCCGGGCCCTGCTGGCCGCTCTTCTTTTGCCGCTGCTCGGCGGCGCCTGCGCGAAGTTTCGCCCCCACTCCTCCCGGGACGCCGAGTTCCACCAGCGCGTCCAGACCCAGGAGCAAGGCAAGCTGAAGGTCTCCGTCGCGGCGCTCAGCGACAAGGAGAGCAAGTATTACTTCGGCGTGCCGTTGGCGAAAAAGCGGATCCAGCCGGTGTGGTTGAAGGTGGTCAACGACGACGTGAAGCCCTACTGGCTCATGCCCATCGCCATGGACCCGGATTACTACTCGCCCAACGAGGCGGCCTACCGGCACCACTTCGGTCACGCCAAGCACGACCAGGCGAAGATGGACGAGTATTTCAACGACCAGCAGATCGATTTCTACGCCCCGCCCGGGAAGACCACCGAGGGTTTCGTCTACGTCAACGCCGACCAAGGAGCCAAGGAGGTCAGCGTCGAGCTCTTGGCCGAGGACGACTTGAAGCGCTTTTCCTTCGTGGTGCCGGTGCCCGGGCTGAAGGCGGATTTCCAAACGGTCGATTTCGACAAGCTCTACAAGCCCGAGGAGATCCGCGAGGTCGATCTGGCCGCCCTGCGCAAGGAGCTGGAGGCCTATCCCTGCTGCACCTTCAATAAGAAGGGCCAGGGCGGCAAGGGAGACGCGGTCAATTTGGTCTTCGTCGGGGACGACGAGGACCTGATCACCAGCTTTATCCGGCGCGGCTGGAAGGAGACCGCGGCGCAGGACAAGGGTTCGTCCTGGAAGATGTTCAAGGCCTTTTTCTTCCACACGCCTTACGAAAACGCCCCGATGAGCAAGCTCTACCTCTTCGGGCGGGGACAGGACATGTCCTTCCAGAAGCCTCGGCGGACCATCCACCAGCGCAATCATCTCCGGCTGTGGATGACCCCGCTGCGTTACCTGGGCAAGCCCGTTTGGATCGGCACGATCAGCCGTGACATCGGCATTCGGGGGACCCTCAAGTCGCCCTTCTTCATGACGCACAAGATCGACTCCGACGTCGACGAGGCGCGCGACTTCGTCCTGCAAGACCTGCTGTATTCGGAGGCCGTCGGCGGCTTCGGCTACGTCAAGGGCGTCGGCGAGTACACTTACGAGCATCCCAGAAAAAATTTCATGGACGACACCTGGTACACCGACGGCCTGCGCATCGTCGTGATGTTCACGGATTACCCGACCTCGGTCCTGGACGCGAAGCAGCTGAAGTGGGAGACGCCGCCTTCGGAGCATCGGGACTTCTTCCTCAACAATCCGGAGTACCTCGAGCCCGACCCGAAGTGAGGCCTATTTGGCCAAGTCGCGCAGCGGCCCCTTGCGGTTGACGAGGTCCTTGAGAGAGCCGTAGCCGATCTCGACCTCGGTGGGCCCGTAGACGTAGGCCGCGACCTCGTAGGGATTGAAATAGAAGATCAGCCCGTCCGCGCCGGCCGCGAAGTTGTCGTTGAGTTGGAATTTTCCGCCGGGGAAATCGAAGCCGGCCTCCTCGAGGCCCTGGCCCTCGGGGATCTTTCGGACCTCGCGGAATTTCTTCTCGCCCAAGGCGTTCAGCTTGTCGAGATAGCCGGGAAGCAGGAGCTCATCTAGCGTATAGGGCGCGCCGTTCTTGGGATTGAGGCTGGCCAGCGTCCGGCTCGAATTGGGGTGGGCCCCGCCGAGGAACTGCGTCTCCCGGAAGGAGAGGCTGAGGATCTTGGGGTCCTGGACCAGGACGTCGACGCCGCGCTCTAGGCTCCAAATCTGAGGCGCGTTGGGGAATTGCCGGCGATAGGCCTGGAAGTCCGCGAAGAAGTCCGCGGCAAAGCCCTCCAGGTCGCTCGCTTTCTTTTCTCCGGTCGGCGCGAGCAGGAAGTCCATGACGCGCCGGTTAATCGCCTTCAGCCCGGCGGGGTTCGGCCCCTGGCTAAAGACGGGGTAGGAGAATTTCAAATAAGTGCAGTTTTCGTTCCCCGGACTGCATTGGTTGAAGCCGCGGGAGAATGCCTCGATTTGGTGGCGGAGCGGGGCGCTCCGCTGGCAGGCGGCGAGGGGAGTCAGGCAGAGCAGGACGATCCATAAGCGAAGAAAGGAACGGCGCATGGCGGCCTCCTTGACGGATCCAGGTATAAACCGGGAGGCGGCTCCGGGTCTCGCGATTTTTTCAATGCCGGCTTTTCTTCCCGGCCAATCCGGGTAAAATCTCCCCGTTGCGATTTTCGAGTCCGCTAACCCATTTTTCGGAGGAGTCGGCGATGCGAATCTTAGCGAAAAGAGGCCTCCTGGCGGCGGCCGCCCTTTTCTTGGTCCTTCCCGCGGCCGGCCGCGCCAAAGACGAGGCCAAGGACGCGAAGGCCGGCAAGGCCAAGGGCAAGGTCCAGTGCGCGATGGCCTTCGAGCTGCGCAGTTGGGCGGTCTTCTACAAGTCCGGCAAGGGCGAGGGGACCATTACTTGCAATAACGGCCAGAAGGCCGACGTCAAGATCCGCACCCATGGCGGCGGGGTGCAGTTCGGGAAGAACAACATCGCCAACGGCTCGGGCAAGTTTTCTCCGGTCCGGAAGTTGGAAGAGCTTTACGGCAAATACGCCTCGGTCGGCGGACACGGCGGGGCGGTGAAGTCGAGGATCGGGCAGTCGCTTTCGAAGGACGACATCTCGCTCGACATCAAGGGGACCGGCACCGGCGTCAACTTCGGTTTCGACTTCGGCAGCTTCCGCATCTCGCCGATGAGCGCCGAGGACAAGGAGGATTGGGAGGAGCGCGAGCGGGAGGAGGCCGAAAGGGAAGCCAAAAAGCGGGCGGAAGAGGCGAGGAAGGCCGCCGAGAAGAAGGAGGACGCGAAATGAAGCTCTGCTACATGCCCGGCAGCTGCGCCCTGGCGCCGCACATCGCCCTGCACTGGATAGGCCGTCCATTCGAGATTTGGAAGATCGACCGCGAGCTGCTGCAGGACCCGCAGTATCTCAAGATCAACCCCCTCGGCAAAGTCCCCGCCCTGATCGAGGACGACGGCGCGACGCTCACCGAGTGCGGCGCTATATTAACCTACCTTGCGGAGAAATTCCCCGAGGCGCGGCTCGGCCCCGGCGAGGGGATCCGCGCGCGCTACGAGATGAACCGATGGATCTCGCACTTGGGCGGCAATGTCCACCCGGCCTTCTATCCCTTCTTCCTGACCGCCCGCTACCATCCGGCCCCCGCCCAGCATCCGGCCGTCCAAGAGCAGGCCCAGGCGCAGATCTACAAGCAGATGGACCTGATGGAGCGGCAAATGGCGGGACGCGACTGGGTCTTGGAGGGGCGGAAGACGGTCGTCGACGCCTACCTCTTCGCGCTGTTCCGCTGGAACAAGCGCCTGCCGCGGCCGATGACGGAGTATCCCAACCTCCTGGGCTGGTACCGGAAGATGGGCGAGGACGCGGGGGTGGCGAGGGCCCTGGCGGAGCAAGGGTTGGAGCTATAGTTTCAAGGCATAAAAAAAGCCGGCCTTGCGACCGGCTTTTTTATTTTGAAGAAAGCCTAGCGTCCGGCTCGGACCCGCAAGCCCAAGATCAGGAGTCCCAAGACCCCGAGGGCCGCCGAAAAAGACGGGAGGCCGTGGGCCGCCCGCGGCACCGACAGGGCGCAGCCGCCTCCGTTGATCGCGGGGTTCAGGGCGCAGAGATTGGTGCAGAGGTCCCCATCGACCGAATTGCCGTCGTCGCATTGCTCGCCGGGGTCCTGCGTGCCGTTGCCGCAGACGGCCTCCAGGAGGCAGAGGGCGTCGCAGCCGTCGCCGGCCGCGAAGTTGCCGTCGTCGCATTCTTCCCCGGAGTCGACCGTGCCGTTGCCGCAGAGGCTGAGCGTGCAGTCGTTTTCGCAGCCGTCCCCGTTCACGTCGTTGCCGTCGTCGCATTCCTCGTTGAAGGCCGGCTGGCCGTCCCCGCAAAACCGGGAAAAGGCGATGGCGTCCAGGCCCAGGATCGTCGGGCCGACCGTCGTGACCACGCCGTCCTCAGTGTTGATCGTCACCAAAAAGGAATCGTCGTTGCCGTCGAAATCCCGGAAGGATCCGTAGAGCTGGAGCGTCACCGGATGAAAGTCCAGGGCATTGACGGCGTTGACGCCGTTGCCCGCGCTGGCCGGAATGAGGGTGGCGACCCCGGTGGCGGGGTCGATCGTGATCAGGCCGTCGGAATCGATGGGCGTGCCGTAAATCGTCCCGGTGACGGGGTGCGCCGCGAGGCCGTTGCCGCCGTCGTCGAAGCCGGAGGGATTGGCGGGCGGCGTGCCGGCGCCGGTGACGGGATCGATCGTATATAAGCCTTCCAGGGTGTCGCAGCTGTCGCTGTAGCCGAAGAGGGTGTTTCGGGTGAGGTCGTAGGTGATGTCGGGCATGCGGCCGCATTCGCCGTTGACGTTGTCGTCGATGACGTCGATCAAAGTGCCTTGTCCCGTCGCGGTGTCGATCTCGATGAGAAGGGCGGTATTGTCGACGAATTCGTTGTCCCCGTTCGCGCTGCCGACCAGCCGGCCGTCGGGGAGGAAGGCCAAACCGGTGACATTGTTGAAACCGATGGGACCGACCTCGGTGGCCGTGCCGGTTTGGGGGTCTATCGTATACAGGCTGCTGGGCCGGGGTTGTCCTCCGGATGCGGAATTGGTGGCGGCCCCGTAAAGGGTCTGCGCGGAGGCCTCGCCTCCCAATAAAAGCGTCGCCAAGACGGATAAGAGGGAGAACAGGCCTTTGCGGTGGAAGGGAAGGCGTTGGGATCGCATGGAAACCTCCTTAAGTGCGGGCACAGTAAGGAGCTCCCCGACCCAAGACAAGGAAAAAAAAGGGCCGCCGCTCGCGCGACGGCCCGTTCCCTTACCACTTCTCCTCTGTAACACTGTTGAAAAAACCCGTCGTTATTCCGGCCGGAGCAAGTCCGGCCTCCATTTACCGCCCAAAAATCCTTCGGATTTTCGGGGCCCGCCAATCCGCCTTCGGCGGCTTGGCCCGATGACCGGTGGGTTATTTTCAACAGAGACCTTTAAGTTACTTCTTGCCCCTGCGTAAGGGCGAAATCATCAGCGCCGCGGCAAAGAGGGCCCAGGGCGCCAGGTCGGTGGTGCCGCTGCCGGCGTCGCCCAGGGCGCAGCCCATGTTGCCGCTGCCTTCGAAGTACCAGGCGGGGTAATCGAAGGGGCTGCCCACCTCGTCCACCGCGATCTCGCCGTCGGCCTCGAAGCCGTCGACCTTGGTGGCCTCGGGGATTCCGTTCAGCTCGTCCTCCGAGGGAATCCCTTCCTCCGCCGCCGGAGTCTCCTCGACTTCTTCCGTCGGCTCCTCGGTCTCATCCGAAGGTTGCTCTTCCTCTTCGCCGGGCTCTTCCGCGTCGTCGGAGGGCTGTTCCCCCTCGTC
>JAANMW010000714.1_pt1 | contig 38966 bp, 35 predicted proteins | sample 7279671 | NCBI WGS metagenome assembly JAANMW01 (sample SAMN14094541, study PRJNA606508) | bioreactor metagenome | isolation source: A lab-scale SPAN reactor treating ammonium-rich wastewater day 247 | place: Ireland: Galway | collected 2017-09-19 | reverse complement strand
GGCGGCCGGGGCGGCGCGGGGCGCGGCGCCGGCTGCCGGCTGCGGCGCGGCCGGCTTCGGGGCCGGTTTCCGCGCCAGGATCTGGGGCGCGGGCCGGGCCGGTGCGGGCGGGCCAGGTGCGCGCAGTTGCAGCCGTTCGGCCGTCGCGGCCAGGCGCTCGGGGTCGGTGGGCAGGCTTGGCGCTTTCGCCGGGGCCGGGGCGGCGGGTTGCGGCTGCTGAGTCCTTGGCGGGGCGAGGTGGCGAAAGCCCTTCAGGACCACCCGCGCGGTGACGGGGGCCGGCGGGTTGCCGGGCCTGGGCGCAGGCGGCGGGGCCGGCTCGGGCCGTTGGGCCTTGGGCGGCGCGGCCTGGGGCTTGGCTGCGGGCTTGCGCGGTCGCGGGCGCGGTGCCGGCTCGGGCCGGGCGGCGGCCAGGTGCGGCCTTGCCGGTGTCGCGGCCCTTTGCGGCGCGGGCTTCCGGTCGGGCGGCGGCGGTGCTGCTGACTTGTCCTTTGCCGGCCTGGGCCGCGGCGCGGCGGGCTTGGGCTGCGATGCCGGCCGGGGCTGGGCCGGCGGGGGCGCAGGCGCGCGCGGCGGCGAGGGGGGCGCTGCCGGGGGCAGGGGCGCGGCCTGCTCCATCACAGGGATCCCCGCGGATTCGGGCGCCGGTTGCGGCCCGGTGGCGGGGCGCAGCCGGGGCTGGGGATCGCCCGCACCGGCGAGGGGACCGACCAGCGATGTCAGCCTGGGCGCGCGCATCACGGCTCCTCCGCCAGCGTCCGCGCGGCAAGGATGCGGCGCAGATAGTCCTGCCGGCGCGAAACGGGCAGGGCGAGGATCTCGGTCTCGGACCAGTGATAGCTCATCGCGATCAGGTGGATCTCGTCCAGCAGCGTTGCCGCGCGGCTGCGCAACTCGGTGTCGAGGAACTCGGCCACATCCAGCGGCAGGACCAGCGCCGCGCCGCAATCCGTGCAGGCGGTGCCGATTTCCAGCCCCAGCCCGGCGACTGCGCTTTCCAGCGCGGCGATGACGGTTTCGCGGTCGGGACCGGCCAGCCGCGCCTCGGCCTGGGCGGGCTCCATCCCCGCCGCCAGCGAAAGCAGCGCGGCCAGCGCCGCCTCTCCGCGAAGCCCCCGCCGTTCCAGCGCGATGAGATCGCCAAGCCGCAGGAGCCTCAGCGGCACGCCGTCCAGCGGCAGCGGCGCCGCGGGTTCGCGGGGCAGGTCGTCCAGGGAAAAGGCCAGCGCATTGCCGGCGCCGCAGCCGGTGCAATCGGTCTCGGATTCGATGTGCGGGCCGATCAGGGCGCGGCGCAGGGCCAGCAGCGCCTCTTCCCATTCGGGCAGGGTCAGGGCGGACAGCGCCTCGATTCCGCGGCCCCCGACCGCGGCGGCCAGCGCGGCCAGCCGCCCGTGGGGCCCGTCCGCGGGGGCGTGGAAGGCGATTTCATCCTGTCCCGTCAAAGCGCGCACGGCTTGCTCCTTTCCCGGCGGTCCAGTCTTCCGGTGATCCGGTGATCCGGTGGCCGGTCAGGTTTCGGCAGGCTCGGTCACGGCCTCGTCGAGGACGAAGTTCTCGTATTCGACCTTCAGCGTCTGGATGGCGACGGCGTTGGCGTTGGCGTCCATTTCCGGCAGGGCCTGGAATTCGCTGGCCCAGGCCCGCATCAGGTTGAAGGCCATGACCGGGGCGCCCTGCATGTTCAGCACCTCGACCCGGACGGATTTGCGATAGTTGACCAGGCTGTTGGCCGCCTCGCCCTGCGGGTTGTTGACCTGGTTGGCCCATTCCAGGAACTGCCGGTCATGGGTCAGGCCGGATTCGAATGTCACCGGCTCGAACTTGGTGCGGCCGGGCATCTTGCGCACGATGCCGGCATCGGCGGCGACGCGCCATTCGATCGCCTCGGTCGTCTTCTTGATCGCCGACATCTTGGACAGGGCGGCGACGACCCGCCCGTCCCATGTCACCCGGAAGCGGAAGTTCTTGTAGGGGTCGATGCGATGGGCGTTCACGTTGAACATCGGCATGGGCTGCCTCCTTTTCGATCAGCCCGCGCCTAGCGGCGGGTCATCTGGCTGAGTGTTACGATGACGAATTCGGCCGGGCGCAGCGGCGCGAAGCCGACCTGGACATTGACCACCCCCGCCGCCTGGTCGTCCGGCGTGGTGGTGTCGCTGTCGCATTTGACGAAATACGCCTCGCGGCTGGTCGCCCCGGCAAAGGCGCCGTTGCGGAACTGGGCCTCCATGAAGGCGCCGATGGTGGCGCGCAGCGCGGCCCAGAGCCGTTCGTCATTGCCCTCGAACACGGCCCATTGGATGCCGTTGAAGATCGACCTGCGCAGGAACATCGCGGTGCGGCGGACGTTGATATAGCGCCATTCCGTGGTCGGCCGCCCGGTGCGCGCGCCCCAGACCACGCGGCCCGCGCCCGGCACCGTGCGCAGCGCATTCAGCCCGTGCGGGTTCATGCGGTCCTGGTCGCGGTCCAGCACCTGGAAATCCAGGCCCACCGTGCCCGACAGTGCGGCTTCCAGCCCCGCCGCCACCTTCCAGACGCCGCGCCGCCCGTCGGTGCGCCCGTAAAGCCCGGCGACATGGCCGGCCGCCGGGATCGCCCGCACCGGATCGCGGCCAAGGCCCGCGGGATCGGGGACCACGATCCGCGGCCAGTAGAGCGCGCGGAAATCCGAGCCGGTGATGCCGTTGCGCGCCTGGTCCACCGCATTGCCCACGGGATCCTCGGCCGCGGTCGAGCGTGGCGCATCGGCCACCAGGAACAGGTCGCGCTGCGGGCGCGCCTCGACATAGGCCAGCACGGCGTTGACGAAGCCGGCATGCTGCGCATTGGTCGTCGCGCTCAGCAGCCCGTCCGAGGCGCAGACGATCAGCGCCGCATCGTCGATCCCGTCCAGCGCGGTCAGCGCCGCGCCGTAGCCGGCCGCGGGGAAGGTGGCGTTGCCGCCGGTGCCCCCGGCCAGCGCCGTGCCCGGCGTGGCCCCGGTCAGCGCCCCCTGGTTGCGCGGGCGGAAGGCGATGGGCGGCTCGACATCGGCCCAGGCCAGGTAGGCCGAGCGGGCAAGCTGGTCCAGCATGTATTTCTCGTCCGCCGGATCGGGGGACAGGCCCTCGAACCGCTCGACCTCGGCAAAGTTCGCCTCTCCGACGGGGCGGTAGAAGACGACGAGGTTGAAGCGGGCGGGGTCGGCATCGGTGCTGTCGGCGATGGCCACGCGCAGTGCGTTGCCCCAGGCCCCCGCGCCCCGCGCCCGCAGGGTCGAGCCGGCCGTCGTGCCGCCCGCGCCCAGCAGGATGCCCTCGGGGCCGGCGGGCATGTTGACGGGCCGGATGGCCGGGCCGGCCCAGCGGATGTCGGGGTCCGCGGCCAGTCGGGTGATGACGTTGTTGGGGTCGCCGTCGGCGGTCGTCAGGTTGGTCAGCGTCGGGTTGGGCGCGCGGTTGGCGAAACTCGCGCCGTTGTTGGTCGAGACGCGGACCGTCAGGTTGAAATGCGCCGCATCCCCGTCGGCCGCATTGGCGATGACGACCTGGATCTGCTCATCCGCGGCGGGCGCGCGCGCCTGCACGATCCGCGCCGTCGCCCCGCCCGCATCGCTGACGGTGATCGCGCGTTCGGCATCGACGGGCAGGCTGGCCACGGTCGCCGGCGCATTGCCGACGCCGGCGGCCAGGCGCAGGACATAGGCGCGGGGACCGCCGTTCTCGAAAAAGCCCTTGATCGCATAGGGCAGCAACAGCCGCGCCGTGCCCGCGTCGCCTTCGTTGCGGAAATAGCCGCCGAAGATGCGCTGGAACTGGATCTCGGACGAGATCGGCGTCGGGCCGGTCGGGCCGCGTTCGGTTTCGCCGACAAGGATGGTGACGGCGGTCGGCGCGGCCTCGATCGCGCGCGCGCCGCCGGGCGCCTCGCGAACATAGACCCCCGGCGTGAGAGGCGTAGTCATGATGCATGATCCTTGCTGCTTGTCGGCAGCGGTCCGGGGACAGAATATTCAGAAGCGGAGACTGTCTCTCCACCTGTCCGCGCCGTTCCCGACCCAGAGAAATTCGATTGTCCGGCCTTGCTTTCCGACCCAGGGGTCGGGCGCCTGAAAAGCAGTCCTTCCGGCCGGCGCTTGCGCGGAAGCGTGATCGGCGGTCTTCCGGTGTCCCGGAGCGGCCGAAGCACTTCATATCCTGTCGTTTTCGGGGCAAGGGCCCCAGAATGACGGCCCCAATGGCAGAGGGTGTCGTTCCCCGTCCATTATCACGATTACGATAGCTCACGGCCCGATTCTGTCAAGCCCCGGCGTGGGTTTGGCAGGGAGGTTGGCGGGGGCAAGAGGGGCCGATCGCCATCGCGATCCGCCAATCCCGCCGGTGCGCGCAGAAGGGGCGGCGCGCATCCCGGCAGGAACATTTCCCGATGCCCTTCGTTGTCCGGGATCAACAGGAGGCGAGCATGACCGACCATGACGATCACGTGGAGAAATTCTGGAGCCGGCTCGGGGGCATCAACTCCGGCATGCTGGGCCTGACCGAGGACGCGCGGCTTGTGCCCATGTCGCATTATGCCGACGCGGAAACCGGCAGGCTTTGGTTCATCACCGCCAAGGGAACCGACCTGGCCCGGTCCCTGGCCGCCGGCGGCAAGGATGCGGTGCATGTGGTCGCCGACGAGGGGAAGGGGCTCTTTGCCCGCATCCACGGTACGCTGTCCCTGTCCGACGACCGCGCCAAGCTTGACGAGCTGTGGAACGCCGTGGCTTCGAGCTGGTTCGAGGACGGCAAGCAGGACGAGGATGTCCAGCTTCTGCGCTTCGACCTTGCCGATGCCGAGGTCTGGGTGACGGGGGGCAGCCTGTCCTTTCTCTACCAGATGGCCAAGGCCAAGATCACCGGCGACAAGCCGGACATGGGAGAGCATTTCAGCCTCGGCTTCTGATCCTTGTCGTGGCGGCGGGCCGCCTTGCCGCAAGGATCAGCAAGCCGAAGACATCATAGACCAGCACGGCGATGCAGCCGGTCAGCACCCCGCCCTGGATGACGAAGGCCGGGTTGTTCGAGGTCAGCCCGGCGATGATCACCTCGCCCAGGCTGCGCGCGGCTACGGTCGAGCCGATGGTCGCCGTGGACAGCGCGATGACGACCGAGATGCGGATGCCCTCCAGGATCAGCGGCAGGGCCAGCGGCATCTCGACCTGCACCAGCATCTGGCGCGGAGTCATGCCGACCGCCCTGGCGGACAGCAGGACCGAGCCGGGCACCCCCCGCAGCCCCGCCAGCGCGTTCTCGAAGATCGGCAGCAGGCCATAGAGAAACAGGGCAAGGACCGTCGGCCGGGTGCCGAAGCCCAAGAGCGGCACCGACAGCGCCAGCACGGCGACCGGCGGGAAGGTCTGGCCGATATTGGCCAGCATCCGGGCGGTAGGCAGGAACTCGGCCCCGGCGGGGCGGGTGACGAGGATGGCCAGCGCCAGCGCGATGAGGGCCGAGGGCACCATCGCCAGCGTCACCAGCGCCAGATGCGATGCGGTGAGCCCCGCCAGCGTGGCGCGGTCATAGATGACCGGCCCGCCGGCGGGCGCAAAGGGGCGCAGGACGGGCTCGAACAGGGCGGGGAACAGGACCAGCGCGCCCGTCATGCCGACCAGAACGATCCAGCGCAGCGCGGTCATGCCGGCGGGGCCTGTCGGCCCGCGGCCAGGATGTCGTCGCGCGTGACGATGCCCAGCCCTTGCCCCCGGCCGTCCACCACCGGCAGCCGGTCGCGGCCGGTCCAGATCATCTCGGCCAGGGCGTCCGAGAGCGAGGCGGCGGCATCGACCGGATCGCCCTGGGCCTGGCCCGCGCGCAGGAGCGTGCCGACCGGCTTCAGCGCCAGCAGGCGCAGCGCGCGGCCCGTCTCGCCCACCAGGTCGGCCACGAAGGGGGTGGCGGGGGCGCGGACGATGTCCTCGGGCGGGCCGAACTGCTCGAAGCGTCCGTCGCGCATCACGGCGATGGCGTCGCCCAGATACAGCGCCTCGTTCATGTCATGCGTGACCAGCACGACGGTGGTGCCCAGCTGGCGGCGGATCCGCGTCAGGTCGCGCTGCGCCTGCCGGCGGATCAGCGGGTCCAGCGCGCCGAAGGGCTCGTCCATCAGCAGCACCTCGGGCCGGGCGGCCAGCGCGCGTGCGACGCCGATCCGCTGCGCCTGCCCGCCGGACAGCTGATGCGGATAGCGGGGGCCGATCTCGGCCGGGTCCAGTTGCAGCATGTGCAGCAATTCCTGGGTGCGGGCCTTGATCCGGGCCCTGGGCCATCCCAGCAGGGTGGGGACGACGCCGATATTGCGCGCCGCGGTCCAGTGCGGGAACAGCCCGTAGCCCTGGATGACGTAGCCGATGCCCTGGCGCAGCGACACCTCGGGGATGCGGGCGACGTCCTTGCCGTCGATCAGGACCCGGCCCGCGCTTGGCTCGACCAGGCGGTTGATCATCCGCAGCAGCGTCGTCTTGCCCGAGCCCGAGCTGCCGACGATGGCGGTCAGCGTGCCGCGCGCAAAGCGGGCGGTGACGCCGTCCACCACCGGCCTGCCGCCGTAGGTCTTGGTCAGGGCCTCGATCTCGATCATGGCGGCTGCATCCTGAAGGAGGCGATCACCAGGTCCAGCACCGCCGAGGTCAGGAAGGCCAGCGCCACCGTCGGCAGCACGCCCAGCAGGATCAGGTCGGTCGCCGTCTGGCCGATGCCCTGGAAGATGAAGGTTCCATACCCGCCCGAGCCGATCAGCGCCCCCACCGTGGCCAGCCCGATATTCTGCACCAGCACGATCCGCGCGGCGGCAAGGATGACGGGCAGGGCCAGCGGCAGATCGACCATCCGCAGCCGCTGGGCGCCGGTCATGCCCATGCCGGCCGCGGCCTCGGCCACCGCCGGCGGCACGGCATCGACCCCGGCCACGGTATTGGCGACGATGGGCAGCAGGGAATAGAGAAACAGCGCCACCAGCGCCGGCGCCATGCCGATGCCCCTGATCCTGGCCTCGGCCGCGGCGGGGACATGGGCGGCGATCCAGGCCAGCGGCACGATCAGCATCCCGAACAGCGCGATCGAGGGGATGGTCTGGATCAGCGTCAGCAGGTTCAGCACCGGGGCGCGCAGGGCCCTATGGCGCTGGATGGCCAGCCCTGCCGGCAGGCCCACGGCCAGCGCGGCCAGAAACGAGCCGAAGGCCAGGACCAGGTGATCCGCCGTGGCCTTGTGGAAGGCGGCGGCGCGCAGCCGGAACTCGGCCGCGACCGAAAGATCGGCCAGCACCCCGGAGCCCAGAAGCGCCGCCACCGCCGCCAGGGTGGCGGCCAGCAGCGCGGCGCGAGGCGCGGGGCCGGGCTGCATGCGCGCAAAGGCGTCCACCAGCAGCAGCACCAGCACCCCGGCGGCCAGCCAGAAGCCCAGGCCGGGCGAGACCCGCGCCGCAGGGGCCGCCTGTTCCAGCAGGATGGCAGCACCCCGTCCCAGCATAAGGATCAGCCCGGCCAGCGCCGCGGCCAGAAGCAGCATCCGCAGTCCCGGCCGGCGCAGCAGCAGCAGCGCGACCACGAGCAGCAGGGTGCCGGCGGCAAGCGCGGCGGCCGTGGGCGCCCCGAACGCCTCGGCCCAGCCAAGGGCCTGGGGCTGCGCGATCCGGTTGGGCCGCAGGCCGAATGCCGAAAGCGCCGGCGCCGCCAGCAGCGGCAGCGCCAGGACGGCCGACAGCCGGTCGATGCGCGGCCTGGGCATCCTCAGTCGAGCAGCCCGGCCTCGGTCAGGTAGGCCTGCGCCACCTCGGCGGCGGGCAGGCCCTCGACCTGGACCTGGCCGTTCAGCCTTTGCAGAACCTCCAGGTCCAGCCCGGCGAAGGCCGGTTCCAGAAGCTCGGCGATCTGCGGATATTCGGCCAGGATCTCGGCGCGGACGATGGGCGCGGGCTGGTAGACCGGCTGGACGTTCTTGTCGTCCTCGAGCACCGTCAGCCCGGAAAAGGCAAGGGCGCCGTCCGTGCCATAGACCATGGCCGCATTGGCCCCGCTGGTCCCGTTCGCCGCCGCCTGGATCGTGGCGGCGGTATCGCCGCCCGACAGCACCAGCAGCTGGTCCTGATCCAGCGTAAAGCCATAGGCCCGCTGGAAGGCCGGCAGCGCCGGGGCCGAGTTGACGAATTCGGCCGAGGCGACCAGCTTGACCTCGCCGCCGCCCGACACCCATTCCCCGAATTGCGAGAAGGTGCTGACCCCCGCCTGCTCGGCCACCTCCGAGCGCAGGGCGACGCCCCAGGTGTTGTTGGCGGGCGCGGGGGCCAGCCAGACGATGTCGTTGGCTTCTTCGTCCAGCTGCCTGGCCGCCTGGTAGCCGGCGGCGGCATCCTGCCAGATCGGCTCGTCGGCGCGGTTGAAGAAGAAGGCGGCGTTGCCGGTATATTCGGGATAGATGTCGATCTCGCCGGCCAGGATCGCCTCGCGCAGGATGGGGGTGCCGCCCAGCTGGATGCGGTCGCGGGTCGGGATGCCGGCGTGGTCCAGCAGCTGCAGGATGATCTGGCCCAGCACCCCGCCTTCGGTGTCGATCTTGGACGACACGACGACTTGCGCATGGGCGGTGCCAAGACCGGCGGCAAGGGCGATGATTGCCAGCGGGACAGGTTTCAGCATGTCGTTTCCTTTGCAGTGAGCGCGCAGCCGGTGCATGGATGCCGGCCCGCATCGGCCCGGTCGGCTTGTTCGGTTTCCCCGCTGCCAGGACGGGAAACCCGCAAGCCTTGGTTCCAGTTCCGTGCGCGCCGCGGGTTTGCCGCGAATGCCGCCCGCCTGCTGCAAGAGGCCTTGCCCCTGGCGGCCGTCAGGCCACGGCCTGCGCGCCGGTGATCTCGACCAGCGAGCCGCACATGAACGCCGCCTCGTCCGAGGCCAGGAAGGCGACCAGCGCCGCCACCTCCTCGGGCTTGCCGATGCGGCCGAAGGGCACCAGCCGGTCCAGGTCGGCGATGGTGCGGCCCGCGCGCCTGACCCCCGCCTCGAGCATGGGCGTGTGGATCTCGCCGGGGCAGACGGCGTTCACGCGGATCTTCTGGGGCGCATAGTCGCGGGCCAGGTTCTGGGTAAAGCTCGCCACCGCCGCCTTGGTCACGTTATAGGCGATGTGGTTCGGCGCCGGGTGCAGCCCCCATTGCGAGGCGGTGTTGACGATGGCGCCGCCGCCGGCCGCGATCATATGCGGCAGGGCGGCCTGGCACAGGTGGAACATCGCATCGACGTTGATGGCGAAGGACAGCCGCCAGTCCTCGGGCGTCAGCGCCAGCAGGTTGCCGCGCCGGTTGATGCCGGCATTGTTGCACAGCACGTCGATGGCGCCTTCGGTGGCGATGACGTTTTCGATGATCGCCCGGCAACCCTCGGGCTGCGAGATGTCGCTGGCCAAGGCCCGGCTGCCGGGGATGGCGGCGGCGGTCGCCTCGGCCCCTTCGGCGTTCACGTCGGTGATGACGACGCGGGCGCCCTCGGCGGCGAAGCGCCGCGCGATGGCCGAGCCGATGCCGCCCGCAGCGCCGGTGACGATGACGGTTTTGTCCTTGAAACGCATGGTTTTACCTCAGATAGCTGCCGCCGTTTATATCCAGCACCGCGCCGTTCAGCGATGCCTGCGAGGGACGGAAGGCAAAGGCTGTGAGTTCGCCGATCTCCTCGGGCGCGGCCATCCGGCCGATGGGGATGCCGGCCAGCGCCGCTGCTTCGCCGTGCCGGGCGACATAGGCCTCGGCCATGTCGGTGCGCACCCAGCCCGGTGCCAGCGCGACCGCGGTCACGCCCTCGTGGCCATGGCTTTGCGCGATGGATTTGGTCAGGTTGATCAAAGCGGCCTTGGAGGCGCCATAGGCCATGGCATTCGAGGCATAGCCGCGCTGGCCGGCGCGGCTGGCCATGTTGAGGATGCGCCCGCCGCCATTGTCGCGAAAGTGCGGGATCGCCAGCTTCGACAGGTCCACGGCCGACAGGAAGTTCACCCGCATCTCGCGCGCCCAGACCCGCTGCCATTCATCCATCGGCGCATCGACCGCGACCTCGGAACGGATGCCGGCATTGTTGACCAGCCCGGTCAGCCGGCCCGCCGCCGCCACCGCCCGATCCCAAAGCGCCTGCGGCGCGGTGGGGTCGGACAGGTCGGCCGGTAGGCACCAGCCCCGCCTGTCCAGCGCGGCCAGCAGCGCCTCGGCCGCGTCGCGGTTGCGGCCGTAATGGATGACGACCCGCGCGCCTTCGGCGACCAGCGCATGGCAGATCGCCCGGCCGATGGCGCCGGTCGCGCCGGTGACGAGGATGGATTGCCCGGAAAGCGTCATAGCTCACCCACCTGCGGGCCCCACGTGTCCGACAGGGCAAAGCCCTGGGCAAAGGGATCCTGCGGGTCCAGCCGCAATTGCTGGCGGCCGAAGACATAGCCCTGCCCGGTGATGCGGGGCAGGATGGCGGGGCGGTCGCCGACGGTGGTCTCGCCCAGGATCTCGGCGGTGAAGGTGCCGCCGATGATGCTGCGCGACAGCCGCCTGTCGCCGGTCCTGGCCAGCCCGCGCGCATGCAGCACCGCCAGATTGGCCGACGAGCCGGTGCCGCAGGGCGAGCGGTCCACCCGTCCCGGCTTCAGCGTGGTGCAGGTCACGACCGAGCCGTCGGGCCGGTAGTCGCGGAACATCACATAGGCGATCTCGTCCAGGCTGGGGATCTCGGGGTGCTGGACCGCGACCTGCTCGGCCAAGAGCGCCTTGATCTCGGTCCCGGCCTCGGCCAGGGCGCGGGCCGCCTCGGGGACGATGCGCAGGCCGACCTGGTCCACGTCGATCTGGGCATAGAAGACGCCGCCGAAGGCGATGTCGGCCCGGATCGTGCCCCATTGCGGGGTCGAGACCGGGACGTCGAGCTGCTGGACGAAGGCCGGCACGTTGTCGAGGCTGACCGACAGGCAGCGCCCGTTCTCGCATCGCGCGCGGGCCAGGATCAGCCCGGCGGCGGTGTCCAGCCGCACCACGGTTTCCGGCTCGACCATCTTCACCCGCCCGGTTTCCAGCAGCGCCGTCACCACGCAGATGCAGTTCGAGCCCGACATGGGATGGGCGCGATCCGGTTGCAGCACGATGAAGCCCGCATCGGCATCGGGTCGCGTCGGCGCCAGCAGCAGGTTGGTGGTATGGACCACCTGCGCGCGGGGCTCGCGCGTCAGGAACAGCCGCAGCGAAGGGTCCACATGATTGAGGTGGTTCATCTTGTCGAGGATGGTGGCGCCCGGAATCTCGGGCGCGCCGCCGACCAGCACGTTGCCGCTTTCGCCCTGGCAATGCACCAGCAGGATGTCGAGGGATTTCTCGAAGCTCATTTCAGATACCATCCCCAGGGTTCCTTGCTGACAAAGCTGGTGATCTGCTTGGTTTCCAGATAGTTATCCAGGCCCCAGCGGCCCAGTTCGCGGCCGATGCCGGATTGCTTGTAGCCGCCCCAGGGCGCCTCGGTGAAGGTGGGCTGGCTGCAGTTGATCCAGACGATGCCGGCGCGGAAGGCGCGGGCGACGCGCTCGCAGCGCGCCTCGTCGGCGGACATCACCGCGGCGGCCAGGCCGAAGCGCGAGTCGTTGGCCAGCCGGATCGCCTCGTCCTCGGTGTCGAAGGGGCGGATGCAGACGACGGGACCGAAGATCTCCTCGACCCAGGCGTCGCTGTCCAGGGCCGTGTCGGTCAGGATGGTGGGCGCGACCCAGAAGCCCTTGTCGAAGCCGTCATGCCGGCCGCCACAGGCGACGGTGGCGCCTTGTTCGACGGCGCGGTCGATATGGCGCAGGACGTCCTCATACTGGCTCTTGTTGACCAGCGGGCCAAGCAGCGTGCCCTCGTCCAGACCGTTGCCGATCCTGATCTTCTGCGCTTCCTCGACCAGCCGCTCCAGCAGGCGGGGATAAAGCGGCGCCTCGACCAGCACGCGCGAGGTGGCCGAGCAGACCTGGCCCTGGTTCCAGAAGATGCCGAACATGATCCATTCGACCGCCTTCTCGATCTCGCTGTCGGCGAAGACGACAAAGGGCGACTTGCCGCCCAGCTCCAGGCTGATGCGCTTGATGTCGCGGGCGCCCGTCGCCATGATCCGCGAGCCGACCGGGCCCGAGCCGGTGAAGGCCACCTTGTCGACCTGCGGATGCTCGACCAGCGCCTGGCCCACGACCGAGCCCTTGCCGGACAGGATGTTCAGCACCCCCTTGGGCAGGCCCGCCGCCTCGGCGATGGCACCCAGTTCCAGCGCGGTGAGCGAGGTGGTCTCGGCCGGCTTCAGGATCATGGTGCAGCCTGCCGCCAGTGCCGGGGCGACCTTCCACGAGGCCATGAGCAGCGGATAGTTCCAGGGCACGATGGCGACCGCGACGCCCAGCGGCTCGCGCACCGCCTTTGCGGTGAAACGGTCGTCGGCCAGCGCGATCTCCTCGACCTCGCCGTCCAGTTCCTCGGCGAGATCGGCGTAGAAGTCGAAGCAGCCGGCCGCGTCCGACAGATCCCATTCGGATTCGGGCAGCGGCTTGCCGTTGTCGCGCGTCTCCATATGCGCCAGTTCCGGCAGCCGGTCGCGGATGCCCTGGGCGATGGCGCGCAGGTATTTCGCGCGCTCGGCGCCGGTCATGCGCGGCCAGGGGCCGTTGTCGAACGCCTCGCGCGCGGCGGCGACGGCGGCCTCGGCATCGGGGGCGGTGGCGGCGGGAATGTGATGGAACACTTCCTCGGTCGCCGGGTCGATGACCGGCAGCGTCCCGCCCTCGGCCGGGGCCACCCATTCGCCGTTGATATAAAGTCTGGTCTGCATCTTGTTCCTCACATGTGCCGGGTCAGACCGCCATCGACCCGAAGGCTTTGGCCGGTGATGTAGCTTGAATCGTCGGTCAGCAGGAAAGCTGCGGCCTTGGCCTGTTCCTCGACCTTGCCGATGCGCTTGAGCGCCGTCAGATCGCCGAATTTCCCGACGTCCAGGCTGTCGGTAAAGCCGGGCAGCAGGCAGTTCATGCGGATATTGTCCGGGCCGTAGCGGTCGGAATAAAGCTTGGTGAAGGACGACACCCCGGCGCGATAGACGCAGGAGGCCGGGAACCACAGCGAGGGCTCGAAGGCCGCATAGGTGGTGATGTTGACGATCGCGCCGCCGCCCTGCGCCTGCATGATCGGCGTCACCAGCCGCGCCATGCGGACGACCGACTTCACGATCATGTCGTTGGCGAGATCCCAGTTTTCATCCGTGATCTCAAGCAGCTCGCCCTTCGGCGGGTGGCCGGTGTGGTTCAGAACCGCGTCGATGCGGCCATGGGCCGACATCGCCAGCTCGACGATGCCCTTGAGGTCGTCGGCGCTTTGCGCGACGCCACGCCGGGCCACGCCGCCCAGTTCCGCCGCCAGCGTCTCGCAGCTGTCCGAGGGCGACATCAGCGCCAGCCGGTAGCCGCGGGCATGCATCTCGCGCGCCACCGCGGCGCCCATGCCGCGGCCGCCGCCGGTGATCAGACAAACCTTCTGGGTCATGGGGACTCCCTTTCAGAAACGGTCGATGCGATAGGGGCGCATGTCGATGGGCGGGGGCGCCCCGGTGATCAGGTCGCCCATCAGCCTTGCATTGGTCGCGGCATAGGTCACGCCCAGGTGGCCGTGGCCGGTGGCGTAGAACACGCCCGGCACCCTGGCCGAGGCCGACATGACCGGCACGGTATCGGGGAAGGCCGGCCGGTGGCCCATCCATTCGGTGAAATCCTCGCAAGCCAGGTTCGGCAGCGCCTCGCGCGCGCGCTTCACGGTGATCTTGCTGCGCCGATAGTCGGGGGCTGCGTCCAGCCCCGCCATCTCGACCGTGCCGCCGACGCGGATGCCGCCCGCGGTGGGCGTGACCATGAAGGCGCGGGCGGGCCAGATGATCGAATGCCGCATGGCGATGCCGGGCGCCATGATCTGGGTGTGATAGCCGCGCTCGGTCTCCAGGGGCATCGGCTCGCCCAGCAGTTTCGACAGCCGCGCGCTATGGGCGCCGGCGCAGATCACCACCTCGGCGGCAGGGATGGTGCGGCCGTCCGCCAGCCGCACCGCGGTGACGCGGTCGCTGCGGTCGAAGCCCGCGACCTCGCCCCGCTCGATGCGCCCGCCCAGGGCGGCGAAGCGGTCGGCAAGGGCCACGACCAGCCGATACGGGTCGCGCAGGCTGCGGTTCTGCGGGAACAGCACGGCGATGCCGACGCTGTCCGACAGTTCCGGCTCCAGTTCGCGCGCCTCGGCGCCGGTCAGGCGTTGGTGCGGAAAGCCGAAGCGTTCGAGGATCTCGATATGCTCGCGGTCGGCGCGGAATTCGGCCTCGTCGCTGTAAAGCGACAGGCAGCCTTCCTCGGTCAGCTCGCCGATCAGCCCGGTCTCGTGCAAAAGCGGCAAGAGGTCGTCATAGACGCGCAAGCACAGCGCCGCGCCCTGCGCCTCAAGGGCGCGCAGCTTCGAGGGGCGCGAGGCGGCGACGAAGCGGGCGAACCAGGGCACCAGCCTGGGCATGTAGGAAGGGCGGATGCGGACCGGCCCCTCGGGGTCCAGCATCCAGCCGGGGATCTGCCGCCAGACCGAGGGGCGCGACGCGGGCATGAATTCCGTCACCGCGATCGAGGCCATGTTGCCATAGGAGGCGCCGCGCCCGACCTCGTCCTTGTCCAGCAGGACGACCTGCCGGCCACGCTTTTGCAGCTCATAGGCCAGGCTGGTCCCGATGATGCCGGCGCCGACAACCACGGTGGTCATGCTGTTTCCCTCTCCCTTGATCTCGTGGTGGCCGGGCGGTGCTCGTCGCCCGGCCAGGTTGGCTTACCAGTTCAGGATCGGCTCCATCGCGGCGCGGAAATCGGCCTTTTCCTGGTCGGTCAGCGGACCCAGCGGCGCGCGGCATTCGCCGACCGGCATCCCCTGGATCTCGCAGCCGTATTTCAGCTTCTGCACGAACTTGCCCGATTCCAGGATGTTCATGGCAGTATAAAGCGTCGCCATCTGTTCGCGCGCCTTGTCGAGATCGCCCGAGCGATAGCTGCGGTCCAGGTCGCAGACCGCCCTGGCCATGCAGTTGGCCGGGCCGCAGATCCAGGCGTCGGCGCCCCAGAACATGAAGTCCAGCGCGATGTCGTCCGAGCCCGAGACCAGCTGGATGCGGTCCTTGTAGCGGGTGGCGATGCCGATGGCGCGCTGCAGCGAGCCCGAGCTTTCCTTGATGCCGATGACGCGCGGATCGTCGGCCAGCGCGTCCAGCACCTCCCAGCCCAGCTCGATGCCGTCCTTGTCGGGATAGCTGTAAAGCACGATGGGCATGTCGGTGGCGTCCAGCACCGCCTGGAAATGCCGGACCAGTTCGGCCTGGGTCGGCTTGGTGTAGAAGGGCGTTGCCAGCAGCACGGCATCATAGCCCATTTCCTTGGCGCGCAGCGTATTGGCGATGACGCCGGCGGTCGAGGGCGCGTTGGTGCCGGCGATCAGGATCTCGCCCGGCTTGGCGAAGTTCTTCACGAATTGCAGCACGCTGTCGCGTTCCTCATCCGACATGAAGTTGTATTCGCCCGACGAGCCGCAGGGCACCCAGCCCGAGACGCCGGCTTCGCGCAGGTTGGTCAGCAGCTTCTCGAAAGCGGCGAAGTCGATCTTGCCGGCCGCATCGAAGGGCGTGACCAGCGCGGGCATGACACCTTGCAGTTTCATGGCGTTTCCTTTCTTTCCAGATAATTATGCAGAGAATTTGCGAAGCAGCTTCTGCTCGACCACGGTGACGGCTCGCGTCAGGGGGAAGGCGATGACGAAGTAGATGGCGGCGACCACGGTCAGCACCTCGACCGGCCGGGCGGTGTTGTTCGAGATGTTCTGGCCGATGAACATCAGGTCGGCCATGCCCACTGCCGAGACCAGCGCGCTTTCCTTGAACAGCGAGACGGCGTTCGACAGCAGCGTCGGCACGGCGCGCAGCACCGCCTGCGGCAGGATCACGTTCACGATCTGCGCCCGGCGCGGCAGGCCAAGCGCCACGCAGGCATCCATCTGCTCGCGCCCCACCGAACGCAGCGAGGCGCGGAAGGTCTCGGAGGTGATCGCGCCCATGTAGAGCGTCAGGGCGATGGTGGCCGAGACGAAGTTCGAGAACTCGACCCCCAGGATCAGCGGCAGGCAGAAGAAGATCCAGAACAGCTGGATCAGCACCGGCGTGCCGCGGAACAGTTCGACATAAAGGCCCAGCAGGCCGCGGACGACGGCATTGCCGCTGCTGCGCAGCAACCCGATGACGAAGCCCAGCGAGGTACCCAGGACGATGCACAGCAAGGTCAGCCTGAGCGTCGTCCACAGCCCAAGCGCCAGCGCGTCGGTAAAGCGCAGCAGGATCGAGAAATCCAGTGTCATACCCATGACCCGTCCCCCTTAGGAATAGCTCTGCCGGCGCTCGAGCCAGTTCACGAACTGGCCGACCGGGTAGGAGATGGCGAGATAGATCAGGGCGACGACCGTGAAGGTCTCGATCGGGCGATAGGTGGCCGTGGCCAGCGTCTTGCCCTGATACATCAGGTCGGCCACGCCGACGATGGCGACCAGCGCGCTTTGCTGGAAGATGCCGATGCCGTTGGTCAGCAGCACCGGCACGGAATTGCGCAGGGCCTGCGGCAGCACGATGTTCAGGATCCGCTGCGTCGGCGACAGGCCAAGCGCGATGCCGGCATCCAGATGCTCGCGCGGCACCGCCTGGATCGAGGCGCGATAGGCTTCGGCGTTGAAGGCGGTCAGGTTCAGGCCCAGGGCGACGATGCCCATGAAGACCGGGCCCCAGAACACGTTGAAGATCATCGGCACGCAATAGAAGAACCAGACGATCTGGACGATGGCCGGGGTGCAGCGGAAGAACTCCACGAACAGCATCGCGGGAAGCCGCAGGACGGCAAGCTTGCTGGTGGTCAGCAGGGCCAGCGCGAAACCGGCGACGACGCCGATGGCATTGGCGGCCAGCGTCAGTTGCAGCGTCACCCAAAGCCCGTCCATGAGCGGGCCCATGTTCCGGGTCACCGCCCCCAAGTCGAGTGTGTAATCCATGGCGCGCCTCAGGCCTTGATGTGGAAGACGCGGTTGATGAACTCGCGGGTGCGCTCTTCGCGCGGGTCGCCCAGCACCTGTTCGGGCGGCCCGTCCTCGACCACCACGCCGCCGGCGCAAAAGATCACCCGGCTGGCGACATTCCTGGCGAACCACATGTCATGCGTGACCATCATCATCGGCATGCCGCTTTCCGCGAGTTGCAGGATCACCGCCTCGACCTCGGCCACCAGTTCCGGGTCGAGCGCCGAGGTCACTTCGTCGAACAGCATCAGCTTGGGGTCCAGCATCAGCGCGCGGGCGATGGCGACGCGCTGTTTCTGGCCGCCGGACAGCTGGCTGGGATAGGCGTCGGCCTTGGCGCCCAGGCCGAAGCGTTCCAGGATCTTCTGGCCGCGCTGGCGGGCCGAGGCGCGGCTTTCACCGTGGACCTTGCGCGGGGCAAGGATCAGGTTCTCCATGATGCTGAGGTGCGGGAACAGGGTGTAGTGCTGGAAGACCATGCCGATCTGCTTGCGCAGCTCGGTGTCGATGACGGTCTTGTCGCCCTTGGCCGAGATATAGGGCTTGCCGCCGAAGCGGACCGAGCCGCCCTGGATCTGCTCCAGCCCCATGACCACGCGCAGCAGGGTCGACTTGCCGCCGCCCGAGGGGCCGATGACCACCACCCGCTCGCCCGGCATCATCTGGATGTCCAGGCCCTTGAGAACCTGGATGTTCGGACCATAGCTCTTGTGAAGGTCGCGGATCTCGACCAGCGCAGATCCGTCCCGCATATCCGCCATAAGCCTTACTCCCGAATATGGCTTTTCCGCGAACCGCCGCCTCCCGCGCCGGTTCGTTGAGCAGTTCTTGTCGTGTGGGGCAGGTCTTAGTTCCCGGCCGCGGCCAGGACCTCGTCGGCCGCCTTCGAGATCAGCGCATCGACGGCGCCTGTGGCGACCCTTTCCTCCAGGAAGATGTCCACGACCGCCACGTCCGAGGCGCGCAGGTTCAGCGGCAGGCCGAAGGACACGCCCTGCTTGGCCAGCGCCGGTTCGGGGTTCAGGGCAACCGCCCAGTCCGGGTTCGCCTGCGTGAACAGCAGGTTGGTGGCCGAGGCATCCACGATGATGTCGGCGCGGCGCGACTGCACGGCCAGGCGCGTCTCGTCGGCCGAGGGTAGGCGCAGGATCGTCGCGTTCTTGACCGCCGCCGAGATCGCCTTGTCCTGGGCGGTGCCGGACATGACCGCCATGGTGACGCCGGCCACGTCGACATCGGCGACCGAAACCGGGTTCGCGGGGATCTTGGGGTTGTCCTTGTTGTAGACCAGCGAGATCTGGTATTCCATCGCCGGGATCGAGAACTGCACCGCCATGGCGCGCACCGGCGTGCGGTTCAGCGCCAGCGACATGTCCCATTTCCCGGCCTGAAGCCCGGCCACGATATTGTCCCAGGTGGTGTCGACGAACTCGGGCTGCACCTCCAGCACGGCGGCGAATTCGCGGCAGAGATCGGCGTAGAAGCCGGAATATTCGCCCCTCGCCGGGTCGCGCATCACATAGGGCGGGGCGACGGCGGCGCCGCAACGCAGCTTGCCGGCACTTTGAACCTTCTGCCAATAGCCGCCCGCCTCCTGGGCAGGGGCGGCGCCCGCCGAGAGCGCGACGGCCAAGGCCATGATTGTCGCAGGTTTCGAGATTTTCTTCATCAGCATGTCAGTCTCCCGGTGTGTTGGTCTTTGGCTTGTCGTCTCTGCGGCATTCTTTTTGTCAACATTGTGCCGACATGAATCCAGCATGGCGACACAATGACGACACGTCAACAAAAACTTTGTGTCGACATCGGCTTTCGCCTGGCCCTATCATCGGGTGCAGAAAACACCGGCAGGAGAACGCGTTTGGCCGACGAAGCTGAGATCAGGCATGCCAAGGGGACGGGCTGGCGCTTTGTCTACCAGACCTTGCACGACGAAATCCTGTCCCTGGTCCTGGAGCCGGGGGCGCTTCTGGACGAGACGACCTTGGCCGAGCGATTCGGCATGTCCCGCTCGCCCATCCGCGAGGCGCTGATCCGGCTGTCGGGCGACGACCTGGTGGTGACGCTGTCGAACCGCTCGACCATCGTGGCGCCGATCGACGTGCTGAGCTTTCCGAAATATGTCGAGGCGCTGGACGTGGCGCAGCGCATGAACACGCGCCTGGCCGCCGAATTGCGCAGCGAGGCCGACCTGAAGGCCATTGCCGCGCGCCAGGCCGAGTTCGAGGCGGCGGTCAAGAACGGCAACCACCTGCTGATGTCCGAGGCGAACAAGCAGTTCCACATGGCCATCGCCAGCGCCGGCCGGAACCCCTATCTGGCCGCCTTCTACGAGCGGCTGCTGAACCAGGGCCGCCGCATGCTGCACCTGCATTTCGACTATATCGAGCGCAGCAACGACAGCTACCTGCTGACGGACGAGCATAGCGAGATGCTCGAGGCGATCCGGGCGCGGGACGTCGAGCGGGCGGATGCGCTGGCCCATGCCCATACCCGGCAATTCCGCGACAACTTCATCGAGTTCATGAAGGAAAACTATTCGCAGAACTTCTCCTTCGTCGGGAAATAGCCGTTCGGCCGGGGGTGACGCCTGGCGGGGGGCTTTGATGCCGCAGAGGCCGGCTCAGAGCCCGAAGAACTCCAGCATCAGCTCAAGCTGGCAGTCGAGCATCGGCGCGCCATGGCGGACCTGGCAGCCCTTGTCCTGCGCGGCGCGCAGCAGCGGGGTTTCGCGCGGCTTCATGATGATGTCGGCGACCAGGATCTCGGGGCGCAACCGGGACAGGTCGACCGGCGCCGGGTCGGTTTCGGGGTGCAGCCCGCAGGGCGAGGCATTGACCAGCAGGTCGACCCCGTCCAGGTCGTTCGGCCCTGCGCTGACGCGCAGCTGCGGATAGCCGGCGGCGATCCTGTCGGCCAGCGATTGCGCGCGGGCCGCGTCGGGGTCATGCACGCGCAACGAGGCCACGCCGCTGCGGGCAAGGCCGAAGGCGATGGCCCGCCCGGCGCCGCCGGCGCCCAGAAGCAACGCCTCGCGCCCCTGGGCATCGGCGCCGCCGCCCAGCAGCCCCTGCAGGAAGCCGCGGCCGTCGAAATTCTCGGCCACCATGGTGCCGTCTGCTTCGCGGCGGACGGTATTCGCGGCCCCCAGCTCCTGCGCTTCGGCGCCGACGCGATCGGCCAGTTCAAGCGCCTGTTCCTTCAGCGGCACGCTGACCACCATGCCGCCCAGGTTGCGCATCCGCTTCATCGCCTGCCAGGCGGCGGCGAAATCCGCAGGCGCATAGTGGACCGGCACCATGACCGCGTCGATGCCCCGCGCCCTGAACAAGGGGTTCAGGACTTCGGGGGTGCGGACATGGTGGATCGGGTCTGCAAGCATGAAGAAGATCCGGGTGTTGCCGGTGATCATCTGTCCTGTTCCCTTGGGTTCGTCCCTGCCGCCTGCGGCGCTTCGTCAGATCGCGGCCAGCGTGTTGCGCGTCTCGGTCAGCAGCCGGTCCACGTCGCTTTCCGAGAATACCAGCGGCGGACGGATCTTCAGCGTATTGGCGTGATGGCCGGTGGCCGAAATCAGCACCCGCCGCTGCCGCAGCCCGTCCACGACCGCCAGGGCCGTGGCCGAATCCGGTTCCTTGCCGTCCCGGTCCTTGACGAATTCGACCCCGATATAAAGGCCCGCGCCACGCACGTCGCCGATGCGCCCGTCCTCTTGGGCGATCTCGCGCAAGCCGTCCTGGATCATCGCGCCGATGCGGGCGGCGTTTTCCTGCAGCCTGTCGTCGCGGATCACATCGAAGGTCGCCTGCGCCGCGGCGATGGCCACGGTATTGCCGCCGAAGGTGTTGAAATAGCGCATCTCGCTGCCGAAACGCTCGACCACCTCGCCGCGCACGGCGACCGCTGCGACCGGGAAGCCGTTGCCCATCGGCTTGCCCATGGTGACGATGTCGGGCCGCTGGCCGTGGCGCTGGAACCCCCAGAGCCGGTCGCCCGAGCGGCCGAAGCCCGCCTGCACCTCGTCGGCGATCACGACGCCGCCGGCGGCATGGACGACCTCGGCGATCTGCTGGAGGATGTCGGTCGGATGGGCATAGATCCCGTCCGAGGAGAACAGCGAATCCGCGATGAAGGCGGCGATGCCTTCGCCGCGACGTTCCAGCTCGTCGATCTCGTGCCGGACCCGGCGGGCCAGGAAGGCGCCGATCTCGGAGGGCTCCATGCGATAGGAATCGGGCGCGGGAATGCGGCGCACCCATTGCCCCAGCGGGCTTTTCCTGCCCAGCGAGGGCGACAGGCCCGCCGTCAGGTGCGAGTTGCCGGTATAGGCTTCCGAGGTGATGACGATGCCCTTGCGCCCGGTCTGGTGCATGGCGATGCGCAGCGCCAGGTCGTTCGCCTCGGAGCCCGTGCAGGTGAACATGACATGTTCGATCGGTGCGCCAAAGGTCGGCACGATCTGCTCGGCGAATTCCAGGATGCCGTCCTGCACGTAGCGGGTATGGGTGCAGAGCGTCTGCATCTGCCGATGCACCGCCTCGACCACGCGCGGGTTGCAATGTCCGACCGAGACGACGTTGTTGTAGGCGTCCAGATATTCCTTGCCGTCGCGGTCCCACATCTTCGTGCCCAGGGCGCGGCTGATCTGCACCGGATCGGCATACATCAGGCGATAGGCCGGGCCCAGCAGGCTGCGGCGCCGGCGGATCAGATCCTGCATCGCCGGATCGAGCCTGTCCATGTCGTCCGGGTCGAAGCCGTTCACCATGCCCACGTTGATCCGGGGCTTGTCATGCGCATTCATATCCGTGCTTCCTCTGTCTTGCGGGCCGCCTGGCTTGCGGCGCCTGGGGCGAATGTCCGGCTGATCCGGTCCGGCGGCAGGCTGAGGAACTGCCGAAGCTGCTGCCAGCCCTGATGGGTGTTTCGCATGATATAGGGCTCATTATCCGGGAACTGCCGGGCCCGCCATGTCGTGATCAGCGCGCGGGCGATGACGCGGGCCATGACCAGATGCGGCAGGACTTCCAGCTCGTCCGGGGTCAGGTCGGCGACCGAGAGATAGCCGGCCAGCAGGTCGCGGCCGCGGTCGAACATCGCCGGCCCGCCCTCGGGTTCGAGATAGGCCAGCAGCGCGGTCGAGAGGTCGATGACGATATGGGTCCGCAGCGCATCGCCGAAATCGATCACCCCGGTGACGAAAGCCGGGTCGCTGCGGTCCACGACCACGTTCGAACGATTGAAATCGTTGTGCAGCACCTGGCGCCGGCAGGTCCGGAGCTTGCCTTCGATCTGGCGAAAGCGCGCCATCCCCTCGGTCAGCATGGCGCGGTGGTCGGGATCGGTCACGCCGTCCAGCAGGAAGGCGAGCTTCGGCAGGTGCTGGACATCCCATGCGATCTCACGCGCCTCGTGCGGATGCGAAAATCCGGCCATGGCCAACCGCAGCCGGGCAAGCGTGGCACCCAGCCGAAAGCGCTCCTCCGGGGTGGGATCGATCCGGTCCAGCGGCGTGCCTTCCAGATAGGTCAGCATTCGCACCATGCGCGGCTGGCCGTGGCTGTCGGTGACGGTGAAGAAGCCCAGGCCGTCGCGGCTGCGCACCACGCGCGGCACCGGCAGGCCGGGATCGACGCGCGCCAGATGGTCCAGCAGGTCGGCTTGCAGCGACAGCTCGGCCGGATCCTCGTCGGGGTTCGAGAACTTGGCGATGAAGCGTTCCCCCCTGGGCGTGGCCAGCCGGAAGGTGTCGTCCTTTTCGGTGTCCAGGCGCTGCAGGGTGCCGGTCAGGCCGTAATGCGTCTCCAGCACCGACAGCGCCTCGTCGGCGGGGATCGAGTGGAACGGCGTGGCAAGGCCGCCGGCGCATAGCAGATTGGTTGAGGACATGGGATGTCTTTCGGATCGGCTGGGAAAAGGGGGCTGGACGGCCCCCTGGCTCAGGCATTGGGCTGGCGTTGCGAGCTGTGCCAGGGCAGGGCGATCCGCTCCATCACGTCGACGGCATAGAACAGGATCGTCCCCATTACTCCCAAGAGCACCAGCGAGACGAAGACGCGCGTGGTGTCGAACTGGCCCTGTGCGGTCAGCACCAGGAAGCCCAGGCCGCGGCCGCCGGCGACGAATTCTCCGACGATGGCGCCGACCAGCGCGAAGGAGATGCCCACTTTCATGCCCGAGAACAGCGAGGGCAGGGCGTTCGGCACCCGGATCTTGTAGATGATGTCGAATTTCGAGGCCCGCGTCGCCTTGGCGAGGTTCAGCATGTCGGGATCGACCGAGCGCAGGCCCAGGACGGTGTTGATGACGATGGGAAAGATCGCCAGCATCACCGCCACCGCCAGTTGCGAGGATACGCCGGTGCCCAGCCAGATCACGAACAGCGGCGCCAGCGCCACCTTGGGCACCGAGTTGATGGCGATGAGCAGGGTGTAGACCGTGCGCTCGAGGAATTTCGACTGCACGATGCCGACGGCCATGATCACGCCCAGCACCACCGAGATGACGAAGGCCAGGCCCGTGGTCATCAGCGTGTAAAGCATGTTGCGGATGAACACCCAGGGGCTTTGCATGAAGGCCGCCCAGATCGCCGAGGGCGCGGGCAGGATGATGGCCGGCGGATTGAACAGCCGCACCCCCAGTTCCCACAGCAGGATCGTTCCCAGCAGCACCAGGACGATGTCGAGCGAGCGATTGTCCCGCATGATTTTCGCGATGAGGCTGTCTTTCATTCCTTGAGCACTCCCAATTCGGCGAAATGATGGCGGATACGCTGGGCATAGACGCCGAAGGCATCGGATTCGCGCACCGACAGCGGGCGCGGCCGGGGCAGGTCCACGTCGAAGACATCGACGATGCGGCCCGGCCCGCGCGACATCATCACCACGCGGTCGGCCAGAAAGACCGCCTCGGAGATCGAATGGGTGATGAAGATCACCGTCTTGCTGGTCTCTTGCCACATGCGGGCCAGCTCGACGTTCAGGTCGTCGCGGGTCATCGCGTCCAGCGCGCCGAAGGGCTCGTCCATCAGCAGCAGGTCGGGATCGCACAGCAGCGCCCGGCAGATCGAGGCGCGCTGCCGCATGCCGCCCGACAGCTCCCAGGGATGGCGCTTTTCATAGCCCTTGAGCCCGAAACGCTCCAGCAGTTGCAAGGCGCGGTCGCGGTATTGCTCGCGCGGGTGGCCTAGGAATTCGGCCTGCAACAGCACGTTGTCCAGGATGGTGCGCCAGTCCAGCAGGACGTCGCGCTGGAACACCACGCCCATGCGGTCCGGCGGCCCGGCCAGCGGCTTGCCGGAAACGGTGATGCCGCCCGAGGTGATGTCTTCCAGCCCGGCAAGGCATTTCAGCAGCGTGCTCTTGCCGCAGCCGCTGGGCCCGACGATGCTGAGGAACTCGCCCGGACGCACGTCCAGGTTGATGTCGCTGAGCGCGACGACGGGCCCGTGCTGCGAGGGGTAGGTCTTGCCCGCCCCCTTGATGCGCAGATAGGTGTCGGGGGTGGTGCCGGCCATCATGTTCATGCCCACCGCCTCATTCCGGGATCAGGTCGTTGGTGAAATAGTCGGCGACCTGCCAGCCGGGATTGACCACGCCGGCACGCTCCATGCCCTTCAGCGCGGCTTCCCAATCCTCGTCCGCCTGCCAGCCCAGCGGCTTGCCCTGGGTCGCGGGCGTGTCGAAATATTCCACGGTCAGGCGGATCTGCTCGCGCAGCACGTCCGGGTTCAGCATGGCATCGGGACGCTGGGCCAGCATCGCCGCGACGCCCAGGTCGGGATTTTTGGCGATTTCCGCCCAGGCGCGCTGCTGGACCGCGACCAGCTTCTCCAGCGCCTCCGCCCGGTTGGCGATCGTGTCGTCCGAGGCGACCAGGCCGTAGCTGGGAAAGAACAGGTCGGCCGAATCCGAGGTCAGGCATTTCGACGGCCGCTGCGCCTCGGCCAACGGCAGGGCCGAGGCGACGGTGGACATCATCCCGTCCGCCCGCCCCGAGGTATAGGTGCCCCACAGGGCCGAGGCATCGACGAACTCGATGGGGGTGTTGTTGCGATCCAGCCCGCCGGCGGCCAGGAAGGTGTCGATATAGGGCGCCCAGGGGCTGGCGGCGAAGACGACGATCTTCTTGCCCTTGAGATCCGCGATCTGCTCGACCGGCGCATCCTTGTCGACCAGCACGCAAAGATCGGTGCGGCGGTCCCAGCCGGCGATGCCCTTGACCTTGGCGCCGCCCTGGCGCGCCGCCGGGACCAGGCCCAGCTGGATCTGGCCGACATCGACCTGGCCGGCGTTGACCAGCTGCAAGGTATTGCCCGAGCCGCGCCCGTCCTGCACGTCCACATCCAGCCCGGCTTCCTTGAACCAGCCCTGCTGCTGGGCCAGGTGCATGGCGGCATGGCTGCCCCATGGCGAGAAGTCCAGCCGCACGGTCAGCTTGTCCTGCGCCAGGCCGGGCCCGGCCAGGATCAGCAGCGCAGCGGCGGCGGCTGGCGGCAAGATCTGCATCTTTCTCATTCGTCCTCTCCTGTTGTGCGGCCTGCGGCGAATCGCCCGCGGGTGTTCTTGTTTCCAAGATGATTAATAGCACTACTAGTCCAATTGTAATCAAGTTTCTTTAGCGTATCCGGCGAAAAACATCAGTAATATATTGGAATATATAGAATAAAAAATCGCTTGTCGGTTCGGAAACCTGCGTGTTACTAAACTAACCAACTAGTCCAACAAGGATGGGAATCATGACGGTTTCAGCGACCAGAACTGCGCGAATCGGCGTCGACATCGGCGGCACCTTCACCGATCTCGTGATGATCGAGGGCGACGGGCGGCTCTATCATGCCAAGGTGCCCTCGACCCCCGCGGCCCCCGAGGAGGCGGTGATCGCCGGCATCTCGGACCTGGTGCGGGATTCGGGCATCTCGGTCGCCGATGTGCGCGAGATCGTGCATGGCACCACCGTCGGCTCGAACACGCTGCTGCAAAAGGTCGGCGCTCGCGCCGGCCTGATCACCACGGCCGGATTCCGCGACGTGCTGGAGATCGGCCGGCTGCGCACGCCGAACATGTTCGACCTGCAATGGGACAAGCCCGCGCCGCTGATCCCGCGCCGGCACCGGCTGGAAGCGCAGGAGCGCATCGCCGCCGACGGCACCGTGATCACGCCGCTGGACGAGGCAAGCGTCATCGCCGCCGCCGCCGCCCTGGTCGAGGCGGGGGTGGACTCCATCGCCGTCTGCTTCCTGAACAGCTATCGCAACCCCGTCCATGAACAGCGCGCCGAGGAACTGATCCGCGCGCGCTTCCCCAAGGTCCAGATCACCACCTCGGTCTCGGTCCTGCCCGAGGCCAAGGAATACGAACGCACCAGCACCACGGTGGTGAATGCCTATGTCGGGCCGGTCCTGGCCGCCTATCTGCAGCGCCTGCAGACCGGCATCAAAAGGCTGGGCGTGAATGCGCCGCTGCTGGTCAGCAACTCGAACGGCGCGCTGGCCTCGGCCGAGACCGCCTGCGAGAAGCCGGTGTTCTTCATCTCGTCGGGACGGGCGGCCGGCGCCGTCGGCGGCGCCCGCCTGGGCGAGGCGCTGGCCCAGGAAAACCTGGTCATCTTCGACATGGGCGGCACCACCGCCTCGGCCACGCTGGTCAATGGCGGCGAGTTGAGCCGGGTCAGCGAATACGAGTTCCGCGCCGGGATCTCGACGCCGTCGCGTTTCATCAAGGCCGGCGGCTACATGATGAGCGTGCCGACCGTCGACGTGGCCGAGGTGGGCAGCGGCGCCGGCTCGATCGCCGCGCTGGACAGCGCCGGGCTGATCCGGGTCGGCCCGCTTTCGGCCGGGGCGGATCCGGGGCCGGTCTGCTACGGCCTTGGCGGCGAGGCGCCCACGGTGACGGACGCGAACCTGGTGCTGGGCTACCTGCCCGAGGAACTGGCCGGCGGCGCGCGCCACCTGGACAAGGCCGCGTCCGAGGCCGCCATCGCCGCCCGGCTCGGCGACGCGCTTGGCCTTGAGGCGACCGAGGCCGCCCATGGCATCCGCGAGGTGGTGAACGCCAACATGGCCCGCGCCATCCGCGCCGTGACTGTCGAGCGCGGCGTGGACCCGCGCGACTTCACCCTGGTCGCCATCGGCGGCTCGGGCCCCGTTCATGCCGCCGCCATCGCCTCGCTCCTGTCGATGGACAAGCTGCTGATCCCGGCCACGCCCGGCGTCTTTACCGCCATGGGCATGCTTTCGGGCGACATCGAGCGCTATTTCACCGCCCCCATCGGTCGGGTGGTCGAGGATGTGGACCTGCAAGACCTTGCCGCCGCGACCGCGGATCTGCGCCGGCAGGCCATCGCCAACCTGCGCGAGGAGGGCATCCCCGAGGAGGCGATGGAACTGCTGCCCGAGGCGAACATGCGCTTCCGCGGCCAGGAAATGTCGCTGGCGATCCCCTTTGCCGAACCCTTCGATCCGGCCCGCGTGCGCGAGGATTTCCTGGAGACCTATCGTTCGATCTACAGCTATGTGTCGTCCGACGCGGTCGAGGTGGTCGGCATCCGCATGACCGGCCGCGGGCTGCGCCAGGGGCGGCTGGATTTCCGCAAGCTCTCGGCGCCGGATCACGAAGAGGCGGGGCCGGTCTCGCGGCGCAAGGTCTATTTCGGCAAGGATGCGGGCTGGATCGAGACCCCGGTCTATGACCGCACCCGCTCGCCGCGCAAGCTGACCGGCCCGGTCGTCCTGGAATCGAACGACTCGACCGTGGTCGTTCCGCCGGATGCCACGGTCGAGCGCGACGATTTCCTGAACCTTCACATCCGCCTTTCGTAAGGAGCGCCGTCATGGCCGAGATTTCCGCCAACGACCCGATCACCTTCGCCGTGCTGAAAAGCGCCGTCGAATCCATCGTCGACGACATGGCCTATACGGTGATGCGGACCGCGCGTTCGCCCATCGTCCGCGACGTGCTGGATTATTCCACCACCATGTGCGACGCCAAGGGCCGCATCCTGGCGCAGGCCAAGACCGTGGCGCTGCACCTGGGCGCCGTGCCCGACGCGATGGAGGCGCTGCTGGCGCGGTTCCAGGGCGACCTGCACCCCGGCGACGTCATCATCTTCAACGATCCCTATGAAGGCGGCATGCACCTGCCCGACATCTTCATGTTCAAGCCGATCTTCCATGGCGACGAACACCTCGGCTTCTCGGTGGTGATCTGCCACCATTGCGACGTGGGCGGCCGCGTGCCCGGCTCGAACGCCAGCGACTCGACCGAGATATTCCAGGAGGGGCTGCGCCTGCCGCCGCTGAAGCTTTATGATCGCGGGGTCCGCAACGACATCGTTTTCGACATCATCGGCCGCAACGTGCGCCTGCCGGACCTGGTCATCGGCGACATCGAGGCGCAGCTGGCGACCTGCGCGCTTGGCGAGCGCGAATTGCTGCGCATCGTCGACAAATACGGCGCGCCCGTCTTCAACCAGTTCCTTGCCGACTTCCTGGACTATGGCGAGCGGCTGACCCGCAACGAGATCGCCAAATGGCCCGATGGCAGCTACGAGTTCACCGATTACATCGACGGCGACGGCTTCGATCCGGCGCCGATCCCGATCAAGGTGACGATCACCGTCAAGGGCGACCACCTGGAGGTGGACTTCACCGGCAGCTCGCCACAGGTCAAGGGCGCCATCAACTCGACCCTGTCCTTCGTGAAATCGGCCACCTACCTGGCGATCCGCTGCACGCTGGACAGCGAGGTGCCGAACAATTCGGGCATGTATCGCGCCATCGACATCGCTGCGCCGAAGGGCTGCTTCCTGAACCCGCATTTCCCGGCGCCGGTCGCGGCGCGCGCCCTGACCGGCTATCGCGTGGTCGATACCGTGCTGGGCGCGCTGTCCAAGATCGTGCCGACCCGCGTCGCGGCGGCGGGCGAGGGCGGCAATTCGGTGGTCTGCCTGGGCGGCTATGACAGGCAAACCCGCCAGCCCTTCGTCATGGTCGACATGATCAACGGTGCCCTGGGCGCGCGTGCCACCAAGGATGGCATCGACGCGATCACCAACCCGTCGCAGAACATGTCGAACATGCCGGTCGAGCTGATGGAATCGACCTATCCGATCCGCATCGAGGAATATTCGCTGCGCACCGATTCCTGCGGTGCGGGCAGGCAGCGCGGCGGCCTGGGCGTCGTGCGCCAATACCGCTTGCTGGCCGAGGATGCGGTGCTGCAACTGCGCGCCGACCGTTACCAGCATCGGCCCTATGGCCTCTTCGGCGGCAATCCGGCCGCGTCCTCGCGCAACCTGCTGAGCCTGAACGGCGGCGCGTTCGAGCTGCTGGACAGCAAGGTCACGCGCAATGTCATCAGGGGCGACGTGATCCGCCACGAACAGGCCGGCGGCGGCGGCTATGGCGACCCGTTGCAGCGCCCGCTGGAGCAGGTGCTGGAGGATGCGCTGGACGGCAAGATCACCCCGGCCTTCGCCCGCGAGCATTACCGCGTCGTGATCGAGGATGGCCGGATCGACGAAAAGGCGACGGCCGAGCTGCGCAACCTGCAACCGGAGATGGCCTGATGCCCGATCTGCGCCGCTTTGCGATCAACCAGATCACCACGCGCGACTGGACCCTTGAACAGGCGGTCGATGGCTATGCCCGCCAGGGGGTGGCCGGGATCGGGGTCTGGATGGATTATCTGGACGCCGCCGGGGTCGGGCGGGGCGCCCGGCTGATCCGCGATGCCGGGCTGTTCGTGCCCTGCCTTTGCACCAGCGCCTGGGTCAATATCGCGGACAAGGCCGGCTTTGCCGCCGCTCTTGCCGAAAACCGCCGCCGCCTGGACGCGGCGGCCGAGATCGGCGCGCCCTGCCTGGTCGTGGTGCCGGGCGGGCTGGCCACGGGGGAAAAGGATCTGGCGGCGGCGCGGTCGCGGGTGATCGGCGCGCTGGAAGAGCTTTTGCCCCATGCCCGGCAGGTCGGGGTCAAGCTGGGCCTCGAGCCCCTGCATCCGATGTATGCCGCCGATCGCAGCTGTCTCAACAGCTTTGCGCATTGCCTGGATCTTTGCCGCAGCCTGGGCGACGGTGCGGGCATCGTCGCCGACACCTATCATTGCTGGTGGGACGCCGGTTTCCTGCCGGGGCTGCGCCAGGCGGGGCCGGAAAACATCCTGACCTTCCATCTGTGCGACTGGCTTGTGCCGACCCGCGATCTATACCATGACAGGGGCATGATCGGCGACGGCGTGGTCGACTTCGCGGGGTGCAAGGCGCTTCTCGACGAGATCGGCTATGACGGTCCCTTCGAGATCGAGCTGTTCTCGAAGTTCGACTGGTGGTTGCGCGACGGCAACGAAACGGTCGCCGTTTCGGTCGAGCGTTGCGCGCCCTTTGTGAGGGAAAGGCAGAAGGTGCCGTGCTGAACGGCCCTTTGCCGGAAGGGGTAGGAGGGCAGATGGCGGAGAAACCCGCTATCCGGGATGCGATACGGACGCAGGAAAAGATCCTCGCGGCGGCGCAGGCCGAATTCGCGCGCCGCGGCTATGACGGCGCGCGCGTGGACGCCATCGTGGCGCGGGCCAAGGTCAGCAAGAACCTGCTCTACCACTATTTCCGCGGCAAGGAGGATCTGTATATCCGCATCCTCGAACGCACCTACGAGACGCTTCGCCGCCGGCAAAGCGACGTTCCGGTGAACGGGCTCGACCCGCTCAGCGCGATGATCCGGCTTTGCGAGAACACCTTCCGGGTCTTCGTCGAAGAGCCGGACGTGATCGTGATGCTGAACACGGAAAACCTCTATCGCGCCCGGCATATCGCCAAGTCCACGATCATCCGCAGCATGTATGACCGGCTGTCGGAAAACCTGCGCGAGATCCTGCGGGCCGGGGAAGAGCAGGGCGTGTTCCGCAAGGGCGTCGATCCGGTCGAGCTGTATATCTCGATCTCGGGTCTGGGCTATTTCTACCTGTCGAACCAGCACACGCTGTCGATGCTGTTCAACCGAAAGCTGAGCGCGCCCGAGAATATCGAGCATCGGCAGGCGCATCTGGTCGACATGGTGATCAGCTACCTGACCCGCCAGCCCGAGCCCGGCGACTGGACGCCGGAACTGGCGCGCTGACCGGCGCGCCGGCAAGGATCATCCCGATCGCGAGGATTGGCATGGCTGACCACAACGCCGGCCGCTTCATCGGCACCGCCATCGGGCCGATGCTTTGGGGCACGACCTATGTCGTCTTCGTCGGGACATTGCCGACGGATCACCCGGTGCTGATCTCGGCGCTGCGGGCGTTGCCGGCGGGGCTCTTGCTGCTGCTTCTGGTCCGGCGCCTGCCGCCGCGCCGCATCCTGTTTCCCGTCACCGTGCTGGCGCTGACCAATATCGGCCTGTTCTTCGCCTTGCTGCTGATCAGCGCGGCCCGGCTGCCGGGCGGGATCACCGCCACGCTGGCCGCCTGCCAGCCCTTGCTGGTCGCGTTCCTGGCATGGCCGCTGCTGGGGCGGCGGCCGGGGATGGGCCAGATCGCGCTGGCGGTGCTGGGCATGGCCGGCGTCGGGCTGATGGTGCTGAACGGCAGCCTCGCCTTCGACCCGGCCGGCGTCCTGGCGGGTATCGGCGCGGCATTGTCCATGGCGCTCGGCATCGTGCTGATGGAGCGCTGGCGCGATCTTGCGCCGCCGGTGCAGATGACGGCATGGCAATTGCTGATCGGGGGCGCCCTGATCCTGCCCATTGCCCTGCTGGTCGAGGGCCTGCCCGCGCATTGGGACATGCGCAACAGCCTGGGCCTGGGCTATCTGGTTCTGTTCGCGACCGCCCTGGGCTATTGGCTCTGGGTCGGCGGCGTGCAGCGGCTGGGCAGCCGGGTTTCGGTGCTGGCATTCCTTAGCCCGGTGGTGGCATTGCTTCTGGGCATCGGCCTCATGCACGAGACGCTGGACGCGCAGCAGGGGCTGGGCGTGGCGATGGTGTTCCTGTCGATCGGGCTTTCGGTCAGGGCGTCCCTTTCCGGCGGGAAGGCGTGAACCCGTCCGGCTCATTCTTCCTGATCCCGGCGCCCTTGCGGGCCCTGTGGGGCGAATGGCCGTAAAAATCCCGATAGGCCTTGGAAAAATGCGAGGCCGAGGAAAACCCGCTTGCCATGGCGATGTCCACGATCGGGGTATTCGTCTGGTGCAGCAGAAGCCTGGCGCGTTCCAGCCTGAGCTTCATGTAATATTTGGCGGGGGAAATATGCAACTCCTGCTGAAAGATCCTTTCGACCTGGCGGCGCGTCAACCCGATGCCCGACAATATGTCCTTGACGGGAATCGGATCGGTCAGCGATTCCTGCATTCGCTCGATCAAGGTTGTCACGACCTGGTTTTGCCTGTTGACATGCGACGTGAGAATGGATCTTTGCCGGTCCCCCGGATTGCGGATGCGGTCGACAATCGCGCGCTCGCAGATCGCGGCGACGATTTCCTCGCCATGTTCCTGCTGGATCAGGTAGAGCATCATGTCGAACGCGGCCATCCCGCCGGCGCAGGTCGCGATCCCGTTGTCGATCTCGAACAGGGCGGCACGGACCGAGGCGTCATGGAATTGCTCGCCGAAGCTGGCGGCATTTTCCCAATGGATGACGCATTTCCTTTCGCCCAGAAGCTTGGCCTGGCCCAGGATATATGCGCCGGTGCAAAGGCTGCCGATCATGCAGCCGCTCTGCTTGCATTCGCGCAACCAGGACTCGATCGCCCTGTCGGAATGGATCTGGATATTCAGGCCGCCGCAGACGATGATCGTCGAATCGCGGATCGAGGCATTCACCGAGCGACGCAAAGCCGCGACCGAGCTGTCGCAATGGATTTGCACGCCGCAACTGGACTGGACCTCGTCCCCTTGGGGCGCGACGACCTTCCAGGTATAGACATCGTATCCGATGGCGGCATTCGCCATGCGCAGGGCTTCGACGGCTGATGAAAAGGCAAGCAGCGTGAATTCCGGCATGAGCAGGAATATGAACGCTTTTTCTTTGTTAGCCAACTTGTTCATGTGAAGCGTTGCCCCGTGGCCGCGGCAGCCCCCGCATATGCAGATGCCGGGTCAGCCAGGACAAGGGAGGTAATTTAACGGCGGCGCGGGTCCAATAACATCTGCGACGGCGTGCCGGTAATTTTGGGACGTGTCGAACCGGATGGCGATCACGGTTCGGGGGGGCAAAGCGGCAAGGGCATTTTCCGCCCATATCGCGCAAAAGCGCGGCGCAATGTTACGTTTCGATGACGCAGTTGTTCTTTCGCGAAATTCGGACAGGCCGTAACCATTTCGGACACGCCATAACCATCGGGTCGCGACATGCCATGTTTTGAAGCATTTCAAGCCTTGCTTCATGGCGTCGCGCGGCTTGCGCTGCGGCCTGGGGCGAAACCGACGCAGCACGATCTTGAAATGCTTCGAAATCAAGCAGGGCGGCATTCCCGCGGATTTGCCCGGCTCTTGATTTCCGGGGGGAGAGAAAAGATATGACCAATCACGTGATGAAAGTTTCCTGTCCGACGCGCGCGGGCATCGTTGCCGCCGTATCGGGCTATCTGGCCGCTGCCGGCTGCGACATCCAGGACAGTTCGCAATTCACCGATCAGGAAAACGGCCGGTTCTTCATGCGGCTGCGCTTTCAGTCGGATCGGGACGGCGAAGGGCTGGCGCAGGGCTTTGCCGCCACGGCCCGAGAGTTCCAGATGGATTACGAAATCCGCGACCTGTCGCAAAAAGCCAGGGTCGTCCTGATGGTGTCGCGTTTCGGCCATTGCCTCAACGACCTTCTGTACCGTTCGCGCATCGGGGCACTGCCGGTCGAAATCGTTGCGGTGATCTCGAACCATACCGATTACCAGAGGCAGGTGGTGAACGAGGACATCCCGTTTCACTGCATCCGCGTCACGCCTGAAACCAAGCCCGAGGCCGAGGCTGCCATCATGCAGGTGGTGCGCGACACCGGGGCCGAGCTGATCGTTCTGGCGCGCTATATGCAGGTGCTGTCGGACCAGATGTGCCGCGAAATGTCGGGCCGGATCATCAATATCCACCATTCCTTCCTGCCCAGTTTCAAGGGCGCCAACCCCTACAAGCAGGCTTATGAGCGCGGGGTCCGGCTGATCGGGGCGACGGCGCATTACGTGACCGCCGACCTGGACGAGGGGCCGATCATCGAACAGGACATCATCCGCGTCACCCATGCCCAAAGCGCCGCCGATTATGTAAGCCTTGGCCGCGACGTCGAGGCGCAGGTGCTGGCTCGGGCGGTTCATGCCCATATTCATCACCGGGTTTTCCTGAACGGAAACAAGACCGTCGTCTTTCCCGCATCGCCGGGCGAATATGCCTCGGAGCGCATGGGATAATGACGAAAAGGGCCAGGGAGCGACGCGGGATGATCCGCTCGTTTCTCTGGCCTTGACGGTTCCGTCCAGCGCCAGGCTTGCGCAAGGAATCAAACGCGGGGCTCAGGACCAGATCGCGGCAGTCAAACGAAAACCGGCCCGGTGCGCAATGCGCCGGGCCGGTTTTCATCATGCGGTCTTGGGTCCGTCCGACACCCGGCCCCGGCAGATATTCTTTTGCCCATTCGCGCCGAATAGGGGCCGGGCGATCAGGGGACCGGGCATTCGCCCGGTCCTTCTGCTTGGCGCGTGTCAGCTTCTGGGCTTCAGGTTCTCGGGGTCGTAGAGGGGCTTGTAGCCGACGGCGGCGACCTCGACCGGGAAGGTTTCGCCCATGTATTCGACCGTCAGCTTGCGGCCTTCCTGGCAATGCGACCAGGGCAGGTAGGCCAGCGCGATGTTCCTGCCGATGGTCGGGCCGTAGACGATCGAGCTGGTCCAGGAACGCCGGCCCAGGGTGTCGACCAGAACCTCGCCCGTCTCGGCATCCTGCACCGGCAGGATACCGACCGGATAGCGGGCGATGCCGTTGCTGTCCAGGTTGTCGGTCATGACCAGGGTGCAGAGCATCGCCGGCTGGTGGTCGCGGGCGCGATATTCCAGGTGCTTGGCCTTGCCGCGGAAATCGGCCTCCTTGACCTTGGGACGGGCCAGGTCGGCCTCGTAGAGGTTGTATTCCGTGCGCAGGTCGGCGTTCTGCAGCCGCAGGCTTTTTTCGAGCCGGCGCGAGTTGGCGTAGGTCTCGACCCCCACCGCGATCACGCCCGCGGACCGCAAGGCGTCCCAGACCGCCAGCCCGTCCTCATAGGCCATGTGCAGTTCCCAGCCCTGCTCGCCGACATAGGAGATGCGGAAGGCGGTCACGTCGCGGCCGGCGATGCGGATCGGCTTGATGGCGGCGAAAGGGAAGGCGTCCTTTTCCAGCCCCGCCGGATCCTCGACCACCTTTTGCAGGTTCACCCGCGCGTTCGGACCCCAGATGCCGATGGTGATGAACTGCTCGGACACGTCGGCGATGGCGACGTCCAGGCCCCGGTCCTGCGCCACGCGGCGCATGTAGTTCAGGTCGCGCGGCCCGGCATCGGCGCCGTTGACCAGCCGGCAGCGGTCGGCCAGGCGGAACACGGTGAAATCGGCGCGCACATTGCCCTCGTCATCGAGGAAATGCGTGTAGATCCCCTTGCCGATATTGCCCTCGCCGCCGATCTTGGCGGCGCAGAGCCATTCCAGCAGTTCGACGTGATCGGGGCCGGAAATGTCGGTCATGTGGAAATGCGACAGGTTGATGATGCCGCAATCCGCGCTCATCTCCAGATGCTCGGCATTCGAGACGCGCCAGAAATGGCGGTTGTCCCATTCATGCTCGCGCACCGGCACCTGGTCGGCGTATTTCTCCAGCAGGTGTTCGTTGGCGGCATAGCCATGGGCGCGCTCCCAGCCGCCCAGCTCCATGAAGTAGCCGCCCAGCTCCACCTCGCGCTCGTAGAAGGGCGAGCGGCGGATGCCGCGGCCGCCGGCGAAGGGTTCGCGCGGGTGGACCGGCGGGTTGTAGATCTTGGCCGCCGTCTCGATGCAGCGTTCCTCTATGAACTTTTCCTGCAATGCGAAGGGGTTGAAGCGCGAATAGTCGATGCTGGCATGGTCGATGCCGGTGCGCCCGTCGGTGATCCAGTCCACCACCAGCTTGGCCATGCCGGGCGCGTCCTTGACCCAGATCGCCACGGCATACCACAGCCCGCGCACCTTCTGGCTTTCGCCGATGGACGGCCCGCCGTCGGTGGTGGTCTGCAACAGCCCGTTGAAGGAATGGCTTTCGTTATAGCCCAGCTCGCCCAGGATCGGGGTCAGCTCGATGGCGCGTTCCAGCGGCGACAGCACATCGTCCAGCTCCAGGTCGCGCTGCGAGGGCGACAGGCGGGCGTATTCCTTTTCCAGGATGTCGCGCGGATGGCAGAGGCGCGGGTCCGATTCGTAGTAATAGCCCCATTCGATCTGGCCGCCCTCGGTGGTCTTGGGGTCGCCCGTGTCGCGCAGATAGGCCGAGTTGCCCTGGTCGCGCAGCAGCGGATAGCCGATCTCCTTGCCGGTATTGTCGAACTCGTCGTAGGGCCCGAAGAAGGTCAGCGGATGGTCGACCGGAAAGACCGGCAGGTCCTCGCCCGCCATCTCGGCGATCAGGCGGCCCCAGAGACCGGCGCAGACGATGACCAGGTCGGCCATGATGGTGCCGCGCGGGGTGACGACGCCCCGGATGCGCCCGTCCTCGATCACCAGCGAGGTGGCCGGGCAATTGGCGAAGGCCCGCAGCTTGCCCGAGGCCACGCCCTGGTCGACCAGCTTGCCCGCCACGGTCTGCGAGCGCGGCACCACCAGCCCCGCGTCGGGATCCCACAGCGCGCCCTGGATCTGGTCTTCCTCGACCAGCGGGAATTTCGCCTTGACCTCGGCGGGGCTGATCATCGTCGCCCGCGTGCCGAAGGCCTTGCCCGAGGCGACCTTGCGCTTGAGCTCGTTCATGCGCGTCTCGTCGCCCACCCGCGCGACCTCGATCCCGCCGACCTTGGCGTAATGGCCCATCTTCTCGAAGAAATCGATGGAATAGAGCGTGGTCCAGGTGCTGAGGAAATCGTGGCTGGTCGCAAAGCAGAAATCCGACGCATGCGCGGTCGAGCCGATATCGGTCGGGATGCCCGACTTGTCGATGCCGACGATATCGTCCCAGCCGCGCTCGATCAGGTGATGCGCGACCGAGGCGCCCACGATGCCGCCAAGGCCGACGATGACCACCCGCGCTCTATCAGGAAATCCCGACATGTTCTGTCCTCTCGATGTCTGAAGGGAGATTGTGACGTAAGGGTTCCCGTGACCGCCAGCAGGCGAAGCCGGGCTGCCCAAATGCGACGGCATGGCCCGCAAAGCGGGTCATGCCTTGTCCAGTTGTCGATGCATGTGCCGTCAGGGCCGCTACCATAGCCGTGGCTCGGCCAGCGCCTTGCGCCGACAGGCGGCAAGCAGCGTATTGTGCATCAGGCACATGATCGTCATCGGGCCGACGCCGCCGGGAACCGGGGTGATCGCCCCCGCGACCCCGCAGGCCGAGGCGAACTCGACATCGCCCACCAGCGTCTTCCGGCCGTCGCGGACGATGCGGCTGGTGCCGACATCGATCACCGTCGCCCCCGGCTTGATCCAGTCGCCCTTGATCATCTCGGCCTGGCCCGCGGCCGCGACCACGATGTCGGCCTGGCGGATCTTTCCCGGCAGGTCGCGGGTGCGGGAATGGGCCATGCTCACGGTGCAGTTCTCGGCCAGCAGCAGCTGCGCCATCGGCTTGCCCACCAGGATCGAGCGGCCCACCACCACGGCATCCAGCCCCGAAAGGTTGCCAAGCTGCGACCGGAGCAGCATCAGGCATCCCAGGGGCGTGCATGAGACGAGGCCGGGCAGCCCCGACACCAGGCGGCCCGCGCTGGACGGGTGCAGCCCGTCCACGTCCTTGGCGGGATCGATCGCCTCGATCACCGGCAGGGAATCCAGGTGCGCGGGCAGCGGCAACTGGACCAGGATGCCATCGACGCTGTCATCGGCGTTCAACTGCGCGATCAGGTCCAGAAGCTGTTGCTGGGTGGTAGCCTCGGGCAGGATATGCTCGAAGCTTGCCATGCCCAGCTTGCGGGCCATGCGGCCCTTGCTGCTGACATAGACCTCGCTGGCCGGATCGGTGCCGACCAGGACCACGGCAAGGCCCGGCGGCCGGCCCGTCTGTTCCCGAAAGGAGGGGATGGCGCCGCTGATCCGGGCGCCAAGGCCGTCGGCATGGGCCTTCCCGTCGATTGTCTGTGCCGTCATGGGCATCCTCCTCGTGCCAAGCGATCCGGCGGGGTCAGAGCGCGCGCTCCAACTCCGGCAGCGCATCGAAGATGTCGGCGACCAGGCCGTAATCGGCAACCTGGAAGATCGGGGCGTCCTCGTCCTTGTTGATGGCGACGATGACCTTGCTGTCCTTCATCCCGGCCAGGTGCTGGATGGCGCCGGAAATGCCGCAGGCGACGTAAAGCTCGGGCGCGACCACCTTGCCGGTCTGGCCGACCTGCCAGTCGTTCGGGGCATAGCCCGCGTCCACAGCCGCGCGCGAGGCGCCGACCGCGGCGCCGAGCTTGTCGGCGACAGGCAGGATCACCTGGCGGAACCTTTCTTCCGAGCCCAGGGCGCGGCCGCCCGAGACGATGATGCGGGCCGAGGCCAGCTCGGGGCGCTCGCTTTCCGAGAGGCGGTTTTCGACAAAGCCGGACAGGCGCGGGTCGGCCGTCTCGCCGATGGTTTCGACCGGGGCGCTGCCCCCCTCGGCCTGCGCCGCCTCGAAGCCCGAGGTCCGCACGGTGATGACCTTCTTGCCGTCGGTCGCCTGCACCGTCTGGATGGCGTTG
>JAANMW010000713.1_pt1 | contig 38985 bp, 37 predicted proteins | sample 7279671 | NCBI WGS metagenome assembly JAANMW01 (sample SAMN14094541, study PRJNA606508) | bioreactor metagenome | isolation source: A lab-scale SPAN reactor treating ammonium-rich wastewater day 247 | place: Ireland: Galway | collected 2017-09-19 | reverse complement strand
GCCCACCACATCCACGGCCATCTCGGTCAGCAGCGGCTCCAAGATCTCGCAGGTGGCGGCGTGGGAATAATCGATGGCCACACGTGGGCGCGCGGCCTGCACCGCGGCCACATCGATCTGTTGCAAAAATGCGGCGCTGTAACACGCCTCCACATCCGCGGCATAGTCGATGCGTCCGATGTCATCCAATTGGGCGCGGCGGAAATCTTCGCGGAAGAAAAGGCGCTCGATCTCCCGTTCGCGGGCGCGGCCCAGATCGATGCCGCCGGCGTCGATGAAGCGAATATCCACCACCCGCCGGTCGTGGGGGGAGATGCGCACATGCACCCCGGCGCAGGCGGCGGTCACGCGGGTGAAATAGCGGGCCACGGGCACCGGCTGCGTGCGCAGATCCTGCACTTCCATCCCCGCCGCGGGCAGGCCGGAGATGATCGCCCGTTTCAACATGCGCGAGCTGGGATGGGCATCGCGGTTGATGGTGACCACCCCCCCTTTGGGCAGGCTGGCGCCGAAGGCCACCCCCAGCTTGGCGCAGAACTCCGGCGTCAGATCGACATTGACCACGCCGGTGACGCCGAACCGCCCGAACAACACCCGCCGCCCCTGCGATCCCCAGATGATGCTCTCGCGCACCAGCGCGCCGGGGTCGATCGTCTTCCCCGGCCACAGCTTCACCTGCGGGTAGATGACCGCGCCCTCGCCCACCACGCAATTGTCCCCGACCACCGCGCCCTCCTCCACCACGGCCCGCTGTTTGAACACGCATTGCCGGCTGATCAAAGCCCCGCGCAGGTGCGCGCCCTCGCCGATGTAGCAGCCCCGCCAGATCACGCTGCGCGAGATCTGCGCCTGCGTGTCCACCACCGTATCATCTCGCACCACCGTCGGGCCTTGGATGACCACGCCCCCCTTGATCTGCACATTGCTGCCCAGGTAGATCGGCCCATACAACTGGGCGTCGGGCGCGATCTGCACATTCTCGCCCACCCAGATATCGCCGCCCAGCGCTTTGCCCAGGGGCGCATGACGCACACGATTGCGCAGCAGGTCGGCGTTCGCCTCCAGATACGTGGCAGGGGTGCCGATGTCGGTCCAGAACCCCTGCACCAGCATGCCGAAGATGGGGCAGCCCCTGGCCAACAACCGCGGGAAAAGATCGTGGCTGAAATCATAGGGCGTGTCGGGCGGGATGCCGGCCAGCACATCCGCCTTCAACACGTAGATGCCGGTGTTGACCAGATCGCTCACCACCTCGGCCCAGCCTGGCTTCTCCACGAACTGGCTGATGCGGCCATCTTCGGCGGTGATGACCATGCCATACTCCAGGGGATTGTCCACGCGGTGCAAGGCCACGGTCACATCTGCATCCCGCGCGGTGTGAAAAGCCAGCAGCGCCGTCAGGTCGATATCGGTAACCGCGTCTCCGCTCACCACCAGCACCTGATCGCCCGCCTGCACCCGGCCCTGCTGCCAGGCCTGGGCCACCCCACCCGCCGTGCCCAACGGCACATCCTCGATCAGATAATCGATCGGCACCCGCCCCCGTTCTCCCACGCCCAGATAGCCCTGAAACCACTCTGCCCGATGCTGCAGCGTGACCAGGATCTGCGCGACGCCGAAGGATTCAAGCCAATCGACGATGTGCCCAATCACCGGCTTGTTGACCAGCGGCAGCAATGGTTTGGGGCGGTTGACAGTGAGCGGGCGCAGGCGAGATCCCTGACCGCCAGCCATAACGATAGCCTTGAGCATGATGGGGCCTCATGAATGCGTGGAAATGGCAGGCACTGAGCGATCCCGCACCGGGCCTCGATGTGAAAAAATCAACGTCAAGCGGGAGATGTGCTGTATGGCCAAGGATACCACAACCTGCGGTCTGTGTTGTCATGGCGCACCCTATGCGCGCACTCTGGCAAATTTGAAAGGGATTCGGCGCTTGTGGTACAAGAAGTGAGCTTTGATCCCACACCCCACCCTCCCATCTGCTTCCATGACCATCCATTTTGGCACCGACGGCTGGCGCGCCGTCATCAGCGAAGAATTCACTTTTGCCAACGTTGCCCGCGTGGCGCAGGCCGTGGCCGATGTGGCCCTGGCGGCCGGCGCCGGCGCAGAGGCCCCCCTCACCTACGTGGTCGGCTTCGATACCCGCTTCCTCTCCGACCGCTTTGCCGCGGCCGCGGCCTGCGTGCTGGCCGCCAACGGCATCCGCGTGCTGCTCAGCGAGCGCTTTGCGGCCACGCCCGCCATCTCCTACGCCATCGTCCACCACCACGCCGCCGGCGGCGTCATGATCACGGCCAGCCACAACCCGCCCCGCTACAATGGCTTCAAACTGAAAGCCGATTTTGGCGGCGGCGCCAATGCCGGCGTGATCGCCCAGGTCGAGCAGCGGCTGGCCGAAAATGAGCAGAGCCAGCGCCAGCCCGCCGCCATCGACTTTGCCGCGGCCACGGCCCAGGGACTGATCGAGATCTTCGATCCCTACCCCGCCTACGCCGCCCATATCCGCCGCCTGATCGACTTCGACAGCATCGCCGCCGCCGGGCTGCACATCGTCATCGATGCCATGTACGGCGCCGGCATCGGCTACACCGACCGGCTGCTGCGCGAGGCGGGCGTGCAGCCTGTCACCCTGCACCACGAGATGAACCCCGGTTTTGGCGGCCTCCACCCCGAGCCGATCGGCCGCCATCTGGACGCGCTGAAGACGGCTGTCACTGCCCAGGGCGCGCACCTGGGCCTGGCCACCGATGGCGACGCCGACCGCATCGGCGCCATCGACCCGCACGGACGCTTCCTCGACCCCCACCGCATCATGACGCTGACCCTCGATTATCTGCTGCAACAGCACAAACGGGGAGACATCGTCAAAACGGTCAGCACCACGCAGATGCTGAATCTATTGGCGGCAGAGTACAACCTGGCAGTGTTCGAAACCCCGGTGGGCTTCAACTACATCGCCGATCTCATGCGCAGCCGCCAGGTGCTGATCGGCGGGGAAGAATCGGGGGGCATCTCCATCGCCGGCCACATCCCCGAGGGGGATGGCGTGCTGATGGGCCTGCTGCTGGCCGAGCTGGTGGCCCGCCAAAAACAGAGCGTGGACGCGCTGATCGCCGGCATCATGGATCGTATCGGCCATTTCGCCTACGCCCGCCACGATTACCCCGCGCCCCCGCTGAGCAAGAGGGAGATCGTGCAGCGTCTGATCGCCCACGCGCCCGCCGCGCTCAACGGCCAGCCGGTGCAGGAGCTGAATACGCGCGATGGCGTCAAATATCTGTTGGCCGATGCCAGTTGGCTGTTGATCCGGCCATCTGGCACGGAACCGGTGCTGCGCGTCTATGCCGAGGCTCGCAGCGAAGCGGATGTGTACAGTCTGCTCGATGTGGGCGCCAATCTGGCGCATCTCAGTTGAGCAGTATTCAGTGGTCAGTTGAATGAACTGCGTTGGCCGGGCAGAATGGCGCTGGATTCGCGATTTTGTGCGCACCGCGTGGGTCGCCAGTATTGACAGAATCAGAAAAAAGGGTGATAATACGGCAACACTCTTTCAATCCACTCTGGCCAGCTTTAAATGGAGGAAGCTTATGCCAACTTTCGAAAAAATGTCCAAAGATGAAGTGACCGACTATCTGGAATCGAAGCATCGTGGACGCGGTAAATCAAAACGTGAGAAGGCCCTCGAGCAGTATATCGAGCAAATCAGGCCCCTGGAAGTCAACGAGGGCATCACTGTGCGTGCGGCAGAAGGTGAAAACCGCCAAACAGTGAAGAACCGTCTGCGCCGCGCCGCTGGTCGGCTTGGCTACGAGATCGGGTTCATCCGCTCGCGCAACGTCATCCGCCTGCATCGCACCGCCTGATTCTCACTCTCTTTCTCTCGCCATCGAACAAGCTCCTGCAAAGGAGCTTGTTTGATTTTGGGGTTCGATGGCAGTTTCAGCGGCTGTGGGGCGAGGCCAGGCGCTCTTCCGTTGGGATAAAGGCGCGGCCGTACAACTCGGCCAGCTCGGCCAGGCCATTGCGAATGCCCTCGTTGAGCTGGTGGGGCAGGAAGCGCCAACTCCAGTTGCCGCTGGCCGCGGCGGGGGTGTTCATGCGCGCCTCGCTGCCCAGGCCCATGCAATCTTGCAAAGGGACGATGGCGATGTGGGCCGCGGCTAGCATGGCCAGCCGGATCATGTCCCAGGCAATGTCGCTGCCATCGACCCGCAAATAGCGGCGTACGAAATCTCGTTCCCGTTCGGGGGCCTTGGTGTACCAGCCCAGGGTGGTGTCGTTGTCGTGGGTGCCGGTGTAGACGACGCAATTCTTATCGTAATTGTGCGGCAGGAAGGGGTCGCTGCCATCGCTGGCCCAGGCAAATTGCAGCACTTTCATGCCGGGGAAGTGGTAATGATCGCGCAAGGCATAGACGCCGGGGTGCGGCTCGCCCAGGTCTTCGGCCAGCAAGGGCAGATCGCCCAGGGCGGCGATGACGGCGTCGAAGAGGGCCTGGCGGGGGCCATCGACCCAACGCCCTTCGATGGCGGTTTCGGCATCACCGGGCACCTGCCAATAGTTGTAGAACCCGCGGAAATGGTCGATGCGCACATAGTCGCTGAGCCGCAGGTTGGCGCGCAAGCGCTCGATCCACCAGGCATAGCCATCCTCGGCCATGCGCGGCCAGTTGTAGAGGGGGTTGCCCCACAACTGGCCTGTGGGTGAAAAGTAGTCGGGGGGCACCCCGGCGACGACGGTGGGCCGGCCAACGTCATCGAAATGGAAGAGGTGGCGGCGGCTCCAGGCGTCGGCGCTGTCCATGGCCACGTAGATGGGGATGTCGCCGATGACGCGGATGCGGCGGTCATTGGCGTAGGCCTTCACTGCCAACCACTGCTCGAAGAAGAGCCACTGCCAGAATTGGTGCTGGTGGATGCTCTCGGCCAGGCGGGCGCGGGCCGCGGCCAGGGCCTCCGGCGCCCGATCGCGCAGGTCGGGGGCCCATTCTGGCCAGGGCCGGCCCGCGTGCTCTTCTTTCAGGGCCATGAACAGGGCGAAATCGTGCAGCCAGGCAGCCTCGGCAGCCACGAAGGTGGTGAACGCGGCCGGCGCCGGCTGGCCGCGAAAGCGCGCAAAGGCCTGTTTGAGGACGCGCTGCTTCCACTCGATTACCGGGCCGAAATCAACATGATGGCGGGGGAAGGGGGGCACGGCCAGATCCGCGCGGTCGAGGTAGCCGCGCGCGGTCAGATCGACGAGATCGATCAGCAAGGGATTGCCGGCAAAGGCGGAGAAGCACTGATAGGGCGAGTCGCCGTAGCCGGTGGGGCCGAGGGGCAACACCTGCCACAGTTGCTGTTTGGCCCCGGCCAGCCAGTCGACAAAGCGGTAGGCTTCTTCACCCAGATCGCCGATGCCAAAGGGGCCGGGCAGGGAGGTGGGGTGCAGTAAAATGCCGGAAAGTCGTTCGTTGAACATGGGCCACTCCTCTTGAGGGGCGGGGGTGTGTTGCGGCGTCAGGCGGGATCGACAAGACGATGCAGGCCGCGCAGGGCGTGCAGGTGGCGGCTGAGGTCGCGTTCGGCAAAGGACGCGGGGCCGAAGGGGTCGGAAATGGGGGCGGCGGGGTCATGCAGCAGGCGCAGGGTGTTCAGCAGGGCGTGCGCCAGCACCTGCAGATCGTAGCCTCCCTCCAGGGCCAGCACCAGGCGGCCCTGGCACAGCTCCTCGGCCAGGGCCATGACGCGACGGGTGAGGGCGGCATACCCGGCCAGGCTGAGTAGCTGACTGGCCAGGGGATCGCGCCAGTGTGCGTCGAAACCGGCGGAGACCAGCAGGAGATCGGGCTGATAGCGGTGGGCGAAGGGCAGGATCACCTCATCGAAGGCGCGCAGGTAGCCGGCGTCGCCCACGCCCGCGGGCAATGGGACGTTCAGGGTGTAGCCCTGACCGGGGCCGCTGCCGGTGTCGCCGGCCGCGCCGGTGCCAGGATAGAAGGGATATTGGTGCAGCGAGATGAAAGCCACGGTGGGATCTTCGTAGAAGATGGCTTCGGTGCCGTTGCCGTGGTGCACATCCCAATCGAGGATCAGCACCCGCGCGGCCCCGTACTCGGCGCAGGCGGTGCGGGCGGCGATGGCCACATTGGCAAAGAGGCAAAAGCCCATGCCGCGGGCGGCCAATGCATGGTGGCCGGGGGGACGCATCAACGAAAAAGCGTTGCGGCAGCGGCCCTGCATCACCGCCGCGGTCAGATCGGTCAGCGCGCCCGCCGCGGCCAGCGCCGCCGCGTAGGAACCGGGCACGATGTAGGTATCCGGGTCGAGATGGCCGCCGCCGGCGCGGTCAATCTGCGCCACCTGATCGACGTAAGCGCGCGGATGCACCCGCAGCAGCCGCTCCAGGCTGATCGGCGTCACCGCAGCCGGGTGCAGGCGGGCCAGGATGCCATCGGTGTGCAGCAGTTGCATGGCTGCGGCCAGACGCCCGCGGTGTTCGGGATGGCCGGACAGGGAGTGCTGCTGCTCGATCGGGTCGTAGGCGTACCAGGTGCGCATGGGATCATTTTGGATGGTTGCCCCTGAATTGTCAATTGTGACGCGCTCATCACCCTCTGGTATAATGCCGGCATCCCCTCTTTTTGCCTCCCTCACCATGGAGCAGCCCACTTAGCCATCACCTCTTTTCCCGTTCCATCATCACCTTTGTAAGACCTTCAGGGCAGGGTGCAATTCCCGACCGGCGGTAAATCTGGCCCGACCAGATGAAGCCCGCGAGCGGCCTCGCCAGAGGCGTCAGCAGATCCGGTGCGATACCGGGGCCGACGGTCACAGTCCGGATGAAAGAAGGTCGTGATCCTCAAACATCTTGGCAACAAGATGGCTGCGCGCGCATGTTCGCGGCGATCAGGCACGACCTGATCGCCGTTTTTTATTTTTTTCTGCACACTCTCCGCTCATGACTGTATCTCCTGGCGAGGCGCTGGCCTCGCCTTCTCCTGAACGTGCGCGCACGCGGGCGCGCTGGCTGCACAATGAGCATCGCCAAAGGCTGGCCCGCGCGCTGATGGCCCCGATCATGCTGACGCTGTTTGTGTTGGCCTGGGAGGGGCTGGTGCGTTGGCGGCAGTACCCGCAGTTCATCTTGCCGGCGCCGGGGGTGGTGTGGGCCAAGTTCCAGCTGGTGCTGGCAGACGGCACGCTGTGGCGACATGCCAGCGTCACGGCCTTCGAGATCCTGGCCGGCCTGGGGCTGGGGCTGGGTGTGGCCACGGTGGTGGGGTATCTGCTGGCCAAATCACCCGGCCTGGATAGTCTGCTTTCGCCTTACATCGTGGCCTTGCAATCCTTCCCCATCGTGGCGGTGGCGCCCCTGCTGGTGATCTGGATTCAGGCCAGCCTGCTGCGCACGGTGTTGATCTGCGCTCTCACCCTCTTTTTCCCGGCCCTGGTCAACACCATCGTGGGGCTGCGCTCGGTGGAGCCGGAGTTGCTGGCGGTGATGCGCTCGCTGCGCGCCAGCCGCTGGCAGATCTTCCGCAAGTTGGAGACGCCGGCGGCGCTGCCGGTGATCTTTGGCGGGCTGAAGGTGGGGGCCATCCTCTCCGTCATCGGCGCGGTGATCGGCGAGTTCATCGGGGCCAACCGCGGCCTTGGGTTTCTGATCAATCTGGCCCGCGGTCTGCTGGATACGCCCCTGCTCTTCGTCGCTCTTTTCACCCTCGTGATCATGGCCCTGGGCCTCTACGGTTTCATCAGCCTGCTGGAATATCATTTCCTGGCCTGGAAGCGGAAGCGGTAGGGGACGGGGGGCAGTGTTCAGTGTTCAGTGTTCAGTGTTCAGTGTTCAGTGGGACAACAGTCAAGGGGCAAGGGGGCAGGGGGCAACAGTCAACAGTCAACAGTCAACAGTCAACAGTCAACAGTCAACAGTCAACAGTCAACAGTCAACAGTCAACAGTCAACGGGCAACGGGCAGGGGGCAGGGGGCAGGGGGCAGGGGGGGTTAGGGGTTTTGGGGGTTTTAGGCTATTCTGTGGGTGCTGGGCCCGGCCCGGCCGCCGGTTCAGATCACGTCAGATAGACGACAAACTCTAGCGAAATTCCGCCATCGTCTATCGTCTATCGTCTATCGTCCATCGTCCATTGTCCCTCTATGCACTGGCTGCGACGTTATCGTTCTTTTTTGCGCTGGTTCATCCCCGGTCTGCATATCAAGCGCTGGTTATTGATGCTGATCGTGGGGATCGCGCTGATTGGGCTGGGGCTGGCCTATCTTTTGCGGTCGGTCTACGCCGCCGGCGTCTACCCAGAGACGATCTATTGGCTGACGCTGCAATTTTTGCCGCGCCCGCTGCGGGCGTTGGCATTTGGACTGGCCGGCGTGGGCGTTACATTGTGGGGGCTGATCGAACTCAACCGGGCGCTGCTGGCCCCCTTCACCACGCCGGACGCCAGCGCGGCCGAGCGCATCTATCGCCACCGCCGCCGGCGACGCGGCCCGCGCATCGTCTGTATCGGCGGCGGCACCGGCATGCCCGCGGTGTTGCGTGGGTTGAAGGCCTATACCGACCACATCACCGCCATTGTCACGGTGGCGGATGATGGCGGCAGTTCGGGCAAGCTGCGGCAGGCGCTGGGGTTGCCGCCGCCGGGCGATTTTCGCAACAATATCGCCGCCCTGTCGGAGGCGGAAGCCACGGTGACCCGGCTCTTCCAATACCGGTTTGCCGGCGGCGAGGGCCTGGAAGGGCACGCGTTCGGCAATCTCTACCTGGCGGCGATGGCGGGAGTGACCGGCTCCTTCGAGCAGGGGCTGCTGGAATCGAGCCGGGTGCTGGCCGTGCGCGGGCGCGTGCTGCCTTCGACCCTCGATCTGGTGCAACTGGTGGCGGATGTGAGCGACGAGGGCGGGCGGCTGGAACGCATTCGCGGGGAGTCGCTGATCCCGCGGCTGGGCGAGGGCCGCCGCATCCACCATGTTTATCTGGAACCGGAACGACCCCGCGCCTACCCCGAGGCGGTGCGGGCGATTCTGGAGGCGGATCTGATCGTAGCCGGGCCGGGCAGCCTCTACACCAGCGTCATCCCCAACCTGCTGGTGCCGGAGATCGCGCAGGCCGTGGCCGCGGCGGCGGGTCTGAAGGTCTACGTCTGCAACATCGCCACGCAGCGCGGGGAGACGGAGGGGTACAATGTCGATGATCATGTGCAGGCGCTGATCAGGCACGCCGGCGCCCGCATCCTCAACTGCGTGTTGGCCAACGATCTGTTCACGCCCCCGGCCCCGCCGCGGGCCGAATGGGTGAAGCTGCCCGCGCAGCCCCCGCGCGGCTATCGCCTGGTCACGGCCAACCTGCGCCAGGATGTGCACGTCTGGCGCCACGACCCCGAACGCATGGCCCGCGCCCTGATCGACCTGCTGGAGGAGGAGACAGGCATCCGCAGCGGGCTGATCTAGTCTGGACGATGGACGATCGTCCCCTCCCCATTTGCCAGAATCGCCGGGCTTTTGTATGCTGAAGGCCCCCAATTCCCATTCAATTCACCTCCCAAAGGAGTATCCAAAATGTCTTTACGTGTTGGCATCAATGGTTTTGGCCGTATCGGCCGCCAGGTCTTCAAAGCCATCGAAGAAAATTACGATGGCGTTGTGGAAGTCGTCGCTATCAACGATCTCGTCTCTACCGACGTTAACGCCCATCTACTCAAATACGATTCCAATTATGGCCGTTATCAGGCGGATATCGCGGTGGATGGCAACGATCTGATGGTCAACGGCGAGCGGATCAAGGTCTTCGCCGAACGGGATCCCAGCCAGTTGCCGTGGGGCGATTATGGCGTGGAGGTGGTGGTCGAATCGACCGGCATCTTCACCAAACGGGCGCAGGCGGCCCAACATCTGGCCGGCGGCGCCAAAAAGGTGATCATCTCCGCGCCCTCCTCCGACCCGGATCTGACCATCGTGCTGGGCGTGAACCAGGGCGATTATGACCCGGCGCAGCATCACATCATCTCCAACGCCTCCTGCACCACGAACTGTCTGGCGCCCGCGGCCAAAGTGGTGGACGATCATTACGGCATCATCAAGGGGCTGATGACGACGGTGCACGCCTATACCAACGATCAGCGCATCCTCGACCTGGTGCACAAGGATCTGCGCCGTGCCCGCGCCGCCGGCCAGAACATCATCCCCACCAGCACAGGCGCGGCCCGGGCCGTGGGCCTGGTGCTGCCCCAGCTCAAGGGCAAATTCGATGGCATGGCCCTGCGCGTGCCCACGCCCACCGTCTCCATCGTCGATTTCGTGGCCACCTTGCAGCGGCCTGCCACCACCGCCGAGCTGTTGGATCACTTCCGCGCCGCCGCGGCCGGCCCCATGCAGGGCATCCTCGGCGTCTCGGACGAACCGCTGGTGAGCATGGATTTCAAGGGCGACCCCCGTTCCTCGATCATCGACGCCGGCTCCACCCAGGTGCTGGATGGCGATCTGGTCAAAGTTGTCACCTGGTATGACAACGAATGGGCCTATTCCGTACGCGTCGCCGACCTGTGCAAATACATCTACGAACAGGGTATTTAGTATTTAGTAGTCAGTAGTCAGTAATCAGTAATCAGTATTCAGTATTCAGTATTCAGTGGTCAGTTGTCAGTGGTCAGTGGTCAATATTCAGTATTCAGTAATCGCGGAATAATGATGACTGAATACTGAACACTGAATACTGAACACTGAATACTGAACACTGAATACTAAAAAGGGTGACCGCGTACGGGGGGGCTGACGCCAGCGCCGCCGGCTCGGCCACCCTTTTTCATATGTCCTGAGGACTCCATGAACAAGAAAACAATCCGCGACCTCGACCCACAGGGCAAACGCATCCTCGTGCGCGTCGATTTCAATGTGCCCCTGGATGAACACCGCCAGATCAGCGACGACACCCGCATCCAGGCCGCCTTGCCCACCCTCCAGGCCCTGCTCGACCGCGGGGCCAGTCTGATCTTGATGTCGCACCTGGGCCGGCCCAAGGATAAGCCAGAGCCGCAATACAGCCTGGCCCCCGTCGCCCATCACCTGCAAACGCTGCTGCCGCAGGCGCGCGTGCGCATGGCCAGCGATGTGGTGGGCGAAAGCGTGGCCATCCTCGCCCACGCCCTGCAACCGGGCGATATCCTCCTGCTGGAAAACCTGCGCTTCCACCCCGGCGAAAAGAAAGGCGACCCCGCCTTCGCCGCCGCCCTCGCCGATCTTGGCCACGATTATGTCAACGATGCCTTCGGCACCAGCCACCGCGCCGACGCCTCCATGGTCGCGGCGGCGCAAGCCGTGCAGGCCCGCGGCGGCGCGGCGGTGGCCGGGCTGTTGGTCGAAAAAGAGATCGCCTACCTGGGCAACGCCGTGCGCGCGCCCCGCCGGCCCTTCGTCGCCATCCTGGGCGGGGCCAAAGTCTCCGACAAAATCGGCGTCATCACCAACCTGCTGGACAAGGTGGACGCCCTGCTCATCGGCGGGGGCATGGCCAACACCTTCCTGGCCGCGCAGGGGCTGGAAATGGGCGCGTCCCTGGTCGAAGGGAATGCACTCGACGCCGCTCGCGGCCTGCTGGCCCAAGCCGGCGACCGCCTGCACCTGCCCACCGATGTCATCGCCGCCAGCAGCTTTGCCGCCGACGCCGACGCCGTCACCCTGCCCGCCGATCAGGTGCCCGGCGAGCGCATGGTGCTCGACATCGGCCCGGCCACCGTGGCCGCCTACCAGGCGGTGCTGACCGCGGCCAAGACCGTGGTCTGGAATGGGCCGTTGGGGGTGTTCGAATTCCCCCGCTTTGCCCAGGGCACTTTTGCCATTGCCCACACCCTGGCCGGGCTGCACGATGCCGTGACGATCATCGGCGGCGGCGATTCTGCCGCGGCCGTGGCCCAGGCCGGCCTGGCCGATCAAGTCAGCCACGTCTCCACCGGCGGCGGCGCTTCCCTCGCCTTCCTGGAAGGGCAGGCCCTGCCCGGCATCGACGTACTCGACGACCGCGCCTAAAAGGATATTGGGTATTGGATAGTTGCCCCTTCGCAGGAGCACGATCCAATACCCAATATCCAATACCCACCACCCCACGCCATGAGCCTGCGCGACCGCCTGAACAAACTCTTCAACGCCTCGGGCCGGCCCGATCAGGCCGGGCGCTACCACATCGTGCAGGTGCGCTGCAAACGCTGCGGCGAGATCCTCAGCGCCCGCATCGACCTGCTCAACGATCTCAGCCCCGACTACGACGCCCACACCTTCCACGCCCGCAAGCTGGTCAGCGGCAGCGGCGAAAATCGCTGCTTTCAGGTGATCGAACTCGAAATCGCCTTCGACCAGAACAAACGGGTGCTGGAACAGCGCGCGGCCGGGGCCGAGATCGTGACCTCTACCTGACGGTCTTCACCGTCGCCCCCCACGGAGAACCCCACATCATGCGCAAACCGATCCTTGCCGGCAATTGGAAGATGTATAAGACCATTGCCGAGGCCGAAACCCTGGTCGCCGCCATCCGCAGCGGCGTGGAATTTATCGACGCCGTGGAAACGGTCGTCTGTCCTCCCTTTGTCGCCCTGCCAGCCGTGGCCGCGGCCCTGGCGGGCAGCCCGGTGGGCGTGGGCGCCCAGGATGTCTACTTCGAGAAAGAAGGCGCGTTCACCGGCGAGGTGGCGGCCCCCATGCTGCAAGGGCTGGTCAGCTATTGCATCATCGGCCATTCCGAACGCCGCGCCCTCTTTGGCGAGAGCGACGACTGGGTGAATCGCAAGGCCAAGGCCCTGCTGGCCCACGGCATCACCCCCATCCTCTGCGTGGGCGAAAGCCTGGCGCAGAACCAGGCGGGCGAAACCGACACATTCGTGCGCAGCCAGGTACAGGCGGCGCTGGCGGGCCTCAGCCCGGCGCAGGTAGCCGGCTTGGTCATCGCCTACGAACCGATCTGGGCGATCGGCACCGGCCTCACCGCCACTGCCGCCGACGCCAACCGCATCATCGGTCTCACCATCCGTGGGGCCATCGCCCGGCTGTATGATGAAACCACCGCCCAGGCTGTGCGCATTCAATATGGCGGCAGCACCAAGCCGGATAACATCGCCGGGTTCATGGCCATGCCGGAGATCGACGGCGCGCTGGTGGGCGGGGCCAGCCTCACGGCCGCGTCCTTCGTGACCATGGTGCAGGAGACGCTGCGGGCGCGCGGGGGCTGAGGCGATGTTGCCCCCCTGGGCGCTCCTGCTCCTGGCCAGCCTGGCCTTGTTGGCGGCGCTGTGGTGGGTAAGCCGGCGCCTGACAGTGCATATTCTGACGCTGATCCTCCTACTCACCCGCAACGACGAGATCGCCCAAATCCTCTATGCCATCCTGATCTTGCCCGGCACCGTCATGCACGAGCTGAGCCACTGGCTGGCAGCGCGGCTGGTGGGCGTGCGCACGGGCAAGATCAGCTTGCTGCCGCAGGTCACGCGCGACAAGGGCCTGCGGCTGGGCGCGGTGGATGTGCGCGGGGGCGCCCTCTGGCAGCACACCCTGATCGGCCTGGCCCCGCTGGTGGTGGGCAGCCTGCTGACGGCGGCGCTGGCCCTGCGGCTGGTGGCTGTAGAGGAGGTGCGGCTGGCCACGCAGGCGGGGACGTGGCAAGGAGCGACCGCGCTGCTGCACCGGATCCTGGCCACCCCCGATCTGGCGATCTGGCTCTATCTTTTGTTCACGATCAGCGACGCCATGTTTCTCAGCGCCAGCGATCGGGCGCCGGTGCAGCGGATGCTGCTCTATTTTGGCGGGTTGCTGCTGATCCTCTATCTGCTCGGCGGCCTGCCCACAGGATCAGGAGGGGGCGGCGCCTGGCTGCACGGGCTGCTGCAGGCCTATGCCTATGGCCTGGGCATCACGCTGCTGCTGCACCTCAGCTTGCTGCTGCTCTTTGGCAGCCTCTCGTGGCTGGCCACGCGGCTGCTGAAGCTACCAACGCGCACAGCCGGACGCTGAATCGCTTCGACGTCCGGCTGTGGCGCGCGCAGGCAGGGGAAAAAGGGTCAGGCGACCGCGGCGGCGGGCTCGAGATGCGGGGTGATCTTGCTGAGCAGCCGCGGTTTGGGCATGAATCCGACGATGCGCTCGACCGGTTCGCCGTTCTTGAAGATGATCAGGGTGGGGATGCTCATCACGCCGTAGGCCATGGCCGTGCTGGGGTTGTGATCGACATCCAGCTTGGCCACTTTCATCTGGCCATCCAGCTCCACCGCGATCTCTTCCAGCAGCGGGGCGATCATCTTGCAAGGCCCACACCAAACAGCCCAGAAATCGGTGATCACGGGCACATCGCTATTGAGGACAAGTTCTTGGAAATTGGTATCGGTAACCGCAAATGGGGTTGACATGTAAAAAAAGCTCCTTTGATAAAGGGGTGGGGTAAACAGAGGGCAGCAGGCACAGGGCCGATCCTAAACGGGGAAATAGATGCCTGTCAAACCCCGACCGTTACAAGATGGGGCGCGCCCCGCATTCCTTACCTGGCGGCAGCCGGGCCAAAGAGGATCGGCGCGCCGCCGCCAGTGCAGGGGAGGGCCATCCTTGCAGCGATCCGCGTCGGGTGTATAATACAGAGCAGTGTTCAGTTATTGGATATTGGATATTAGATATTGAGTGCCAATCAATTAATTATTAATCATTAATCATTAAGATAATGCGTATTCGCCGAAAAGACATCAAAGAAATCAATCTAATGCGTGACGCCGGGCGATTGGTGGCCGAGACGTTTGCCTTTCTGGCCCCGCACATCCAGCCAGGCGCCACCCTGCGCGACCTGGATCATCTGGCCGAGACGTTCATCCACAGCCGTGGGGCCAGCTCGTTGTACAAAGGCTACCGCGGCAGCAGCCGGCGCCATCCCCCCTTCCCAGGCGTGATCTGCGCCTCGGTCAACAACGAGATCTGCCACGGGCTGCCCAATGGCCGCCACCTGCAGCAGGGAGACATCATCGGCATCGACATCGGCCTGCGGCTACGCGATTATTGCGGAGATGCTTGCGTCACCTTTGCCGTGGGCCAGCCCACAACAGAGGCGCAGCGCCTGCTGGACGTGACCCAGGCCTCGTTGGCTGCCGGCATCGCCGCCGCCCAAAGCGGCAGCCATCTGCACGATATCGGCGCTGCCATCCAGGCATACGCCGAAGACCGCGGCATGTCGGTCGTGCGTGAATGGGGCGGCCACGGCATCGGCAGGCAATTGCACGAGCCGCCCTCCGTTTCCCACACCCGCATGCCCGATCGCGGCCCGCTGTTGCTGCCGGGCATGGTTTTCACCATCGAGCCGATGATCAACCTGGGCCAGCCGGAATGGAAATTGCTGGAGGATGGCTGGACTGTCGTCACCGCCGACGGCTCCCTCTCCGCCCAGTTCGAGCACACAGTGGCCATCACCCGCAACGGGGCGGAGATTCTCACCCGGTTGTGATGCGCGCGACAAGCGGTGCAAACGGAGATCGCTGGGTGTCGCGGCTGGGGTATCTGCTGCTGACCGCGCTGGCGCTGTGGTTGGCCCTTTATCTGTGGGTCAGCCGAACCTGGCGGATGACGCTGGACGCGCCGCTGATGGTGTACGTGGCCTTTTTGTATGACCGCTTTGGCCTCGTTCCCTACAAAGATGTCTTGACGATGTCCTATCCGGGCACGCACATCTTCCACCTGCTGGTGGGCCGCGCCCTGGGTTGGGGAGATGCCGGGTTCCGGCTGGCGCTGTGGGGGCTGTTGGCGGCACAGGGGGCAGCCACCTGGGCGGCGATGCGCCGCTTCGGGCCGCGGGTCGCCGCGGGCGCGACGCTGATCTTCAGCCTGGTGCTGTTGCACGGCGGGCCAGCCATGGGCTTGCAGCGCGAGGCCGTGGCGCTGCTGCCCCTGACCCTGGCCCTGGCCACGACGGTGGCGGGCGAGGGCCGGGCGCAAGGCAGGCGGGCCTTGCTCATCGGCTTCTGCTGCGGGCTGGCGGCCACGATCAAACCGCATCTGGCCATCGGCCTGCCCCTGTTCCTGCTCTTTCTGCTGCGCGGCGAGGCCGCGGGCTGGCCAGCGCCCCGCGCCTGGCTGCGGGTGGGGATCGGAGCGGGGATCGGGCTGGCGCTGCCCCTGCTGCTGGCCTGGGGCTGGGTGTGGCGGCAGGGCGCCTGGCCGGCCTTCCTCGATATGACCCTGCATTACCTGCCCCTGTATCTGCGCCTGACCGGGGAACACGTGACCATCGCCGGAGTCAACCGCCTGATCTATCTGCTCGACTCCTTCGGCAAGCTGGGGGGGCTGGGGATGTGGCTGGCGCCGGCTGCCGTGGGGTGGGTATCTGGCTGGCTACATGGCGGCTGGGGGCCGGCGCAGAAAGAGCAAAGCCTGCTGCTGCTGGGGCTGGCCGGCCTGTACAGCCTCTATCCCCTGGGCAGCGGCCAGTTTTGGGACTATCACTGGCTGCCTTTCCAGTTCTTCATCGTGCTGGTTGCGGCCCTCTGCCTGACGCCGCGGCGCGCCCATCCTCTCCCCGGCCGCGGCCACGCCCTGGCGCCGCTGGCCACGCTGCTGATCGTGCTGCTGCTGGCCCTGGCGCCGACGCACGAGTTCTACGGTCAGCTCTGGGATCAGCCCCCGCGGCCCCCCAGCCAGGGCCGGGCCGACGCCATCGCCGCTTTCCTGCGCCAGCATCTTGACCCCGAAGATGAGGTGCAGCCGCTGGACTGGACCGGCGGCGCGATCCACGGGCTGTTGCAGGCCGAAGCCCGGCTGGCCACACGCTTTTTCTACGATTTCTATTTCTATCACCACCTCTCCTCGCCGGTCATTCAGGGCATGCGCCGCCAATTCCTGGCCGATCTGGCAGCCGCGCCGCCCCGGTTCATCGTGGAGGTGACCCAGAAACGCCGTCCCAGCGGCGCGGACACCACCACCGCGTTCCCCGAACTGCGCGCCTTCCTGGCCGCCCACTACCGGCTGGCCGCATCCGGAGAGGGCTATCTCATCTACGAGCGCCGCTGACATGCCCACACCGCACGACCGCGTGCTGCGCGGCGTCACCCTGCTGCTGCTGGCGGCCCTGACCCTGTGGCTGGCGGTGTATGTGCTGCTGTCGCTGCGCTGGCGTATGACGCACGACACGCCCCTGCTCTTTTACATCGCCTTTCTGATGGATCGATTCGGGGCCGTGCCCTATGTCGACATCTTCACCAACCAGTCGCCGGGCGCGCTGGCCTTCCACGCCTTGATCTACGCCCTGTTCGGGGCCGGCGACCGCGCTTTTCGCCTGCTGGACCTGACCTGGCTGGGGTTGATCTCCCTGACCACCCTGTTGCTGTTGCGGCCCCTGGGCAGGGTGGCGGCCTGGGCCGGGTGTGTGCTCTTTGCCCTCTCCTACCTGCGCCTGGAGCAGGAGGTGAGTTTCCAGCGCGATTTCATCGGCATCTTGCCCATTGCCCTGGCCGCGGCCCTGATCACCGACGGGCGGCCCACAGCCGGGCGGCGCTTGCTGGCCGGGCTGTGTGTGGGCCTGGCCGTGACGCTGAAACCGCATCTGGGGCTGGGCCTGCCTGTGCTGATGCTCTATGACCTGCTGACGGCAGGGGAAACGGGCGGTTGGCCGCGGCGGGCCTTGATCACGGCCTGGCCCTATGCCCTGGGGCTGGCCGCGCCGGTGGCGATGATGTTGGCGTGGCTGTGGCGGCTGGACGCCTGGCAGGCCTATCGCCAGTTCAGCATCGAAGGCCTGCCCATCTATCTGCGCATGAACGGGGAGCACCAAACGATCTTTGGCGTCAACCGGCTGCTCTATCTCTTGCAGGGATATGCGGGCGTGGGCGGCATGGGGGCCTGGCTGGCGCCGGCCGCGCTCAGCCTTTATCTGGCCGTGGGGCTGCCCCCGGCGCAGGCGCGAATCCGCCGCCGCATCCTGCTGCTGGCCGCGCTGGCCCTGACCTACAGCCTCTATGCCCTGTTGGGCGGCAAGTTCTGGGCGTATCACTGGCTGCCCTTTCAATATTTTTTGATCTTGACCGCGGCCGCGGGGCTGGCGGGGCTGCGTCTGGCCCGACCGGCGGCGACGCGGGCCACAATCCTGGCCACATTGACTCTGGTCATCTTGCTCAACGCCGCGCCCAGCCACGCGTTTTATGGGCAATTGTGGGGTCAGTCCCCACGGCCGCCCAAAGAGGGCCGGGTGGATGCCATCGCCGCCTTTTTGCAGACGCATTTACAGCCCGACGACAGGGTGCAGCAACTGGATTGGACAGGCGGCGCCACCCATGCCATGCTCATCGCCGGCGCGCGCATGGCCACGCCCTACATGGAGGACTACATTTTCTACGACGAGGTGGAGCAGCCATATGTGCAGGCGCAGCGCCGCCGTTTTATGGAGATGCTGACCCAAACGCGGCCCCACTTCATCATCGAAGTCAGCGCCACGCCCCGGCCCAGCGGCCCTGGCAGCAGCACCGCGTTCCCCGAACTGCGCGCCTTCCTCGCCGCCCACTACACCCCCACCACCGCCGGCGACGGATACATCATCTACGAATTTAATAATTAATGATTAATCATTAATATTCAATATCTAATATCTAAATGCCAAAAATCGCCATCATCGGCTCCATTATCGCCGATATCATCGTGCAAACGCCGCGGCTGCCTGCAAGCGGTGAAAACCTGCATGTGCCCCGCATCCAGATCATGACCGGAGGCAAGGGCGCCAACGCGGCTGTGGCCTTCACCCGGTTGGGAGGTCGCGCCCACCTGTTGGGCAACGTCGGAGCGGACGCCTTCGGGCAGCAGGCGCGGGCGGCGCTGCGCGCTGAAGGCGTCGAGATCGCCGGGGTCAGCACCGACCCGGCCCATCCCACCGGCGCCGGCATCCTCCTGGTCGAGCCGAACGGCCACACCGCTTTCCTGATCGAGCCTGGCGCCAACCTCACCCTCACCCCGGCCCAGATCGAGGCAGCGCTGCGCCCCCTGCTGCCCACCCTCGCCGGCCTGCTCTACAATTTCGAGGCGCCGGAATCTTGCCTGCTGCTGGCCGCGGGCCTGGCCCGCGGGCAGAACGTGCCCCTGTTTGTCGATGCCGGCCCTGCCCGCCCCTATTCCCCCGCATTGTGGCGCGACGCGGCCATCCTCAGCCCCAACCAAACCGAAGCAGCGGCCATCCTCGGCTATGCCCTCGACGATGACGCCGCGGTCATCGCCGCGGCCCACGATCTCCTGAAGAGCGGGCCGCGGGCTGTGGTGCTGAAACTGGGCGCGCGCGGCGCGCTGTGGGCCGACGCCGAGGGCTGGGGCTGGGCGCCGGCCCGCCCCATCCAGGCGGTGGACACCGCCGGCGCCGGCGACGCCTTCACCGCCGGACTGACCCTGGCCCTGCTCGAAGGCCAGCCCCTGCCCGCGGCCGTGCGCTTTGCCAACGCCTGCGGCGCCCTCGCTGCCTCTCGCCTGGGCACACTGCTCGCCATGCCCTGGCGAGCAGAGGTGGACGATGGCGGTGAGGGGGGAGGAATGCAAAACGCCGGAATAGTGAGCTAGATCATACCCTCGCCGCTGCTTTTCTGGCTAAATGAAGGCCACCGCTGCTTTCGACCTCACCCCAGATCAGAAGAGATCGATCCCATTGTCACCCACCCCGCGAGAAAACCATGAACGCTGACACACCCAACCAATTCATCCTCAACACAGAAGAGCAAGAAATGGTCGACCTGCTCAGGGAGGAGATGGGCCTGGAGAGCAGCGCGGAAGTGATGCACCTGTTGGTGCGTCAAGCGATCCAGCGCATCGCCATCACCTGCCCGCAGTGCGGCCACTTTGCCCGCGTCACCGAGCGTGACCAAGCCGAATGCCGCTCCTGTCTCTCTGTGATCACGCTGAGCGAAGATATCTGGGACGCCACGCGTACCCCCGCGGGGTGAAGCCCACACACCGTGCAGGGCAGCGCCTCCCCATCCCCAGCCGGCGCTGCCCTGCACGGCAGATTGCTTACTGTCCGCCCTCCGGCAGCTGCAGGGTCACGCTGCCATCCATATCGGCCAGCAGGGGCAGCACACTTTCCACCGTCTGCCGGGTGAAGGCATATTCGGGCGTGTAGAAAAGCTGGCTGATCAGCCCGGCGCTGTTGGCCAGGTTCTCATCATTCCAGGTGATGTGCGGCAGGGGCTTGTCATTGATCAAGACAAACAGCCCCTCCCCCGCCTTGCGCACCGTCATCTGCTGGATGTTGGCTGCAACCAGACCCTGGATCGTTTCCGGGGCCAGGGCAAACTGCTGCACCTCCACGCCCAGGGCGCGCAACGCCTGCGCCGTCTCTGGCCGTACCACCACCTTGCCCTGCGCATCATACTCCAGGGTGAGATGCATGGTCAGCATCGGCGTCGTCTCGGCGACTTGGGCGCCGATCTCCTCTGGCTGCGCGGTCGGGTCGCGCAGGGAGATGACTTCGGCCCCAGCGGCCAGGGGGAAGCGCACCGTCACATCCACCGCCAGCCGCTGCAAGAAGGGGATGAACATCTCGATCAACTGCCCCACCTGCGGCGTGAAGAGACCGCTCTCGCTGACCACCTGCTGCACCGCGCTCAGCGAATCGTCATCCCAGGTGAGGGTGGGCAAAGGCGCGGCATTGACATAGAGCAGCATGCCATCCTCGCGGTGCACAAATTCGATGTGTTGCAGATTCACATCGGTAAACCAGCGCACATAGGCGGGATCCAGGCGCAGCCACCACAGATCGACCATGCCAAAGGTGAGTTGGCTCAGCCGATCGGCGCTGACGCCGCCCACCGATGGCAGCCCCTCGTTATCGATATCGATCACCAGGCGCGAAAGAGAAAGGAAAAAGCCAGGATCAGGGTTGGAAACCTCCTGCGCGGGGCCGGCGCAGGCCGTCAACCACAGGAACGACGCCAGTACAACCAGCCAAAGCCAGGGATGTCGCGTTGCTTTCATGGCACACCTCCTCGTGTGAGCGTATGGAAAGATGGTTGCTCTCAGGCCGGCAGCGTGATCCGGCGGCTGGTATTGTATCCAACCTGGCCGATTTGCGCCAACGTGTGCCCAACGCTGCGCCGGCGCCCCCGCGCCCCGGGCCTGGCCGCCGCGCCAAACGCGCGCAAAGTTGCCGAAATCAGCCGCCCACGCATATAATAGCCCGGTGTCCACACCGCAAAACTCCCTGCCCGACCTGCAATTCAACATCGTTGGCCTGCTCAAAGGCCAGGTCGGCAGTACAAGATCGTACGAGTTCTATGTCCCTGTCTCCGAGCTGGATCAGTTAGACGAGGACTTCGATGCCACGGGGCCGCTAACCGGCGCCGTGCGTTTTTTCAAGACGGCCGATACCATCCTCGCCCGTTGCCATGGCGAAGCCCTGGTGCGGCTGGAATGTTCCCGCTGTCTGGAGCCGTTCGATCTGCCGGTAGCATTCAGCTTCGAGGAAGAGTATCATCCCACCATCGACATCACCACCGGGCGCAAGCTGCCCCTCACCATCGATGACGCCGCCCTGCTGATCGACGAACACCACATCCTCGATCTCAGCGAAGTCATTCGCCAGGAAATCCTCCTCGCCCTGCCCATCACCCCGATCTGCCGGGAGGATTGCGCAGGGCTGTGCCCCATCTGCGGGGCCAACCGCAATCTTGAAACCTGTCATTGCCAGGATACTGCCAGCGATCCCCGCTGGGCGGCGCTGAGCGCCCTGCTCGATCGCCAATCTGACGCATCTTAGGAGCCACACCCACCATGACCCCACATCCCAAACGCAAGATTTCTAAGGGCCGCCGTGACCGCCGCCGCGCCCACGACGCCATTGCCCGCCCTCATCTGGTCACCTGCCCCACCTGCAAGCAACGCCGGCTGCCGCACCAAGTATGTCTACATTGTGGCACCTACCGCGGGCGCACGGTCATCGAGATCGAAGAAGAAGCGCCCTCCGGCGCTTGATGGCGGTTGCCCGCTGCTGATCGTCTGCATCAAGGGAACGGAGTGTCCTCTCCGTTCCCTTTTTGTGCTGGCGACGCCCCCTCGCTCCCTCTCTGCTCAGTGCCATGACTTCGCCTGTTCTCCTCTTCCCCGGCCAGGGCGCCCAAGAAGTGGGCATGGGCGCGGATTTGGCAGCGCATGCGCCTGCCGCGGCCGCCCTCTTTGCCCAGGCGGATGAGATCCTCGGTGTTTCCCTCTCGCAACTCTGTTTTGCCGGGCCGGAAGCGGAACTGACCGACACCTACAACGCCCAGCCCGCGCTGCTGACGGCCAGCGTGGCGGCCCTGCGCGCCCTGGAGGAAGCGATTGGCCGGCCCTTGCCGGCAGCCGCTGCGGCCGGGCACAGCATGGGCGAATACAGCGCCCTCGTCGCGGCCGGCGCTCTCGATTTCGCCGACGCCCTGCGCCTGGTGCGGGAACGTGGCCGGCTGATGAAACTGGCAGATGAGCGGGCGCCGGGGGGCATGGCCGCCATCATCGCCCTGGAAACGGACCAGATCGCGCAGGCGTGCACCGCGGCCCGCGCCCAAACCGGCGCTTTTGTACACATCGCCAACGATAATTGCCCCGGCCAGGTCGTCATTTCGGGCGACGAGCAAGCCCTGACCGCGGCCATGGCCGCGGCGGAGGCCGCGGGCGCGCGCAAAGTCGTGCGTCTGGCCATCACCATCGCCGCGCATTCCCCCCTGATGGGCGTGGTGGAAGAGGAGTTCGCCGCGGCTGTGGCCGCGGCCACGATCCGCGCGCCCCGCTTCCCCGTCATTTCCAACATCACCGCCCGCCCCCTCACCACCGCCGCCCAGATCCGCCAGGAACTGGTGGGCCAGTTGCAAAGCTCGGTGCAGTGGACGCAATCGATGCGCTTTCTGATCGACGCCGGCCACGAGCAATTCTACGAGTTTGGGCCGGGAGGCGTGCTGGCGGGGCTGCTCAAACGCATCGACCGCCGCTTCCGCGCCATTCCCACCCTTGCCTCCTGGGCCGATGTAGAGCTGCAGGCTGCAAGCTTGACGTGAAACGTGAAACGTAAAACGCACCACGCAGAAGGAGTTTTATGACTGCACTTACCGAAAGAACTGCCCTGGTAACCGGCGCTTCACGCGGGATCGGCGCGGCCATTGCCCGGCGGCTGGCGGCTGAGGGCGCCGCGGTGGCCGTGAACTACCATCGCAACGCCGCGGCCGCCGCCGAAGTGGTGGATGCCATCGCCGCGGGCGGAGGCCGGGCCGTGGCCATTCAGGCCGATGTCAGCAACCTAGCCGAGGCCACCGAGCTGATCAAAGCCGTGCAGAAAGAATTCGGCCGGCTCGATATCCTCGTCAACAATGCCGGCACCACCCGCGACAACCTGATCATGATGATGAAGGAAGAGGACTGGGACGAGGTGCTGGCCACCAACCTCAAGAGCGCCTGGAACTGCGCCAAAGTCGCCGCCCGGATCATGATGAAACAGCGCCACGGCCGCATCATCAACATCACCAGTGTGGCGGGCGTCTCCGGCAACGCCGGCCAGAGCAATTACGCCGCCTCGAAGGCAGGCATGATCGGCCTGACCAAAAGCCTGGCCAAAGAATTGGGCCCGCGCAATATCACGGTCAACGCCGTCGCCCCCGGTTTCGTGCCCACCGACCTCACCCAGACGCTGATCGCGCAGATCGAGGAGTCAATCCTGGCGATGACGCCCCTCAAACGCCTGGGCGCGGCGGAGGATGTGGCCGGGCTGGTGGCATTTCTGGCCGGAGAGGACGCCAGCTTCATCACCGGACAGGTTATCTCTGTCGATGGCGGCATGGTGCTCTAGCCGGCGCCCTTCGCGAACTTTAGCAAACGAGGAAAAAGATGTCCGACAATGACCCGTATCCCGGCAATGTCACCATCGCCCCGGAAGTGTTGGTGACGATCGTCCAGCAGACGGCGCTGAAGGATGAGAATGTGCAGGCCCTGGCAGCCAAACCGCCCCGCCGCAGCCGTATCAAAGGGCCGCGGGCCACAGCCGGCGGCGTCGAGGTGGTGCAGGGCAAGGAAGGCCTCTACGCCGTCATCCACATCATCGCCCAACCGGGCGCCAACATCATGCGCCTGGCCGAATCGCTGCAACACGACATCGCCCAGGCCCTGGAGCAGATGGTGGAGCTGCCGGTGGCGCGCGTGGGCGTGTTCGTTGATGATGTCTCTGCCGCCGGGGCCGGAGGGGGATAAGTGGCTGCCATCAAACCGCGCCATCTGGCCCGCCGCCTGGCCCTGCAAGCCCTGTTCGAGATCGATGTGGTCGATCATCAGCCGGGCGTGGTCTTGCACGAGCGCCTGATCCAGGAGGACCCCCCGCTGAGCCAGGATGCCGCGGCGTTCGCCAGGGAGCTGGTGTACGGCGTCACCCATCGCCGTCCGCAGATCGACACCCTCATCGCCCACTTTGCGCCGGAATGGCCGGTCGATCAGATCGCCATCATCGACCGCAACATCCTGCGCATGGCCCTGTGGGAGATCGGCCTGACCACCACCCCGATCAAAGTGGCGATCAACGAGGCGGTGGAATTGGCCAAAGAATTCGGCTCCGACGCCAGCCCCCGGTTCGTCAATGGCGTGCTGGGCGCGGCCACGCGCGATCAAGCGGAGTTGAGCGCCGCCTTCGCGCACCCTCTGCCTGCTTCCTGAATCATGTTCAACATCGGTCTGGGGGAACTCCTTTTCGTCGCCATCCTGGTCTTGATCTTCATCGGCCCGGAACGGCTGCCCCAGGTGCTGCGCCAGATCGGAGAGGTCGTCTACAAACTGCGGCAGATGGCCGCGCAGCTCAGCAATGAATTCGGCGAGGATCTGGAGCCGATACGCGAATTGCAGACACTGGCCGGGAATCTGGACCCGCGGCGGCAGATCGGGCGGGTGCTGGATGTCAGCGCGGACGCGGCCGCCGGCTCTGCCGGAACCGCGGCCAAGCCGGAGACCGCCGCGGCGGCTGCCGCGCCGGCCCGGCCCAACCCCATGGCGATGCTGACCCAGGCGCGGCAGGCAGATGCTCCGCCGGCAGCGCCGCCGGCAGCCGCATCCGATACCGAGGCGTGATCCCCATCATGAGCGCTGCAGAACGCCGTGCATCGATCATCGAGCACCTGATCGAGTTGCGCGATCGGTTGATCAAAGCCTTTGCCGCCCTGGTGATCGGCATGGTCATTGGCATGATCTTCGCCCGGCCCTTTTTGCAGATCCTGATCTCGCCATTGCAGGGCGGAAGCCAGTTGCAGTTGCTCCGGCCCACCGAGAACATCATCATCTATTTCAAGGCGGCGCTGATCTTGGGCGCGATCCTGGCCCTGCCGGTGATGATCTATCAGATCATCGCCTTCATCGTGCCGGGACTGACGCCGCAGGAGAAGCGGGTGTTGTGGCTGGTGCTGCCGATGGGGGGGGCGCTCTTTGCCACCGGCGTGGCCTTCTCCTCGCTGGTGGTGCTGCCCTTCACACTGCGCTATTTGCAGACGTTTCTCACCGACCTATTCAAAGCGGAATATTCGGTGGGGTTTTACATGTCGTTTGTGGCTAATTTTGTGTTGTGGGTGGGGGTGGCTTTCGAATTGCCCCTGGTCATTGCCCTCATCGCCCGGTTGGGGCTGGTCACGCCGCAGCAATTGCGCTCCACCTGGCGCTATGCCATCGTTCTCGTGGCCATCCTCTCGGCCATGATCACCCCCACGCCCGACCCCTTCACCATGTCGGTGGTGATGGTGCCCCTGCTCGGCCTCTATGGCCTGGGGCTGTTGCTGGCGCAGGTGGCCTATCGCCCCCGCGGCGGCGGGGAAGCGAGCTGATCCGGGCGCGCGGCAGGGTTAGCCGGGCGCGGTTGCCGCGGCCATTTCGGCGCAGCGCGGGCAGTGCCTGGGGTCGTCCAGCTCGATCAGGTGTCTGGCGCAGACTGCATAGACTTCGACCCGCTCGAACAGGCCCCATTTCCGGGTCACGGTCGCTTCCAGCGCGATCTCGGCGCAGTTGGTCTCGATCAGGATGCGCGGCACCGGGCAGGCATCACACAGGGGGCGGCGCCAGGGCCGCGAGGCCGGGTTGCGCTTGATCAGCCGGCATTCTTCCAGATCGCGCCCGCGATGATAGTCGGCGAAAAAATAGCGGCAGTTGACCGGTGGACGGGGGCTCATGGACGGGTTTCGGCGAAAGCGTGGTCGCGATGCCAGAGGTCGGCGGCAGTCTGGCGGCGCTGCAAGAGGGAGAGCCGGCCCTGCTCCAGCCAGTAGACCGGCGGCAGCAAAAAGGCGTTGTAGTTGCTGGCCATGCTCAGGTGATAGGCGCCGGACATGGGCAGGGCCAGGATGTCGCCGGAGCGGGCCGCGGGCAGGTCGATGGCGTCGATCAAGACATCGCCCGATTCGCAGAGGGGGCCGACGATGCGGGCGGGGCCAAGGGGCGCGGCCAGGGGCGCATGCGCCAGGCAGGCGCTGTAGCGCACGCCGTAGAGGGCGGGCCGAGGATTGTCGGCCATGCCGCCATCCACGGCGATGATGCGCTCGCCGCCGGGCCGGGTGCGAATGTGGCCGACGCTGTAGAGGGCCACGCCCGCGCGGGCGATCAAGCTGCGACCCGGCTCCAACACCAGGGTGGGCAGGGCTGTATCGCCATGGTACGCGCTCCAGGCGGCGGCGCAGTAACGGGCGATACCTTCCACCGCCGGGGTCAGGGGCAGATGCGGATCATCGGGGTGGTAGGGCGCGCCCAGGCCGCCGCCGGGGCAAAGGAAGGCGATCTCATGTCCGGCCTGGCGCAGTTCCGCCGCCAGGGCGATCAGCCGCTGCGCCGCGGCCAGCAGCGGCGCCTGATCGAAGATCTGGGAGCCGATGTGGGTGTGCAGGCCGGTCAGGCGCAGGCGCGGGCTGCGGTGGATGCGGGCGGCAGCCTCCCACGCCTCTTCCAGGCTCAGCCCGAACTTGGCGCCGGCGTGCCCGGTCTGGCGGTAGTGATGCGTGGGGGCCAGGATGTCGGGGTTCAGCCGCAGCCAGAGGTCGATGGGGGAGTGGCCCTCTGTGGCCAGGGCCGTGATCAGGGCCAGCTCGTGCAGGTTGTCGAGGACGATGGCGCCCACGCCCCTCTGCAACGCCAATTGCAGCAGGCGGGGCGATTTGTTGTTGCCGTGCAGATGGATGTGGGCGACGGGAAAGCCGGCGGCGAGGGCCATCGCCAGCTCCCCTTCCGAGACCAGATCGAGGCCGAGGCCGCGGCGGTGCAGCAGCTGGGCGGTGGGCAGAGTCAGCCAGGCCTTGGCCGCGTAGCTGAGCCGGCTGGGGCCGGGCCAGGCGCGCAGGCCCCGGCGATAGGCGGCGACGGCGTGGTCGAAGGTGGCGGCGTCGTAGAGGTAGAGGGGCGAGCCAGCCTGCCGGACCACGTCGAGCAGTTTGTGGCCATCCAGCCACAGCGCGCCCTCGCGCAGGTGCGCCGTGATCGGCCAGAGATGGCGAGGGAAGGTCGTGTGCAGGGTCATAGCACCACCAGGAAGATGCCGAGCAGGGTCACCAGCGCGCCGGCGATCTCATTGGGGCCGGGCATCTCGCCCAGCAAGAGCACGCCCAGGAGAATGCCGCCTGTCACCTCCTGTGTGGCGATGACGTTGACATAGGTGGCGTGCGTGCGGCGCAGGGCGGCATTGTAAAGGGTGTGACCCAGGCCCAGAGGCAGCAGGCCCAGCCCCAGCACGCTGAGCAAAGCGCGGGGCGTGTAGCCGCCGGGCGTGAAATGCAGCGCGGCCGGAATCGCCGCCCACAGGGCCGCGGCGCCGTAGATCAGGGTGGCGTAGGTGAAGAGGGGGAAGCGGTGGCGCTGCGAACGCCCGGCCACGCTGTACAGGCCGAAGGTGATGGCCGATCCCAGGGCCAGCAGGTCGCCGATCAGCATGCGGGTATCGAATTGGGGCTGGAACCCGGCCAAAATGCCCACCCCCACCACGGCTACGAGGATGCCGGCCCATTTGCGGGCCGCGATCGACTCGTGCAGAAAAAGGGCGGAGAAGAGGGTGACGAAAATGGGCGCGGTGTAGACGATGGCCAACGAGTGGGCGATGGTGGTGAAGTTGAGGGAAGCAATGTAGAAGAGGAAGTGCAGGGCGGTGATCAGCCCGAAGAGGGTGAATTTGCGCCCCTGGCCGCGAGTGATCGGCCAGGGCTGGCCGGCCACTCGCATGGCCAGGGCCAGGGCCACGGTCGCAGTCAGCAGCCGCCAGAAGGCGATCTCGTAGCTGCTGAGGGAGCCGGCCCAGCGCACAAAGACCGGGCTGGTGGAGAAAAAAAGGACGGCCAGGGCCACATAGAGCAGCCCACGGCGGTGCTCGGCGGCGGAAGCGGGGGGCATCGGCGTGCGGGGGGCAAAAAAAGCAAAACCGCCGCCTTGCGGCGACGGCTGCGCGGGGCGGGGCCGGCTGCTTAGAAACCGGCGCCGGGGACAAAGGCGCTGGCCACCAGCGCAAAGACCATGGCCAGCACGATCAGGGCGCCGATCACATACCACACTGTTGTGCGCCAATCTTGTTTGCGGGCGGGGCGGCGAACGCCGCTGCGTTTACGACGAGCCATTGAATGCGTACCTCCTCGAAAAAAGTTGGGGGCGACAGTCGCGGGTCGCCGCTGACTGTCAGTGGACAGCCCGGCCATTCTAACACAGCCGCGACCGCTTGGCACCTTCAGGCCATCTCCCGGATCTGGCCGCGGCTGTCGATCTGAAAACGCCGCACATGCTCAGCCGGAATCTCGAAGGCAAAGGGCGAGGGGCTGCGCAGGTAGCCATCCCGACGATTGCGGGTGGAAAAGAGATAGACCGCATCGCTGGCCCGCGTCAGCCCCACGTAGAACACCCGCCGCTCCTCGGCCAGCGCGTCCGGGTCTTGCAGCGCCCGCCACAGGGGCAGGTTCTCATGCTCCAGGCCGATGATGATCACCACCGGGAACTCCGCACCTTTGGCATTGTGCAGGGTCATCAGGCTGATGTGATCCTCATCTTGCAGGTGCGAGAAGGTGTCGACGCTGGAGAGGAGGGCCTGATAGTCGAGGAACGCGGCCACGCTGTTATCGCTGCTGTAAACCTTGAACGCCTCGGCATGGGTGGCGAAATCTGCTTTCAGCGCGGCCCAGGCCTCATCCTCGGCTGTGGCAGGCAGGGGCAGATCCGCGAGACGCGCGGCCAGAGCAGTCGCCTCCTCCTGCCAGGCGGCGGGAAGCGCGGCCAAAAAGGCCTGCATCGCCCCCTCTCCACGCCCGGTTTTCAGGGTGCGGGCCGCGGTCTGGGCCAGCAACAGCCTGTCGCCGGCCGGCTCCTCCCCCGCGGCCAGGGTGACCAGCCCCAGCAGGGGCAGGGCCTCGGCCAGGGCCTCCCCCTCTCGCTCCTCCAGGATGTAATCGGCGAGGGTGAAGAAAAGCTCGGCGGTGGCAGCCACATCCCGCCCGGCCCGATGCGTCACATCCTGATCGATCTCCAGTTCATGCAGCAGCGCGTCCAGGCCGTGGCGCTGCAATTCGGGCAGCAGCCGCCGGGCCAGGCGCAGGGTATCGATAAAATGGGGATGGAAGCCGCGCCCTTCCTGTAACAAGCCACAAGCGCGGTCGATGAAGCGATTGTCGAAATGAGTGATATTGTGCCCCACCACCGTGTCCGCGGCCACATAGTGCAAGAAATCGGGCAGCATCTCGCTCAAACTGGGCGCGTCCAGCACATCCTGGGTGCGGATGCCGTGCACGGTGGTCGCCGCGCGGGGGATATAGCCTCGCTCCGGCTTGATCAGGGTGTGGAAGGGGGCGGGATCGGCCTGGCGCTGGCTGTACCGGGTGGCGGCCAGTTCCACGATCTCATCCCGCTGCACATTGACGCCGGTGGTTTCGACATCGTAGACCACGAAGCAGCCTTCGGCCAGATGTTCGTAGCTGATCAGCAGGGTTTGCAGGCAGCGCCAGGCCTGGACGGCAAGGGGCAAATCGCCGGCGGCGGCCAGGCGGATGCCCTCGTGCTCCCCCGCGGGAAGATCCGCGACCTCGCCCAGGAGCAACCAGCAGGCAGCCGCGGTCAGATCATCCGCCGTGGGCGCGACGCGGGCCGGCGCCTGCACCCCGAAGTACCCCTCCAGGGCCGCACGCAGGAGATGGGCGGCGGCGTGGCCATCCAGCGTGGGCGGGTGCAGAATCAGCAAGGGCTGCCCCCCATCGATGGCGCGTTTCAGGGCCTGGATCGCGTCAGGATCGGGCGCGTAGGTCAGCAACTGCGCCAGCAGATCCCGCGCCTCTCCCCGCCAGGGGGAGCGCAACTCCTCCAGCAGCGCGAACAGGGCGGTCAGGCCGGTCTCGATGTCCACATGCAGCGCGGGCAGCCGGGCCTCGATCAGGGCCAGAAAGCGGCGCAGGTGCGCGCGGGTGAGGGGGCTGAGCGCCTGGTAGGCATCGGCGCGGCGGGCCAGCTCGATCAGATTCAGTTCCTGGGCGTCGGCCAACCGCTGCAACTGGATCATGGTCAGCTCATCGATCAGGCGCAGGGGGAAATTGATTGCCGCGCCGAATGTCTCCTCCTGCAAAGCGCGGGCCAGCAGCAGATAACGCACGATCTCGCGCGGCTGCGGCTCATCGAAAAAGCTTTCTTTGCGCAGGCGCTGCACCTTGTAGCCCGCTTGCAGCAGGGTCTGCTCGGTGGCCGGGGCCAGGCGATGGGTGCGGTAGAGGATGGCGATCTCGCCCGGCCGGTAGCCCCGCTCCTCGATCAATTTGCCGATCAAAGAGCGCAGCCACTGCTGCTCCTGCTGGATAGTCTGGAAAATGTAATGAAAGATCGGCGCGCCGGCAGTGCTGGCGCTGTGCATCAGCCGCTGGCGCTGCTGGCTGCGCTGGTGGGAGATCAGCCCCTGCGCGCCGCCAAGGATGTGCGGGGAACAGCGATAGCTGGTCTCCAGCTTGACGACGTGAGGGCGGTAGCGGGTGATGAACTCATCGATCAGCTCCGGCTTCGAGCCGCGCCAGCCGTAGATCGACTGATCGTCGTCGGCGACGATGGTGATGGAGGCGTCGGGCGGGGCCATGAGCTTGAGCAATTCATACTGCATGGCGTCGATATCCTGGTATTCGTCCACCAGGATGTGGTGCAGGGTGTGATGGTAGTGGCGGCGGGTTTCGGCGTCCTGGCGCAACAGGCCCACCGCCGCCCGGATCAGATCGTCGAAATCGAGGGCGCGGCGCTGGCGCAGCCACTCCTCGTAGGCGTCAGCCACCGCGATCAGGGCGGGATCAGCCTCGGCCGCGGCGGACGGGAGCTGCAGCGAGGTCTTGCGTTGGCCGATGAACGCGGCCACCTGGGCGAGGGCATAGACTTCGCGGCTGAGGCCCAACCGTTGCAGCAGTTGACCGAAAGCCTGCCGCTGCTCCCTTTCATCGATAATGCTGAAGTCGGGGTCGATATCTACGCGGCTGCCAAAACGGCGGAGGATGCGCACCGCCGCGGCGTGAAAGGTGTAGACCCACACCCGCGACGCCTCTTCGCCCAGGCCGACAGCCAGGCGCTCGCGCATCTCCTCGGCTGCCCGGTTGGTGAAGGTGACGGCGAGGATGCCTTCGGGCCGGGCGCCCTGCCCGCGCACCAGCCAGGCGATGCGATTGGTGAGGATGCGGGTCTTGCCGGTGCCGGGGCCGGCCAGGACGAGCAGGGGCGCGGGCGGATGGGTGACAGCTTCCTGCTGCTGGGGATTCAGGGTATCGAGCCAGGGGGGTACGGGGTTCGTCATTCTCTTCGCCTCTGTGCGATGTTGGGATACGAGCGTAGCGCGTGATTCAGTTGGGAGATTGTAGCACAAGATGGGGGCGTGGTGCGTGGTGCGTTTCACGTTTCACGTTTTACGTTTTACGCATCACGCATCACGCAGCGATTCCGGCCTTTCTCCATTGTCGGCTATAATCAAACACATGTCCGCCCTGCCCCCCGCGCCCCTCGATCCCTTCTGGCAGACGCTGTGCCGCCGCCGCTCGATCCGCCGTTATGATGGCCGCAGCCTGACGCGACCGCAGATCGAACGCCTGCTCACCGCCGCGGTCTGGGCGCCGAACGCGCACAACCGCCAGCCCTGGCGCTTCGCCGTGCTGGCCGACCCGGCCCGGCAGCAGGGGCTGGCGGCTGCTCTGGCCGCGGCCTGGGCCAAAGATCTGGCGGCGGAGGGGGCAGGGGCAGCGGAGATCGCTCGCCGCCTGGCCATTTCGCAGGCGCGGATCGGCGGGGCCGGCGCCCTGGTGCTGGGCTGCCTGAGCATGGCGGAGATGGACAGCTACCCCACCCCAGAGCGCCAGCAGTTGGAATGGCTGCTGGCCGTGCAGAGCACCGCCCTGGCCCTGGGCAACCTCCTCCTGGCCGCGCAGCATGAGGGTCTGGCCGCGTGCTGGATGTGCGCGCCCCTGTTCGCGCCGGCCGTGGTGCAGCGGGCGCTGGATCTGCCCGCAGACTGGCAGCCGCAGGCCCTGATCACCCTGGGCTATGCCGCGGAAACACGCACGAAGACCCGCAAACCCCTGGACGAGGTGGTTGTGTGGCTGTGACATCCCCCAACGTGGTGGCTGTGGCCGGGGGCGTGGGCGGGGCCAAGCTGGCGCACGGCCTGGCCCAGCAGCTGCCGCCGGAGCGGCTCAGCATCATCGTCAACACCGGCGATGATTTCGAGCACCTGGGCCTGCTCATCTGCCCCGACATCGACACCGTGCTCTACAATCTGGCCGAGGTGCAACATCTGGAACAGGGCTGGGGCCGGGCCGAAGAGTCCTTCGACGTGCTGGCCGAGGCGACGCGGCTGGGGCACGATCCCTGGTTCCGGCTGGGCGACAAGGATATCGCCCTGCACCTGCTGCGGCGGGAGCAGCTGGCGGCCGGATGCACGCTGACCGCGACCACGGCAGCGTTGGCGCGGCGGCTGGGCGTGCCCCATGCGGTGCTGCCCATGAGCGATCAGCCGGTACGCACCATCATCCACACGCCAGAGGGCGACCTGGCCTTTCAGGATTATTTTGTGCGCCGCCGCTGCCAGCCGCAGATGCTGGGCATGTCGCTGGCGGGTCTGGCAGATGCCCGGCCCACGGCCGCGGCGCTGGCGGCGCTGGAGACTGCCGATCTGATCCTGTTCTGCCCCTCCAATCCTTTTGTCAGCATCGGCCCCATCCTGGCCCTGCCCGGCGTGCGCGAGCGGATCGCGGCCCGGCCGGCGCTGGCCGTCAGCCCCATTGTGGGGGGGCGGGCGTTGAAAGGGCCGGCGGCCAAGATGCTGGCGGAATTGGGGGCAGAGGTGAGCGCGCTGGGCGCGGCCCGGCAATATGCCGGCTTGCTGGCCGGCTTTGTGCTGGATCAGGCGGATGCCGGGCTGGCCGCGGATGTTGCCGAACTGGGCCTGCGCCCCTTTGTGACCGATACGATCATGGCCGACAAGGCCGGGCGCAGCCGCCTGGCCGCGGATGTGCTGGCCTTTGCCGGGGCCTTGGCCGCCGCGGCATGAAGATGACGGCGTTGCGCCTGGCCGTGGCCGTGCCGATGAAGCCGCTGGCCCTGGCCAAACAGCGGCTGCGCCCCGTGTTGGCCGAGGCGGAGCGCCTGGCCCTGGCCGAAGGGATGCTGGCGCACGTGCTGGCCACAGTGCAGGAGAGTGGCGTGGCCGGCGCCGCGGGCGTGGTGAGCCGCGACCCGGCCGTGTTGGCCACGGCGGCCCGCTTTGGCTTCGTTGCCATCGCCGATGCGCCGCGGGGGGGCTACAACGCTGCGGCCTGGCGGGCGGCGCGCTGGGCGCGGGCGATGGCCGCGTCCGCGCTGTTGCTGCTGCCTGCGGATCTGCCCCATCTCACCCCGGCGGATGTGCGCGGGCTGGCGGACGCGGCGCGGGACGCGGCCCGCGCGCTGGTCATTGCCCCCGACGCCGCCGAGACCGGCACCAATGCCCTGCTGCTGCGCCCGCCCGACTTGCTGCGCCCCCGGTTTGGGCCGGATAGTTTTCCGCGGCATCTGGCCCTGGCGGCCGCGGCGGGCGTGGAGGCGGTCATCTACCGCTCGCCCACCCTGGCGCATGACGTTGATTTGCCTGTGGATTTGGCGGAGATGGCCGCGGCATAGGTCGGACAGGGGCGATCAAGCCGCCGCGTCCAATTCAATGTGCGTGATCTTGACCTCGCCGCGGCGGGTGCGGCGGCTGGCGGGCGCGTAGTGCTCGATCGGCTGATCGTAGGTCTCGACGACGTTGTAGAGGGTGTCGCGCTCGACCGGGGTTTTGCCGGTGGCCTTGATCAGGCGCAGCAGGTCGAATTTGTCGAGTTGCTCGTCGGTGGTAGCCCCGGCGTCGTGGTAGATCTTCTCCTCGACCACCGTGCCGTCGATGTCATCCGCGCCGAAGTGCAGGGCAAGCTGGGCGATGGGCGGGGTCAGCATGATCCAATAGGCTTTGACGTGCGGGAAAGTATCCAGCAGCAGGCGGCTGACGGCGATGGTTTTGAGGGTGTCGTGGGCGGTGGTCCAGTCGAGACGGCGGCCCAGGTTGTTGTTTTCGGGATGGTAGCGCAGGGGGATGAAGGCGTTGAAGCCGCCCGACCGGTCTTGCTGCTCGCGCAGGCGGATGAGGTGATCCACGCGGTGTTCGTAGCTTTCGATGTGGCCGTAGAGCATGGTGGCGTTGGTGCGCAGGCCCAGGTCGTGGGCGATGCCGTGCACCGCCAGCCAGGTGTCGGCGTCGGCCTTTTCCGGGCAGATTTTGTTGCGGATGTCGGGATGGAAGATCTCGGCCCCGCCGCCCGGCATGGAGCCAAGCCCGGCGGCGATCAATTCCTGCAACACGGCGCGGTGATCTTTGCCGGTGAGTTGGGCGAAGAAATCGATCTCCACCGTGGTGAAGGCTTTGAGATGCACCCGCGGATATTCCTTTTTCAGCGCCCGCAGGATATCAACGTAGTAGTCGAAGCCGTGAGTGGGGTGCAAGCCGCCGACGATGTGGAATTCGCTAACGCGGTTATGCACGTCCGGGCGCACGCGCTCTACGATCTGCTGCGGTGTCCAGGTGTAAGCGCCGGGGGCGTCTTCCTTGATTTTGGCAAACGAGCAGAAATTGCAGTGGAAGGCGCAAACATTGGTGGGGTTGATGTGGCGATTCTGGTTGAAATAGACGTGTTTGCCGCCGTTCAGCCGTGTGTTCACGCGGTCGGCGAGCTGGCCGACCGTGAGCAGGTCGTTGCTGCGGAACAGGCGCAGGCCATCGTCATAACTCAGGCGTTGGCCGGCTTCGACTTTGGCGATGATGTCGGCGAGATCATCGCTGCGGGTGGTGGGGATGGGCAAAGTTTGCAGCATGGTGGGGATTGGTTAGTTGGTTGGTTGGTTGGTTGGTTAGTTGGTTGGTTGGTTGGTTAGTTGGTTGGTTGGTTGGTTGGTTAGTTGGTTGGTTGGTTGGTTGGTTGGTTGGTTGGTTAGTTGGTTGGTTGGTTGGTTAGTTGGTTGGTTGGTTGGTTAGTTGGTTGGTTGGTTGGTTGGTTGGTTAGTTGGTTGGTTAGTTGGTTGGTTGGTTGGTAGATTGGTAGATTGGTAGAACGGAACACGCACCACGCATCACGTTTTACGTTTTACGTTTTACGTTTTATATGATCCACAGTCCCAAAACAGTCGCTACGAGCGTAATCACACTGATGTAGCCGTTCATGGTGAAGAAGGCGAGGTTGACTTTGCTGAGGTCGTGCGGTTTGACGAGGCTGTGTTCGTAGATCAGCAGCCCGGCCACGATGGCCAGGCCCAGCCAGTAGGGCCAGCCCAGGCCGGCGGCCAGCCCCACCCCGGCCAGCAGCGCCACTGTCAGCACGTGGGCAATCTGCGCGATGCGCAGGGCGGCGGGGACGCCGAAGCGGGCGGGCACAGAAAAAAGGCCTTGCGCGCGGTCGATCTCGACATCCTGGCAGGCGTAGATCAGGTCGAAGCCGCCGATCCAGACGGCCACCGCGGCCCACAGCAGCCAGGGGATCGGCCCGGCCAGATCTTCGGTGACCGCGGCCCAGGCCCCGGCCGCGGCAGCGCCATCCACCAGCCCCAGCCACAGGTGGCAGAGCCAGGTGAAGCGCTTGCTATAGGCGTAGCCGACGAGGCCGAGCACGGCCAGCGGGGCCAGCTTGAGCACGAAATCGTTGAGTTGCCAGGCGGCGAAAAGCATGAAGGCCAGGGCGATGAACCCGGCGATCCACACCGCCTGTTTGCTGATCCGCCCCGCCTGGATGGGCCGGCCGGCGGTGCGCGGGTTGCGGGCGTCGATCTCGGCGTCGATGGCGCGGTTGAAAGCCATGGCCGCGGTTCTGGCCCCGGCCATGGCCACCGTGATCCAGACGAATTGCCAGGCCAGTCGCGCCCAGTCCAGCGGCGCGGCCAGCGCGCCAACCTGCGCCCAGGCCAGCGCCATGCCCAGATAGGCAAAGGGCAGGGCGAAGATCGTGTGCTCGAATTTAATCATTTCGAGGAAGGTGCGGAGGCGGGACATGGGGGGCATAAAACGTAAAACGTAAGGCGTAAAACGTGAGGGGTAAAACGTAAAACGTAAAACGTGATGGAATTAGAAGTCAAAAAGGCTGCTGTCGAGCACACCGCTAAATAAAATGAGCATGAACAAACCAAGAATAATGGCTCCAAATGCACGCATCATGTCCGCCATCGCAACAGCCCGAATAAATCTTGGTTCATTCATATTTTTAAATGGATCAATCCCAAGAGATCTCAGTATCCAAGTTGAAAGAAAATCATATCTCCATCGGTATTTGCCAGAAACGAGTTTTTCTGCGCTTGTCGGATTGCGAAACTGAGACCATGCTTTGACGCCTGTGTAAATCCCAATTGCAATAAATAAGAAGGGAAAAATCCACAAAATTGTAGGTAGAGAACGTTCCATGTAACAGTTTACCTGATGTGTAATTGCGAGCGCAGCGAAGCAATCTCCAAGGTAGTTCGTCGATTTTTGGGGTTTCAAGCAGCGTTGGGGATTGCTTCGGGGCTATCTCCACTCGCAATGACAGAATAAGGTGAATTGTTACTCAGCAAGAATGCAATCGCGGTGAGTTCAAATTTGCGAATATATCTAGGGCGCATAACGTCGGACTGAAAAATAGTTGCTATTCGACTTGTTGGGGAATCAGAGCGATCAACCCGCGCAGCGCCCGATTCACAGACTCTGCATCGGGGAAATAAGACTGTACATCTGGCTCAAGTTTGATCAAGTCATCTTGTGGCGTAAATTCTTTGACGGTCGATGTCCCGTCTGTGTGGTACACAGTCACAGAATATGCTTCACGCAATGCTTGAGCGTGTTTTCCTCGCACGCCGCCGATAAAATCGTATGCGGACAACATTTCATCAGAGTCAATGACGCTGCTATGAATTAAATTATGCATATTCGAAAAGAGGAACCATTCTTGCCGGTTGTGGCAGCGCATGTAGCAAGCTCTCGATATGCCCGACAGTGGCAGGCTTGAGCAGTACATCACCACAGACCATGCAGACGTCCGCAGGCACGCCATCGATCACGATGACCTGTCCATGGCGCCGCACGGTATGAGCAATTTCTCCTGTTTCGTAGATGCCAGGACATCTTTCGATCCTACATTTCATGTTATCGGTGCGCTACAAGCTGGCAGCGGGGACGAAGCCCGCCGGTTCCGCGGCGCCATCCACGCCGTTCAGGCGGGTGGGGATGGGGGCGGGCGCGAGTTCGGCGGCGGTGAGGGCGCGGTCGAAGCGGTGGACGATGTGGTAGCGGCTGTCCCGCTGCGCGGGCGTGAATCCGGCCTGCCAGATCTGCTCGTGCAGGCGATGCACAGTCATGCGCGGCTCTTTCTCGGTGTAGGCCGCGGCCTGGCTGACCACGTTCTCCTCCAACATGGTGCTGCCGAAGTCGTTGGCCCCGGCGAAAAGGGCGCGGCGGGCGGTGTCCAGGCCCTGCGTGGGCCAACTGGCCTGGAAATTGGTGAAATTGTCGAGATAGATGCGGGCGAAGGCGCTGGTGTGCAGGTATTCGTCGTAATCGGCCCCGTATTTGGCGCGGTGGCGGCTGCGGCCCAGGCTGTTCGTCTCGCTCAGTTGCGCCGTCCACATGATGAAGGCGGTGAAACCGTTGCCGTGGCTGGCCAGCGATTCGTCCTGCAACTCGCGCAGACGGGTGAGGCTGGCCACGCGCTGCTCCCAGGTCTCGTCGAAGCCGATGACCATGGTGGCGCTGGTGACCATGCCCAGGCGCTGGGCGATGCGCATGGCGTGCAGCCAGGCCGCGGTCTTGGTTTTCTTGGGCGAGATGCGGGCGCGCACGGCATCGTCCAAAATCTCGGCCCCGCCGCCGGGCAGACCATCCAATCCCGCCCGGTTGAGCCGTTCCAAGACCGTTTCCATGCTCAAGCCCTCCAATTCGGCGATGTTCTCGATCTCGGAAGGGCTGAAGCAATCCAGTTCGATCTCGGGATAGGTGCTTTTGAGGAAGCGCAGCATCTCCTCGTACCAGGCGATGCGCAGGGCCGGGTTGTGGCCGCCCTGCATGAGGATGCGGGTGCCGCCCCAGGCCAGCAACTCCTCCACCTTTTCGCCGATCTGGCGCTTGCTGAGGACGTAGACCTCCGGATGCCCCGGCACGCGGTAGAAGGAGCAGAACTGGCAATCGGTGGTGCAGGCGTTGGTGTAGTTGATATTGCGGTCCACGAGATAAGTGACGACGCCCGGATCGGTTTTTTGCAGGCGCAGGGTGTGGGCGACCTCCATCAAGTGGGTGGGATCGGCGTTTTGGTAGAGTGTAAGTCCTTCGGCAGGCGTGAGACGACTGCCGTCGGCAGCTTTTTGCAGTAAATCGTTTGGATTCATGAAGCTATTGGGTATTGGGTATTAGATATTGGAGATTGAGTATTGGAGATATGAAAAATGTAACAGTTCACCTGATATGTCATTGCGAGTGCAGCGAAGCAATCTCCAAGGTTGTTGGTCAATTTTGCGATTGTCAATCGGCGTTGGGGATTG
>JAANMW010000712.1_pt1 | contig 38988 bp, 35 predicted proteins | sample 7279671 | NCBI WGS metagenome assembly JAANMW01 (sample SAMN14094541, study PRJNA606508) | bioreactor metagenome | isolation source: A lab-scale SPAN reactor treating ammonium-rich wastewater day 247 | place: Ireland: Galway | collected 2017-09-19 | reverse complement strand
CCTTCCGCCCGATGGCGGCTTCATGCCGGAACCCGGCCGGAACCGCCCCAGGACGGGGCGCAGCGAAGGCAGGCGATGACGGCGACGATTCCGGCAAGGCGGACCGGCGCGGGGCTGGTTGCGGCGATGCGCGGCCCCCTCGGCCCCGGCCACCGTCCCGCCGCCGCGCCATGTCGGGGCGCTTCTGCCCATGGGCCGGCTGGCCGGGCGGCTGATGCCCCGGGTCGCCCCGCGAAATCGGGGGTATCGCCCGGCGCAAAGCGTGATAAGGGATAACCTCGCCAATTCCTTCGTGATACTGGCCGCTCAGCACGGACAATCAGACGACAGAGAACCCAGCCATGCCCGCATATCGTTCCCGCACCACCACCCACGGCCGCAACATGGCGGGGGCCCGCGGCCTCTGGCGCGCGACCGGGGTGAAGAACAGCGATTTCGGCAAGCCGATCATCGCCATCGTGAACAGCTTCACCCAGTTCGTGCCGGGCCATGTGCATCTGAAGGACCTGGGCCAGATGGTCGCCCGCGAGGTCGAGGCGGCCGGCGGAATCGCCAAGGAATTCAACACCATCGCGGTCGACGACGGCATCGCCATGGGCCATGACGGCATGCTTTATTCCCTGCCCTCGCGCGAACTCATCGCCGATTCGGTGGAATACATGGTCAACGCCCATTGCGCCGACGCCATGGTCTGCATCTCGAACTGCGACAAGATCACCCCCGGCATGCTGATGGCGGCGATGCGGCTGAACATCCCGGCGATCTTCGTCTCGGGCGGGCCGATGGAGGCGGGCAAGGTCACGCTGGGCGACGGGCGCAAGGTCTCGCTGGACCTGGTGGACGCCATGGTCGCCGCCGCCGACGACAAGGTCTCGGACGCCGACCTGGCCGCCATCGAGGAAGCCGCCTGCCCGACCTGCGGCTCCTGCTCGGGCATGTTCACCGCCAATTCCATGAACTGCCTCAGCGAGGCGCTCGGCCTGTCGCTGCCCGGCAACGGCTCGACCCTGGCCACGCATGCCTTGCGCAAGACCCTGTTCCTGGAGGCCGGCCGCCGCATCGTCGAGGTGACGCGCCGCCATTACGAACAGGACGACGCCAGCGTCCTGCCCCGCGCCATCGCCAGCAAGGCCGCGTTCCTGAACGCCATGTCGCTCGACATCGCCATGGGCGGCTCGACCAATACCGTGCTGCACCTGCTGGCCATCGCCCAGGAAGGCGGGGTGGATTTCACCATGGACGACATCGACGCGCTGTCGCGCAAGGTGCCGTGCCTGTGCAAGGTCGCGCCGAACACCGCCAATGTCCATATGGAGGACGTGCATCGCGCCGGCGGCATCATGGCGATCCTGGGCGAACTCGACCGCGCCGGGCTGATCGACCGCGACTGCCCGACCGTCCACGCCCCCACCATCGGCGCCGCCATCGACCAATGGGACATCGCCCGCAGCAACGACCCGCAGGCGCGCGAACTGTTCCTGGCCGCGCCGGGCGGCGTGCCGACGCAGGTGGCCTTCAGCCAGGCGACGCTCTGGCCGGACCTGGACCTCGACCGCGAAAAGGGCGTGATCCGCTCGGCCAAGGCGCCGTTCTCCAAGGACGGCGGGCTGGCGGTGCTCAAGGGCAATATCGCGCTGGACGGCTGCATCGTGAAGACCGCCGGCGTGGACGAATCGATCCTGGTATTTTCCGGCCGGGCCAAGGTCTATGAAAGCCAGGACGCCGCCGTCTCCGGCATCCTGACCGGCAAGGTCGAGGCCGGAGACGTGGTCGTCATCCGCTACGAAGGCCCCAAGGGCGGGCCGGGCATGCAGGAAATGCTGTATCCGACCAGCTACCTGAAATCGAAAGGGCTGGGCAAGGCCTGCGCGCTGATCACCGACGGCCGCTTCTCGGGCGGCACCTCGGGGCTTTCCATCGGCCATGTCAGCCCCGAGGCGGCGGCCGGCGGCACCATCGGCCTGGTCCGCGACGGCGACCGGATCGAGATCGACATCCCCAACCGCTCGATCCGCCTGGCCGTGCCCGAGGACGAGTTGGCCGCCCGCCGCGCCGAACAGGACGCCAGGGGCTGGAAACCGGCACAGCCGCGCCAGCGCCAGGTCTCGGCCGCGCTCAGGGTCTATGCGCAATTCGCAGCCTCGGCCGACAAGGGCGCGGTGCGCATCCTGCCGGAATAGACCCGCCAAGCCCCCGGTCCTGCCGCAAGGCGGCGGGGCGGGGGCGGCATTACCCCACCGACCGGTCTCGCCGGCGGGGCTTGCGCCGGCCTGCGAAACCCTGATGACTGGCCGGCGAGCATCCAGCCGGACCCCGCCCATGCCGCCCAGCATCCTGTGGCTTTGCCGCGACTTCCGTTTCCGGGACAATGCCGCCCTGGCCGCCGCCGCGGGCGCGGGGCCGGTGCTGCCGGTCTTCCTGATCGACGGCGCCTTGCGGGCGCAGGGCGCGGCCAGCCGCTGGCGGCTGCAGCGCGCCCTGCTGGCCTTCGATGCCGAACTGCGCCGCCGCCACGGCGCGACCGTGCTGGTGCTGGAAGGCGAGCCCTGGGACATCCTGCCCGCCCTGGCCGCCCGCATCGGCGCGGGGTCGCTGCACAGGAACGACTGGCCCGAACCCGCGACCATCGCCGCGCAGCAGCAGCTGGGCCGGGCGCTGGCCGGCACGCCCGTGCGGCTGGTGCTGCATCCGGGCCATCTGCTTGTGCATCCCCGCGCCCTGCGCACCGGCTCGGGCGGCGCCTATCGCGTCTTTACCCCCTTCGCCCGCGCCCTGCGCGCCATCGGCCCCGACCGGCCCGGCGGCGAAGCGGCGAGCCTTTCACCGCTGGCCGACCCGCCGCGGGGGCTGGCGCTCGACCGGCTGGACCTGGCCCCGGACCTGCATCGCGGCCGCGCGGTGCTGGAGCGCCACGCCCTGCCCGCGGGCGAGGCCGCGGCGCAGGCCCGGCTCGGCGATTTCCTGGACCGCGCCGCGGGTTACGCCGCGCAGCGCGACCGCCCCGACCTGCAGGCGGCCTCGGGCCTGTCCGAGCATCTGGCCATGGGCGAGATCAGTCCGCGCGACCTCTGGGCCATCGCCTCGGCCCGCGCCAAGGCCGATCCCGCCGCCAGCCCCGGCATCGCCGCCTTCCTGACCGAGCTGATCTGGCGCGAATTCGCCTGGCACCTGCTGATCGAGTTTCCCCAGCTGGCACGCCAGCCCTGGCGGCCGGAATGGGCGGATTTCCCCTGGCGCGGCGACAGCGCCGCGCTGACCCGTTGGCGCCGGGCCGAAACCGGCATCGCGCTGGTCGATGCCGGGCTGCGCGAGATGCGCGTGACCGGGCGGATGCACAACCGGGTGCGCATGGTGGCGGCCAGCTGGCTGACCAAGCACCTGCTGACCGACTGGCGGCTGGGGCTGGCGCATTTCGCCGACAGCCTGACCGACTGGGATCCGGCCGCGAATGCGATGAACTGGCAATGGGTGGCGGGCTGCGGCCCGGATGCGGCGCCCTTCTTCCGCATCTTCAACCCCGAACGGCAGGCCGCGCAATTCGACCCGCAGGGCCGCTATCGCCGGCGCTGGCTGCTGGGCTGGCAGGGCGCCGAGGGCGAAGAGGCGCGGGCCTATTTCGACAGCCTGCCGCCCGGCTGGGACGTGCCCCGCACCTGGCAGGACCGCGCCACGCCCGAGAGGCTGGCCCAGGGCCGGGCCCGCGCGCTGGCGGCCCATGCCGCCTTCCGCCGCCAGGCCCCCGCCCTCTGACCGCTGACCGCCGCGCCAGCCCGGCGCGGCCCTGGCAGGCTGCTGAAAAAGGGCCCTGACAGGGCGGCGCAGCGCAAATCGTTCTGGATCCAGTTGATATCGGCCCGAAATGGGGTGTTTTCGGCAAGTTTGAGGCGGATTTCCCGGTTCCCGCCCGCGCTGTCCTGTCGCAAGGACTTTTTCAGCAGCCTGCTAGCCCTCCAGCCCCATTTGGCGCAGCGCCTGCCGGACCTGGTCCTCGACCGACAGGGCCATGTCGACCACCACGCCGTCCTCGTCCGCCGCCAGCGGCTCCAGCGTGGCCAGCTGCGAATCCAGCAGCTTGGCCGGGAAGAAATGCCCCTCGCGATGCGACAGCCGGCTTTCCAGAAGCGCGCGCGCGCCATGCACATGCAGAAAGCGCACCCGCGGCGCGCCCTCGCGCAGGATGTCGCGATAGGCCCGCTTCAACGAGGAACAGCCGATGACCGAGGATTGCCCCAGCGCCTCGTTGCGGCCGATCTCGGCGGCCAGCGCCCGCAGCCAGGGCGCGCGGTCGTCGTCGTCCAGCGGGATGCCCGCGCGCATCTTGGCCACATTGGCCTCGGGGTGGAAGCTGTCGCCCTCGACGAAGGGCCAGCCCAGATGCGCGGCCAGCGCCTCGCCCGTGGTGCTCTTGCCGCAGCCCGAGACGCCCATGACCACGATATGCTGCACCGCGCCGCTCACAGCAGCCACCAGCCGATCAGGGCGAAGCCGAAGGCGATGGTGCCCAGCAGCGTCTCCATCACCGTCCAGGTCTTCAGCGTGGTCTTTTCGTCCATGTCGAGGAACCGCCCGACCAGCCAGAAGCCGGAATCGTTGAAATGGCTCAGCACGGTCGCGCCGCCGGCGATGGCCACCACCAGGAAGCAGCGGTCGAACTCGCTCAGCCCGGTGGTCGCCGCCACCGTCGGCGCGATCAGCCCGGCGGTGGTGGTCAGGGCCACCGTGGCCGAGCCCTGCGCCACCCGCAGCGCCATCGAGATGACGAAGGCCGCCACGATCAGCGGCATGCCCACCGCATCCAGGCTGGACGCCAGCGCCTCGCCGATGCCGCTGGCGCGCAGCACGCCGCCGAACATGCCGCCGGCGCCCGTGACCAGGATGATGGCGCAGATCGGCGCCAGCGCGCCGTCCATGATGCGCTCGATCTCAGTCGCGCTGCGGCCGCGGCCCAGCAGCGCCATGGCCACCAGCACGGTGATCAGCAGCGCGATGGGCGTCTGGCCGATCAGCCGCAGCACCGTGACCCAGCCCGCGCCGGCATCGACGACGCCCATGGTCGCCAGCGTGCCCAGCCCGGTGTTCAGGAAGATCAGCGCCAGCGGCAGCAGCAGCACCAGCATCACCGTGCCGAAGCTGGGCGGGATGCGGTCATGGCCCTCGGCCTCGACCGCGCCCAGGATCTCGGGGATCGGCAGCACGAAGCGCCGCCCGGCCCAAAGCCCGAACAGGTAGCTGCCGAAGAACCAGGTCGGCAGCGCCACGACCAGCCCGACCACCACCAAAAGCCCGATGTCCGCGCCCAGCAGGTCGCCCGCCGCCACCGGCCCCGGATGCGGCGGCAGCAGCGCATGCATGGCCGCAAAGGCCCCGGCCGCCGGCAGCGCGTAAAGCAGCACCGAGCCGCCAAAGCGGTAAGCCACGCTGAAGATGATCGGCAGCATCACCACCAGCCCGGCGTCGAAGAAGATCGGAAAGCCGAACAGCAGCGAGGCCACGCCCAGCGCAAAGGGCGCGCGCTCGGCGCCGAACTGGCCGATCAGCCGGTCCGCCAGCACCTGCGCGCCGCCGGTGATCTCCAGCAGGCGCCCGATCATGGCGCCGAAACCCACCAGCAGCGCCACCGTGGCCAGGGTCGAGCCGAAGCCCTGCATCAGCACCGCGATGACATCGGCCATGGGAACGCCCGCGACCATCGCGGTCATCAGGCTGACCAGGACCAGCGAGACAAAGGCATGCAGCCGGAACCGCATGATCAGGACCAGCAGCACTAGAACCGCCGCCAGGGCGATCAGCAACAGCACGACCGTGCTGTGAACGGGCTCGACAGGATTCATGAAAGGGGCTCCTCCAGCGAAAGGGTCGTGGGACGGCTAGGGCCTGGTCCTGCCGCCCGCAGATTCGGGGGGCGGCCAGGCATCCGTCGGTTTTCGTGGCCGTTAGCGATAACAGATGCCGGGTGAAAAGTTAAGACGTTTCGCGCCGGTGCCGCGCCGCGGTGGCAAGATCGTGCAGCAGCCGCATTTCGTCCGACAGCGCCAGCTCCAGCGCCGCCTCGGGGCCGGACACGACGCCGGGGTCTTCCTGGCCGTCCAGCATCACCTCGCGATCCTCCAGCCATTGCAGCATCTCGGCCTGCACGCTCTCGGGCGAAAGCTCCAGCAGCTTCTGAAAGGTGCGGCGATGCGCGATCACCCGGCCTTCGAGGCCGTCGATCCGCGCGGCCAGCCTGTCCATCCTGTCCATGCGCGATTTCCCTGAGTTTTCCGGGAATCATGATGGCACAGATGCCGGAACCGGCAAAGCCGTTCAGTTCCGCGAGGTCAGGCTGCCGCCCTCGATCCGCCGCAGCGAGATTTCCAGCCGCGCCTCGGCGGCGATGATCTCGGCGCGCACGCGCTTGGTATAGATCATGTGGTCCTGCGCCGCCCGCGCCGCCGCCGGCGCGTCGCGGGCCATGATCGCGTCATAGATGGCGCGGTGCTGGGCGCGCAGCACGTCGCGCACCTCGGGCCGGGCATACAGCTTTTCGCGGTTGTGGAACACGCCCTTGCGCAGCATCCCCGACAGCGCCCGCATGATCTGCAACAGCACGATATTGTGGCTGGCCTCGTAGACGGCGACATGCAGGTCCACGTCCGCCTCGGCCTCCTCGCGGAAATCGGCCTCGGCATGGGCCTGGTGGATGCGCTCCATGCAGCGGGTCAGGGTCGCGCGGTCCACGTCGTTGGCTCGCGTGGCCGCCAGGCTGGCCGCCATGCCCTCCAGCGTGGCGCGCAGCTCCAGATAGTCGTCCACCACCTCGGGACGCGAGGCCATCAGCTCGACCAGCGGATCGGTGATCGAGGTGGCCAGCGGCGCCACCCGCCGCCCGCCGCCCGGATCGGCGACGATCAGCCCCTTGTCCTCCAGCATGCGGATGCCCTGGCGCAGCGTCGGGCGCGACACGTTCAGCCGCAGCGCCATCTCGCGCTCGGCCAGCAGCGGATCGCCGGGGCGCAGCGAACCTTCGAGAATCAGATCCTCGATATGGCGCGCGGTGGTCTCCGCAGCGGGGGCGCCCTTGTTCACTTCGCTGGCCATCTCCGACTCCTCTGGGCAACCGCCGGAAATTCAGTGGGTTAGGCGGCGGCATCCGGTCCTGCAGATTAGCCGCAGCGCCGGGTCGGGCGCAATGGATTTCCCACTTGACCCAGGCGGTAAAATTATTTTACCAAGAAAGGAGGGAAGGTAAAGCAATCTGATCAGCCGGTGCCGTGCAGCGCCGGGTCGATTGCATCAAGGGAGGGGGGAAAGCTATGACGGCAGACCGTGCGGACCTGCTGGACCGCCTGCGCGCCATCGTCGGGCGGGGGCATGTGCTGACCGCGCCCCGCACGACGCGCCGCTACACCCGCGGCTTCCGCTATGGCGAGGGGCCGGTGGCCGCGGTGGTCCGCCCCGGCTCTCTGGTGCAGATGTGGCGGGTGCTGAACGCCGCCGTCGCCTCGGGGCGCGCGGTGATCCTTCAGGCCGCGAATACCGGGCTGACCGGCGGCTCGACTCCCTGGGGCGATGACTACGACCGCGAGATCGTGCTGGTCTCGGTCATGCGCCTGCGCGGCATCCACCTGCTCGGCGCGGGCGAACAGGCGGTCTGCCTGCCCGGCGCGACGCTCGACAGCCTGGAAAAGCGCCTGCGCCCGCTGGGACGCGAGCCGCATTCCGTGATCGGCTCATCCTGCATCGGCGCCTCGGTCCTGGGCGGCATCTGCAACAATTCCGGCGGCGCGCTGATCCAGCGCGGCCCCGCCTATACCGAGATGAGCCTTTACGCCGAGGTCCGCGCCGACGGCTCGGTCGCCCTGGTCAACCACCTGGGCCTCGACCTCGGCGACGACCCCGAGGAAATCCTCGCCCGCGTCGAGGCGGGCGAGCTGCCCGCGCCCGCCCCCACCGACGCCTGGGCCTCGGACCGCGAATATGCCGACCACGTCCGCGACATCGAGGCCCAGACCCCCGCCCGCTTCAACGCCGACCCGCGCCGGCTGCACGAGGCGTCGGGCTGCGCCGGCAAGCTCGCCGTCTTTGCCGTGCGGCTGGACACGTTCCAGGCCGAAAAGGACACGGCGGTGTTCTATGTCGGCAGCAACGACCCCGACGAACTGACCGGGATCCGCCGCCATATGCTGGCGCATTTCCAGAGCCTGCCCATCGCCGGCGAATACATCCACCGCGAAGCCTATGACGTGGCGGCGAAATACGGCAAGGACACCTTCCTGTTCATCCGCCATGCCGGCACCGACCGCATGCCCGCCTTCTTCGCCGCCAAGGCGCGCATGGACGCGCTGACCGAGCGGCTGGGCCTGGGCGCGACGCTTTCGGACCGGCTGGCGCAGGGGATCGCCTCCCTCGCCCCCCAGCACCTGCCCAAGCGCATGAACGACTTCCGCGACCGCTACGAACACCACCTGCTTCTGCGCATGGGCGGCGCCGGCATCGCCGAGGCGCGCGACTACCTGACCGGCATCTTCCCCTCGGCCCGGGGCGACATGTTCGAATGCACCCCGGACGAGGGCAAGGCCGCCTTCCTGCACCGCTTCGCCGTGGCCGGCGCCGCCGTGCGCTACCGCGCCATCCATGCGCGCGAGGTGCAGGACATCGTGGCGCTGGACATCGCGCTGCGCCGCAACGACCGCGACTGGGTCGAGCGCCTGCCGCCCGGCCTGGACGCGAAGATCGAGAAGAAGCTCTATTACGGCCATTTCTTCTGCCACGTCTTCCACCAGGACTATGTGGTGAAAAAGGGCCAGGACTGCCTGGCCGTGGAACACGAGATGTGGCGCCTGCTGGACCGGCGCGGCGCCGAATACCCGGCCGAGCATAACGTCGGCCATCTTTACCACGCCAAGCCGGAGCTGGCCGGCTTCTACCGGCAGCTGGACCCGACCAACAGCCTGAACCCCGGCATCGGCCAGACCTCGAAATGCGCGCATTGGCATTGACGCCGGCGCCATCCAAGACGACCGCGCAGGACTGCGCACCCGCAACGGCGGAACCGCCCGCCCCATCTGAGGAGGAAAGATGGCTGGACTAATCACATTCATCCTGGCCCTGCTGCCCATCGCCACGGTCTTCGTGCTGCTGGTGGTGCTGGCGAAATCGGCCAAGTTCTCGATGCTGGTGGCCTATCTCGTCACCGCCGCCACCGCCCTGCTGATCTGGGGCACCGAGCTTAACAAGGTCCTGGGCGCCACCGTCAACGGCGCCGTGACCGCGGTCAGCCTGCTCTATATCGTCTTCGGCGCCATCCTGATGCTCTACACGCTCGAGGAAAGCGGCGGCATCCGCTCGATCCGGGCCGGCTTCACCTCGATCTCGCCCGACCGGAGGGTGCAGGCGATCATCATCGCCTGGCTCTTCGGCTCGCTGATCGAGGGCGCCTCGGGCTTCGGCACGCCGGCGGCCATCGCCGCGCCGCTGCTGGTCGCCATCGGCTTTCCCGCCATGGCCGCCGTCATGGTCACGCTGATCATCCAGAGCACGCCGGTCTCCTTCGGCGCGGTCGGGACGCCGATCCTGGTCGGCGTGCGCACCGGCCTTGCCGACCAGCAGATCGTCGAGGCGACCATCGCGCCCATGGCCTTCGGCGACTACCTGCTGGAGATCGCGGTCAAGGTCGCCACCATCCACGGGCTGATCGGCTTCCTGATCCCGCTGATCCTGGTCGGGATGCTCACGCGCTTCTTCGGCGCCAACCGCTCCTTTGCCGAAGGCTTCCGCATCTGGAAGTTCGCACTGTTCGCGGGCCTCGCCTTCACCGTGCCCTACTACCTCATCGCCGCGACGCTGGGACCGGAATTCCCCTCGCTCCTGGGCGGCATCGTCGGGCTCATGATCGTGGTGCCGGCGGCGAAACGCGGCTTCCTGATCCCCAGGGAAAGCTTCGACTTCCCGCCGCGCCGCGACTGGAACGACAACTGGGTCGGCAAGCTCGACGATCTCGAGGACCACAATGCCCACAAGCCGGTGATGCCGCTGGTCAAGGCCTGGGCGCCCTATGTCTTCGTCGTGGCCCTGCTGGTCATCACCCGCTCGATCGCGCCGATCAAGGCATGGCTCACCTCGCCCGAGATGACGATCGCCTTCCGCGACCTGTTCGGCTCGGGCATCAACGCCTCGGTGCAGGTGCTATTCCTGCCCGGCACGATCCTGATCCTGGCCTCGCTCTTTACCTTCGTGCTGCACGGCATGTCGGGGCGCGACTACGGCCGGGCGCTCAAGGCTTCGGGCACGACCATGATCGCCGCCGCCCCGGCGCTGCTGCTGGCGGTGCCGATGGTGCAGGTATTCCTGAACTCGGCCTCGGACAGCTATGCCAGCATGCCCATCGTCCTGGCGCAGGGCGTCTCGTCGGTGGTGGGGGATGCCTGGCCGATGTTCGCGCCGCTGATCGGGGCCATGGGCGCCTTCGTCGCCGGCTCGAACACGGTCAGCAACATGATGTTCTCGCTCTTCCAGTTCTCGACCGCCGAACAGATCGGCCTGGGGGCTGCGGGCGCGGGCACCGTGGTGGCGCTGCAAGCCATCGGCGGGGCCGCCGGCAACATGATCTGCGTCCATAACGTCGTCGCCGCCTCGGCCACCGTCGGGCTGACCGACCGCGAGGGCGCGATCATCCGCCAGACCCTGATCCCAATGGCCTATTACGTCGTGCAGGGCGGGCTGATCGGCTTTGCGCTGCTGACCGGCAACCCCATGTGGTGGGTCGCCGCCGCGATCTGGGCGGGTGCGGTGCTGTTCTTCATGTCGCGCAACCGCGGCCCCCGTCCCGACACCGTCGCCAACTAGGGGGAAACCATGACCGGAGAGCCAAAACCGACAGTCGGTCTGTTCGTGACCTGCCTTGTCGATGCCATCCGCCCGCAGATCGGCTTCGCCGCCCTCGAGCTTCTTGAGGAAGCGGGCTGCGTGGTCGAGGTGCCGCAGGCCCAGACCTGCTGCGGCCAGCCGGCGCTGAACAGCGGCGACGACCGCGACGCGGCGCATCTGGCCCGCCAGACCATCGCCGCCTTCGAGGGCTGCGATTACGTGGTCCTGCCCTCGGGCTCCTGCGCGGCGACCATGGTGCATGGCTACCCGGAACTTCTGGCGGGCGACCCGGAATGGGCCGCCCGCGCCCGCGCCATGGCGGCGAAGACCCATGAAATCACCAGTTTCCTCCACGATGTCATGGGCTTCATGCCACGGGGGCGGAGGTGCGATGCCTCCGCCACCTATCACGACAGCTGCTCGGGCCTGCGCGAGCTGGGCGTCGCCGCGCAGCCGCGCGCACTGCTGGCCCAGGTCGAGGGGCTGGAGATGCGCGGCCTGCCCGGCAACGACGCCTGCTGCGGCTTCGGCGGCACCTTCTGCGTGAAATATTCCGCCATCTCGAACGCCATCGTCACCGAAAAGGCCGAGGCGGTCGAATCCACCGGCGCCGACATCCTGCTGGCCGGCGACCTGGGCTGCCTGATGAACATGGCCGGCAAGCTGCATCGCCGCGGCGCCAAGACCCGCTGCTTCCACACCGTCGAGATGCTGGCCGGCCGCGCCCAGGGCCCCGCCATCGGCGAGGACGCGCCATGAACGCGCCCTTCAAGGCCCCGTTCAAGGCCCCGTTCAAGGCCCCATTCAAGGCTCGCGCCGCGGCGGCCCTGGCCGACCCGGTGCTGAAGACCGCCATCGACCGCACCACCGGCAATGCCGAGCGAAAGCGCGCCGCGGCCCTGGCCGCATTCCCCGAATTCGAGGCCGCCCGCGCCCGCGGCCAGGCGATCAAGGATCATGTCATCGCCCATCTGGGCCATTACCTGGAGATGTTCGAGCGGAACGCCACCGCCCGCGGCGCGCAGGTCCACTGGGCCGGCGACGATGCCGAGGCCCGCGCCATCGTCACCCGCATCTGCCTGGCCGCCGACGCCAGGCTGGTGACGCGCGCCAAATCCATGCTGGGCGAGGAGATCGGCCTGCCCCATGCCCTGGCCGATGCCGGCATCGAGCGGGTCGAGACCGACCTGGCCGAGCATATCATCCAGCTGGCGGGCGAGGCCCCCTCGCATATCATCTGGCCCGCCATGCACCGCACCCGCGAGCAGGTGGCGGAACTCTTCAAGGCCGGCCACCAGCCGCCGCCCGCCGCCGAAGACCCGGCGACCATGGTGCAAAGCGCCCGCCGCGTCCTGCGCGAGAAGTTCCTGTCGGCCGACATCGGCATATCCGGCGCGAATTTCCTGGTCGCCGACACCGGCGCCACCTGCACCGTCACCAACGAGGGCAATGCCGAGCTGACCACCACGCCCCCGCGCATCCATATCGTCACCGCGGGGATCGAGAAGCTGGTGCCCTCGACCGCGCATGCCCTTGCGCTGCTGCGCCTGCTGGTGCGGTCGGCGACGGGCGGCGAGATGACGCAATACACCACCTTCCACGCCGGCCCGAAGCGCCCCGGCGATGCCGACGGGCCCGAGGAGATGCATATCGTCCTGGTCGACAACGGCCGCACGAAGATGCTGGCCGACGAGTTCCGCGAGATGCTGCGCTGCATCCGCTGCGGCGCCTGCATGAACCATTGCGTGGTCTATCGCCAGATCGGCGGGCATGCCTATGGCGGCACCTATCCCGGCCCGATGGGCTCGGTGCTGACGCCGGTGCTGGACGGGCTGGCGGCGTCCCGCGACCTGCCCAACGCCTGCACCATGAACGGCCGCTGCGCCGAGGTCTGCCCGGTCGGCATCCCGATCCCCACGCTCTTGCGCGCCTGGCGCCGCCGCAGCTGGCGCGAGGGGCTGGAGCCCGGCCCGGTGCGCGCCGGCATCGGGCTTTGGGCGCAATTTGCCCGCCGGCCGCGGCTTTATCGCCTGGCGACCCGCATCGGGCTGCCCGCGCTGCGGCTTTTCGGCAAGGGAGGCTGGATTTCGCGCCTGCCGCTGGCCGGGGGCTGGACCGACCACCGCGACCTGCCGCGCCCGGCGGCCCGCAGCTTCATGGACCAATACCGCGCTCAGCAGAAGGCCCGCAAATGACCGCCCGCGACCGCATCCTTTCGGCCATCCGCGCCACCCTCGGCCCCGGCAAGCCGCCCGAGCGGATCGCGGCCGAGGCCGCCGCCCTGCTTGAGGATCCCGACGCCGCCCGCCCGCGCCTTGCCGCGCCGGAACTGCCCGAGGCCTTCGCGCTGAAGGCCGCCGCGCTCGGCACCACCATCGACCGCATCGCCACGCTGGCCGAGGTGCCGCGGGCCATGGCCCGCTATCTGGACGCGCATGGCCTGCCGCCCCGCTTCGCCATGCAGCCGGCGCCGGAACTGGCGGCGCTGGACTGGCAGGGCCTCGCCCCGCATCCGGGCGTCGCCGCGGACGAGCCCGCGGCGCTTGGCCTGGCGCTTTACGGCATCGCCGAAAGCGGCTCTCTGGTCATCCATTCGGGACCGCAGAACCCGATCCTGCTGTCCTTCCTGCCGCTGCACCATGTCGTGCTGCTGCGCGAGGCGACGCTCTTGCCCTACCTTGAGGACTATGCCGCCCGCCTTGCCGCCCAGGCGATCCCGCGCAACGCCATCCTGATCACCGGCCCCAGCGGCACCACCGACATCGAGGGCAGCTATGTCCGCGGCGCCCATGGCCCCGGCTTCCTGCATGTCATCCTGATCGCGGGCTGACCGCCGCGCCGATTTGCCCTAGCATTGCGGCACCGATGGGAGGCCGCGATGCCCGACGCCCCGCAAGCGCAGGAAATGCCGCAGGAAACGCCGCGCGAGCATTTCCTGCTTTTCGTCGCCATCCCGCCGCCCGAGGTGGTGGCGCGGATCGAGGCCGCCTGGCAGCTTGCCCAGCGCCGCGACCGCTTTCGCCGCGCGACGCTGCACATGACCATCCTGCCGGTGATCCGCACCCCGCAGCTCCAGCCATGGATGGCCGAGGCGCTTGGCCGCCCGCTGGAGGGGCTGGATTTTCCCGCCTTCGACCTGGTGCTGGACCAGCTGACCACCTTCGGCCCGCCGCGCCGCCGCGACCGGCCGCTGGTGCTGGTCGGCCGGCAGGAAAACCCCGCCCCCGACGCGCTGTGCCAGACGCTGTGGCAGCGGCTGGCCGGCGCCGGGCTGGGCGTCGCCCGCCACCGCGTCACCCCGCATGTGACGCTGGCCTATGGCAAGCCCCTGCCGCCGCAGGGCATCGCGGTCCCGCCGGTGCATTGGCGGGTGGACCAGCTTACGCTGATCGACAGCCTGCAGGGCCTGGGCCGGCACGTGCCGCTGGCGCGCTGGCCGCTGCGCTGAACCTCGGGGCGCCGAAGCCTTATCGACAATCCCCGCCGCCCGCCTTATCCATGGCGCCATGAGCGCGGGATCAGAAGAAACCCTGGCGGTCCGCATCAGCCGCGTGCTGGCCGACCGCATCGTGGCGGGCGAGATCGGCCCCGGCGAGCGCCTGCGCCAGGACCGCATCGCCGAGGAATTCGGCGCCAGCCACGTCCCCGTCCGCGAAGCCTTCCGCCGCCTCGAAGCCCAGGGCCTGGCGATCAGCGAGCCGCGCCGCGGCGTCCGCGTCGCCGCCTTCGACCTGCCCGAGGTCAAGGAGGTGGCCGAGATGCGCGCCGCGCTCGAGGAACTGGCGCTGCGCCATGCCGCGCCGCACCTGACCCCGGCCATCCTCCATGCGGCGGAAGAGGCGACCAAGGCCGGCGACGCCTCCCGCGACGTGCGCTCTTGGGAGGCGGCGAACCGCCGCTTCCACAAGCTGATCCTGACCCCCTGCGCCATGCCGCGGCTGCTGGCCGCCATCGACGACCTGCACGCCGCCAGCGCGCGCTTCCTCTTCGCCGCCTGGCAGTCGAACTGGGAGACGCGGACCGACCACGACCACCGCGCCATCCTGGCCGCGCTGCGCAAGGGCGACGTGGACGCCGCCTGCGCCACGCTGGCGCGCCATGTGCGCTGGATCGGCCGCCGCCCGGCGCCCCCGGCCAGCGACAAGCGCGACGCCTTCGCCATCCACGGCTAGCCGCGCCGCTCGGCCACCAGCCAGCTGGCGACATAGGTCAGCGCGACGCCCCGCGCGCCCCCGTGCAATGCCTCGTAGCGCGCCATGAAGTCGCGCAGCGCGCCCGGCGACCGGATATGCCCGGCGCAGCCGTTGACCCCGGTGGCGCGCAGGTGGCGCAAGACCTCCAGCGCGCCGGGGAAATGCAGCACGATCCGCCATTCCCCCGCGCCCCGGACCCGCCAGCCCGCCGGCAGCAGCGCCGCCATCTGCGCCCCGCTCAGGTATGACGGCGCCGCCGCCCGGCTGCCCAGCGCCCGCAGCTCGGGAAAATGCCCCGGCGCGAACCCCGAAAGCGCCAGCCAGCCCCCCGGCGCCACCGTATCGCACAGCCGGCCCACGACCCGCGCCGGATCGGCGACCCATTGGATCATCGAGGCCGAGGCGGCCAGGTCCACCGCCCCCGGCAGCGCCACCTCGGCGATGTCGCCCGGCCGGTATTCCGCCGCCACCCCCGGCAGTTCCGGCGCGGCCAGGTCATTCAGCCACAGCCGCGCCGGCCGCAGCCCCAGCAGGTGCCGCGTCAGGTGGCCCGAGCCATGGCCCGCCTCCAGCACCCGCGCCGGCCGGTGCCCCGGCGCGGCCCGGCGATAGGCCGCGAACAGCCGCGCCGCGATCCGCCGCTGCGCCAGCGCCGCGCCGTCATAGGTCGCCATGCCGCGCGCGAATGACCGCGCCACCCGCCCGGCCAGCGCGGTCATGCCAGCACCTCGGCCCAGTCGCGCCATTGCGCAAAGGGATTGTGCCCGCACTCCAGCACCCGCGTCTCGACCGGCCAGCCCTGCCAGGCGCGGATCAGGTTCTTCAGCGGAAAGATGCGGTCGGCCGCGCCCAGCCAGATGCGGTCGAAACCCGGCACCTGCCCGGCGTCCCAGCCCATCACCGCCTGCAACTCGTCGCGCAGCGCGGCGGGATCGGCGCCCGCGGCGACGGCGCAGCCCGCCCGCCGGCCGAATTGCCGCAGCGAGACCTCGGACAGGTTCGCCGCCGTGGCCCGCACCGTCTCGCGCGGGATGCCCAGGTCGTCGTCGCAGGGCGCCCAGGAACCGCAGGCCGCGACCTTGCGGCGAAAGCCGGCCAGGCCCGGCAGCCGGCAGGCCGCCGCCACGCCAAAGGACCAGGCGACCAGGTCCACCGCCGCGTATCCCCGCGGCCAGTCCGGCAGGGCCAGGTCGCGGTAATCCGACAGCACCAGCACATCCGCCGCCCCGGCCAGGTGCCGGAACGGCGCCGCCCCGGCCGCCCAGCCGGTCAGCACCACGATCAGCTCGGGCGCGCCCTCGCGGCGCAGCCATTCCGCCCTCATGGCCGGTCCGCGGGCCAGCCCGCGATCTCGACCATGGCGGCGCAGATGCGCGCCACCTCCTCGGGCCGGGCGACAAAGGGCGGCATGCAGTAAAGCAGCCGCCCAAAGGGCCGCAGCCAGACCCCGCTTTCGCGGCAAAAGCCATGCACGCGCGCCATGTCCAGGGCCTCGCGCAGCTCGATCACGCCGATGGCGCCCAGCACCCGCACGTCGCGCACGCCGGGCAGGCCGCGCGCCGGGGCAAGGCCCTGCGCCAACCCCGCCTCGATCCCCGCGACCTGCCCCTGCCAGGCGCCCTCGGCCAGCAGGTCCAGGCTTGCGCAGGCCACGGCGCAGGCCAGCGGATTGCCCATGAAGGTCGGCCCGTGCATCAGGACCGGCGCCGGCCCGTCCGAGATCGCCTCGGCCACCCGGCCGGAGGCGACGGTGGCGGCAAAGCTCATCATGCCGCCGGTCAGCGCCTTGCCCAGGCACAGGATGTCCGGCACCACCCCGGCGCGTTCCATGGCGAATAGCGTGCCGGTGCGGCCGAAGCCGGTGGCGATCTCGTCCAGGATCAGCAGCACGCCATGCCGGTCGCACAGCGCCCGAACCCCGGCCAGCCAGCGCGGGTGATAGAACCACATGCCCCCCGCGCCCTGCACCACCGGCTCGATGATGAACCCGGCGATTTCATGCGCTTTCTCGGCAAACAGCGCCTCGACCGCCCCCAGCCCGTTCCGCGCGGGATCGTCCGTCCATTCCGCGCCGAAAGGGATGGGCGGGCGCGGCACGAAATGCTGCACCTGCAAGGCGGCGCCGAAATGGCTGTGCATGCCGGTCTCGGGGTCGCACAGGCTCATCGCCTTCCAGGTATCGCCGTAATAGCCGCCGCGGGCCGAGGCGAAAGCCACCCGCCCCGCCTGCCCCAGCCCAAGCTGCGCCTGCACCGCCATCTTCAGCGCCACCTCGACCGCGACCGAGCCGCTGTCGGAATAGAAGATGCGGTCCAGCCCCGCGGGCAGCATCCCGACCAGCCGCCGCGCCAGCCCGACGGCCGGCCCATGCGTCAACCCGCCGAACATGACATGCGGCAGCCGGGCCAGCTGCGCCTGCATCGCCGCGACCAGCCGCGGATGGCGATGCCCATGCGCCGCCGCCCACCAGGAGGACATGGCGTCGATCATCCGCACCCCGTCCGCCAGCGTGAGCCACACCCCCTCGGCCGCCGCGACCTCATGCACCGGCCCCGGCTCGCGCATCGAGCCATAGGGATGCCACAGGTGCCGCCGGTCGAAATCCCGCATCACAGCACCTCGCGGATCGCATCGACGTCGATGCCGGCGAAACCCGCCTCCAGCGTCCCGGCCGTCACCGTCTCCAGCAGCGGCAGCCGGCCCAGGTCGCGCACCGCGCCGATCTCGCAGATCACCCGGCGGCTGTCCTCGGCCTCCTCGCCGATGAAGGCCACGCCCGCCACCCGGCAGCCCGCGGCCCGCAGCGCCACCAGCGACAGCAGCGCATGGTTGATCGTGCCCAAGGCGGTGCGGCAGCACAGCACCACCGGCGCGCCCCAGCCGGCGATGACCTGCAGGTAAAGCAGCCGCCGGGTCAGCGGCACCATCAGCCCGCCCGCGCCCTCGACCACCAGTGGGCCGGCCACCTGCGGCAGCGCCAGCCGCGCCGGATCGATCTCGACCCCCTCGCGCTCGGCCGCCAGATGCGGCGAGGCCGGCAGCCGCAGCCGATAGACCTCGGCCAGCACCGGCCGGCCGGACAGCCGCGCGACGGTCTCGCTGTCGGTCCCCTCCTCCAGCCCGGCCTGCACCGGCTTCCAATAGCTCGCCCCCAGCGCGCGGGTCAGCCCGGCGCTGAAGACCGTCTTGCCGATGCCGGTATCGGTGCCCGCCACGATCACCGCACCCATGCCGCCTCCAGCGCCGCAAACAGCGCCGCGATCTCGGCCGCCCCGACATTGCCGGTGACGGACAGGCGCAGCCGCGCCGTCCCCCTGGGCACCGTCGGCGGCCGCACCGCGCGGACGTCGAAGCCCTGCGCCTGCAAGGCCGCGGCCAGCGCCAGGGCCCGATGGTCGTCGCCGACGATCACCGGAACGATCTGGCTCTGCGCCGCGATGCCGCAGCCCCGCGCCGCATCGCGCGCCTGCGCCATGCGCGCCCGCGCGCCCGCGACCAGCGCCGGATCATCCGCCAGCGCCCGCAAAGCCGCGCGCAGCACCGCCGCCGACAAGGGCGAGGGCGCGGTGGCATAGACGAAGGGCCGCGCCCGGTTCACCAGCACCTCGACCAGCACCCGGTCGGCGCAGACCAGCGCGCCCGAGGCGCCCAGCCCCTTGCCCCCGGTATGCAGCGTCACCAGCGCGCAGCCCAGCCCATGCGCCAGCCCCCTGCCCTGCGGGCCGAAGACGCCGGTCGCATGTGCCTCGTCCACCACCAGCACCGCGTCCTCGCGCGCGGCCAGCGCCGCCAGCGCCGGCAAGGGCGCCAGGTCGCCCTCCATCGAATAGACGCTCTCGACCGCGATCCAGACCCGGCCGCGCCCGCCGCCCGCGCGCCATTCCGCGACGACCCGCGCCGCATCCGCGGCATCGTTATGGGCAAAGCCGCGGCATTCCGCCCGGCCCAGCCGCATCCCCTCATGCGCGCTGGCATGGACCAGCGCATCGTGCAGCACCAGGTCGCCCTGCATCGGCAGCGCCGAAAAGATCGCCTGGTTGGCCTGGAAGCCGCCGCCCATGTAAAGGCACGCCTCGGCGCCAAAGAAAGCCGCCGCCTCGGCCTCCAGCGCCTCATGCTCGCCGTGGTTGCCGCGCAAAAGCCGCGACCCCCCTGCCCCCAGCGCCACGCCGCGCGCCAGCGCATCCCGCGCCGCCCCGGCCAGCAGTTCCGACCCCGCCAGCCCCAGGTAGTCGTTCGAGGCGAAATCCAGCCCCGCGGCCGGCGCCACCCGCCGCAGCCGCCCACGCCGCGCCAGCGCGTCCAGCGCCGCCCGATGCCGCGCAAAGCTCATGCCGCGCAGCCTTCCTGCGACGCGTCCAGCACCTCGGCCCGCAGCCCGAGCCTCGCGAACAGCCGCGCATCCTTGTCCTCGCCGGGATTGCCGGCGGTCAGCAGCGTGTCGCCGACGAAGATCGAATTGGCCCCGGCAAAGAAGCACATCGCCTGCATCTCGTCGCTCATCTCGGACCGCCCGGCCGACAGCCGCACATGGGATGTCGGCATCAGGATGCGCGCCGTGGCGATGGTGCGCACCATCTCGATCGGGTCGAGCTTGGGCACATCCGCCAGCGGCGTGCCCGCCATCGGCATCAGCATGTTGATCGGCACCGATTGCGGCGGCACCTCCAGCCCGGCCAGCGTCTCCAGCATGGAGATGCGGTCCTCCTCGGTCTCGCCCATGCCGACGATGCCGCCGGCGCAGACGTTGATGCCGGCCGCTTGCACCCGCTCCAGCGTCTCGATCCGGTCCTGGAAGGTCCGCGTGGTGATGATCTCGGAATAATAGCGCTCCGAAGTGTCGATATTGTGGTTGTAATAGTCCAGCCCTGCGTCCTTCAGCCGCAGCGCCTGGTCCGCGTCCAGCATGCCCAGCGTCATGCAGGTCTCCATCCCCAGCGCCTTGACGCCGCGGATCATCGCCAGCACCGCCGGCATGTCGCGTTCCTTGGGCGAACGCCAGGCCGCGCCCATGCAATAGCGCGTGGCCCCGGCCTCCTTGGCGCGCCGGGCCTCGGCCAGCACCCGCTGCACCTCCATCAGCTTCGAGGCCGACAGGTCCGAGCCGTTGCGCGCCGATTGCGAGCAATAGGCGCAATCCTCGGGGCAGCCGCCGGTCTTGATCGACAAGAGCTTGGAGCATTGCACGACATTCGGGTCGAAATGCGCGCGATGCACGGTCTGGGCCTGGAACAGCAGTTCCATCAGCGGCAGGCGATAGATCTCGGCGGCGCGGCGCGATTGCTGGGGCATGGATACCTCCCTGAGCCTCATGTGGAGATATCTATAAAACCGGCAGGGCCGCTTTGTTAATCCGTATATATTATCTATTATTTCAGGAACAATCGCCGACTGGCTGGGCGGGCAGCCCTTCGCCGGGCAAAAGGGCGCCCTGCCCGCTCAATCGTCCCGTCCCCTTTCCTGGAAACTGGCCGGATCGAACAGGACTTCGACCGACAGGCCGGTGCGGTCCTGGCCGTGGACCTCGTAGCAGCCGTCCTCCATCTCGATCTTGCGGACGGTCCAGCCCTTGGCGGCCAGGTCGGCCCGCAATTCGTTGGCCGGACGCCGCTGATCGTGCGGCACATGGCAGCGGTCATGGGCGACGGCCGGGGTCGCCAGGGCCAGAATGGCCGGGATCAAGGCAACAAGACGCATGATTCTTTCTCCTGCATTTGCGTTCCGTGCCACCGCAATAGCAGGACCGGGCTGACAGCCCGCTTACAGCGCCCGCGACGCTCAGGGGCCCAGGATGCGCAGCTTGCCGACGCGCCCGTCGCAGCGCTGCACGGCGATGCGCAGCCGCTCCAGCAGATGGGTCTGGACGTAATTGGCATGAAAGCGGCTGGGCGCGAACAGCGTCAGGCAGGTCTCGTTGCGCTCGGCCTCCATCAGCCCGGCGAACCAGGCGTCGAACAGCGCCGGATCCTCCTCGGCCAGCCGGGCGCGCGCCTCGGCCCACAGCCCCTCGGCCGGCATCGGCTCGGGCCGGTGCAGCGGCACGACATTATTGGCCGGCTCGGCCCGGCGGCCGCCGACACGCTCGACGAAATCCGGGCCGATGTTCGGCCATTCCGCCTTTGTATCCAACAGGATACGCTCAAGGTTCAGGCCCAGGACCGACACCCGGCCGCGCGCGCCCTGCTGCTTGATCTCGATCCAGCCAAGGGCGCGCAGCTTGGCCATCTCGCGCTTGACGGTGCGCTCGTCCACGCACCACAGCCGGGCGATCTCGCGCTGGCCGATGGTCAGTTCGTCGCGCTGCCAGTTATAGCGGGTGGTGATCAGCGCCATCAGCCGCAGCACCAGGCGCTGGCGATGCTTGTCGCCGGCCAGCCCATGCGCCATCATGGCCGAGAGCAAGTCGTATTTCTTCGCCGCCGCCTCTCGGCCGACGGCACGGATCACCTGCATGTCTGCTCCTGCGCCCCGGTATTCCCGGCTGCCTTCCATCTGCCCGCCTTGTCCTGCCCGCCGGGCAAGACCGGGATGACGGCGTCGGTTTGCCACCGTTTGAAACGCTTTTCGTCATCCCTTCCGTATTTGCGTCCTGAAATCCGATTCTGTCAAGCGATTCCCCGCCGGCCCGGTTTCCCGGTCCAAATCATCAAAGAAAATCGGTATCAAATGGTATAGGGGGTCATTCAGGCCGTCCCCCAATAGCGGCGTTTTGTCCCCCAATCCGGGATGCAACGCGCCAACCCGTCCCCCATTTCCGCGTTAGCGTTCCGGGTTTTGCGGCCCAGGGATTCGCCGGCCGATTCGCCGGGCGATGCAGGAAAACCCCGCGATCTCCGCATCCTGGCCATTCCATTAAAACGCCTTTTGCCAAATGTGCAAATCCGGCGTAAAAGCGAAACGGAAGAAAATCTGCGTCCTAGAAATACAGGCATCCTATGTATACGCACGAAGACCTCGCCAAGCTGCAGGCGCAATCCTTGAAGATGCAGGGCTGGATCCGGCGCCAGACCTTCAGCCCGGCCAATGAAAAGACGCTGCGCCGCTTCTCCAGCTGGGAGGTGGCCGAGCTGATCTTCCGCATCAACCAGTCCACCTTCCGCGGCAAGCTTGCCGCCGAGCCGAACCTTCCCCTCGGGGAAGTCGAGGAGGACGGCCGCCAGCGCTGGTTCTCGCTCGACGAGATCAACGAGTTGCGCCGCCGCATCCGCATCAACCGCAAGACGCTGATGCCATGGCGGGCCGAGGGCAAGCGCGCCTTCCGCGCCGCCATCGCCAATTTCAAGGGCGGCGCCGGCAAGTCGACCGTGGCGCTGCACTTCGCCCATGCCGCGGCGCTGGACGGCTACCGGGTGCTGGTCGTCGACTTCGACCCGCAGGCCACGCTGTCGCATTCCATGGGCCTGACCGACGTGGGCGAGGACCATACCGTCTGGGGCATCATGGCCCGCGACCTGGAACGCGAGACCGACCGCATGAACGCCGCCGCCCGCGGCGCCGAGTCCGGCACCGCGCTCCCGCAGCGCAAGCTGCCGGCCTCGATCCGCGACATGGGCCTGGGCATGCTGCGCCCGGCGGACTTCATCAAGCCGACCGCCTGGCCGACCATCGACATCATCCCGAGCTGCGCCAACGCCGCCTTCGTCGAGTTCGCCAGCGCGCAATACCGGCACCTGAACCCGGAATGGACCTTCTTCGGTGCGGTGTCGCGCTTTCTCGACAGCCTGGCGGACGATGCCTATGACCTGATCCTCTTCGACTGCCCGCCGGCCATCGGCTACCAGTCGATGAACGCGGTCTTTGCCGCCGACATGCTCTATATCCCCTCGGGCCCCGGCTATTGGGAATACGACTCGACCACCAGCTTCATCGGCCAGCTGTCCGAGGCGCTGGAGGATCTGTCGCATGGCTTCGAAAACTTCCCCACGGGGAAGATCAAGCTGCCCAAGGCCTTCGCCGACATCCGCTTCCTGATGACGCGCTACGAGCCGTCGAACGAGCTGCACCAGGCGATGTACGGCGCCTTCCAGCAGGTCTTCGGCCAGCACATGGCCCAGCACCCGATCGAACTGACCCGCGCGGTCGAGCAATCCGGCCGGTTCCTGTCCTCGATCTACGAGATCGACTATCGCGAGATGACGCGCGGCACTTGGCGCCGGGCGCGGGCGACCTTCGACCAGGCCTATGAGGAGTTCAAGTCCCATGTCGTCGCCGCCTGGGACAAGCTGGAGGGCGAGGCATGAGCCGCAAGCGCCGCATGTTCGAGATCGAGATGCCGGACGAGCCCGCGGCGGCCGTGCCGGAAACCTTCCCCGCGGGGAAGGAGGAAAAGGAGCATCGCCGCGGCCCGATGGCCACCGCCATCACCGAGACCGCCGAATCCACCCGCGACCGCGCGCGGCTGGAGGCGCAGATCCGGGCCGAGAACGATGCGCTGGCGCAGGAACATGTGCGGCTGAAGCGCGCCGGGCTGATCACCGACCTGATCCCGCTGGACGCCATCGACGCGCAGAAGCTGATCCGCGACCGCGCCGCCGGGCCGGATTACGAGCTGACCGAGCTGGTCGAGTCGATCCGCGACATCGGCCTGTCGAACCCGATCCGGGTCGAGCCGGCCGAGGACGGCCGCTATGAGCTGATCCAGGGCTGGCGCCGGCTGTCGGCCTATCGCCAGCTGCTGGAAGAGACGGGCGACGTCGAGAAATGGGGCCGCATCCCGGCCGGCATCGCGGCGCGCGGCGACGAGCTGGAGCGGCTATACCGGCGCATGGTCGACGAGAACATGGTGCGCAAGGACATCTCGTTCGCCGAGATGGCGCAGCTGGCGCTGCATTACGCCATGGACCCCGTGACCGAGGAGAACGACCCCGAGAAGGCGGTGGCGATCCTGTTCAAATCCGCCGGCTACCAGAAGCGCAGCTATATCCGCAGCTTCATCCGGCTGGTCGAGGCCCTGGGCGATGCCTTGCTGTACGCGCCCGACATCCCGCGCGCGCTGGGGCTGGCGCTGGCGCAACGGCTGGACGAGGTGCCGGGCACGGCGGCCGCGATCCGGGCCGAGCTGAAGAACTGGGATTCGCGCTCGGTCAAGGACGAGCTGGAGCTGCTGCGCCGCTATGCCGGGCTGGCGGGCGACGAGGAATCGCCGGCCGCCGCGCCGCGCAGCACCACGCCGACCGTCCCCGCGGGGAAGGCCCGCATCAGCTTCCAGATCCAGCGGCCGCAGGGCAGCGCCAAATGCACCGCCTCGAACGGGCGGCTGGAGATCCGGCTGCCGCGCGACTTCTCGGCCGTGGACCGGCGCAAGCTGGAGGCGGCGGTGCGGGTGATGCTGGAGAGCCTGGATTGACCTTCCCCGCGGGGAAGGTCCGGCCCCCGCCGCGGGCCTTTCGGGGCCGGCCAGGGGCATCGGGGCAGGGGGGTGAACGCCCCCTCTTCCAGTGATCCGCAAAATGGGGTTATTCTGCGGATAAGGCTACTTGCAGGTCGGGAAACATGCCATCCGCTTCGGACATAGAATATCACGGAAAATCGGTCGCGCACCAGTTTTTTGATGCCTCGGCGTGGTTTTCCGCCGAGGCCGGGCAGGCCGCGGAACTGGCCCGCGCCGCATTCGCGCTGGGGCGGCTGGAGGGCGCGGTGGCGGCGCTGGAGCCCGAGGCGCGGGCCGGCGCCAACCGCCGGCTGGCGCTGATCGAGGTCGAGGCGATGCTATGGGCGCAGGGCACGCCCTTGCGCCGCGAGGAGATCGGCCGCGACCTGATGGAGGCGCGGGCCGGCGCCGACCTGGAGGCGATGCGGCTGGCGCGCTGGGGCATCCGCCGGCTGGAGGGGCAGGGCGATGCGCGCGACCTGCGCGGCTTCCTGGGGCTGCACCGGGCCGCGGTTTCCGGGCTGGACGAGCTGTTGGCGACGCGGCCGACGGGCCGGGATTTCGACGCGGCGGTGGCCGAGTTCCGCGACCTGGCCGGGCAGGTCGCGGGGCTGTCGCCGCTGGTCAGGGCGGCGGCGCTGCGGGTATTGTGGCGGCTCTGCGGGCTCTCGGCGCCCGAGATGCTGGCCGAGCCCGCGACATGGACCGCGCGCGACATGGCCGAGGGCTGCGAGGCGCTGCGCTTCGTGCCGCTGGGCCGGCATGGCCGCGGGGTCTGGGTCGATGGCGGCAGCCCGGCCGAGCGCATGGCGCGGCATCTTGCCGCAGTCACCGCCGGGATCCAGGATGCGCGGCACGAGCTGGCGCGGGTGGCCGACTGGCAGGCCCGCGCGCTGGAGGCGATGGCCGGGGTCAAGGGCGAGAACGCCGGCCGGGTGATCCGGGCGCTGGCGGCGCATCCCTTGCTGAACGCGGCGATGCTGGAGGAAAGCGCCGGCATCAGCCGCGACACCGCCGAGCGGATGCTGTCGCGGATGAAGGCGCTGGGCCTGGCGCGCGAGATCACCGGCGGGCGGCGGTTCCGGCTGTGGATGCTGGCGGGCTGAGCGCGTCGCGGCGGAAGGCGGCCGGCGTGGTGCCGGCGATCTTCAGGAAGGCGCGGTGGAAGGCGCTGGGTTCGCCATAGCCCAGGCGGGCGGCGATCTCGGCCACGCTGAGGTCGGTGTCGCGCAGAAGCTGGCGCGCGCGCATCAGCCGGATTTCGGCGCGGATGGCGGCGAAGCCCTGGCCCTCGGCCCGCAATCGGCGGCGCAGGGTGGCGGGGGACAGGCGCAGCTCGGCGGCGAGGCGGTCGAAATCCGGCCAGTCCTCGGGCGCGGCGGCGCGCAGCCGGGCGCGGATGCGCGCGGAAAGCCCCTGGTCGTGGCGATAGCGCAGAAGGATGTTGGCGGGCGCGCCGCGCAGGAAGCCTTCCAGCGCCTTTTCGCTGCGGATGGTGGGCAGGGCGAGGTAGCTGGCGGCAAAGGTCAGCCGGCTGGCGGGCTGGCCGAAATGCACCGGCGCCCCGAAGAACTGGTGGTAGTCGCGGCGGTTCTCCGGCGCGGGGCAGGCGAAATCCACCTGCATCAGCGGGATGCGGCGGCCGATCAGCCAGCACATGACGCCCAGCAGGATCAGCCAGTAGGTGCGATAGGCGAAGGCGCGGCGCGGCGGGCCGGCGTCGCGCAGCACGATCTCGGCCTGGCCGTCGCGCAGGCGCAGGGTGCCGGTGGGGTCGTCGAGCGTGACCGACAGGAACAGCAGCGCCCGGCGCAGGGCGCGCTCCAGCGTGCCGGCATGCAGCGCCGCCTGGCAGAGCAGCTGGAAGCTGCCGGGGCGCATGGGGCGGGCGGCCTCGTCGAAGAACTCGTCGCGGATGCGGTCGGCGATGGCGAGCCAGAGCTTGCCGTATTGCAGGTTCGAGACCGGCTCGCCCAGGGCCGGGATGCCGGATTGCGCCAGGAGCGGCGCGGGGTCGATGCCGCGGCGGTGAAGGCAGTCCAGCGCGTCCTCGACGAAGCCGGGGGTGATGGTGCGGCGTTCCATGGCGCCCCTTGTTGCAAAACCGATCAGATATTCTGGCCGCCAATGGCATTGTTTGCAATGTCGCCGGCGCTAAGCTGCCGCCGAACTCGGGGAAACCGCGGAATGCGGGAGAGTTGAGGAGGAGAGACATGTCTGCGACCACCCTGTCCCGGACGCGCTATGACGAGGCCGTGGCGCGGTTCCGTATCGAGGACGCCATCGCCGGGCTGCGCGGCGACCTGGAGACCGGGCTGAACGCCTGCGTCGAATGCTGCGACCGCCATTGCGGCGCGAACCGGGTGGCGCTGCGCTGCCTGTCGCCGGACGAGGCGCTGACGGAATACACTTTCGAGGACCTGCGCGGCATGGCGGCGCGGGCGGCGAACCTGATGCGCGACAAGGGCGTCCGGCCGGGCGACGTGGTCGCCGGGCTGTTGCCGCGCACGGTCGAGCTGGTCGCCACGGTGCTGGGCGCCTGGCGGCTGGGCGCGGTCTACCAGCCGCTGTTCACCGCCTTCGGCCCCAAGGCGATCGAGCATCGGCTGAGGACCAGCGGCGCCAAGCTGGTGGTGACGAATGCCGCCCAGCGGCCCAAGCTGGACGAGGTCGAGGACTGCCCGCTGGTCGCCGTGCTGCGCGGCGACGGGCCGCTGGCGCCGGGCGACGTGGATTTCCGCGAGGCGCTGGCCATGGCCTCGGACGCGTTCGAGCCGGTGATGCGGCGCGGCGAGGATCTGTTCATGATGATGTCCACCTCGGGCACCACCGGACTGCCCAAGGGGGTGCCGGTGCCCTTGCGGGCGCTCTTGGCCTTTGGCGCCTATATGCGCGATGCGGTGGACCTGCGCGAAAGCGACGTGTTCTGGAACATCGCCGATCCGGGTTGGGCCTACGGGCTGTATTACGCGCTGACCGGGCCCTTGCTGCTGGGGCAGGCGACGATCTTCTACGAGGGCGGCTTTACCGCCGAGACCACCTATCGCATCATCGGGCGCATGGGGGTGACGAGCCTTGCCGGCTCGCCCACCGCCTATCGGCTGCTGATCGCGGCGGGGCCGGAGGCGGCCGCGGCGGTCAAGGGGCAGCTGCGGGTGGTGAGTTCCGCCGGCGAGCCGCTGAACCCCGAGATCATCCGCTGGTTCGCCGAGCATCTGGCGGTGCCGATCCATGACCATTACGGCCAGACCGAGATGGGCATGTGCGTGAACAACCATCACGGGCTGGAGCATCCGGTGCGTCCGGGCTCGGCCGGCCTCGCCATGCCGGGCTATCGCGTGGTGGTGCTGGACGATGCGGGCTGCGAACTGGGGCCGAACCAGCCGGGCGTGCTGGCCATCGACATGAAGCGTTCGCCGCTGATGTGGTTTTCGGGCTACCTGAACCAGGCGACGCCGGCGCTGGCGGGGGGCTATTACCGCACCGGCGATTCGGTGGAGTTCGAGCCGGACGGGTCGATCAGCTTCATCGGCCGGTCGGACGATGTGATCACATCCTCGGGCTATCGCATCGGCCCCTTCGACGTGGAAAGCGCGCTGATCGAGCATCCTGCCGTGGTCGAGGCGGCGGTGGTCGGCGTGCCCGACCCCGAGCGGACCGAGGTGGTGAAAGCCTTCGTGGTGCTGGCCAAGGGCGTCGAGGGGACCGAGGCGCTGCGCGAGGAACTGGCGCAGCACGTGAAGAAACGCTTGTCGGCCCATGCCTATCCCCGGATGATCGAGTTTGTCGCCGACCTGCCGAAGACGCCGAGCGGCAAGATCCAGCGCTTCATCCTGCGCAAGGCGGAAGTCGAGAAACTGGCGCAGAGGTAGGGGGATACCATGCAGATCGAGAACAGGGTTTTTGTGATCACAGGCGCCGGCTCTGGCCTGGGCGCGGCGGTGGCGCGCATGGCGGTCGGCGCGGGTGCGCGGGCGGTGCTGCTGGACGTCAATGCCGAGGCCGGTGCGGCGATGGCGGCGGAACTGGGCGCGGCGGCGCGTTTCGTCAGGACCGACGTGACCAGCGGCCCGGAGGGCGAGGCGGCCATCGCCGCGGCGCTGGAGGCTTTCGGCCGGATCGACGTGGCGGTGAACTGCGCCGGCGTGGCTCCGGGCGAGAAGATCGTCGGGCGCGAGGGGCCGCATGGGCTGGAGAGCTTTGCCCGCGCCATCCAGATCAACCTGGTCGGCACGTTCAACATGCTTCGGCTGGCGGCCGATGCCATGGCGAAGAACGCGCCGGGCGAGGGCGGAGAGCGCGGGGTGATCGTCAACACCGCCTCGATCGCGGCCTATGACGGGCAGATCGGGCAGGCGGCCTATGCGGCCTCGAAGGGCGGCGTCGCGGCGCTGACCCTGCCGGCGGCGCGGGAACTGGCGCGGCACGGCATTCGGGTGATGACCATCGCGCCGGGCATCTTTGCCACGCCGATGATGGCCGGGCTGCCGCAGGAGGTGCAGGACAGCCTGGGCGCCAACGTGCCTTTCCCGCCGCGGCTGGGCAATCCTGCGGAATATGCGGCGCTGGTGCGCCATATCGTCGAAAACCAGATGCTGAACGGCGAGGTCATCCGGCTGGACGGCGCGCTGCGCATGGCGCCGAAATAAGGCCGCCGAAATAGGGGAGAGTCATCATGAGCACCGATCCGATTGTCATCACGGGCGCGGCCCGCACGCCGATGGGCGGCTTCCAGGGCGATTTCGCCGGGGTCGAGGCCGCGGCGCTGGGCGCGACCGCGATCCGCGCCGCGCTGGGCGGCCTGGACCCGCAGGCGGTGGACGAGATCATCATGGGCTGCGTGCTGCCCGCCGGCCAGGGCCAGGCCCCGGCGCGGCAGGCGGCGCTGGGCGCGGGCCTGCCCCTGGGCGCGGGGGCCACGACCGTCAACAAGATGTGCGGCTCGGGCATGAAGGCGGCGATGCTGGGCCATGACCTGATCCTGGCCGGCTCGGCCGATGTCGTGGTCGCGGGCGGCATGGAAAGCATGTCGAACGCGCCCTATCTGCTGCCGAAGGCGCGCTCGGGCTATCGCATGGGGCATGGGCAGGCCATGGACCACATGTTCCTGGACGGGCTGGAGGACGCCTATGACAAGGGCCGGCTGATGGGCACATTCGCCGAGGATTGCGCCGAAGCCTATCAGTTCACCCGGCAAGCGCAGGACGAGTTCGCGATTTCCTCGCTGACCCGCGCGCAGAAGGCGATTGCCGCCGGGCATTTCGTGGGCGAGATCGCGCCGGTGACGGTCAAGGGCCGCGGCGGCGAGGTGGTGGTCGATACCGACGAGCAGCCGGGAAAGGCACGGCTGGACAAGATCCCGACGCTGAAGCCGGCCTTCCGGCCGGGGGGCACGGTGACGGCGGCGAATTCCTCGTCGATCTCGGACGGGGCGGCGGCGCTGGTCTTGATGCGGGCCTCCGAGGCCGAGCGGCGCGGGCTGACCCCGCGGGCGCGGATCGTCGGGCACGCGACCTTTGCCGACAAGCCGGGGCTGTTTCCGACCGCGCCCATCGGTGCGGTCCGGCGGTTGCTGGAGCGGACCGGGACGGCGCTTTCGGATTACGACCTGTTCGAGGTGAACGAGGCTTTCGCCGTGGTCGCCATGGCGGCGATGCGCGACCTTGGCCTGTCGCATGAGGTGGTGAATATCCATGGCGGCGCCTGCGCACTGGGCCATCCCATCGGCGCGTCGGGTGCGCGGGTGCTGGTCACGCTGCTGGCGGCGCTGGAGACGCATGTCGGCCAGCGCGGCATCGCCACGCTTTGCATCGGCGGGGGCGAGGCGACGGCGGTCGCCATCGAGAGGATGCAATGATGCTGACCGAGGAACAGGAGCAGATCCGCGATGCCGTGCGCGACTTTGCGCAAGAGCGGCTGGCGCCGGGGGCGGCGGCGCGGGACCGGGCGCACGCCTTTCCGCGCGCCGAACTGACCGAGATGGGCGAACTGGGGTTCCTGGGCATGCTGGTGCCCGAGGAGCATGGCGGCTCGGAAACCGGCACGGTCGCCTATGCGCTGGCGCTGGAGGAGATCGCGGCGGCGGACGGGGCGTGCTCGACCATCATGTCGGTGCATAGCTCGGTCGGCTGCGTGCCGATCCTGCGCTTCGGCACCGACGAGCAGAAGGCGCGCTTCCTGCCCAGGATGGCGAGCGGCGAATGGATCGGCGGCTTTGCGCTGACCGAGCCGCATGCCGGCTCGGACGCGTCGAACCTGCGCACGCGGGCGCGGCGCGAGGGCGGGTATTATGTCATCGACGGCAGCAAGCAGTTCATCACCAGCGGCAAGAACGGCTCGGTGGTGATCGTCTTTGCCGTGACCGATGCGGCGGCGGGGAAGAAGGGGATTTCCGCCTTCATCGTGCCGACGGATACGCCGGGCTACGAGGTCGTCTCGGTCGAGCACAAGCTGGGGCAGCATTCGTCGGACACCTGCGCGCTGGCGTTCAGCGGGATGCGGGTGCCGGTCGAGAACCGGCTGGGCGAAGAGGGCGAGGGCTACCGGATCGCGCTGTCGAACCTGGAGGGCGGGCGCATCGGCATCGCCGCGCAGGCGGTCGGCATGGCGCGCGGCGCCTATGAGGCGGCGCTGGCCTATGCGCGCGAACGCATCACCTTCGGCCGGCCGATCATCGAGCATCAGGCGGTGGCCTTCAGGCTGGCCGACATGGCGGTGCAGATCGACGCGGCGCGGCTGATGGTGCTGCGCGCGGCGCAGTTGCGCGAGGCGGGCAAGCCCTGCCTGACCGAAGCCAGCATGGCCAAGCTCTTCGCCTCGGAAATGGCGGAGAAGGTCTGTTCGGCGGCGATCCAGATCCATGGCGGCTACGGCTACCTGGCCGATTACCCGGTCGAGCGCATCTATCGCGACGTGCGCGTGACCCAGATCTACGAAGGGACGAGCGAGGTGCAGCGCCTCGTCATCGCCCGCAACCTGTGAGGGGGGAGCATGGCTGAGCTGATCGAGATCACGCGGGAGGGTCGGGTGGCGCTGATCCGCCTGAACCGGCCCGAGGCGCTGAACGCGCTGAACTCGGCCCTGGCCGAGGAATTGACGGCGGCGGCCGAGGCGCTGGACGCGGACCGGGGGGTGGGGGCCATCGTCGTCACCGGCTCGGACCGCGCCTTCGCCGCGGGGGCGGATATTTCGGAAATGGCCGAGAAGAGCGCCGAGGCAATGGTCGAGGCGGATTTCTTTGCCATCTGGGACCGCTTCGCCGCGACGCGCACGCCGAAGATCGCGGCGGTGAACGGCTATGCCCTGGGCGGCGGCTGCGAGCTGATGATGATGTGCGATTTCGCCATCGCCGGCGAGGGGGCGAAATTCGGCCAGCCCGAGGTCAAGCTGGGCGTGATCGCCGGCATGGGCGGCACGCAGCGGATGACGAAGCTGATCGGGCGGGCGCTGTCGATGGACCTGCACCTGACCGGGCGGATGATGGACGCGGCCGAGGCGCTGCGCGCCGGGCTGGTGGCGCGGGTGGTGCCCGACGATCAGGTCGTGCCCGAGGCGATGGCGGCGGCGCGGCAGATCGCCGGCTATTCGCGGCCGGCGACGCGGCTGGCGCGCGAGGCGGTGATGCGGGCCGAGGAGCTGTCGCTGGCCGAGGGCGTGGCCTGGGAACGGCGGCTGTTCCACCGGCTGTTCGGCACCGAGGGCCAGCGCGAGGGCATGCGGGCCTTCCTGGAAAAGCGCAAGCCGGAGTTTCACCGCGACTGACCGGAACCGGGGGCGGCAGCCCGCCGGCCGGGCGGCGCTTTGCGTTGCGCGGCGGGCGGGCGGCGTGTAGAACCTGCCCGATTGAGCGTTGCGAAGGGAGCCCGTGCATGCGCAGAGTTGTCGTCACCGGACTGGGGATGGTCACGCCGCTGGCCTCGGGGGTCGAGGAGACCTGGTCGAGGCTTCTGGCCGGGGAATCCGGCGCCGGACCGATCACCCGGTTCGACACCAAGGACGTGGCGACGAAATATGCCTGCGAGCTCCCCTTTGGCGACGGCTCGGGCGGGACGTTCAACCCCGACGACTGGATGGAGCCCAAGGACCGGCGCAAGGTCGACGACTTCATCCTTTACGGCATGGCCGCCGCGACGCAGGCGGTGAAGGATTCCGGCTGGGAGCCGGCGAACGAGGACGAGCGCGAGCGCACCGGGGTCATGATCGGCTCGGGCATCGGCGGGCTTTCCTCGATCGCCGATACCGCGGTGCTGATCAAGGAACGCGGGCCGAAACGGGTCTCGCCCTTCTTCATTCCGGGGGCGCTGATCAACCTGGTCTCGGGCCAGGTCTCGATCCGCTTCGGCTTCAAGGGGCCGAACCATGCGGTGGTCACGGCCTGCTCGACCGGGGCGCATGCCATCGGCGACGCGGCGCGGCTGATCATGCTGGGCGACGCGGACGTGATGATCGCGGGCGGCGCCGAGAGCCCGATCTGCGAGATCGGCATCGCCGGCTTCAACGCCTGCAAGGCGCTGTCCACCAAGCGCGAGGACGACCCCAAGGCGGCCAGCCGGCCCTGGGACGTGGACCGCGACGGCTTCGTCATGGGCGAGGGCGCCGGCGTCGTCGTGCTGGAGGAATACGAGCATGCCAAGGCGCGCGGCGCCAGGATCTATGCCGAGATCCTGGGCTATGGCCTGTCGGGCGACGCCTATCACATCACCGCCCCCAGCGAGGACGGCGACGGCGGCTTCCGCAGCATGACCAACGCGCTGAAGCGGGCGAACCTGACGCCGGGCGAGCTGGACTATATCAACGCGCATGGCACCTCGACCATGGCCGACGTGATCGAACTGGGCGCGGTCGAGCGGCTGATGGGCGATGCGGCGGGCAATGTGGTGATGTCCTCGACCAAGTCGAGCATCGGGCACCTGCTGGGCGCGGCGGGCGCGGTCGAGGCGATCTTCTGCATCCTGGCGATCCGCGACCAGATCTGCCCGCCGACCATCAATCTGGACGACCAGGCGCGCGAGACGCCGATCGACCTGGCCGCCAATGCCGCGGTGCGGCGCAAGGTGGACCATGTGCTGTCCAACAGCTTCGGCTTCGGCGGCACCAATGCGAGCCTGGTGATGGGACGGGTCAAGGAATGATCTGGCGCCACATCGCGTCGAATTTCCTGACGCTGCTGATCGTGATCCTGATCGCGGTCGCGGCGGCCATCGCCTGGGGCAAGCACGAATACACCCGGCCCGGCCCCAGCGCCGTGGCCGCCTGCGTGCGCGTCGCCCCCGGCGCCAGCCTGAACGCGGTCAGCCAGCAGCTGGCCGAGCAGGGCGTGGTGTCCAATGCCTATATCTTCCGGGCGGGCGCCGATTATGCCGGGAAATCGCGCGATCTGAAATACGGCTCCTACCTGATGCCGCCGCAGTCCAGCATGGAGGAGATCGTCCGGGTCATCACCGCCGGCGGTCCCAGCACCTGCGGCACCGAGGTGGTGTTCCGCATCGGCGTGCGCGAGAACTCGGTGATCCTGCGCGACATGGATGCCGAGACCGGGGTCTTTGCCGAGCAGGCGAAATACAACCCCGCCAGCGAGCCCGCGCCCGAGGTCATCGCGGCCGCGGAGGCCAAGCCGGATGCGCGGCTGCGCATCTCGGTCGCCGAGGGGGTGACGAGCTGGCAGGTGGCCGAGGGGCTGAAGCAGGCCGGCTTCCTGGGCGGCGAGGTCGCGGACCTGCCCGAGGAGGGCAGCCTCGCCCCCGACACCTACGACGTCGAGAAGGGCGCCGACCGCGCCGCGCTGCTGGCCGAGATGGAGCGGCGGCAGACGGCGATCCTGGCCGCGGCCTGGGAGGCGCGCGAGCCCGACCTGCCCTATGCCACGCCCGAGGAGGCGCTGGTCATGGCCTCGATCATCGAGAAGGAGACCGGGCAGCCGAACGAGCGGCGGATGGTGGCCAGCGTCTTTGTCAACCGGATGCGGCAGGGGATGCGGCTGGAGACCGACCCGACGGTGATCTACGGCATCACCGGCGGCAAGGGGGTCCTGGACCGCGGCATCCGCGCCTCGGAACTGCGGCGGCGCACGCCCTACAACACCTATCAGATCGACGGGCTGCCGCCGACGCCCATCGCCAATCCCGGCCGGGCCGCCATCGCCGCGGCGATGGACCCGGAAGATACCGATTACGTGTTCTTCGTGGCCGACGGCTCGGGCGGGCACGCCTTTGCCCGCACGCTGGAGGAGCATAACCGCAACGTCGCCCGCTGGCGCGAGATCGAGCGCCAGCGCGGCCAGCCGCTGTCGCCGGTGCAGGGCGACTGATCGGCCTTGCCGGAGGGCCGGTCGGTTTTTTTTGGGTATTTGGGGAACGGAGAAGGCGCATGCCTGCGCCCCGGACCCGGCGGCGGCGGGTGTTGCGCCGGGCGTGCGCTGCGGTGTTGCATTCGGCAAGGGATTGTTCTTGCGGGGGAAATCGGCGCCGCGGCGATCAACCGGGGGTTTTGCGTTGACTCGGCGCACGCCCTGAAGTAGAAATTACCCATGCTGGGAGAGATGGGCAAGCGGCCGGGGGGCGACCCCGAGGCCGCTTTTTTCATGTCTCGCTCGTGCGGACAGGCACACGAGGGCAGGGCGATCAAGAATGACCAAGAGTTTCGATCCGGGGCCGCAGGCGCCGGAAGGGCCTTTCGTGCCCGGCGCCGAGGCGGCGGACACAAACGTGCTGGAGATCGCGGATGGGCTGTTCCGGTCCTATGCGGCCGAGCTGAACCGGCTGCGGGAAAGGATCGAGGCCGGCGAGACCGGCGAGTTGAAGGAATCCGGCAAGCTGGTGCGCGAACTGCGGGCCGCGACCCAGATGGTGCTGGAGGAAAGGAGCAAGGTTGACAAGCTTCGCAAGGATGCTGCCGGGCGGGTCGGTGCAGGCGCACTCGACCTTGACGCGGCACGAGACGAGATCGGGCGCCGCCTGGCTTGCCTGCGCCGGGCCCGAGGAGGTTGACGCGTTCCTGGGGGGCCTGGGCGACAATGCGCTGGCGGCGCTGCCCTGGCTTTTCGAGTTCTGGGCGCTGCCGCACCAGCTGCCGCCCGAGGGCGACTGGAAGAGCTGGGTGATCATGGGCGGGCGCGGCGCGGGCAAGACCCGCGCCGGCGCCGAATGGGTGCGCGCCCAGGTCGAGGGCGCGACCCCCGGGGCGCCGGGCCGCGCGCGCCGGGTGGCGCTGGTCAGCGAGACGCTGGACCAGGCGCGCGACGTGATGGTGTTCGGGGAATCGGGGATCCTGGCCTCGTCCCCGCCGGACCGGCGGCCGGAGTGGGAGGCGGGGCGGCGGCGGCTGGTCTGGCCGAACGGGGCCACGGCGCAGCTATACTCGGCCCATGAGCCCGAGGCGCTGCGCGGGCCGCAGTTCGACGCGGCCTGGGTCGACGAGCTGGCCAAGTGGAAGAAGGCCGAGGAATGCTGGGACATGCTGCAATTCGCGCTGCGGCTGGGGCCGCATCCGCAGCAGGTCGTCACCACCACGCCGCGCAACGTGGCGGTGCTGAAGCGGCTGTTGCGGCAGTCCTCGACCGTGACCACCCATGCGCCGACCGACGCGAACCGGGCCTATCTGGCCGAGAGCTTCCTGGCCGAGGTGCAGGCGCGCTATGGCGGCACCCGGCTGGGGCGGCAGGAGCTGGAGGGGTTGCTGCTGGAGGATGTCGAGGGGGCGCTGTGGAGCGCGGGCCTGCTGGAGCGCTGCCGCGCCGAGGCGGCGCCGGCGCTGTCGCGCATCGTCGTCGCGGTCGATCCGGCGGTGACGGCGGGGGCGGCTTCGGACGAATGCGGCATCGTGGTCGCCGGGGTGGTGGCCGAGGGGCCAGTGACGGATTGGCGGGCCTATGTGCTGGAGGATGCCTCGGTCCGGGGCGGGCCCCTGGACTGGGCGCGGGCGGCGATCGCGGCGATGCGGCGGCACGGGGCCGAGCGGCTGGTGGCCGAGGTCAACCAGGGCGGCGACCTGGTCGAGAGCGTGATCCGCCAGGTCGATCCGCTGGTGCCGTTCCGCGCCCTGCGGGCGGGGCGCGGCAAGGGCTTGCGCGCCGAGCCGGTGGCGGCGCTTTACGAGCAGGGGCGGGTCAGCCACCTGCGCGGGCTGGGGCTGCTGGAGGAGCAGATGTGCCGCATGACGGTCGCGGGTTATGACGGCAGGGGGTCGCCCGACCGGCTGGATGCGCTGGTCTGGGCGATCCACGAGCTGATGATCGAGCCGGGGGCGCATCACCTGCGCCCGGCGGTGCGGGGGCTTTAGGGGGCTTTGCCCCCCGCGCCTGCGGCCCCCCTCGACGGGGGGCCGCAGGCGCTCCCCCCAGGGTATTTTCGAAACGGAGAAGGGCCTTTCGGGGTCCGGGAGGGGTCGCGGGCGCGGCCCCTTTTTCTTTGGGATTCAGGAGGAACCGATGGTATTTCCCTGGTTCGGGCGGGGGGCTGCGCCCGCGAGGCCGCCCGTCGCGGTCGAGAAGAAGGCCAGCGCCGCCGGCAAGCTGGTGGCGCTGGCGGCGGATTCGGGCCGCGTGGTCTGGTCGCCGCGCGACACGGTCAGCCTGATGCGCCTGGGCTTCGTCGGCAATCCGGTCGGGTTCCGCGCCGTGCGGCTGATCGCCGAGGCGGCCGCCGCCGTGCCGCTGATCTGCCAGGACCGCGAGCGGCGCTATGAGGTGCATCCGGTGCTGGACCTTTTGCGCCGGCCCAATCCGGGCCAGGGCCGGGCCGAGCTGTTCGAGGCGCTCTACGGCCAGATCCTGCTGAGCGGCGACGGTTATCTGGAGGCGGTGGGCGAGGGCGCGAAGGGACTGCCGGCCGAGCTGCACGTGCTGCGCGCGGACCGGATGGCGGTGGTGCCGGGGCCGGACGGCTGGCCGGTTGCCTATGAATATGGCGTGGGCGGGCGCAAGGTCCGCTTCGACATGGCCGGCAGTCCCGATCCGATCTGCCATATCCGCAGCTTTCATCCGCTGGACGACCATCACGGGCTGTCGCCCATGCAGGCGGCCGCGGTGGCGGTGGATGTCCACAACAGCGCCTCGAGCTGGTCCAAGGCGCTTCTGGACAATGCGGCGCGGCCCAGTGGCGCCATCGTCTACCGGGGCGCCGACGGCCAGGGCAGCCTGTCGCCGGACCAGTACGAGCGCCTTGTGACCGAGATGGAGATGCATCACCAGGGCGCGAGGAACGCCGGGCGGCCGATGTTGCTGGAGGGCGGGCTCGACTGGAAGCCGATGGGGTTTTCGCCGAGCGACATGGAGTTCCACCAGACCAAGCTGGCCGCCGCGCGCGAGATCGCGCAGGCCTTCGGCGTGCCGCCGATGCTGATCGGCATTCCCGGCGAGGCGACCTATGCCAATTACGCCGAGGCGCACCGGGCCTTCTACCGGCTGACGGTGCTGCCGCTGGTCTCGCGCGTGGCCGGTGCCCTGGCCTGGTGGCTGTCCGAGCACCTGGGGGCCGAGATCGACCTGCGCGCCGATCCCGACCAGGTGCCGGCCCTGGCCGAGGAGCGCGACCAGCAATGGAAGCGCGTCGGCGAGGCCGGCTTCCTGACCCCGGCCGAGAAGCGGGCGGCGCTGGGGCTGCCGCCCCTGCCGGAGGGGGAGGGGTGAGATGGAGGGCTCGCGTTTCGTCAAGGAGCCCTTCGACTGGCACGACCAGCGCCTGGAGACGCAGGAGCGGATCATGGCGCTGCAATTTTCCCAGGTGGAGCGCCGGCTGGAGCGCATCGAGGCGCTGATCGAGGGGCTGGAGCGGCGGTTGTGGATGACCGTCTATGGCGTCGTCGCGGTCATCCTGACCCAGGCGGTGCAGTCCATCCTGGAATATGCGCCGAAAGGAGGTGAGGTGGAGCAAAAGAATGACGGGCTGGAGTTGAAATATGCCGCCGGCGGGCCGGTGGTGGCCGAGGGCACGCGGATCGAGGGCTATGCGAGCCTGTTCGGCCTGACCGACCAGGGCGGCGACGTCGTGGTCCGGGGCGCCTATGCCGCCAGCCTGAAGCGGCTGGAGGCGCGGGGCGACCGGGTGCGGATGCTGTGGCAGCACGATCCTGCCCGGCCCATCGGCGTCTGGGAGGAGATCCGCGAGGACGAGAAGGGGCTTTGGGTCAAGGGGCGGCTTCTGCCCGAGATCGCCCAGGCCCGCGAGGCGGCGGCGCTGGTCGCGGCGGGGGCCATCGACGGGCTGTCGATCGGCTATCGCACCGTTTCCGCCGAGCGCGACGGCAAGGGCCGGCGCCTGCTTTCCGAGGTCGAGCTGTGGGAGGTGTCGCTGGTGACGTTCCCGATGCTGGCCGAGGCCAAGGTCGGGACCAAGTCGGACCGGCTGCACGAGATGGCGGCGGCCTTCCAGGCCGCGACGCTGGCGCTGCGCGCCAAGTGAGTTTCACCGAAACGGAGGGGATCATGACCGAGGTGAAAGCCGCGGCCGGGGCGGATGTGCCCGGCGACCTGGGGGCCGAGATGCTGGGCTTTGTCCAGGAGTTGAAGGCATTCCGCAGCGAGATTCAGAACCGATTGGAAGCACAGGAAGAACGCATGACCATGCTGGACCGCAAGACGATTTC